>Ga0114959_10000846_pt1 | contig 28529 bp, 48 predicted proteins | sample C_130625_EF_Meta_FD_87317 | JGI IMG/M metagenome (GOLD analysis project Ga0114959, IMG submission 87317) | Freshwater microbial communities from Lake Croche, Canada to study carbon cycling - C_130625_EF_MetaG | ecosystem: Environmental > Aquatic > Freshwater > Lake | place: Lake Croche, Canada... | reverse complement strand
CAGTTTCTAAACTGTTGAATTTGCAATGCTAAATCAAATAACCAAAAAAGATCGTATTTAGCAATTGCTTGTTCTTTATCATCTGACCAATAAATTGGACAAAATAAAAACCATCCTTCATGTGATACAATTATAGATTCTTTTTTATCATCCATTCTCTTGTCCTGTGTTGGGGTTTTGCGTGGTTATGGCTTCCTGCTGTGCGATAGCGGCCTGTTGAGCTGCCATGTCTTGAGAGTTCTGTTGTTCATTGTGATCCAACTCCTGCTCATGTTGATCTTCCATGACTTGTGCATTCTGTGATGCCTTTGCCCGGTGGATTTGGATGTCATTAGCGGCCTTTGCCCTCTTGATTGCAAGGTCAGTTGATGCCTTTTCCATGTGCATTGCATCATGGAGTTTGGCTTTCTGTGCCATTGCCGCAAGTTTGATGTTCTCTTTCTTCTGGAGGAAGTCAGTTTGCATGGACTCTTTGGCAACAAGAGCGTGAAGTTTGACCTGCTCTGGTGACATATTCTGGGACTGATCACCTTGAGTCTGCTGTTTGGCTTTCTCAATCTGGGCAAGCTGGCTACCAAGCTCATCAACCCCACGCTGGAGTTGTTGCATCTGCTGACCAAATTGTTGTGCCATCTGTTTTTTGGATGGATCTTTCTGGATGAATCCAAGGTGGGCGACAAGGTGTGGGCCTTTGAATCGCATAAGGCAAGCGTAGATGTCCTTGATAAGCTCCACAGCTTCTTCAGAAACCCCGCCAGCGGCTTGTCCACGGGTAGGTGTCTGTGGATTAAGCCCTGCACTTTGGAGTGCTTGTTGGGCTTCCTGCATTGATACAGCGGCATCTTGGATGTGACCCTTGAAGTGTTCCACGTGGTTTTGATCGGGATACACTCGGAAGTTTGCGGCGTTTCCTTTTGGATCAGTCATACCAATGTTCTCCATTGAGATGATTCCCTGCTCATCAGGGATCTCAAGTTTGGTATGCTGGAAGTAACGATTGACATTCTGGCGACCATTGAGTGCGGCAATTGCATCAGCAATGGCATTTGCCTGACCATCATTCATTGGGGTCATGCCAGTAAGGGAGACGGTCTGCTGTGCAGCCATGAGTTTGTAAGACGGGCTACCAGAACCAGAAAGCATATTGGATTCAAGGTTCTCAATGTTCTCCCACTTCCATGCTTCATCAGGAACACCATTCTCGTGCATGAAATCCACAAACTTTTCTTTGAGTTTGTAACCATACCCACCTTTCTTGGTGCGGCTCATGCGTTTGAAGAGCATCTTGAGCCAGCGAGTCTGGTTGTCATTGAAGCGACGAATCTGTGTGCCTTGGAGTTTGGCAGATTCAGCGGCATCCATTTCCGCTTCTTTCTTTGTCCTAGCTTTCCCGGTCTTTGAGTAATTGCCAATGTTGTATGCACCAATGCCTCGATACATATCGGCTTGATACATCTGCATCCCTGCAAACAACTCGTTAAGAGGAACACTCAAGTTGACCTGTGCTGGTTCAACATCCTGTGGGAGAATCATCCAAGGTTGCCACTCCATCTGTTTGAGCTTCTTGGTAGATTCAGCAGAACCACCCTTGAGCATCAAACGAGTTGACCAATCCATTGAATCAAATGCACGATTCATATGGATGTCGTAAGCTCGGCATTGGATAAAGATTGCTTCAGCCAGACCTTGGATCTCATGCCAAATACCAGAACCAGTAGAATCAGTCATGGGGGCAATGATGTCCTCCCAACCATTCTCGTCTTTCTCTACCCAATCTTTCTTGTAGTAAAGGAACCCTGTCTGGTCACGATACTCTTCTTCAGTTAAATCCTTACGTCCGTTTTCTTTATAACCAAGGACAAGACCTCCGTAGTTTTGTAGCAAGAGCATCTTGGAGATAGATCCGTTAAACTCCATGATGTAGAGTTCATACAACTCGATGCGAAGCGTGTATAACCGGGAAAGATTAAGGTTACCAGAAGCCACATCCCTCAACCATTCCGTATTGGTGTAGGTGTTGCGGTAGTTTGTCGTGAACATTCGGAGTGCGTCCACGCAAGCCCAGAAATTCCAACCCATGTCGGTAGCGTGTGCCTGTGCTTTCTCTGGATCTTCCTCTCCACCAGTAATCTTTAACCAAAACTCAAGGGGTGTGTAGCTACGTTTGATGCACATCTCGCCAAGGTTGGTAAGATCGGCGTAAGTTTTATCAGGAATCAAGACATTGGAGTTATGGAAACTCTTGGTAGGCCATCCATCCCTGTCCTCTGCGATCTCAAATCCCTTTCCGTAAAGGCTCATTTCCTCAACATCCAACTCCACATTGTAGTTGTAGGAAGGCCATGAACGGAGCATTCGATCAAACCCAACGCTAATAATGTCGCTCCATTGCTTCTTCTCTGTTGGATTGCCCAACTTGGTAATGATGTTGGCAGCGGTATTTCTCTCCATAACCATATCCACAAACGAGGATTTTTGGTTATCAACAATGAATTTCATCTGTCGGAATGGCACATTGCTCATTCCTGACAACTGGCGAGAAGCTACCTGACTATAATCCGTTGGAGGAAAGCCCTTATAACATTTGTAAATCCTTCCCCACTTACGCTCACGACCAGCGTTATCTAGGCGAAGATTCCAACAGATTGTAAAAGCATCATTGGCAGTTTGAACACGGCTTGTAGGAGCAACACCGTTAGAATTGATGGTATTAAAACCCCAGGAAGATACGCCTTCACGATTTACGATGCTTTTTGTTTTTGCCATTTTAGCCTAAAGTTTGGTTCATTGCCTGTCTGCGTTTTTGACAAGCGGTGCAACCTTTTGCGGTTTGTTCAAGGTTGGAATGGATTCCAAGGCTTGCCGCAACTCGATCTCCCAAGTGTGCAAAGGTATGGATTACGCTTGCAACCTTGTCTCCAGCTTCTTGCCAACAGTATTGGCTTGGGATTCTTCCACAGATTTGCTGTTCAATCAAGTAATCTAAATTATCTGGCACTTGGACATTGTTTGATTGCATATCTGACTTCACTTTGTTGGTGAATTGCAACCCATAAGTAAGTTCCATTCCGTTCACACGATACCTTGTGCCTTTGTCATCGCTGTATTCATACCAAAGTCCTGATGGTATCGGGCCATTGCGGTCTTTCAATCTCATGTTGCGTAAATGATTTGCATTCTTTTTAGAAATTTGTCAATTCTTATTGCACATGATTTATAACGGTCTTTGTCTGGACACGCCAAAAGACACCACATACGGCATCCCATATTTTGAGAGTAGCCCACAGTTTATTCGGGAGTTAATGGCGTATGTTTATACTCGTGGGGAGTTTGGTCGCCGGGAAAGGATAAAGCGAGGCATCAGGATTGAGGATACTGACCTGATGAACCCTGCACAGCACATGGTCAACTGCTTCAACTTGATTTATGGTAATGATGTTTTGCTCCAATCCCAAGGGATTCCCAACAACTATGCCTTGGACATCATAGATTTGTTCTGCAATGAGAATGATTGGGGAATTGCTGGTTGTGCATCCAGCGGAAAAACCTTTTCTGTTGCTGCTTGCATTGTGATTGATTGGATTTGCGCCCCAAATGTTACCTCAACCTATGTGGCATCAACATCTCTGGACGCTTCAGAGGATCGACTTTGGGGTAAAGTTTGCACCCTTTACAGGATTGCAATGCGTAACATCCAAGCCCAATACAAGGGGGCATCCATTGGAAATCTTGTTGAGTATCGAAGGATGATTGTTTTTGAGAGTATTGATACCAAAGATACAGAACGAGATTACACAAATGCCATCAAAGCATTGGCATTCCCTAAAGGCGGAGAGGGAAAACGAGCCGTTGAGAATACCAGAGGTCGTAAGAATGCCAGAATGAGGTTGTTTTTGGATGAGTTAGCGGAAATGGATCTCTACGCATTGGATACCAGGGTCAACCTTGGGGCAAATCCTGACTTCATCTTTGGAGGAATGGCAAATCCAGCGGCAACTGCCAATAACCCCCATACAGAGTTGTGCCAACCTGACGATCCTATGGAATGGGAGTCAGTAAATCGTTACACAAAGAAGTGGAAGACTCGCACAGGGGTTGCATTACACCTTTCGGGAGAAGATAGCCCCAATTTTAAGCTACCTGATGCGGAAATCCCCCCATTTGATCGTTTCCTTACAATTCAAGGAGAAACAAATACCTTAAAACGATGCTACGGGAACAAAAATGCCCTTGAGTATTGGCGAAATGTCTATGGATGGTGGCCTGATAACTCTGTTGAGCTTACCATTTTCTCCAAAGCATTCATTGCAGGGTGTGATTTAAACTTTGAACCTGTCTGGAAAGGCAGAACCAAGGTAGTTTGCGGATTTGACCCGGCATTTACAGCTGGTGGAGATAGATGTGCGGCATCATTTTGCCGATTTGGTCAGAATGATGCTGGCAGAAACATAGGTTTTTACCTCGGAACTAGAGAATACTCCTCATCTGTGGGTGATGTGTTTGAAGAATCCATAGCAATCCAGTTGGTCAAGGATTGTATTGAGTATGGAGTCCACCCAAGGGACTTTGGTTTGGATATTTCTGGTGATGGTGGAAAAATGATGAGGGCAATTATCATCGAGTGGAGCAAATACCATCCAGAGGCAATGTTCTTGTTCCCCATTTCCTCAATGGGAATGCCTACGGAACGGAAGATCAGCAACCTTGATAAGCGAACCTGTAAAGAAGCCTATGATCGATTAGTGACCGAGTATTGGTTTGCAGTTCACACGGCATTCTCCACAAGGTCATTGGTAGGTATCAATGTAGATGCCCACTCCCAAGTCGTAAACGAGCTTTGTAGTCGTCTTTATTACCACAAGGGCAGGAAGGTTGCAGTTGAGAAAAAACTGGATATGAAGCAACGCTTGAAGAAGTCGCCCGATTTGGCTGACTCTTTGACCTATGCTGTCCAGATGCTCCGTAGGGCAGGACTAGAGTTTAACTTTGAAGAGGAAACAGAATCACTAGACATCCTTGAGATCAGGGATTGGGAGAACAAATTGATCCACAGCAAAAACAATGTGGAAGAAGAGCAGATGGAAGAGGATTGGGGGTATGGAGGAAGGGGTTGTGATGATGACGGATTTTGAGTTGACACCATGATCGTTTTTGATAAGTTTACCCCATCTGAATGATTGCGCCATTCTGATCCCATCATTTTCTCAAAAGAAACAAAGGGCCGTCGAAGTGGCGCATCACTCGGCGGCCCTTGCCCGTTATAGCAAGTGAGGGTGAGTGTGAATGCGTCCCACATGACCCAACAACTCGGCTTTGGAGAATCAAAACTCCCTACCCGATTGAAAGGAGAAGAAATACCCTGCTTTCTTTTTTAATTGCGGCGATTCTGCCATAATTAAACATGAGAGCAGTAATTTCTTTTCTTTTCTGACAGGCTTTCTCACCTTGGGGGTGGGGGGATCAGGGGGGAATTTCCTTTACTCTTTTGTATTTCTTTAGCCTGTGGAGTATTGACTTGAAACTTGCCCTAAAGCATACTCCGCTCCTGCATGAAGTTCTTGCCCCAGGAGTTTAGAAACGGTTCCATGATCCCATCAATCATTCATGGGAAAGTTGACTCGTCGGTTTCTAGCCTGATGAAAACCGAATCTGCTGGTTTTGGAACTGGTCAGTATAAGCGGAAGCCTAGCTTCCTGATGTGTCCTCCAAAATACTTGTCCACGGCTATCCCAAACAACAAGTTCATGAAGGGTCAGAAAATAGATACTGAACGAGCGATGCGTCAGTATTCTAGGATTAAGAGACTTATTACTGCCCTCGGTGTTAAGGTTTTGGAATTGCCTCCAACCAAGGGGGCGCAAGATCAACATTTTGTGGCTAACCTTGGCCTCTCAACTGATCCGTTTATCTTCCTTGCCAAAATGAGTGCGCCGGGTAGGACGATTGAGGAAGAGCCTGGTCGCAGGTTCTTTGAGAAGATGGGATATACAGTTCTCCAACCTCCTCACTATTGGGAGGGAGAGGCCGAGACAAAACATTGGAAGGATAAAACCTACTTTGGTGGCTATGGAAAATTCTCCGATTGGAAAGCACAAGAGTGGATTTCCAAAAAGGGTGGTATCGAAATCATACCCATGAAGATGGTGAGTGATGATCTCTACCACTTGGATTGCTGCATCCATGTCCTAGACAAAGACAATTTCATGGTATGCCGTAGTGGAATTGATGCGGAGTCATTCAAGCGTCTGGAAAAACTCGCCAACATCATTGTTGTTCCAAAGGATATGGAGGCAACTGGAGCCACCAACTTGATACGCATCCCTGACAAGAACATCGTGATCTCTGGTATGTTCCAGCCAGAGTATCACCAGTATCGCAAGAGCATGGAGTGGATGTTGACTACAATGGACAAGTTCAACAACTCGGTGATCTTTGCAGACATTGATGAAGCTGACAAGAATGGTGCGGATTGTTCATGCCAAGTCATGCACATCACATTCTGATGGAAAAGCTCTTGAGATTCTTTGTTGGTGCGGTTGCTTATTGGAATGGGTATTGCCCGGAATGTTTGGAAGACTTGAAAGGAATTAAGGAAAAGCCTTGCCATGTCTGCAATGTTGTTGGATACATCAAACCCAATCGGATCTGGAACAGATTCAATCCAAGATGAACAAAGCAACCACAACCACAAATGCCAAACAAACTGTATCGACAATGCGGGAAGCAAGAGTCAGTTACGGATCGGTTCAAAAACCAAAGCGTAAGCCTAGAAAAAAGTGATATGAATGCTAAACAAGATGCTTGGGAGATTTGGGAAAAAGCATCAGAGAATGGTAGGCAGAAATACACAAAGGGTCAGGCAGAACATAACACCCAATTTTGGACGGGTGGAGCAGGTTGGTATGCAAAGAGTTTGAGAGAAGAACAGCTTGACTCAATCAGCTATGGTCATCATCTAATGGAAAGAATCCAATCAATCCAAACGCTTGCAGAAATGATGGAAGAAGGGGAGGTGTCTTTGAGGGATGCTGCTACCATTCTAAAGGAGTTGGTATCAAGCAACCCACCCAAACCCTACGCACATCAATCCAATGACTAAAAAGCAAAAACCAATTGGTGTTGTTATCGTAAGTGATCTTCATTGTGGATCTACAGTTGGTCTCTGGCCTAATGGTCATGAAACATCCACAGGGAATACAATCGGACTAGGAAACAATCTCCACCAAAGATGGTTGTGGCAATGCTGGCAGGACAAAGACAAAAAGATTGCCGCTCATTTCCAAGATACCCCATTTGCTTTGATTATCAATGGTGACTGCATTGAGGGTAGGCATCATGGGTCTAGTGAAATTGTGGCAGCTCTTAACCTTGATCACACCCTTGCGGCTATCGAGTGTCTGCGACCTCTGGCTAAAATAGCTTGTGCAGTTTATATGACTGCTGGAACAGAATGCCATGTGGGTGATTGGGAAAAGATGATTGCCAGAGAGATTGGCGCAACCTGGCTAGGCGACAAAGGACTCCTTGAAATCAACGGAACCCTCATTGATATTGCCCACCATATGCCGACGACTTCTAGGGCATATCTTGAAGCAGGAGCGATGTCTATAACGATGGGCAACGCTCGACAGAATTACTCCCGTGTAGGTCATAAGGTTCCAAAAATCTATCTACGAGGCCATAGACACACGGGAGGAATCTTTAACGATGGATCGGGAATTTTCTTGGTAACGCCAGCTTGGCAGTTGCTTACCAAATACGCTCACAAGGTTGTGGGAGATGCAATATGCCGTCCGGGTGTGGGAATCCTAGATTGGCGTGGATGTGACAAGGGAGAATTACCAGCAGCAAAGATTATCTCGTATGAGCCAAAAGAAACTAAACCCGTCCTCGGCTGATTTAAGGAAAAGCGTCCTTGATACTATTGCCCAAACAATAGGGTCTCAAATCCCAAGAGAAGAAGACTTTGAGGACACAGAATGGGTGACTGCAAAGCAGATGGCAAAGCATCAGAACATTAGCGAAGATGCGGCATCCAACAGATTGAAAAGGGCTTTCAAGCGTGGCGAGCTAGATAGGAAAACAATCCTGTGCAGGTGTGGTAATGGAACAACAAAACTAAACCTCTACAAAGCACCTGATGAAATTACCAGGGCGTATTAAGATTGAGGATCGAAAGCTAGGCAGAGAAGGAAACCAAGGTCAGGCTATCTGTGCTGACAAGTTAATTGAAATAGATCCAAGGTTATCCACCAAAGACAGACTTAACACTGTTTTGCATGAAGGGATACACATCCTTGACCCTAACCTTCCAGAATTGAAAGTAAGAGCTTATGCAAATCGTCTAGCCGATCTCCTATGGCGTGACCGCTGGAGAAGATTAGAGAAGTAGTTATGAGTATTGCAAAAGACTACCCTGATGGTGTGCAATGAGTTGGAGGATAGCCTTACCCTCTTCGGTGGCTACATGGCCTGTGCCTTGGCATTTCCAGCAGGGTTCCCCCAAGCCTTCATCATACCAGTCACTTCCAGTTCCACCACACTCATCACAAGCCTTTTCAAGGTTGGACTTTGTGAATATGTTTTTCATACATTGCAATCACTAGCCAAATTTTTTCATAACGCAAGCATTTTTATTTATAAATGAAATTACAAGAAGATGCCCTGAAGGAAGCAAAGCGATTAGCCTTAAAGGGTGAGGACTACAGCATCCTTGCCGGGGTCATAGATCCAGAGCAGAGGATGAGGCTACGAGCCTTCATCTACAACCTCCCAGAGGAGTTAGCCAAGAAAACTATCTATGGCAGGGTTGCATTATCCCAACAGGCTACCCCATCTCGGTCTAGAGGCCGTCCTAGAAAGAAATAGTTATAGGGAGTTTAGGGGGTTTACAAAATCTTGACACTTGTTGAGAAGTGCAATTCCAAAGGGGCATCAAAGGGGCATAAGGGGCTATCCCATTGCGTAGCGACATGAACATCCTCCAACTTTGTTCCCGAAACAGATTTCGGGGACATACCACGCAAAAGTAGTATTTAATGCTTACTACACAGGAGTGGTGTCATGTTCAAAGATCCTTGTTTTTTGAACATGAGAGTATGGATATGCATACCAAATCAACACATCCTATTTAAGGAAGGTCAACTTGTAAATCGTTGAGTCAATCAACTGGGCAATGTCATCCACCAAATTCTGGATCTCACTCTCATTCCCAAGCACATACCGATCTTCCTCAACCAAGATCTTCAAGAACATCACAAACTCCAAGGCATCTTTATACTCGCTCAACTCCACAGTCTGGTCAGGATACTCAATCAACTGACCATTCCTTCCCTGCCAAGCCTCAATCACAGGGTCAACCAAATCAGGCAACGCCGTGTAGAACGTCTCCAATGCCTTATGCTCCGAGTAACTCCGACTCTGCAAATGCAACACATGACCAATAGTCGCAGCATTCAGTAACGTGATAAGAAATTCTCCCTCGTTCATAGTCCCTTAATCATATCCCGATCCCAATCAGATAGTCTAGGATCATCTATCTTTTCTTTCAATGCATCACTCAACCTCTGCCTTTCCATCTTCATCCCACCATAGCCTCCAGGCGCATTGCCAGCATCCAACTCCAACTCCATAGCCAGACTCCTCAAAAGCATTATACTTGGCTTATTACGCTCACTGGCGGGGTATCGCAGGTTCATCACCACCTTTCTATACTCTCTATTATCCATCAGTCAAGGTTAGGTTGTTGTAAAAGAAACTAAAAGAGGGGAAAGTTTCCAGATACTGATATTTTTTTGTTGGGGAGTATCGCACACGACCGCCCATATATAAGGTGTGTGTGGGGAGGGGGACCACCCGAAGAGATTCCTTGGAAGAATGCTTTTAAGCATGGCCCCCGGCTTTTCTCCCGGCTTCCCGGCTGGCTTGCCTAGTCTCCCGGCAACAGCTCCGCATCGATAACCTGGCGCTCCGGCATAGCTGGCAAAGTGCCAGGTTGGCTGCTGAACAAGGACACGATGGCAAGGAACGGATTCACAACTTCCCCGCTCTTTCCTTCATAATCCCCTGATAACTTGGATAGGATATTAACTGCCTCTAATTTGCTAGGCATTTTTACTCGCTTTTTAACATTGCCCATTTGATCTACGTCCTCACTGTATTCCTGGCAGAGTGGAGAATCCTTGTCCACTTGTCCAGCGGGAGTTCTGGCAACGCTAGAAAGAAACGCTTTGCGCTCGGCGAGTGACATGACCGTTTTTTCCCACTCTATTTCCTTTGCTCGCTGAATCGCTTGGGAAACTTTGGGAGTCTTGATTAGTCGACAAGCATCACTTGCCGCATTCTCGATGCTACTCGATTTATAACCCGCCAACAGATATGCCTTGCTTAATGGCAGGCCTTCCAAGTGGTATTTGATGAACTGACTTTGCTTTGGTGACAACTTGGCAACGCTAGGGAGATTTTTCTTGGTCATGTATCCCTAGCTTTTAGCCTTTCAAACTTCCCTAGTCAACCTTATGCAATTCCCTCGCCAGTTGTGGCTTGATCGAGTGAGTGAAGCATAGCTTGGAGAGAGTGTTGTCTGATCGTAACCAATATTGGACGTTCTCTAATTGGAGTTGTTAAGAGAGACAAGAGACTGAATCAGGAAAACCCATAAGCTGAAGAGTTAGCCTATATAAAGAAGTGTATGACGATTAAAGTATACTCATCGATGAAAAAACGTGTCAAGCATATTTCCATCTTCCCTTGATCTTTACCTCTATAAAAGTTTCTTAAAGATTCTTTTCTTTTTCCCTTGCATGTCGTTAAGATTGTGGTAGAGTGTATCCAGTGATTGACAACGGAAGCCGATAAATACTGGCTTCGAAGGCGATCACCAAAAACAACAACAACAATACCAAAAACATGAACACGAAAACTGCAAGCTATATCATCCTTGTCCACGGACGGGGCGATTACATCACCTCCCTTAACGACAAGGGCGAGATCATCGGTGGTTCAGCTAAAGACGCAATACAATACACCAAGGATGAGGCGGATTGCGTCGTGGAATGGCTGGGGAGTGGATTGTTCACAATCGAAGCTGCTGCCGGCAACTAATCACCATCAACCAAAAACAACAACAACAATACCAAAAACATGAACGAAGAACAAAAAATGAAAGCAGCCGTTGAGATCATGAAAGCCGTTGCAAGCGCAATCAAGGATTTGGGATCTATCCCTTCCGGGCATCTCTATGCACAACTAATGGGAAGAATGTCCCTTGATAGTTATGAAAAAATGCTTGGCGCATTGCAACGTATGGGCATCGTCTCGATTGATGGCAATCACTTGGTCACCTATATCGGAAAATAATAAACAACTAAAAAAAAGGAGAAAACACCATGAACATCACAACACTACAAACGGAAAAGGAAGCAATCCTTGCGGCATTATGGAAATTTATCAGCCAACGTCCAGGGATTGAAACTGGAAACTATTTTTCTAGCTGGCGGGATGAGAACGGAATCAAGGCGTTTCGTTCAGAACGTCGTAGCATTGCCAAGGATGGCAAGGAAGCGAGAATCTTGTGGGATGCCGTCAACGCTCGTGAGTGGATAACTGCACAAGATTTGATGGAAGCGTTCCTTGCTGCTTTTTCTGGACGCTTGGAATGGGATGGAAGATCCCTGTCCTATACAGCGGGTCAGTATTTCCCTACGGAATACAGGAAAGCAGTCTGCGCAGTTCTATCTCGTGCAATTGTTCAGGCATTCAGGAGAGAAGGTAATTCTCTGGACTATGTCAGGGGATGCTTTAAGCGTTCAGGGGCTTCTCGCTGGTTCAATTAATCATCCCATTATGAACTACATGAAAACCCTTCTCCTAAACGTGCTCGGCATTCTTTTCGTCGAAGCATTCCTTGCCTTCACCTTGTTCTGTCTTTTCAAATCCTAAAAACTATGACCACACTATCACCATCAAAAAATCCTTTTGGGATCGTTCCTGAAACCGTAATGGGCAACAATAAAGTAAGTTTTCCAGTCTACGATGAACGGGACGGCGGGAAGCACGAGCGCATTCAGCTTAAAACGTGGCAAGAAGTCACCGGGGGAGTAATGGACTATACAAACCACCGTTCTTATTCAACAGGGGGAAGCTGGCAAGGGAAGGGGTGGGAAGAAATTCAGGAAAAGATCATAAGTCTTTATGAAAATGTGCAACGTGATAAAAAGCGTAAACTTGGTAAATGGTTTCGAGTTCAGGCCGCTAGGGTGGGAAACTACGGAATTGAACTGATCTTAATTGATTAGGCAAAATAAAAAACCTATGAACCAAAACTACAAAAGAACACGCATTGATTCACCTTTAGCTAAATCCCTGCAATCTCAGGGACATAGGATCGTCAACGTCGAGCCATATAACTACATGGTGACATTTGAAGTTGTCCGCAAAGGCATTTTATGTGAATGCGGCAACGCTGGAGCAAAGAAAAGAGAAAATGGAGAAATCCTTTGTGATGTATGCCATGAAGAATTTGCTCCATGCGTGGAGTCGTTAAGCTATCCTGACTATCCTTATTGATTAGGCAAACTTCCCATCTTTCGGGGTGGGAAGTAGCCTGGACAATTCAGCCCAGGAACACCAAAAAAACAAGCATGACGCATAGCATCAAATCTCAAGACATTAACACCTTGGAAGATTTCCTTCCTGTCGAAGGAATATGGACAAGCAGCCGGGGACACGATCAAGTCACATTGGATATATCAAAGGAGATTCAGGAATCCGCTGGATTCCCTGTAACTGTCCAACTATTTCGCCACAACGGGGAACACCTGCAGGGTGACGAGCGCACTGGGACCATGATCGTAACTCGCGACTAATAACCACTATGAAACCAAACAAAATAGAGCATTCGATACTGTCAGTTGATGGACCGGTGTTTCAATCGTTCAAAAAAGCTGATTTAATCCATCACTTCCATGAAAAGGGAATTTTTCAAGGTATAACAAACAAATTGATAAGCAGCATGAGTTTAAAAAGGCTTAGATTGGAATCCGTTCTTCAGTGCAAACGGGAATGGGCTGAAATCAGCGTAGGTTATCCAGAAAGCGAGTGGTTCAAGGCTAAATTAGCCAGGGTCCGAATGGTTCAAAAGTAATCTCATGACAACAGAAACCACCGCCGCCGAGCCGATAACCGTCGATCTGTCCCTAGTTCAATCCTGGGACGCACCCAGGATCAACCCCATCTTGGCCTCATTAGAGCGCATTATAGAAACGTGCGAGGCTATCGACCGGGAGCTGAAAGCGATTCAGGAAACCCTTAACAACTAACCGCCGCAGACTATGAATATAAACATTAAGAGCAGAGTTAAATTTGGAACGAACACCGTAAATGGATTCTTTTCTGTCCAAGATGGTGACATTTACACGCTCGCAGATGGAACCGCCGTCGTAGTAACAGCAGGAGGGGGGAGCTATTGGACTCTCCGATATGCCGCAGCGGATGGAACCGCAGACTATAACAGGCCACCAGTCCCTGAATGGGAAAACATCGAGGGTCAGTCTGCAATGGTTCATATGATCAACCGGGAGTATTACCTTAACAACTAACCGCCGCAGACTATGACAAAAGAAAAAAAGATTCTTTGCGACGAAAACCATTGTTTTTGCGAAACCGTAGACGAACACGGGGACAATGTTTGCATCCTGGACTCCATTGCCGAGCAAACAACCGCCGCAGACCAGCAGATTAAATCGCCGCACGTCACAGACATGTTCCCACAGGTTAATATGACAGATGAAGAATGGCAGGATGATTATTCTTTCTGGTGCGATTAATGAACAAGGAGATACAAAACGCCCTTGAAAAATTAAGTGATGAGGCAATCTGCAAATGCGGGTTGCCTCGTTACACCCACAGGGAGCCGTTGTTAAACTGTCCCTCTTGGTTCTTTGAGAATAAATGGCTACCCTGGCAAACATTTGAACATAAAAAAATACCATTGAACGCAGAAGAAAGAGAATTGATTTACAAAACACTAGAAGAAACCCAAAAACGCAGACCAATCCATAACCAACCATAAAACGCAGACCATGACCAAACAAACTACCGCCGCCGACCTATTAACTGAGACGCAGAGAATCGTATCCAGCATCGAGCCTCTCTTCTATAGCCTACTGAAATACGCAGACCTTGGAAAGCTGGAAACGATCCAGATCAGCACCGCCAGGGCAAGAGAGATCACCGCCGACCTGATCGTCTTAAAAAAGAGATTGCAATCGTTCAAAGATTCTGAAAGAATTGCAGAGTCAACCATTGATCGCCACCTTGATGCAATGTTTGGGCTTTAACCATCAACCACAACACCGCCGCATACCATGAAAATTGACTACACCTGCAAAAATGATGAGTGTGAGTTTGAGTTTGAAGTCTCATTCTCACCAGAATGTCCAGCATCAGGCCAATACGGCTCCATCGAACTCTACGACCCCGGACAAGACGCAGAGGTATACCCCGGTGAATGCCCTAGATGTGGGCAGGACGTGGACATAGAGGATGTCACCGCCGAGTGTGAGCCTGACCAAGATGATTTTGAATGCGAAGTATGAACAAGAAACTGATCCTAACCGAAGCCGCATTCATTCTGATTGCAAGCATATCACTCTGGGCGATCATCATCACGCTGGCGATATTCATCAAAAATAACCTATAAAAATGTGGATACTTCCCAAACAATTACACACGTTAGCCTCTGTGCAGGATACGGAGGGATTGATCTCGGACTCAAACGAGCAATCCCAAGCCTTCGCACAATCTTGTTTTCTGAGATCGAAGGTTTCGCCTGTGCGAACCTGGTCAGCAAAATGGAAGCGGGACTCTTGGACGCAGCACCTCTCTGGACGGATCTTAAGACCCTGCCTTGGGAGTCGTTTCGTGACCGAGTGGACATCCTCTCTGGAGGCTTCCCTTGCCAGCCATTCAGTTGTGCAGGAAAGCGAGATGGAGATGAAGACCCCCGCCACCTCTTCCCCTACATTTTGGACGGCATTAGAAGATGCAGACCTTCCGTTGTTTTCCTTGAAAACGTTGAAGGAATCTTGTCCGCAAAGTTGTCAGGAGACAACTGGAGAGATCCAGCAGGAACACCGGTTCTGCTCCATGTCCTCCGAGAATTGGAGAGAGTGGGTTACAAAGCAACGGCAGGAGTTTTTAGTGCGTCTGAAGTCGGCGCACCTCATCAAAGGAAAAGAGTCTTCATCTTGGCCTACCGCGAATTGGCCCACTCACACGAACACGGGGACTGGTCGAGTCTACGATGGGAAACGAGGCAGGGACTTGGAGAGTTGCATAGTCAATCCCCAGAACTGGCCCACCGCATCAACGAGGGATCACAAGGACTCCCCTGGGATGTCTCAAACTGGAGTCAACCCGGATGGAACGATCGGGAACCGAGTGGATCAACTGGCAAGAGCAGTCTATGCATCTGGCCTAGCCGACCAGGGCAACCCCAATACGAGTGGGAACCGCCCAGAGTCGTGGAGAACTCCAAGCTCCTCGGATGGAGAGGGCGGCATCATGGAGATGAGGGAGGGGACAGCAGGGAAATACAAGCTACGAGATCATGTGGCGAAATGGGCAACGCCAAGAGCCGGGGCAACGGACAACTCACGACCCAACAACAAGGGGGGTATTCCATTGGGGGATCAATGCAGGAGGGAGCAGATGTTTCCGACCCCGTCAGCGAGCGACCATACATCTCAGCCGACGAGCAAATCATGGAAAGAGAAGGGATCAATAAACTTCAAGTTAAGCAATCCAGAGATTCAAGCGAAATGGGCAACGCCCCAGAGCCGGGATCACAAATCTGGGGAGGATTGGGAGTCTTGGAGCAAGAGAGCAGCATTTCAAGCAACCAAGGGGGTAAATCTACACCTACCTTTGAGCAGTCAGGCGATTCATGCCCAGAACAATCAAGGCAAACTCAACCCTCGTTGGGTAGAAACTTTGATGAATCTTCCTGTGGGATGGGTTATGCCGAGTTGTACATCTCCTGTGACCCCGCAAGCAAATCAGGAACATCAGAGGGGTGGGGAGAGCTGGATGACCCCGGAATGCAAGAACCACACGGGATACCAGATCAGCAATGGCAAGAAGATCCTACGTCTTGGGAGTCAGGTTATTCAGAACTCTGCATCTCCTGTGACAATCGAACAGACGAACTCCGACTCCTCGGAAACGGAGTTGTTCCAGCAACAGCAACCCTGGCCTTCAGAACTCTTCTAAAAGAATTAACAAACCTATGAAAACAACAACCTACAACGGAGAGAGACCCAATCTGGATTGGCCTCCTTTCCTTCTCCACCTATTCAGAGACCACAACTGGAACCTCTGCAAGCCCAGATATAAATCTTCATTACCTGCAAAAAAAGGTTTGCAAGAAACGAAAACAAATGCAATAGTCACAACTTCTAACTGAAACAACCATGACAACAACCGAAACAACCACACCAACGACCGCCGCAAGCAACCTAACCGAGACCAGGGCAAACGCCTTCCTAGGTCTCTATGTCCCTGTCCCTCTTAAAAACAAGGTCAGCGAGGCAGCTAAAGCACAACGCCGATCCATGTCCTCATTCGCTGTTGGCGTTTTTGAGGACTACTTCAACAAGCAGACCGCCGAATGAGCCACCCTGCACGAACAATCGCAACCTTGATTCTTATCGCTGGACTTGTAGTTCTCGCTGTTCTAACAATGCCACGATGAAACCCGGACTTTATAGCAACATTCACAAAAAGCAGGAACGCATTGCCAAAGGATCAGGCGAGAAGATGAGGAAGCCCGGCTCCAAGGGCGCACCCACCGCAAAGGCATTCAAACAATCCGCTAAAACCGCAAAGAAGAAATAACACTATGGCATCAGAGAAATGGCAAAAAAAAGCAGGGAAGAATCCCAAAGGCGGACTCAATGCCGCTGGTCGAGCTTCCTATAACAAGGCTCACGGGGGGCATCTTAAAGCCCCTGCGCCCCACCCAAAGACTGACGCAGACGCAGGAAGGAAGGCTTCCTTTTGCGCCAGGATGAAAGGGATGAAGGCAAAGATGACGGGATCAAAGAAGAAGAACGACCCGAATAGCCGCATAAACAAAAGTTTAAGGGCTTGGAATTGCCACTAATGAAAACACACTTTTCTGTCAGCAATAACGCTGAAAGAGAACCAAACCAAACCAACCACAATGCACAACAAAACACTAGCAGAGTTAAATACCATAGCCCAAGAGATAGCCAACAAGCTCGGTCATATCTCGCAGGAACTCCTGATTCAGATTCACGCTCTGGTCACGGCGACCCCGGAAACCAAGACCTGCTGCAATGCGTCAGAGAAATCTGAAACAGAAACCCTCTAATGCAAACCAAGCCAACAAAGAATCACACACTCATTGACACACGCTTTATGAAACCAAAAACCAAAACCAAAATGATGTCCGAGGCCAAAGGCAAGCCCGTAACCAAAGGCAAGAAGATGGACAAGAAGCCCGCCATGATGGGCTACAAGAAGAAGTAACTTCTTGGAATGCTCCGTATGGGACATGAACAACCCATACGGAGCTACCAGGAGCAGAGCAACCACGCAAGCACCCAACAAAAACATGAATAACACATTAGCGGTATCTAGTCAACCATCGATGGGAGACATGGAAAAGATGGCAGTTGCCATCGCAAAGTCAGGTCTATTCGGGATGAAAAGCCCAGAACAGGCACTAGCATTAGGACTCCTAGCAGTTTCAGAGAACAAGCCATTCGCCAGCATTTGCGCTGAATATGATGTCATCCAAGGCCGTCCTGCACTCAAGAGTCAGGCTTGCCTAGCTCGATTCCAACAAGCCGGGGGAACAATCCAATGGATCACCAGATCCGATAAGGAATGCACCATAGAGGGCAAGCACCCCGCTGGTGGAACTCTCCAAGTCACTTGGACATGGGACAGGGCGCAAGCCGCTGGACTGACCAGCAAGCAGAACTGGAAGCAATACCCAACCGCTATGCTTTCTAGCAGATGCGTTGCCGAGCTTGTCAGGGCGATCTACCCTGCTTGCCTTAATGGAGTCTATCTCGCTGAAGAGGTTCAGGACTTTGATGCGAAACCGATCAAGGTTGAGAAGCCAGAGATCAAGGTGGAAGCCCCGGTGATTGCAATTGAAGACGCTGTGCCTACTGTTGCGGAGCTTGTAGAGGCAAGCATGAAAGCAGCAGAGGCACAAGACCCTCTGACTACACTCTCATCCCTGATGTGGGATGCCGGGATTGAAGACTCTCATGTCATTGAGTTCTTGATCGCCAAAAAGGCAATTAAGGACAGGAGCGTTCTCCTCAAGGATGTCAACCCCAAGGTCATCGCTCGAATCTGTGAGAAATGGGACGATGTTCTAGCCTTCAAACCAGCACTCTCATGATCCGTAAAAACAAAAAAGCATTAGCCGCTACACTTGCGTCTACGCACGTCCTTAAAGCTTTTGATTTTTGGAATATCTTTCGCAATTCTGAAACTCTAAACTCTTTGCAAGATGCAGAAATTATCAGCCCTGAAGAGGCTAGAATTATTGCCCTTGATGCCATCTATCTCGCTTTAAACAAAACATCCAATGACTGATAAACAGACAACTATAATGGAAAACATCACATACACATTGAGGTCATGCATCAAATCCATTGATTACTCAACAAGACAATTAGCAGAGTCTGCAAAAGACTTCATAGATAAATATGGATGTTGTGGAGTTTGCGGGAAAAAACACTTTATCCAAGAGATTAAATCCAATGACTGACGAGCGTAACGGAAAGCCTTCAGCAAGCGGATTCTCCCGACTTGCCCTATGCCCAGGTTCATGGAACCTAGAGCAGACACTCCCTCCGCAAGAGGAGAACAAATACATGGCACTAGGAGCGGATGTCCACGCCGTCCTAGCGGGAACAAAACCCTACGAGTCACTCACAGAAGATGGTCAAGACATCGCAACTCGTTGTCTTTCCCAATTCTCCGAGATGATCGGTCAGTTGGATCTAGGCGAGAGAACAAGGGAGGTCATCGAAGAGCGATTCTGGTATGATGATCTCTTCTCTGGAGCTATCGACCGCATCGACTTCTTTGGGGACGACACAGCAGTCGTTACTGATTACAAGACGGGGCGTGTAGCTCAATCAGGGGCTGCTGAAAACTACCAACTCCGAGCCTATGCCGTCCTAGTCAAGAAATCCTTCCCCCAACTCAAGACGATCCTTGTTGCGATAATCCAACCCCTAGCCGCTGGCAAGACCATTGCCCAATACGATGAGGAGGATCTCATCAAAGCAGAGCAGGAGATCGTTGGCATCGTTACTGCTTCACAAAAGCATGATGCTGTCAGAACTCCTAGTCCAGATGCTTGTAAATGGTGTCGTGCTAAAAGCATTTGTCCAGAGGTTCGTGGGGCGCATAAAGAGCTAGAGGTTGTCTCAAAGGCCGTTGTTCCCCAACTATCAAACGAGGAGATTTTGGCGATTGACGAGAAAGCCGAGGTCGTTCTGGACTTCATTGATGAGGTCAGGAAGGAGATGAAGGCTAGGATGATCGCAGGGCAACAATTCGCTGGACGAACCCTAACAGAAGGGCGCACAATCAGGAATGTTTCCACAGACACAAGTGCCGTTGTATCTGCGTTGTCTAGTGTTCTTAAACCTGATGATGTCATGGCTTGTTCAAAGATTAGCATCACGGCTCTTGAAAAAGCATACGGAAAAGCAACAGGGAAAAAAGGAAAGGAACTCAAATCCTCCCTTGAATCAGACCTTGGATGGCTCATTGAAACAACAACAGGTGAACCATCCATCAAACGAAACTGATGAACAATACGCTCTTGGAATCAGATACCGTGGGCGTGATTGGCTTATCATCACAAAAGCAGATGGGAACTTCTCTGCGATGACAACAGATAACAAACCATCAGATTCTGCACAAGCAAAGAAAGTCATGGAATATCTTCTAGTGGAGGGATTTATCTCTCCCTAATAAGAGTAAAATGTCAGTAAAAACACAAACAAAACAACAAGATAAATAATAACCATATGTCATTCACAATATCACTAGATGTAACCAAGATCGACAAGTCGCTCCTCAAGTCAGTCACCAAGAAGGATGGGACAAAAGCCTTATACCTGAACCTAATCTGCTGGCCTAACAGGGATGGTAAAGACCAGTATGGCAACGATGGTTCTGTCAAACACTCCCTGACCAAGGAGCAGCGTGATGCCGGGATCAAGAGCGAGATCCTGGGCAACTACAAAGTCAAGCAGGAGCAGGAGTCAGTTTTCCCTCCTAGCTTTGTTGACAAGGTGAAGCCAGCGAAGGCGTTCCAGAATCGTCCAAAACCTGTTTTTGAACAGGAGGACGACGATTCAGATCTGCCTTTCTAACCTAGCTAAACCACGCAACCAAGCACCACAATGAGCCGAAGATACTGCACTTGTGAAGAACGCTATGGAGTCGTTCCCGAATACCATTGCTGTGATTATGTCACAGCTAGGAACAAGTTAATCCCTGACGCTGAATACGAAGCTAGGGCAATGTCCAGAAGGGAGGATGGGTCTCTGGACTTGCTCAAGTTCAACAAGGTTTACTCTCGCCTTATGGAAAAGGCCGTTGAGGAAGCAGGATTACTCAAATGAACCACTCAAAAGAAGCACAGGAGTATTGGGACACCGAGGGGATCAGATACCTTGCAGAAGGCAACCATGTTCCTTCAGTTGAGGATCGAGTCAAGGCAGCGTTTGATGCTGGAGTAAAAGACTTCCACCGCAAAAACTGGTTTGATGCCTTCAACACAAATATCAACTTCCCAAAAACAACTCTATGAACGATCTGGGAGATTTATTTCAGTGGGTAGCAAAGAATGTCCGAGGAACCTCCAAGGAGGCATTCAAGGAGATCAAGGAAGATGGGACGCTTTCCAATCAAGAGCAACTCATCATCACGACTCTTAAACAGGGCAGGGATTATAGCTTGCAAGAGATTAGCAGACTTACAGGGATAACCATAAACGCTGTCTCTGGTCGCTGTAACGGCCTCAAGAAGAAAAATTGGATGGTAGAGTGCGAAAAACGCAAATGCACCATTACAGGCAAAACAATAAAGCCACTAGCATTAGTATGACCGATCAAGAACTAGAAGCATTCAACAACGACCTAAAGATGAGGTATAACGAGTTGAGCGATTATCCTCGCCACCCAATCCCTGTCTATATCCGAGGTGAGGGCAAGAACGAGATCGTCGTAAACCCAGAGTGGGAACAGGCAAAGTATGCCATTCAAATGGTGAAAATCCAATGAAGAAACCATTCAGAGCAAAGGGCAACACGACTAGGAGGGTCGCTGGAACCATGAACAAGACCGAGCAAGCCTATGCCGCCTTGCTTGATCAGAGAAAGCTGGCTGGAGAAATCCACCATTGGGGGTTTGAAGCTATGGCTTTAAGGCTGGCAGATAGGACAACCTACACGCCTGACTTCTTTGTTATAGATAAGGATGGCCTTATTGAATGGCATGAAGTAAAGGGGCATTGGATGGGAAATGGTCGTGTAAAAATTAAAGTTGCGGCAGCTCTGCATCCTTGGTTTCGATTTGTTGCCATCAAATACATAAAAAAGTCTTGGGTATTTGAAGAGTTTTAGAATATGAGCAATTCTGAAGAACTCTGTCCTCACTGTGGTCAGTCATATTCACCCCAGAATGCCCGTAAAAGCGATTTTGAGGTGTTCTGGAAGGCTTACCCTAGAAAGACAGGGAAAGGCTATTGTCACGACATTTGGAAGCGGAAGAAGTTCCCGGCAATAGAGATCATCCTTGAGTCACTCAAGAAGAGCATAGCATCTCCTGATTGGCAGAAGGAGGGAGGCAAGTTTATACCCAACCCTAGCACTTGGTTAAACCAAGGCCGTTGGGAGGACGAGGGAATAGACCACTCTGTTCTATCCCAAAAGATCCAGAAGCCCATATTCAAAGGATCAACCTCCAGCGTAGACCCTAATGCATATCGAGCATGGAAGATTGAGGAAGGCTACCCACCTCAATTCATTGATTCTTCTTTTGAAGAAGACATAGAACCAGTACAAAGAAAATACCTAGCAACCCTAAAACCATGACAAACATATACAACGAAGACGAACAGAATTGTCTTGACCGAGAGAAGGAGTCTCTTTGTCAGGAGATAAGCAGACTGAACAGCAAACTGGCATACCTAGAGAATGTCTTGAGTGAGATCCATCTCCTCAACTCGCTAGGCAAAAGCCTAAAGATCCATGACGCAATCAATGCGGCCATTGATGTAATCCAATGAACGAAAAAACTAATAAATGCCCACATTGCGGGGCAAGCCCAATTAACCCTACTGAATGGGAATGCGGATCGTTAGTTCACGACCTTGGTTATGAGATTGTAATAGGTCAATCCGATTGCTGTAAACTAAACGAGAAAACCAACGAGGTAGTAAGGCTGGAGTCCCTAGTTAAAGAACTTAAAGAAAATGCCGAGCGTATCGGGTGCAACAGATTTGAGGCTCTTTGCAAGGCTGAAGCGAAAAACAGAGACCTTTTAGAAACCCTAGCCGCAATTTACGAAAAGCTTGGGATTAAAGAAGAAAATGTGAAACCCAAGGAACTTGTATCAGATACTATTGCTAATCTTTTTAAGGAAAAATCCAACGAGGTCGCAAGGCCCCGTGAGGAAGTTGATTTATTCAGCACACTCAAGTGTGTGACCTGTAAAGAAATTCAAGAGGTCAACATAAGATGACAAAGCTAATCACCATCCTCTTGCCAGTATTTCTGGTAGAGGTCATCACCAATTCCGCATGGGTCTGCATCTCCTATGATTGGCGACTCCGTAGCAATACCACTCTTGCTTGCTCATTGAGCGTAGCAGCAGGGGCATTGTCGGGTCTTGCCTGGTTCTGGATGAGCAGATCCGTAAGTCAAAACCAGATGTTCTTTGCTAATTTAGCTTGGGACTTCATTGTCAGCCTCATCTTCATCTCGCTACCCATCCTGTTTTATGGAATCAGACTCGATACCCAAACCACAATCGGAACTTCATTGGCTTTTATCGGCCTTCTTATCATGCACCATGACTGAAAAACCAGAACTCACCATGCAGGAAAAGCTAGATCGTTCCAACGATCAGCGAGATCGTGCGATAGCCATAGCAGATGGGGTCATGGAATGGGAGTCTTTACAGGACACTCGCAAGTCCATGAAGGATCTTGCCGCCCTTAAAAGTGAGATAGGAAAAACAGATTGCCCTAAATGCAAAGGAACAGGATGGTATATGTATAGCCATGATAACTCTACCATCTGCAATGCTTGTTGTAAGCATGAAGAAGGATGGTGGGATCTCACAGAGCATTATTCTGGATATAAGAAAGATGCCGACAATGCATGTTGCAAAAAAGGATGCGGAACACTACGGAGGGATCTAATCACACATATTGCCAATGAGCAAAGCAGTTGACGCTATCCTAAAAGAACTTGGTTTTGAGACCCCGGACTTGCCTCCCATCAACAAGCGGGAAGCATTTGAGCAAGGTCTCATCAAGGGAACAGAGAAACCAAAGAAGGGCGTATGCGGTAAATCCGTTTACACTTCAGCCTCAAAATGTGATTCAGCTATCAAGCATCGACTAGAATCAGGATTTGGAGGGACTAGCTTTCTCCGTTCTTATTTTTGCGATACCTGTTGCGGCTATCATATGAGTAGCAGTCACACAAAACTAAACAAATGATCCTAGCACTCATCTACACGGCATTCGCCCCCATCCAGCAGCCTGTTCCACAAACCCAGACTATCTATGTTGCCAACCTATCAGCAACAGATGGCAGGGATGCCGGGGCATACTACCAAGTGACCACTCTCCCAGAACCATCACAGGAGCCTCGATACCAACCAGTCATACCCATCACGGCTATACCAAGTATATCCGATCAAGACCAATGAGGCTAAAGCGAGGAACTTGGAACGCTGATAATACAAAGCGATTCTGGGGATACCATCCAAAAGGAAAAGAGATGTGGGTAACTCCAGAAAGGTTTGAAGAAACCAAAGACGCTATTAGGCTAGGGCAATTCAAAGAAAAGAAATGAACCAATACAAAGTTACTCGAATTAACGAGAAAATGATTTGCCTTTCGGATGATCAGAATCTTACTCCAGAAGCGTTAAAGCATGGAACAATATGCCTAGAGCATTCTATTGCTGACCTTGCAGAGGTAAAATCCCTTAAATCAGGTGATGTTGTTATTGATGTGGGAGGATTTATTGGTGACACGGCTCTTATATTTTCCAAAAAAGGAGCAGAAGTTTATGCTTTTGAACCGCAAGAGGATGCGTTCTTTTGCATGGAGTATAATGCATTTAAGAGCAACGCCAATATTGTTGCAATCAATGATGCAGTTGGGAATGGTGATTTGGTTTCAGTAAATCAAGACCCCATGAATGGTAACCCTGGAACAAGAACCATTAAATCAGATGAGAATGGAAAGAAAAGCATAAGACTAGATGATTACTTTGCTAAATTCCCTTCCATTGATCTAATTAAAATTGATTGTGAAGGCTACGAGCCTCCTGTGATTCAAGGAGCAAAGAATATAATCAATAAGCATAAGCCTATTATTATTTGTGAAGTATATCCAGATATGCTTACTAGAGCCGGGTTCTCTAAATCTGATATTTACAATCCATTAATTGAATTAGGTTACAAAATAGTTACTTCTATTGGAGAAGAAGATTCTGTCAGATGGGATATTACCGCTACGTTCTCAATCTGCTAAAGTCAGGACGCTTGAACTTACCCTCGTAGTTAAGATGCTCTAGTTCTTCTAGCGGAATCTTCCTTTCAATTAACCATTCCCTTGCCAGCTTACAGTTGCGTAGGTTAGAGGGATCTCTCTGCAATTCAACACCCTCCCATAACGAGGGATGCCATTCATGGTAGATTACATCTTCAATCTCCCGACCATTAGCTATCTTGAACAACTCCCGCATCAGACGGTCCCAGGAATGCCTTCCCAAAACCATATCAGGGAACAAATGGTGATTGCGTCTCCACCATCCCACCCTAAAAGCAAAGAAGTCACACCCTGCATACTTTGACCCGGAACTTATCTCATCATGATGCATTGGTTCATCTATACGCTTGAAGTCACGACGATAAGAATAAGCAGGAAGAGTTCCCTCCAGTCTCTGGATCAAGTTGCTGGCAACACAAGTGTCCGTATTTGTCAGCAGGATAACCGATTCATCATCACGCCCCACGCAAGCCAATCGAATCATATCTTTAATCATGGGTATCTTACGGGTCTCCGAAGGTATTACTTCAGCAGATGTTCTTACAAAACAGTTGTCATCCAATCCCAAATCAACGCATCCAATAGTCTTCCAAGTCTTTTCTGCTATCTCGTTCCTCTTCTTCTCGTATTGATTTGCCCAAGGCATTTTCTGATAGACATGAACAATGTTCTTGTAAATCGCTTTTGGTCTAGCCCCCCGAATCAACCCCAAGATCCTAGTCACATCCCGTGGGAAGTTCTTATAGCGTGTATAGGATGCGTAGGATGGTCTCCACGCAGCTCCATGCCATGAATAGGGGGAATCTGTCACAAGGGCATGAACAGGCTTCTGTGTGGCGTATGAGAGATGTAGCGGCCCACTATCGGTCAAGATCATCGCATGGGTATTGGGATGATCCATGATGCCAAGCAAGTCGTAGAACCTTTCAGCCTTGATCTTTCCCAGATCAACGATGTGGAACTCTGGCAAGGAATGGTTCAGGATCTCCCACAGCAATTCAGAATACTGGAAGGGCGAGGATGTCCCGCCAGTTGAGACAACAATCCACGGCTTGTTCTTGGGGATCTCCTTGATGAGTTTCTCCTCCCGCTTCTTGTCCCGTCGATCAAATACCAGCGGAGGTTGGCTAGGCCAGAGGTCTAGCTTCCCTGCTAGCCTCCAAGCATCTTGCTGGAATGAGTCACAGATGATTTGGGGGCCATGATGCTTTCCGTAAACCTGACCGACTAAAACATCAGGGATGCCGACAACTTGGGTTGCAGTTGCCGCTTCATTTCGGGTCTTGAGGTATTCTAATGCCCCTGTGATGTCATCAAATGCCCCATCATAGACGATAGGTTCAACATAGCTAACACCATCCAGTATGTCCGCAAAGTCTTTGGCAACAACTAGGCTAGGCTTCTTACCCGTTGTATCAAACTCATTCTTTAGGACAGGCAGGAACGATACGATGTCCCCATACCGCCCCATGTTGAGGAAGGTAGCCACGACCTACTCGTAAACTTTGCGGAATCTTTCTGGTGCTGGCTCTTCAGTTTTCTCCACAGGGGAATCAACCTCATCTTCCCTTGGTGGCAACTGACCATACTCCTTGGCATATCGAAGGGTCTCCACAACAAAGTAATTCCTCTGCTCAAGGAGTGCGATAACGATGGCTTGGTAGAAGGAAACCTCTGCCAGTTTGTTCTTCTCGGCGTGTTCCCGAATCTCACGAAGGTTGACATCACCGGGGAACTCGGATTGTTCAAAGGGATATTTAAGAGATGGAGGTAGGATGAATTTTTTGCTCATGGTGGTTGCTAGGTGAGGCTAAAGGGTTGCTGAAAAGAGAAAGAGAATCAAGGGTTATTTCTGCCATTGATATTTGCGAACCTTTTCACGCAATCCTGGAACACCCACTTCAATGTTTTCTATAATGGTTCTTGGATACCTGTGTTGAGTTTCTCCCTTTGCGTTCACATCAGTCATCTTTGCAACATCACGAACGGCACTAGGAACTTCTCCCTGAATCATGTAACTAGCCCAATTGGATGGTGATTTTGATATTTCTGTTATTGGGCCAGCTATAGGTGCTGATGAAATAAGGCCAGTCATGGCTTCCGCAAAAGCCTGTATTCCAGACATTCCAACATCAAACTTTTTATGATTCTTGATAAACGCCCTTGTCATTGTATTGGCAAATTGAGCCGCTTCAATCGCTGGCATATGGATGTGCCAATTTGTTCCAAACAATCGCATAGTTCCCCATTTGGCATCTCCAGCTTTCCTTCCCTGTTGGTAATACCCTCCAAAAACTCGATCCTTTTCATCATTAAAAGCATCCAAAACACCCCAAAGCATCATGGCTGCACCAACGCCTCCCATTTTATATGCAGAAGAAATCATATCCATTTCTTTTGGTGTAATGCTATCAAGACCTTTCCAATAAGCATTCAAAGTTCTTCCTACTGCCTCTAATGGTTTAGAAATAGCATATTTTAATGTCTGTGTAGGATAATTGATACCGATCTTATAAATTCCTTTAGTTATAAGTGCTTTTATAGAATGGGAGGCAACAACAGCAGTAGGGTTAAGGTCGCCTTGCTTATTGGGTGTTTCCAACCATTTGTGCCAATTGGCTATATACTCTGCGATTTTATTGTCCTCACTTAACTTTTCTGCTTTTGATGCAACATAAGCCTTTAGATTTAATGCCGCAATAGCCATTTGGTTTTTAGGGTCAAATGGATTGGATGGATCAATTAACCCATCAGCAATTGCATTGGCATATAAATGCTCTTTATACACTTCTTCCTTTCCTGTAGCAGATATGTTTTTAAGTGCAGCATGGAGATTACTTCCAATCCACCTCGCCCAATTGCTACTCCTTTGCTCAACATGACTCTTGTCATACATAAGCGAAGATTCTGACTCACCCGCTTTCAAGGTGCGTAAAAATTGCCTAGCCCCCTTTAAGTAACCACGAGCCTGGGCGGGAAATGTTTTTAATGGAGAAGCGCCAGACTCTAGCTCTCCTCTAACTCCACCAAATCCCATCAAATGTTTCCCGGTATATCCCACAACTTCTTCAGCCGAAGTTGCTAAAGCTCTAGCTGGCATATAACCGCCAATCTTTTTTAATACATTGATACCAGCAATTGTAAGCTCCCTAGCAGTTTCGCTAGTTCCTCGTAATGCCTTTTCCCAAATTGGACGCTCGGCTTTCTCTTTTTCCTGCCTCCATGCGTCAATCTCTCTTTCTTTGGCCTTGAGCCTTGCTTCTGCCATTTCTGTAGCGGGATATTTTGCAGGAGGTTCTTTGCGTGTTGGCTTTGATGTATCACCACGCTTCATTCTGTCCTCCATGTCGGCAATCCTTTTCTGGATTGTCTCCATCCTACGCCTGTTGTAGCGATCCTCCCTGCTCTCTGGTTCTTTGCCAGTAACTCTCTTGAATTGTTGCCTAGCCTTTTTTAGATCCTCAAGAAGTCGTTTTGCGTATTCTGTAAGAGGTTCTTTCTTTGGAGTTGGAGAAGTCTTTTCCCCTTTGGCAATACGATCATTGGCATCATCAATAGCTTTCTGAAGTCTATCAATTTCCTTTTGTTCGGGAGATGGTTTCTTGCGATCTGCCTCTTCCTTCTCAATCTCTTTGAGCTTCTGACGCATGGCATCACGCTCTGCCATCTTT
>Ga0114959_10000845_pt1 | contig 28557 bp, 12 predicted proteins | sample C_130625_EF_Meta_FD_87317 | JGI IMG/M metagenome (GOLD analysis project Ga0114959, IMG submission 87317) | Freshwater microbial communities from Lake Croche, Canada to study carbon cycling - C_130625_EF_MetaG | ecosystem: Environmental > Aquatic > Freshwater > Lake | place: Lake Croche, Canada... | reverse complement strand
TTAACCCAAGTTGTGCTAAAAGCAGGGTTACAGTAAGAGCAAGCAAACTGACAAGTGCGGTCAAAAGCAATTTCCAGCGTACGGAGATTGACGTCAGCGTGGGGTAAAGTATTTCTGGCTTCATGCAGGACCTCTATGGGATATATCTTTGATTTGTACACACGGTCACTCACAGCGTCGCGACCCATGTCTTCGATCTTCCAGCAGTATTCACAACCTGCAGGGCGTTCGCCTGCCAACATCTTGCGTCGATCTTCTTTCTTTTGATCAGTATTGTGCAGTAGCCTAGGGTTGGCCCGGACTTTATCAATGTCCACCAAATGGGCCGGCGGGTGATGGCAACTTGTGGTCATGCCACTACCCAGCCAGATGGTAGCATTGTACCATTTTGCCGCACAAAAACTGGGAGATATATCATCTAATACTTGCTGTTTAAAGTCTAAATCGTTCATTGACAAATTGATAAAAACGGTTGGGGAATTCTTGTCTCACTTGTGAGCGTAACTGTGCGAGATGTTGTTGATTATATTTACATGTATTATAACACGCATCAAGGAAACTCACAAGATCTTGTTGGCATAGATCTTCAACCACTGCGGCAACTCGTTCTAGACGTTCATCATTGTTGTCAATCATGTCAAACGATTCGTCAATTAGGTGCTCAAATGTTTGAAATCCCAAATTGCGCATGTCTCTGTAATAGCCTCGATTGGCCACAGCTATCCAAGGGTGACCAATGGCCACAGGTTTCCATATTTTTTCTGTTCTAAAACTGTAGGGGTATCTATGTACCGTTTCTGTCACCAGACTAAAATAGGTGTCAAGGTATGGATTGGCTTCCATGATTACGTCGCCCCAGACATTGTTTGGAAAAATTTTAGACTTGATAAAAAATGTCTGATCATCGATATCAAAATCCACATTGAATTCTGCAACTTCATACTTGGATTGTAATTTTTTTAGTTTTCCATTGCCCTGAGACAGGTTGGTCCAGATTGCACAATCCAATAGACTGTGCAGACGATCCAACATGTATTTTCTATGATATCTAGTGGCTCCGTTGAAAAACAAGAATTTATAAGGACGTTGTGTCTGATATAGGTCTTGATATTTTTGTATGGCCCGAAGATTTTCATCGTAGTCCAAAACCTTGGGCAAAAAACTTTCGTATTGCAAACAAGGCCAGGTGTCGTCCATGTCTCCCCCGCCTATCAATAAAATCTTGTTGTCCAGCACCAAGTCTGCAATACCATAATTGTGGCAATGATTCAGCAGAGTTTCAGAGCCTTCATGTGGGTTGCTGAACACTGCTTTTATGTTTGAATTATCGATCAATTGTCGAAATTGCTTGGCGTAGAGACGAATTTGTTCTCGACCGATCACATACACAGCGCCTGGAACTGTTTGATTCTTGTTGATGTGCTGTTCAAGGTTCCAAAAAATGTCGTCAGCTGACTGCTTGATCATGCTGTAGATTTCGCTGTGAGTGTCCAGTATCAGTTTATGATTGCCGAGCATGATATTCACATTCGGCCCACCAAGAGGCCATTTCAGGAAAGGTCTGCAAAAAGTCTGTGCCACGACGTCGATCATGTTCACTAAAGAATCTATAAAAGTCTGCTCGTGCTGGGCTGTGATCTTGAGCTTGTGCTGACCGCATCCAGGCAATGTCCCGATCCAGGCGGGCCACTTCGTAGTCTTTGAATCCGTGATAGGGACTGGTCTCTGTTGTCACGTGTTGGGACATCCAATCCCGGACCGACTCTAGTTTTTTTGCATAACTCGCAGGCAGGATCTGCAGACTTTGCCAAGCAGGCTGGCGTAGTACAGGAGTATCAAACCACACACGTTGATAGGTTGTACTGTATTGCTGACGTAGTTCCAGTATGCCTTCCAGTAGACGTTGCAGACTGCTCACACTCAGATTGTTCATTGTGACAATAAATGTCAGGCTATTGTAGGAAGGTACATCGGTCAAGTACTGATTCACACGTGACCATACTAGATCGAAGTTCATGCCGTGTCGCATGTATTCGGCTTGTCTACCCCATCCGTCCAGGCTCACATACTGCATGAAGTGTTCTATGCGTCCGTCGCAAATGGCCTGCACATAAGTGAGATAACGATCAAACAAACTCTGTTCCACTGAGAAATTGCTTGTGACATTCAGGTGCAGTCCAGGATTGGATATGGCCAGTACATAGTCAAACACTCTATAAGTGTTTTTATCCATCAGAGGTTCCCCACCGGTCATGCGGAAGTGTCGCAGTTGAGGGTATAGTGTGGGCCACCAGGACCAAAATGCTTCCACATATGGGTTATGATCCTTTACCGGAATAGGTCGATTGCGGCCAACAAAGTGACTAGGATCGTTATGAACACGACCAGTCGGGTAGCCACCCCATCGATCAACTTCGGCTTGCCAGGTGCTGGAGAACTGCGGACTGCAATAACTACAAGCAAGATTGCAAGCGTGATTAAAATTGACTTCGACATAACTAGGGACAACATCTTCTTCTCCTGTGGAATTCTTTATCATTTCAAAATCTATAGCTGCCCAGGGCTCGCCCGAACGATAGTGTCTGTCACTGAGTTTGCCCGCATCTTCCATGTTCCAGCAGTAGGAACATTCCTCAGGGCGTTCTTGACGCAACATGATTTGGCGTTGTTGCTTTTTGTGTTGGGTATTGTGTAACGCACTGGGATCAAATTTAATTTCTGCAGGATCAATAGCATGCAAAGGCGGATGATAGCATGAGTTGTTGAGTCCTGTGGGCAAGTGCAGGCTCACCTGCTTCCATTTGGCCAGGCACAGGGCCGGGCCTAATTTATCTTTCATTTGCTCTGCGGAGCTCATGAACGTGCTTTTATTTGTTGTCATAATATTGATTACACAAGTCCAAAATAGGTGCCTGTGGTCCATGTTGTTCAAACATCAGTTGAGCAAAGTCAAATTCAGGGCACACGATGCTGTCTAATTCAATTTGCATCATTTCAAAAAATTCTTTGAAGTTGTTATGGTCAACCACAGTGGCTGGTCCGGGACTCCATGGATATTGTTTGTAGTATGCATCGTGCCATGCTATTGTACTGAACGGTCCTCCCACTGAATGCTGATTACTGCTTATAAATTTTTGAAACAATGCCCATTGTCTGCGCAGACTTTTGACACAGTCAGTGTTGATAAAAAACACATCTTGTTGATTTTGCCAACATTCTGCAATCAAATCATAGTTGACACAGTGTGTGAATATCACCGGTGCAGATATCAATTGTGATTTTGTTTCGTCTGATGGATATCTGTTTGCAATAATCTGAAAGGGATTGGAACGATCATAACCTTTGTTTAATTCAAAATTGGTTTTTCCACGCATCCACTTGTAAAAACGATTGCCACCGCCACCAGGATAAAATGATATAATCACATTACCAGCCTTCTTGTTGTCTAATGACATCTATTTCTCTAACTGTCACGCCTCGATTGCGCCAGTTTGAGCGATAGTGATATTTGAAAAATGCACTTTGTTCTGCTTCTAGTATGGCCATTGGCAGATCCAGTTGTGTGCCTATTTCGGGCCCCAGTTGATTGCTGAGTAGTCTAGGTTGTGAATTTTCCACTGTTTTCCATAATTCTGCCAGGGCATCAAAGTCTTTTACCAGTGTGTAGTCCCAGTTTGTGAGCATGGTCATGTATGTGCCTTGACGTGCACCGGCTATGGCCCATTCGCCATGCTCTGCATCTGTACCCACATTGTGCCATATGGTCATGTTGTCAAGATTTCTCAGCACCTGATTTTTGAATTCTTCCACTGTGGGGCGACGTCCGCGTTGCAAACACATCTTGACACCTTCACGGAACCCGGCACGCCAGGCATGAAAAGGGCTTTGATTGGGATAGGTAGTTGAGTAACAGTCATGCATGGACCAATACAAGGGATCAAAACAAAACTCTACCACAGTTTCGTCACGCCCGTCTGTGTTTTCGTGTGTACGCATGTTCATTACAAATTGTTTTGTCCATGAACTCAATCCACCATTGCCATACATGAGTCCATTCACATGATTACGAGCCCGCCAGCGGAGCACCGCTTGTTCATGTTCCGGAGTAGGAAAATCCAGTGTTTGATTAAAAAAAGTCGGGTCCGGAAGATTGTCTCCGTCGATGAGAATAAATCTTTCAGTTGATGAAGATTCAGCTGCCGCTTTGTGTGCGGCATCCGAGCCCTTGACTCCGTCAATGCGTCGAGCCCAAGGCACCATGTTTTTGATCTTGATCCAAAACTCTTCTTTGTTGGGTTCATCATAGCTCAGGTAAATGCAGTCTAGATCTGCGATGTCAATTGAATTCATGTGTTTTCATACTCCAGCATTGGTGTGGTTGGGACTCGGATACTACTATGGCCACGTTGCTGGGATGGCAAGGTGTTCCTGAATCTGAGTGTGCAAGTTTGTATACTGCTTGTTTTAACTTTATCAATTGACCGTTTTGCACTCGAACATCTAACGATGCCAGAATAAAAGTTTCAGGGTCAATGTCAATGTATGCGCCTGGCAGGTGTTCCATACTGTAGGTTATGGGCCGGCCTTGATCATCATGATACAGGCGCCAGAATATGGGCCTGGGTTCTGGCATGGCTCGCAGTATTGACCAAAATTCATCAGAGGTCACGGTGCCAGTCCTTTATATGATAGTGAAATGCACCATGTTGCATCACAGTGTTTACTCGCAGTTCATAATTGCGATATTCCGAAATCATTTCTTCTGTCCAGGCATCGCGTTTGGCCGCTATGATATGACGCTTCATGTGTACAATTGTGGGATAACTGGCAAAAGGTAGAGTGCAGGTTTCTGGACCAACAATGTTGGCTGCCATGGCGTAAACCACATCAGTGCTGGGCAGATCTTCGGGGAATTTCAATAACTTTTTAAAGTGTTCCCAGTTTTCAAATATCATGCGAACAGTGTCAAAAAATTCTTTGGCTGTTTGACTCAAGCGCCAGTAGGTGATGGCATTGTACACATCTGGCAGGTTGTTGGCATCAAATACCTTGCGATAATGACGTGATCGAGCACGTTGATCTTTCCAGTCTCTACAACCAGTTGATACCACCACATCTCTATGCTGTAACAGGTTCCACCAGTGGTCAATGTGACTGGTAACCAACATATCTGACTCCAATTTGATTGTTTCACGGAATGGTGTGGCATGAAACACCTGCCAATCATTGGCATAAGGATTGTCTTTATCAACAGGAAAAGGAAACTTGCGTACATGATCAAACAACGGGCCAGCATCCACCTGCTGGTCGGTCAGCAAACATATTCGTGCATCAGGGTGCCAATACTTGATGGTTTTGGCCAAGGTCTCACTGCAATTCACATAGTCTGTGCTGGCAGTATTGGCGGCCACTATCAAGTAGCCTTGTTCTTCAATGGGTTTCAATTATTCTCTCCAGATGCTGTTTGCCCATGGCATGAAAGTCTTGATTGCGTATCATGGTCCAACGGGGTCGCTGGTCTTGGTCCTTATAATCTATTCTATAACAATCCTTGCTGAGTCTGGTCAAGGTGTGCTCAGGTGTAACTGTGCTCAGGTTCCAGGGTATTGAGTTATATTGCAAGGTCTGTCCGTTTACAATATTTAGAGCAATACTTAGTGCATGATCATTGCGAAATGTCAAACCTGATATTTTATATAGATCTTTATAGTGTCGCCAATTGGCTCGAACCATTTTCATGCAATCAAATATCAATTCAGCATGTGCACCGCGCCGAAACATCATTACCGTGGCCCAGCTCATGGGCATGCGGTATTCACCGTATTGATTGAGAGCCACAAAGTTGTCTTGACTTGTTATATCGTATGCCGCGGCATGTGCTAGGAAATCTTGATCGCTGTTTAATAGTATTTTCAACTGATCACTGGCCACCACATAGTCAGCGTCTAGAACAAGAGTGCGGTGCCATGGGGTAAGATCATAAGCCTCAGTTCTACCTGCGTTGTGCCAAGTAACAGACGCTTGATAATCCTCAAACCAACGTGTTCCTCCTGAGGCAGCATCTGCCGCAATGACGTGATCAAATCCGCTAACTCTAGGATCTCTTGGGCTAGCGTCTGTGACAATGGCCACTGGAATGTTGAGCCACCTACGAATGTTTCTAGCACTCCAGCCAGCCATGGTAACGTAGTCGGTCGATTCATTGTCAAAAGCAAATATCAGTGCACCTGTGGTCATCGGTTCTTGTTGAGATTTTCATGTTCCACACGCCAGGCATTCATTTGCTCTTGCCAGCGTTCATGCGATCGGGCAAACAATTCTGTTACGTTTACACGTACAGGAGTTTCATACAAGTCTAACAGCACTACATCCGTGTCTTGAGCACATGCCAACAGCACACATTGTAGTTCAGGGCCGGCACGCCACATGCCACCTGCGTGGGCAAACAGCATGCGAGCCTCATACTTTTCTTTTAGTGTGCGTCTGGCAGCCGCATGATCAAATCTGGCCCGTGCGTGGGCAACAAGTTTTTCAGTGTCCATAGATTTATTGTACAGGAAAAAGAGCTAGAGGTCTACCTCTTTAGCAAGAGTTCGGTCAGATTAGGCTACCGAACTGGCCACAGCAGGTGTTCCCCAACTGTTGGTTAGATAACTGGCGGATGGTGGCACAAATCTACAAAGCACAGCAGGTGCTGTACCAAATGCTGAGAATGGGCTGGTAGTATCTGTTCCGCCAGAAATGTCGGCACTTTGGCCTGCACCAGAGTTGGCTGTTTGGTTCCAAACCGTGGTCAAAGTTAATACAGTCGAACCAGCATTCACTGCGGCTTGTACTTGAATATAATCACCAGTGTATGGACTGACTGTGCTGTTCAACTGGAACAAAGTCGTAGCGGCTGCACCCGGAGTCAATGAATACCAGCCTGTTGTGGTCAAGTTAGGCGATGGTGTTCCTGATCCACCTGATCTAGTAAAACCTGTGTAACTGACACCTGCAATGGTTTGAGCCGCAGAGTTAACTCGACCACTCATGAATAGTGTGCCCACTGTGCCGACAAAGGTGTTCCAGTCAGCATCGATATCTGTACCAGTTGACGTTTTACTCATGTCCAAACGTACTAGGCCGCCAGCGTTCCAAAAATATCTTGCTTGATCAGCACTAGGGAATGTTATGGTCTGTGTCCAGGTAATGGTCCAAGCACTGCCACCAGAACCTGTAGCAGAGGTTTTGGCAATGGCTCCAGTCCAGGTACTGCTGATTGTACCGGATGCCGCCGCATTGCCGCGGTTGGTAGTGACACTGGCGATGTCTGTGGACACAGCAGACAAAACACCAATTGTGGTACCTGCTGTGGGTGCGGATCTTGATGTGAGTGTTGTTGATGTTTGAGTTCCTGCTGTGGCCAGGTTGTTGACCAGGCTGGCCCATTGTGTTGCTGTCACAGTGCCACCGGTTGCGGCCGAAGTAAAAGCAGTCTGCCCCCAGCCTTTGTCACCGGACCCGGTGGCCCAGATATCGTTCAAACCACCCGATGTGGTAGTGAATGTGTTGTAATCTGATGCTTGTATTAATCCGCCGCTTGAATATGTCATTAGTATCTCTGATTAGTTCTTGATGGTTACAATTGCTTCAATTGTACCTGATTCAGGTGTGAGCTTGTCAACCAAGCTTCGTCCGATTACATTAAATGACGTGGCTTCTCCGGATTGAGCTGCTCTGGCAATACCAGCACCTGCTGATACCAATCTGTCGCCTTTGTGTATCACACCAACCACTTTGACCGGGACACGTCCAGTCATTGCAACTGGAGGATGTGTGTCGTCTTCGCCTGCACCACCGTTCATCAAGTATGCCGCTCTGGTACTTATCACACCGAATACTTTATCGCTTAATTCAGTTGTTGATCTAGTAATTTCTTCTCGGCCGCCCAGTTCAACCACTGTGCCTGGCTCTAGATATTCATCTGCCGCAAAGCGTTCGGCAACGTCAGCGTAGAGTGCTGTGGTAGCAGTAGCAAACAGTCTATTGAAATAACTGCTTGAGCTGCCAATATTGCCCACAGCATTGGTACCGGTATGTGCGATACTTTGTGCGCTGAGCACGTTGGCATATACTGTGGTAGTATCAACCACAACTACGTTGGCAGTTCCGCCAATGTTGATTGACAAGTTACCACCGCTTGAATTGATACTGGCATTTGATGTGCCGTTTTCAATTTTGGTCACACTGACCGCAGCACTAACACCAGTCAACTGAGATCCGTTGCCCAAGATATATGTGCCAGAAATATTTGCGGCACTGGTAACGTTACCAGTCACACTGAGCAGACCGCCGCTACGCAAATTACCTGCATCTACGTTGCCAGATACACTTAAAAGTGTGCCATATACTGCGCCGCCGTTGATGTTGCCGCCGGTGATGTTACCCGTTACTGACACCACACTGCCCAAATGGCTTGTGCCTGTTATGGTACTGGCTGCTGATATTACACCACTGGTCAAAATGTTACCGCCGGTGATGTTACCAGTTGTTGAAACTGCACCACCCGCTGGTGGAATCACATTGCCAATAAAGTTTGCACCGGTCACGTTGCCAGTGGCACTCACCACACCAGCTGTCAAAATATTACCACCAGTGATGTTACCGGTCACATTGCCGTATCCAACAATGTTGGCACCAGTACCAGTGGCTGTGAATGTTGTGGCTCCGCCTGCGCTGATAACCACATTGCCTGCACCCACCAAATTGCCACTCATGTTGGTACCGGTGGCGTTGCTCATTGTCAATCCCTTGTACACTGTGGGGAATAAAGTCGAAACAGGAGCAGCCGCAGAAAAATTTGAATCATTGCTGACAATAGCCACACGAGCATTGTTTACATACAGTGTGGTCACATAGTGTGGAGTTGCTGTGTTGTCGTTGATTGTTTCAGGGATAGCACCTGCAGTGCCGGTTGAACTGGTATATGCAGGACCTACCACCAAGAATGATGAGCCGGTATAGACTTTGACCTGCTGGTTAACTGTGTCGTACCAAAGGTCGCCTGTGACATTGGATGCTGGTTGTGTTGCGCTAGAAGTTGCGGCTGAAATTGTTTTGAATGTTGTGCCGTTGTAGACCTTGAGCAAAGTGTTGGTACTATCCCACCAAAGTTGACCTGTCAACGGTGCTGCCGGTGCAGTAGAATTTGCACCATTTTCCAGCAAGTGAATAAAGTTTGTGTCTAAAAATGCACCGTACCCTGCGTAGTTTTTTCCCACCAGGATCATACTACTAGAGGTGTTTGTAGTACCGTCCGCTATGGTAGCAAAAAGCGTTCCGTTAGTAAGATTGATTGTATATGCCATGTCTGTTCCCTGTTCCTATATTTATACAGCGTTGATATTGCTCAAGGTCTGTATTCTAAGCGTGTAATCAATTTGAATCTGACGATTCAAGCTCTTTTGTACTGGGTGAAAAATCACGTGAGTAATCAAGCGCAAATTATCTGCGCTGCCATTCCAAGTTTTGAGTCCCAGCTCGTCAAACACATATTCGCCGTTGTAGTTGGTCGAATTGTCAAAAGCCTGCTGTTGTGGTGGTTCGCCGTAGTCCAGCAAACAAGTGACCAAAATATCAGTATAGACATTGCCTGCTGTGTGTAGCACAGTTATTTTATTATTTTCAGGATCTGTGTCAGCGGCCGAGTTGTCGTCAACCACTTTTTGATAGGTTTGATTGTACAGGTCAGCATTTTGTCCTGTGGTATTTGGGGGCAAATAGGTAATAACACCTGTGGGGTCTACTGAGCTGCCGCCGTTGCCAAATGCCATTTGATAGATATATCCCAGATTACGATCTGCCAAGCTCTGTGCCATGGCCACACTAATATTTTCATAATGAATAGCATTATGGTCATTGTAGAATATTTCCCCATTGGCTGGGTCATAGATTTTCACATGCCCAGTAATTTTTGCTAGTCCAGGCTCAATCATGCTCGTCTCTCCACATAAGTTTTTTGCGTTTTTGGATCAAATACTCTAAAGTATCCTTGCACATTGATGGTTCCAGTTTCGTTGGGTTTGCCGGGCTTTTGCTCTTTTTTGGGCTCAACTGATTGATTTTGTTGTGTATTTGACATGATCTTTTATTTACCTTGTTTATAACCCACGCAAGAACCTTGCGGCCTGCGTATTTGTATCTTGCAATGCCACTCCGTTGCTGGCTGTGTTCAATCCTGGTGCATACCAAGTGACCGTGACGTACCAAAATTGAGACTTCAGATCCGGCTGCAGGCGGCATCAATGGCGGATTGACTGAATTATCCACAACAAATTCCACAGCCAATGGACTGTAATCTGTTACAAAATACCGATACTGACTTTGTGCTGTGGTATCACTATAGGCATATTGGCGTATTCCTCCCACATAAACCTCAATGGCCGGGGCTTCACTGCTGGAATCCAAGAAATCAGCAAATGCTATGTTGGGTGCGTAGAATGTTGTGGTACTGTCATCGCCCAGACTGGAATCGCTCACAATATAGTCTTGGAATTGTGTGGGCAACAAGTTGCCGCGACCTATGTCATAAACTGAGCTTGCTATGGTGTGACTGGCAGCGCCTGTTCCTGCTGTGCCTCTCAACAGTCCAGAAATTGTGTTCAATGAAGTATCCCTCATACGATACATAATACGCTCGCTGTTGATGGTGACTGCTCCAAACACACCCAGTTCAAGATTGGGTTCACTCAAACGTGAAGCATCAGTCACATAAGCAATATCAGCAGTGCTTGACAAATCTTGTGACAATGTGGTGGTAGTGGCATCCGTGATTCTATAGGTTGCTTGTACTCCTCGCATGTCTTGGAATATGCGGAACGCCATGGCCTCTGGTACTATGCTATTGGTAAATTCCTGGATGACCATGATCTGTGCAGGACCAATTGCTCCTTTGGCCAATATCAAATAATCGCCTTGAACAGTGTAATCTATACCTTCAAATAATCTGTATCCGTCCAGTGTAACCCACAATCTGCTTGGGTTGTTTAGACTTCTTTCTAGATAGAAATCGTTGGTGGATACAGAGGTTCCCAAGGCATAGTCGTATGATCCCGATGTGTTATTTACGCTGGCTGAATCAAACAATGTGGTGTCGTATCCTTCGGTCAGTAACAGGCCTGTAACTACTGGGCCTTGGAATACCAAGGTCAATGGCCATAATTGTGCTGTGTCATTCCAACTGGTAACTGCAAATATGTCATTCAAGTTTACAGTGGCCACAATTTGCAGTTGGTTTCCAATGATCACATAGTCTGACAATGTGTTGACTGTGATCAAAATTCTTGCACCGCTGACAGGAGGGTGTGTAAAAACCACCTGACGTCCTGGTGTGTTGCTGCCAGTGAAGTTGGTCACACTATACGTTCCTGCTGTGGCACCAACGTTTTGCGGTTGTAAAATATTATCCACCCAGACTTGTATATCTGTTGCAGGATTTATAAGAGATTGACTGTATCCACCGCGTTGTGGTAGACCAAAGCTCACGCTGGAGTCGTCACCGATCCATTCAATGCCCTCAGCTGGTCTCAGTCTCAAACCGTTGCGAGTTACCACAGCATTGACCGAATTTGATCCTTGCATGCTGTTGGTCAATATTATGGTCTTGCTGGACACAATGCCAGCATCGGCTATGGTATACTGTGTTTGTGGAGTGCTCCAGCTGTATGCTGTGGAGGCTTGTCCTGTGCCAGATCCAATGCCGGTGGCAACAAAACTCAATCCCAGTGTGCTTGATGCGGCACCAATAGCAGTCCAATTGGTTGTACCAACATTGGTAATTGTATATGATTTACCAATCACAAAATTTCCAGCATCAATTGTGCATGTTCCAAATGCAACCAGTGCAACCCCGTCAGTGGCGCCAGGATCACGTCCAAGATCCACTAGACTTTGTTGTGCTGGCACAAATTCAAACCAATACAATGGATTGGTGATGTTTACGCCAACTGCCACATCTTGCAACGCACGATAGTAATTGCCATTGTAATTCACAATGTCTAGTTTGTTGTACGTGTCCAAGATATTCCAAGGTATGCTGTCAACATAAGGAATCCAGGTGATTCCATTCACAATGCTACCGTTGATGAACACAGCGATGCTGGTAATTTCAGCGGCATTGACTGGAATAGTCACAGTCTCGCCAATGTCGGCTCCAACATAGTTGGCACGATACAATTGACTACCACCGCCTAATTCAAACACGTCGATTTGGAATTGATTTCCTGTGGCTACAGTCAACAACGTCACTGTTTGATTTACCCAATCAATTGTGTAATTGACATTTCGAGTAAGGTTTCTGCCTGCTGTGATGTCAGATACCAAAACTTCCACTGGATGATCAGTTATTCCGGCCCAGCTATATGCTATTTTAATAGCAGGGTTGTAGGTATAACGAATTGTGCTCCACTGGAAAGCATGCCCGTCTCTGGCCCAGTCAGCGCCAGGTCGAGTATACACACGAAAATCCAATGTGTCAAATTCTGCACCATTGACCAATTCTTCAGGCGAGTGTCCTTCATAAGGTCCGATGAATTGTCCGCCGTCTACATTGATATCTGTGGGCAAATCGCCCAAGGTTGTGTCTGTGAATGCACTGGTGTATTCTGCATCTATTACTGTTGGGTCGCTGAGGAAATAGTCGCCGTACACTTGTGGACCTGGATAATCAACTCCATCAATCAATAATGGCAATTCTAGTCCAGGCTGGTTGACACCCGGCACATAGTAACCCATTGTACGGTCAACGCCGGTTAGATTTTTAGCCGGGACCACGGTCCAATCTTCAAGATTGAATGTTGGTCCTATCACTGCGGTCGAGTCAACTGGGGTTGCTTGCCACACGCGATCGTCATAACGCACCAACATGCCAGACAAATATGTTCCATTTGGACTCCAGGGCATGACATCACTGAAATATTGGAATCGATCATACTTGATCACTGTGCGGAAACTGCGAACCACATTGTTGAGCATTCTAGCATAGGCACGTGCTGACACTCCATTGCCGCCATCAAATGTAATAGTAGGAGTTTGACGATATCCAGAACCGCTCTTGGTGACATTGACTGCCACAACTTGTCCAACACTGTTGATCACTGCTGTGGCTTCAGCCGGGTCAACTGCGTCGCCTGTGATTATGACCACTGGTGGTTCCGTGTATCCTGAGCCACCATTGATAATTTCCACACTGTCCAGCATCAACAAATAGTTGTTGTACCATTGGCTGTATGGCCACGAAGTCCATACTGTGCTGGTAGAAGACAAATCACTTTGTGTAGTGAGTCCATATCCTGATGCATCGCTTTGAGCATATGGCAACAAGATCGGGCTGGTAAACTTGGCCACTGGCAAAGATGTGTTGTAGTAGGCTGGCAAATCAAAGTCTGTGAGATCACCAAAAAATTCATCAAATCCTGAATATTTCAAATTGAATTCACGAATACTCACATGGTAAGGTTTGACTTCTTGAATATAGTCACTAACAAATTCTTGATTGTCACGCACATAGTTTTGGTAAGGAATCAGTTGACGAATTCTGTGATCTACATCGATCAAACTGGTTTTGACCAACCACTCAGGTGCAGAGAATTCACTCAACACAAAGTTGAATATCAGGACCAAGGCCTTGTTGCGCTGTATTGCAAGATCATCTATCAACAGTTCTTCATTGATGGCTTGAATGATCTTTCTTGTTTCGACCACGGGCTCTTGGTCATAGTATTGTGCATCAAACACTTCAACATCGTAGCCAAATCTTCCTAGAGCATAGTCCCAGAGTTTGGCAGAGAACGCAATGGTACCATCCTGTAACCCCACTCGTTCCCAACCTGTATCAATCTTTAAATAAATTTCAAATTTGCCTTGAGCATTGGCCGTGACTTTGACACTACTGCCCACTGGCACAGTCAAGGTGGTCAATGCTGAATATGTGGGAACCTCTGAAATAATCTTGGTGCTGGAATTATAGCCGGGAAGATACCAGTTGACATAGTCCCAGTAGTCTGGTGTGTTGTATCCTTGCACTTTGGTCAGCACCAGAATTCTTGTGTTTACATCAAGTGGATTGGGCTCCACAGTATAAATGGTCCATAGTCCACGATTGCTACTGTCTGTGGTCACAAGATATTTGTAGCCCAATGGTATGCTGCCATCAGGGTTGGACCAGAATGGCGTTTGGAATCCCAGGATTTCCAAGTTGGCCACTTGTAGATTCCAATTGATAATGGTCCCGCCATCAACTGTGACTGTTTGTGGGGGCAATGGTTCGCTACTGTTGAGTAGATTGAAAGTTCGGCTTTCACTGATAGGATACTGTGATAACACCGCGTTCACACGCTTGAGATAATTTTTCAGAGCCGCAAAACGATCCACAAACATCGATTGTCTTGGTCGGAATTGTACTCCATAACGTTCAGCCGGACTCAAGTTAGGATCAGGTACCTTGTTACCAAATGTATCTACTCCACAGAAACTGTCTTGCAGTTTGCGATACAAGTTGTCGCTCAAGAAACCATCTGCACGGTCTTGAGGAATCAATTCGTATTCAACGTGTACATTGTCGTCAGTGTAGGCACGATCGTATTCAATACTGACAACAGTATCGCTGGCCATGATATAATCTGCACTGTTGTACAAGGCAATGGTGCTGGCATTGATAGGTGCCATGTAAGCGATACCACTGGCCTTGGGATCAGCAATGTATGATGCCACTGTGCTGGCCGGCAAGGTTTTACCCAGTTGGGTTGCAGTCACAGTGATTCCGCGAACCCAGAAATAATAGTAAGTGGCAAAAGTACCATCTTGACTCAAACTCGAATTCACAGTGTAAGATGCTGTGTTTAGCGGTGTGCCTTCACCGGTATAGTTGGCAGGTGGTCGGTCACTTTGTATCCATTGATACACATCAACTTCACTGCCTGGGAACAACTGCGCCCAACGTCGGCTGGCATAAGTGATCGAATCTTGATTGGGATCGATAAAACGCACAGTACTGATATCCCACCAAATCTCTCCCACATGATCTGCAAACCAAGTGGTACCATTTAGATTGGCCGGACCTGCATTATAAGAAGCAGGATCCACTGCACCGATATAATCAATGTTGGCGCGAGCCGCACCAAGTATTTTTCCCTGTAGCGGATTGATAAAATCCAAGAACTCTGTTCTGGCACTGGTGATTCTATCATAAAAGAACACGCTGTTCAACAGTTGAATATCCACTGTGGGCTGTTGTATTTCAACTACTGACCAAGCCGGAGCTCCTGAAGCATTTTCAAACACAAACACTGCACCATAGTTGGCTGCGCTATCGCCTGCATCATTCTTTGGTGCACCTGCCATGAGCACACCCGAAGTGTAGTTCACCGCTGATCCAAATGTGTCGTACTGTGACACTTGGTTGTTGTTGATTTGCTGTCCAAAAACAAAGCGACCTGGGTTGGTTATGCTTAGGGAATTGCTGGGCAAATAATCAAAAGTATAAATTGCACCGCTTTGGATGATCACAGAGAAGAATATGGTACCGCCGGCATCAAAGTAAGTGGTACCATCATCAAATACTGTTTCAAGATACAAGGTACCACGTGGAGCACCAACCACTAGGTTGATTGCGTTGTCATTGATGCTGATGGCGCTGCCAAATCCTGCGTATTCAACAGGATAGGGACTTTGAATACTTTGTGTCCAGGCAAATGTGTTGAAGGCCAGTGTGGCAAATGCTGTGCCTACACTGCCTGGTGCCACTTGTACTTTGTTGAATGGTGCGGCAGCATCAGGATTTTTAACGCTGATTGTGAGATAGCCTGCGCTGACTGTGGCCAACACATTTGGCACCTTGGTGTTGATTGCTGTGGCCAGACTGACCACGGTACCTGCAGAAGGAACTGCAACATCTATGTTGTTGACTCTCAGTGTATTGCCTGGTGTAAGTGAAGGATTGGCCACTGTGGCTGTGATTGTGCCATAGATGCGACTTTGATTTACAAAACGTTCAACCACACCGCCTTTGAACACTTGTTGACTGCTTTGTGGTTCACCCACATATAGACTACAGTTGTTGTCACAAATGGCCACTGCCTGACCAAAATTTGAGAAGTTGGCTGCTGTGTTCTGAGACACTGTTTGCAGGAGATTGAATTGATTGGTTTCAATTTCGATCACATCTCCTACTTGCAGGTCTCCAAAGATTGTGACTGTGTTGCCGCTCACGGTGAAAGAATCAGGGGCATTGATCACACTGTTGTCTTGGTTGATGTAAAATTGGTTGTTGACAATCACACTCACAGGTGCAGTTGGAGCAGAGCCCAACACAGTGAAACTCACACTGGATGGATCTTCACCATAGATAAATCTCTGAACATTGCGATCAAACACATACACACAACCAGCTTCAACATTGCCGCCCACTGTGGTATAAGGTGTTCCTACCATGACCTGACGACCATCTGTGGTACAAGAAATGCTGTGTCCAAATCTATCTGTGGCACCAAGACCGGCCACGGTCAACGTGTTTGCATACTCAAAGTAACCTTCGGCCACAATTACCACAATGTCTGTTATGCCGTGAATGCCAGGAAATGTTATTGTTGTACCAGAGAATGTGTAATCAATGTTGGGACGTTGTAGCACTTCATTGACTTTGACGCTGAACGAATATATATTTGTGGCAGTGAACAACCCGACTCTGTGCCCATCATTGTTGATGTCATTGGCAACATTATAGGTCAAGGCATTGTAAGGAATTTGGAAACTGTTGTAACGTGCAAACTCAATCAGCACTGGCGCCAGTGCGGTACCAGTACCCGAGCCTATTCCGGTAGCAATAAATGTGACACCAACAGTGTTTGAACTAGCACCAATGGCAGTGAAATCAGTGGTGCCCACACTCAAAATTGTGTAAGTGGCGCCAGGTGCAAAACTACCAGCAGTGGTCACTCCAGGATTGCTATTGAGAGTGACAATGTTAAAGTTGTTGTCAATGGTGTAGTCAACGTCAACAGTTTGTATTTGACCATTCAAGGTCACTTTCAATTGATATTTGTTGTTGATCTGTATAGTGCTGTTGATTGCAAACTTGGTGGTAGATCCATCAGCAATGGCTCTGATAAATTGCTTTTGCCAATCAACATATCCATAAGCATGCACATTGTTCAAGCCCGGAGCACCAACGTACATCCAACGTTCGTCCTGACTCATGGCCACGCTGTAGCCAAATTCTCCTGCACCTGTTAGCAATGTACCGTATCCAGCAGGTTGGGTAAGCAACTGCCATTGGCCATAAGGAATAGATCCTGCCACACCCAGTTCAGGTGCACGATAAATCACACATGCATAGCCATTGTTGGCTTGGCCGCCTGCACCTAGACTGGCGCTTGCACCTGCCACTGCCCAGGATTGATTGCCAAAATCTATTGCATTGCCATATCCGCGCACACCGGTGGCATCTAGTGTTAAAATTGCATCACTAGCACCCAGCGGGCTTACAGGCACATATTGATCACCATAACCTTTGACGTACACATAAACAGCACCTTTGCTGGGGCCAGTTCCAAATCCAAAGTTTGGACTGCCCACAAAAGCAGCCAATTTATTTCTGGCCTGTGCAACACTAGCTCCGTATTGTTCGCCGGCATCAAGAAACTTGGGATCCAAAGTAATAATACTTGAGAACACATTGTTCTTCTGTAATACTTCCCAAAGTCCGGCACCGTTGTCGTCAACCCAAACTTTGGCACCAGGCAAGATATTTAGAGCATAAGGCAAGTTATCAACATCACTGGCCTGGGACACACGCATGGTTTGCAAGGTAAATCCGAGACCTGACCCATTGGCCACTGAACGATTTGAGATAAACGTGAATGCAATGTTCACTGTGTCAAGACTTGGCACACTCAACACCTGATACACCCCATTAATTTCAGTGTCAAAAAACTTGATGATTAATTTGTCGCCTGCTACCAGGCCATGCTGATCATTGAAAATCACACGGCTTGTGCCATTCAAATTGTCACATACGTGTTGAATTTGCCCGGGCACTGCCTGCGCACGATAAATGTTCCAGTCGTAATCGTTGACCTTGGCCACCCATATGGCAGTTCCTACCTTGATAGAATCAATATTGGCTGCTAGACTGGCAGTATTTGTGATATCAAATACTGTGATATCAACATCATCAAGGCTCACATAACCCGCAGTGGGCAATCCTATGTCTGTGGGTAATTTTGTTGTGGTAGGAAGTATATCAGTGCTGGTCAGTTTGTAACTTGAACGCCACACATCGGTCAAGAAAATCTGTTGATCTGCTTGACTTGGTTGCTGTGGCACAACAACCTGTATCAATCCAGGATTAGAACTCAACAGTGCTCGATCCAATCGCAGTTCAAAAAAGCTTCGGTTGGCATTGGCGCCATATACTGCACGTTGCACTGCCCAGTTTTCGTAGATGCTGTAATCTGCGGCTTCTTTGCCTAGGTTGGCCGCCTTGAATAAATCAGCAGCCAAGATAGTGCCTTTGGTCTTCAAGAACTGTCGGTACACATTGACTTGACTCACATCATCAAGATTCAATGCTGCCAGATACTGTCGGGGTTTGAATCCTATCAAGCCATACGCCAACAAATCATTATCAGACTGCAGGTTGGCAGCATTGATATTGTAACTGTTGGTCAATTGATCAGCTTTGTTGGCCAAGTTAGGCAACAACCCCAAATCAATTTGATTGTAGTTGCTTTGTGCCCAAACATTGAAATCAAACTTGGCACTGGGCTGTACAATGGTCAAGGCTTGCCAATATACATTTTTGTATTTGACAATTTGTCCTTTGGGGTAAGTTCTTAATCCTGACCACTCTTCCACATTGTTTTGATTTAAGATAAATCCAGGTGTGTCTACTGATCCGTTCCAGTCATTGGTGGTCACTGCCACCAGGTTCAGGCGGTTTTGTCTTGCACCTGTCACAGGATCATATATCAAATCACCAAACACACTCTTGTTACTCAACACAATCATGTGTTCAAAATTGGTAAATCTAAGATTTATGTAGCTGATACTTTGAGTGGTCAATGGCTGTATGCTGAATGTGTTGCCCAGACGAACTATGTTCAGTGAACGTGCAGATATCTCTGTTGAATTTTGATCCAGCAATAGATTTTCTGCAGTATCTGTCACAATGCCATCTACCACTGCACCCGGTCGAGTCACAGTCAATCCTGTGGCCAATGGATTCAAATTGATAATAGCATCTGAGCTCCAGCCTTGTTGACTCCAGTACAAAAATTCAGTGACCATTCTTGGCCAATCCAGCACGTATCCATTTTCTATGTTGGTAAATATTAGGCCTTGTTTTTCCAACAACTTGCCATAACTCAACAAGAAATCGCCCACTGCGGTTTCGTTCGCAAACACAAATCCATACGGGACTTGTACCACATTGTTTGAATAAAAAGTTGGAACACGTATGGTAATTCCGCCGGCACTGTAGTCTTGCAGTTTGCCCACGGCTTGACTTTGCAATATTTCAAAATAAGGTTGTGATGTACCGTATCCAAACACTGCATACCCACCGCCACTGACTCGTTGCACTGCCACACTTGAATATTTGATTTGATCAAATGGTTGATTCTTGTACAACAAAATGTCATAGCTTTCTGCCGGAATCATCAGTGTTGTGTTGGTACTGTTGGGACTGGATTTTTCAGTGAACAGTTCAATGTATTGTTTGTCTGAATAACTGGCCATTCGATAGCACAGTCTAACATCCAGTGCCTTGAGATCTGCGGCAAGCAACGCAGTACTGTCAATACCAGTTTGTCTGTTGTAGTCCACAATCCAATTGATATAACTGGCTTTGCTTGTGCCATTGCCGTAGACTTCAACGCCGTTGGCATCCAATCTATAACGTCCGTTGTATAAAAATTGATTGTAATCTGTGTCAAATCGATACAGGTCTCGATCAGCAAACAATGCAAAAAACTTGGCCGGACGTGTGACTGCCAATGCATGCATCACTGCAAAAGGATATCCGCTAGAGTTCCACCAGGCCGCTTCAACTGGACCGCCGTCGCCAACGGTCCAGCTTTTTTGGTACTTGGTACTGACGTTTTGATTTTGTGGCACACCACCTACCACACTGTTTTGCGGACTCAGTAGTTCACCTTCGGGGCCAGTGGGAATCACTGATGCTAGACCTGGTCTGGCATATTTTGGTTTATAGTAAGGCGCTATAGGATCGGCCACTAGACCTGCTTCCAGGTCATCCCATAACACCAGGTTATCTGCTGTGTAAGGTGCTGGACCATAACGATTTTGCCACCAAGTGGGTTCAATTTGCAGTCCCAGCATTTCCCAAGGTGTGTAACTGGGCTGTTGTGTGTCGTAGAAGTAGCGGTAGATACCGCGCCAGGCGCCCAGTAGGTTTTGCTGGTCTAACTTGTTGATGGTATTACTGTAGTTCCAGGTAAACTCATTGGTAGCACTGAATGTTTGTGTTTTGTAATCCAGTTTGTTCCATCCGCAGTAGCTCAACAGATCGGATCCAAGAATGGTATTGATTTCTTCAAAACTGTATCCAGTATTTCTAAACTGTCCAGGTAAAACATTTTCAAATGTGAGCGGCACTGGATTACCGTCCAGTTTGATATTGTTATAAATTCTAGTTTCAAATTCCAACAACACCTGATCACGCACATCATTGAACACAGGGGTTTGGCTACCGTCATGTCCAATGATAAAATCACTGGTGCCATTTGACGTTACCAATGTTGTGATTTCAGGCTGCCAGGCTGGGTACAGGCCCATCTTGCTGGGAGTATTGGGAATAAAACTGCCATAGGTAGCACTGTATTCATTGATGATCACTGTATCACCAATATTGAGAGTCACAGTCAAGGTCACTCGTGGCCCATCTGTGGCCACAACATAATCTTTGCCACGAATCAAAATTTGATTGTTGAGATATATGCAGAGACCAAGATAATTGGCCGACTTGTAGTTGTATACCTGTACTGTGTCAAAGGTTGGTCGAGTGGTTAGTCCTACTGTATAGGTATTGCTATAACTGGTGACACCTTGCGGTATCATGTCGCTCCAATAGAATGGCTGAGTTTCAATTTTTCCCAGAGAAACATCTTGTATGGCGGTATCAAGTATTTCCGCTGTGGTTTTGAATGCGATATTGTTTTGCAATAAAACCACGTCCAACATCTGTGCCTTGAACTTGATGTATTCACGGCTGTTGTACTGCATGGATGCAAATATGTTATAGGTTGGACTACGCATGAAATAGCCAGGCAAGATCAGCGGACTACTTTGTTGTAAAATTATTGAGCCATAAGGAACAATGTTGCCAAGATCTCGAGTGTTGTTGGCACCATTGATAGGTCCGCTCAGGCTCATGAGATTCTCACAAATACTTTCGTAATGAGTTCGAATAGTACCTAGCGTAAAAGCCGGACTATTTGCATTGAGTGGATTGCTTTGCAGATTGTTGGGCACTTGGTAAAAGGCCACATTGCTGGTTTGATCACTCAAGGCCAACACTTCAATTGTGTCAGTTGGCAAGTAGGTATTTTTTAGTGTGATAGTTGTGTTGTCTGTGCCAACAATATAGGTGTACATGCTGGATTCAAGAAAAACACTACCAACATAGATTTTTATTACAGGTATTGCAATTGATGTTTGCGGTACTACTGCAACATCTAGTTTTAAAGTTTGTCCAGTATATGTGAATTTGAATTGTTGATAAATCTGTTGCTCAACCACAGCAGTTTGCCAACCAATCAATTTGCGATAGGTCACACGATCGGTGTATTCTCTTGCGGCACCTGAGCTGATGTCACTTACCGTACTCACATTGTCAATGGTATAAGTGAATGTGTCAACATATAAATTGTTGTCAAACACAATATCACCCACGTTGTTGATGTTTAGATACTGCAAAGGAAATTGCAACACAGGGTCAAGTATGGTAGTGTCGCCCACTGCATAGCTGAACAATTTGGACCCTGCAAAGTCACTGGATTGATATTTGGCTTTGTTTCCAAAGCTCACTCCGTCAACATCATAAACATTGTACAAAGGTGCTTGTTGTACTGAAGTTTTTTGTTGTGCTTGTATCCAATTGGTGCCATCGTACCAAAAAGTTTTTCCAGCAATAGTACTGCCATTCAGGCACACTGTGCATTCGTCCAAGACAACTGCACCGTCACTGGCCTCGGTCAATGTAATAATAGGTTGTGCTATCAAAGGAGCCACAGTGTCAGGAGTCGCGAAACTTACTACATAAATTTTGTTGCGCACCGAGGTGTCTGTGTCTGCCGCAAAAATGACTCTTGACCCTTCAACCAAAGTATATCCATCTGTGGTATATCCAGTTGATCCTTCCACATTAGAAAATGCATCTTTTTCTGAAAAATCAATGATGTCGGCTGGTGCCTTGCCTTTGGTTCCCATGTTCCATAAACGTATGCCTGGACGGAATTGTATGATTGGTCGTTTGGCACGATAGTTGTTGTCTAACACCGCAACTGTGTTATTGTATTCTGCTGTGGCATTTAATACATCAACGTGAAACCAACGATTACTTCTTGACCATGCATTCAAATCTTTGCTGGCTCGACTGATTGTGAGATAATCAATAGTAGCCGGCTCAACTGCAATGGTGCTGTCGTTGTAATCTATAGCATAACTTTCAGGAACCACAAAATCACTCACAGGCAAAAGTTCGATTGCTGTGCCCACACCGTTTACATAATACTCATGATCGCTGATGGCAATTGCATTCATGGTACCTGATCCTGCTTGTAATATCACCGCAGGGCCGTTTAACACAGCACTCACTGTAAATTTGATCCCGCTGGCTGCAATTGATCTCACATAGTAATTTTTGCCAGCCACTAGTCCACCCAGAGTGGGACTCAAGAAAACAATTTGTTGTCCTACATACAAGTGTGCAGAATCGTAATAGGTAATATAGTTTGTGCCTGACTCAGTGGCAGTGCATTGAAAACTGCTGGTGCCAGAGCCATAGGCAGCTGGCACAACATCACCAGTGAATCTCACTTTGAGACCATTGCTAAATGTCACTCCATTGGGACTGGTGTATGTTTTGCTACCGATAATGTTGTCAACATCGAGCACACTGCTGTTGCCTGGTTCAACCAGAACAATACGACCAAAAATTTCTGGATCAGTTCCGTCTTGATAATACAGTGTGTCTTGAATGGCTGTCAATAATGGAATCTGTTGGAATGTGCCAGTGGCATCCTTGTACCATTGTGTGTTGCTGTACTCTGTGCCATACACAATGGTAAATTTATCAAGTTCAGCAACTGTTGCTGTTTTGCTAAGGTTCAAATAGGTCACACCCGACACAGTCACATAAGTGATTGTCCAAATTTGATATCTGTCCTCTAGTGGTATGTCTGTTGTTTCACTATAGGTAGTGGTATCATAACTGCCGACCAGGCCATTGTTGGCAGTGCCAGCTGTGAGTGGATCGTAGTAGGTGGTGCGTTGCCAGCCGCCGTCTTGGGCATCTACAATGGGATTGGTAAACACCAGTGTACGACCATTCAGATTGGTAGTGCCATCTATACCACCATAGGTGGCAATGAATTCAGCCACTGGTTGATTGTTGATTTGACTGAATTGTAGTGTGGTCAGCAAATCAACTGAGCCAAGATTGTTCAAATTGTAGTAGAAACTCTGTGCAGTTTTTTGTGGCACGTTAAAAACAACTGTGCCAACATCTTGTCCATTGTTGCTTACACCATACACATCTCTACTGCTGATATTGGGAGTGGCTGGCATGGTGCCTGATACACCGGGGGCAGCCTGTATCCAAAATCCCGGGCCAGAGCCGGGCTGTGCATCAACAATATCAAATTGACCTTGCATGTTGGCTTGATTTTCACTGGCATAGTACAACACATCAGGTGCATCTTGCGGCACAGTGAAGGTTACCAATCCTGTGGTGGCACCATTGCGTGTGACTCCGGTGCTGTAAATGTCGCCTTTGCCTGTACTGGGCAAGGTTTTGATCCAGAATGGATACACCCCGGTCAATGTTAAATTGAAGGTATAGGTATTGCCGCGTTGCAAAGTCAGAGTGGGGTTGTTTTGGAAATTGATCACATAAGCAGTGATTCCAGAATTGGTCACACGATAGCTTATGGTTTCTTTGGTGTTTTGTGCCACTTGAAAAGTATAACTGCCGCCACGCACCAGTTCAATAATGGGGTTATCCCCATTATGAGCCGAAAAGGTATAAACTCCATTGGCTCTCGTGACTTGATAATTGGCCGTGGTTGGTATGCCAGTGGCTGTGACATCTACCACAGCAGGTCCGCCAGGAACCCAGTAGTACTGACTGAAGTTTATGAACGCATCAAAATCAACAAATGGATCCCATGTATAGTATTCGCTCGAGTACAGTCTGTCAGGTTGTGTGTTTGTGCCGCCCTGAAATCCAATGGCATCATTCAGACCAGGGTAGGTGATGGCATTTTTAATAGTATTAGTATCTGGCACTAGACTCACAACAGCAGGCTCAAGCTGATAGTTGGCTCGTGTTTTTGTGGGCTCAATTACATATTTGTCGTTGGGGTTTACGCCAGGTCCCACTGTGCGGCCGATAAAACCTTGTGTCTTTTTAAAGTTAGGCTCTTGGATCAGTTGATCCAATGTGGCAGCCAAGAATTGTTTGTTGGCATCCGTCTGAAAAATTTCAGGAAGAAAATTTACGCTACGTGCATTAGCCATTAAACTACTCCGCTACCAGGTGCAGTACGCAAATTGGTACTGGTCAATGCATCAATTACTTCAATGTTGTTGATTGTGGCACCATTGACAAATATTTCATTTGGTGCTGAACGTATTTCATACAAGTCACCAAAACTCTTCTGACTGTTGAGTGGCACCAAGACCACTGAACTGATAATTGTTCCTAGTTCTCTATGCAGATAAGCCGCAAGCTCTGAGAAATAAAATGTATCTCCAAAGTTCCATTTGTCTATACTGAAGTAAGTGTTCATTGAGGCTACCACACTGCTTTTGATTTCGCTGTTGCTGGCAGTAGATCCTTGCGCCGCAATTACTTTGATTGTGGCACGTAATTCTTGTGCGGCTTTTTCGCCGAACAAAGGTTTAAATATTACTGAATTCAAAATGATATTATCACTTAGCATTTTGTAATTTTCGAGACCTTGGTACTCAGTCGACAATTCATCAATGGTTGGCACATCTGGTTCTACCACTGTACCAGTGGTATCACGAATCCAATTTTGATAGGCAGTGTAGTAACTCAAAGTCACCACATACAGATCAATAATATTGGTTGTACCCGGATCAATACGTGAAGTGAGTGGGGCATTATGGCGGTACTGGAAGTACAAGCTCTGACGACCGGTTCTAGCAATCCATTCTGTGGAAACATCAATCAAGGTTCTCAATCCTGTCACGCCCAATGACAACTGATAAAAAGCGCCTTGATCGTAGGCATAAAATACCTGTCCAGGTGTCCAGGCACTTTTTTGCAATTCAATTTCGTCGTATGTGCCGTAGTCACTGATAACTGTGTCCGGCTCTACCAATAGGTAGCGTTGTAAATTATCAAAGTCCACAGTCTTTTGAAGGTACACATATTTCTGTGTTGAGTTTGTGTTTGGTGCAACAATCTCATTGAAGAAGTCTGGATTATCTGGCACACCATCATTGTCTGAGTCGCGGTAGCCAACTAATACTTGGAAATCATCCACATAGCCATCGCTTTCTACTGGCTGACCAATAATGGTCATGTAGATATCGCCGGGCAGATGATCTGTGGAGTCAGGCTGGGTGTTGACTGCCAACACATTGATAAAGTCCTTGATCACCGAACCTGTGCGACTGTCGTAAATTTGTCCATTGCTGTAGTAAAAGAAACGTGTTTGTAGCACTGATCCAAATGAATAGGCCAGGCCACGGAATGTAATGGTATAGTTTTGATTCTGTACCACAAATTGAACCAGCCAAGAAGCATCCAGATTGGTACCACTTGTGTTGCCGGCATACTGTTGGCTCCAGGTGCTATCTTGTGCCAAATTGGTACTGGAGATCAGGTACCATGAATAAGGAGTACCTGTGATGTCGCCGTTGTTGTCATAGCCCAGACCAAAGTTGCGATTCAACAGTATTTGTTCAGCAATGCTTTGTTGCAGGGTCAGTGGCAAGTCAACCATAAACAACGGAATAATAGTATCAACCAATGCACCTGTGGGCACAAAGTTATTGAGTGCAACTGGCCCTGCTCCTGAACTTAGGTTACCAAGACCGTTGTTGTATCCTGAACCCACAATGCTGATAGGGCTGGCCCAGATTTCCAATTTCTGATCTGCTGAACTAGGCATGCCTTGTTGCAGTTTGTTGTTTTTGTCAAAGTAGTAGCCTGTGGGAGGCACAAATTTGATTAGACTACCAACAGCCACATACTTGAATGCTGTGGTTGTGGTTGATCCCACTGGGATAGGTGAACCAGTGGGCCAGGCAGTTGAGTACACAAAATTTTTAAAGTATCCAGTGGTTTCGTTGGCCAAGGTGGTACTTTGAGTCCAGCTGGCTCCTGGTACCCATGTGGTATTGCCGTATGCAGGCAATGTGGTAGCAGATACTCTGGGGAAATTCTCGTAGTAAAACTGACGCATTGTGGTCTTCCCAATTGCGGGTTGTACTTTGTTTGTTACCACATCTGCAATTTCATTGCGATTGGTCCAGGAGAATAAAATGGTAGGAAGTATATTTTCTTCCCACAATCCGCCATCGCTGCCAAAAATGTTTGTGCTGGAATATTTGCCAGTGTTGTCAACCAGGTCAAGATAACGACTGGTACCGATACTTGCACGGTTCAAGGCTTTGCTTTTGACAATTGAGTTGTATTGTGTGTATGGGAAGAGATTGTAGTCCTCGCCGTTGACCATACGATTTTGTGTGTAGTAACGTGCTGGCGCACGTTGCTTGATGGCATCAATGGTTTCACGTGCTTGGCTGTTCGAAACAGGTTGAGTGATACCGCAAGTGAATGTTAATGTTTCAAGGTTGCCCGAGCGACTGATATAACTGATCGGGATTTGCACCGCCTGCATCTCAGCAGGATTAATAATGTATTGCAAACCGTTCGATGCACGAACATAAGCACGGAATGTGCCCACTGGAATTTCTGAGAACACCCCGTCGCCAAATACCATGGTAATCTGGTCATTGGTTCTGCTGGTGACTGAATAAATGGGACGTAGGTCTGTGGCTATTTGTTCTGCGCCAGCTGAATAAATGTTTTCAGTATAGGTCCATTCGCGACTGATGTTGCCCACGTTGTCTAGCTGGAACAACCAGCGGTCTTCGTTGTTGACACCTTCAATGTTGATGTTTACTGTGCGATTGCTGACTTTTTCAGCCAGGTTAAAATCTTGATTCTGCAACACACCTTGTTTGAACATAAAGAAGTAACCAGTGTTGGCTGATTGAAATCCAAGACTATCATTACGGAACAGTATGTTGAACGGTTGATTGGCCTGTGGCGGCGGTTCATACAAATAAGTCTCGCCGACCGAAGTAGATGTCATGGCCTCAAATGGCATGTTTACTCCATCTACTGTGGCAGTATAAGGTACCACAGGCAAGTATCCAGGAACCAAGTTGATGCCATATTCACTGGTGACCACTCCCAGGATCGTTTGTTTGTTGCCTGGACGACCGACTTTTTGTGTGTCTACTAGACTGGCGTTGATAACTGCTGTGAATTGTTCTTGCCAGTCCGGGTTGGTAGCATCTGCCCAGTTGATTGTGTAGTTGGCTAGATTTACACCTTGATAGTCAATGACGTTTTCTGTTGTGGTAACTGAAAATACCTTGAGTAGACCTTGTGCGGCAATGTTGCGTTTGGCTGTGTAACTGACCAAGTTGGCCAGACGAACCACACTGTCACGACGCTCGGCCGTATCCATGTAGTTTTCTCTGGTATTTAGATCTGTACGGAAAGCCAGTGCCTGCCCCATGAACGCAATAACGTCCAAGAGAGCAATGTATTCTGACGATTCAATGTAGTCATTGAATGTTTCTGGATAGTACAAGCGCAGGTAATCAACAAAACTTTTGCGCAGAGTTTCAAAGTCATAGCTTTGAAAATCAGCTTCGCGATAGGTTTGATAGATTTGTTTCCAATCCTGTACACCAAATATCGCCGTTTGTCTAGTTGTTTTTGCCATTATACTGAGCCTCTATTGTTTATTTATGGATGTTAAAAACTGCTCAGTTTATACATAACTTGCTGAACGTTCTTGAAGATTAAAGAAAATACTCAGCCTTTCTGCATCCGTGCTCGGTACCACCGCAAGTTCGATTTGAATCAATATGCCATTTTCTTGTGGGAATACTTGTGTATCACTGATATAGATGCGTGGATCGCCGCCGGCCACACGCTGAACTTCTGTTACTATGCTATTTTGTAAATCTTCCAATTGGTTCTCAAACAAGAAATCCCATAGCACA
>Ga0114959_10000844_pt1 | contig 28557 bp, 26 predicted proteins | sample C_130625_EF_Meta_FD_87317 | JGI IMG/M metagenome (GOLD analysis project Ga0114959, IMG submission 87317) | Freshwater microbial communities from Lake Croche, Canada to study carbon cycling - C_130625_EF_MetaG | ecosystem: Environmental > Aquatic > Freshwater > Lake | place: Lake Croche, Canada... | reverse complement strand
TCCTACGCGGTGATGTTCCGCAAGCTGGGTCATCAGGTGCAAATGATTGCCAAGAACACCGAATTTTTCGCCCAAGAAGGCAGTCCCCAAGCTCAATTCGTGTCCGAATCGTTTTCGGACAGCTTGCTGGGCAGCGCGCCTGTGGTGGCGCTTGATTCCGAGAGCAAAGCGGTTCTCATCGAGGCACAAGCTTTGTTGATGGTCGACATTCCCGGTTACTTGACCCGTTTGGAATCGGCGTTTCGCATGCCGTTTGCCTTGGACACCCGCAACAGCAGTTTTGCAGCGCTGCGCAATACGCCCGAGCTGACGGGTCTGGAGGTGCAGGCGCATTTTTCTGTGCCTAAACTGTCTGCGCCCCCCTTGATGCCATCGCCCACGCCCGTTACGCCCCCGCCCACGGCCACGCCGGACCCCCGCAGCATGTTTGTGAATTTTTATTACAGTTTCAGCAAGCTGCCGGAACCGATGGCGGCGCGGGTTGCCGATGAACGTGTGGGCTATTTCACGGTGGGGCGAGTGGATTACAGCGACGATACGAGTGTCAAGTTGCGCCGCCATGTGATCAAACGCTGGCGCTTGGAAAAGAAAAATCCTGCTGCAGCGATGTCGCCGCCGCAAGCGCCCGTGGTGTTTTGGCTGGACAAGAACATCCCTGAAAAATACCGTCAGGCGGTCACGGATGGCGTCCTCGAATGGAACAAGGCCTTCGAGAAAATTGGTTTTCAAGGCGCGCTGCAGGTGCGACAGCAATCTGCCGGCGATGAGTTCAACACCTCAGACACACGACATGCCTCGGTTCGGTGGTTCGTGGGTGCGGACGTTGGTTTTGCGATTGGTCCCTCTCAGGCTGATCCACGCACGGGTGAAATTTTGGATGCCGACATCGGCATGTCCGATGTGTTTGCGCGTGGCGCACGACGCACTTTGGTGGAAGACTTTGAACGCACAGGCTCCGGGCATCTGGCGCTTGGACACCCCGGTTCGGTTTGCAACTATGCCCAAGAGTCGGCCCACGAATTGCATTTTGCGATGGATTGGCTTGAAAGCCAGGGGCTGTCGATGGACAGTCCGCAAGCCGACAAATTGGCACAGCAGTATGTCAAAGATGTGATCATGCATGAGGTAGGGCATACCTTGGGCTTGCGCCACAACTTCAGGGCCTCCACCGCCTACAGTCTGGCGCAAATGCAAGATCCGCGCTTTACCGGTGAGTTTGGCTTGTCCAGCTCGGTGATGGATTACTTGCCCTTCAATATTTCACCCGCCAACGAAAATCAGGGTGACTATGTCATGGGCTCTTTGGGTGCCTATGATTATTGGGCCATTGCATATGGTTACAGCACGTTTGAGCCTGCGCAAGAAGCCGCCGGTCTGGCCCAAATCACAGCGCAATCCGTCCGTCCCGAATTGGCTTTTGCAACCGATGAGGACGCCGGTTATGGGTCCATGGCCGAGGGCATCGACCCGGATGTGAATCGGTTTGACTTGGGCGCTGACCCCTTGGCCTATTACAAACGGCGCATGACTTTGTCGCGTCAATTGTGGGGCCGATTGCAAACACTCCAGCTGCCGGATGGCGACAGCTATGAACGCTTGACCCGCAGCTTCAACAGCGGTTTTCGCGGTCTGTCTCAAGTGGGTCCGTTGGCTGCCAAATTTGTAGGGGGTGTGCTGACCCGTCGAGAGCGTGCAGGTTCTGGCCGCCCCTTGTTTGAGCCGGTGCCAGCTGCGCGCCAGCGGGAGGCGCTGCAGTTGATCACGCAAGATTTTTTTCGTGCCGAAAGTTTTCGATTTGATCCTGCTTTGATCGCCCGTTTGGCGCCTGACACCTTCGATCGGAAAGTCAGCCCCGAAGTGTCGGTGGTGGCCAGTGTGTTGGCGGTGCAGCGTTCGATTCTGGACCCCTTGTTTTCGCCGACGGTCGCATCCCGGTTGCTGGAAGCCCCTTTGAAATCTGCAAAAGGGGTGGTGCCTTTGAGTTTGGCGCAGTTGCATGACACATTGCAAAACGCCATCTGGTCAGAGGCTTGGCAGGGCCAGGAAGCAGGCTTGTTGCGCCGTAATTTGCAGCGCGAACACCTTCGCCGAATGACCGATGTGCTGGTCAAACCGGCCAGTGCCATGCCGCCCGATGCGCGAAGCCTGATGCGCATGAATGCCCAAACCTTGGCGGGCCAACTGCAAAAAGTCTTGGCACGCGGTGGATTGGGCAAAGAAACGCAAGCGCACTTCTCAGAGAGCCTGAACACCTTGCAAACCGCTTTGCAGGCCCAAGTCCAAAGGGCTGGCCTGTAATTTGGCAGGTTTTGAAAAGGGGCGGGGTCTTGCTGGGATAATGTGCGCATAGCGGCTTCGCCTTGAGCGCCACCCTGGCGCGGGCGAGCCGGTTGATCATTCCCTTCAAATACCATGGCTCAATACGTTTTTTCAATGAACCGGGTCGGCAAGATCGTGCCGCCCAAGCGTCATATTCTCAAAGACATTTCGCTGTCTTTCTTTCCCGGTGCCAAGATCGGCGTGCTGGGCACCAACGGCTCGGGCAAGTCCACTTTGCTCAAGATCATGGCCGGCATTGACAAAGAGATCGAGGGCGAAGCCATTCCGATGTCGGGACTGAAGATCGGCTATTTGCCTCAAGAGCCGGTCATGGATGCTGAACAGACCGTACGTGAAGCCGTCGAAAGCGGCATGGGCGAAGTCAAGGCCGCGCAGGCCCGGCTCGAAGAGGTGTACGCCGCTTATGCCGAAGAAGACGCCGACTTTGACGCCCTGGCCGCCGAACAGGCCCAGCTCGAAGCCGTTATCTCCACCGCGGGTGACGCATCCGAGCACCAACTCGAAATCGCCGCCGACGCGCTGCGCTTGCCCGCTTGGGACGCCATCATCGGCAAACTGTCGGGTGGTGAAAAACGCCGCGTGGCGCTGTGTCGTTTGTTGCTGTCGCGCCCCGACATGTTGTTGCTTGACGAGCCGACCAACCACTTGGACGCTGAATCGGTGGACTGGCTTGAGCTGTTCCTGCAGCGTTTTTCCGGCACTGTGGTGGCCATCACCCACGACCGCTACTTCTTGGACAACGCCGCCGAGTGGATTTTGGAACTCGACCGGGGCTCCGGAATTCCGTACAAAGGCAACTACTCCAGCTGGCTGGAGCAAAAAGACGCCCGTTTGGCCACCGAGCAGCGCACCGAAGATGCCCGCTCCAAAGCCATGAAGAAAGAACTGGAGTGGGCCCGTGCCAACCCCAAAGGTCGCCAAGCCAAGAGCAAGGCGCGTCTGGCCCGCTTTGAAGAGCTGTCGGACTACGACTACCAAAAACGCAACGAGACGCAGGAAATTTTCATTCCTGTGGCCGAGCGTTTAGGCAACGAGGTGTTCGAGTTCAAGGGCGTCAGTAAGTCCTTTGGCGACCGTTTGCTGATCGACAATCTGAGCTTCCAGGTGCCTGCAGGCGCCATCGTCGGCATCATCGGCCCCAACGGCGCGGGTAAATCGACGCTGTTCAAGCTGATCGCGGGCAAAGAGCAGCCTGACAGCGGCGAAGTCAAGATCGGCCAGACCGTGCGCATGGCCTTTGTGGACCAGAACCGCGACGACTTGGACAACAACAAAACCGTGTGGGAAGACGTCTCGGGCGGCTTGGACATCATCAACGTCGGCAAGTTCCAGATGGCCAGCCGGGCGTATTGCGGGCGCTTCAACTTCAACGGCGGCGACCAGCAAAAGAAGGTCGGCATGTTGTCGGGCGGTGAGCGCGGCCGTTTGCACCTGGCCAAAACCCTGATCGAAGGCGGTAACGTCTTGCTGCTGGACGAGCCCTCCAACGACTTGGACGTGGAAACCCTGCGCGCCTTGGAAGACGCGCTGCTGGAATTCGCGGGTTCGATCATGGTCATCAGCCACGACCGCTGGTTCCTGGACCGCATTGCGACGCACATTCTGGCTGCCGAGGGCGACAGCCAGTGGGTCTTCTTTGACGGCAACTACCAAGAGTACGAAGCCGACAAGAAGCGCCGTCTGGGCGAAGAAGGTGCCAAGCCCAAACGGGTGCGTTTCAAGGCATTGAAGTAATCCTGTTCAGCCCCCGAGGACTGCACTCAGGAGGGCGTTGCATTATTTCTCTTGGCCTTAACTTGAAATTTTGACAATCCCAAGTTATGTATCGTGCATACCGTAGAGCCCTTAACAGTCCGTTGACAGTCCAAACCCCTGCGGCAGAGGCCGGTACTGTCCCAAAGTAACCGGTGCCACTGCTTCCAAGAGGTGAAGGGTCACCACACTGGCTTGAGAAAAATCTTCTTTGAAGATGTCCCCTTGCACAATGCGCACCCGATCTGCCACGCCCGCTCTTTGCGCATTACGCTGTGCCAAAGCAGCCAAATTCTTGTTGTACTCAATGCCCCATGCCTTGGCCCCAAATTGACGTTCAGCCACAAGATTAGTTACCTTCAAAAAAAACCAAGGGCAAACAGGTTTTGAATCTTAGAGGTCCAGGACATCACGGGCTGCAGGCAAATGCAGACCGCTCACCACCAAACTTTGCGCGGCTTTGACCGCTTGCACCGTGGCAAGCGCAACAGCCTCTGCCGCCATCACGCACAGCACGGTCATGCCGGGGGAAGTTTCGGCCAGCCCGGTGGACAGGGCAAACAGCGTGTCGCCGTCGGACAGGGTGTGCACCGGGTTGATGCTGCGGGCCAGGCCGTCATGGCCGATCTGGGCCAAGCGTTGGGCTTGGGCCTTGGTGAGTTTGGCGTCGGTGGCGATGACGCCGATGGTGGTGTTGGTGCCGGCCAGAATCGGCAAAGGCTGCATTCCCGCCAGCAGGCTGCGGCGGGTGTCGCACAGGCCGTTGTCTTTGCCGTGGCCACCCTCATGGCGAGCGCCTGCGATCAAGGCACCGGTGTCGGGGTCGATCACATCGCCCAAGGCATTGCAGGCGATCAAAGCGCCCACGGTCACGCCGCCCATGCTGACGGACGCGGTGCCAATGCCGCCTTTCATGGCCCGCTGCATGCCGAAGAGTTTGCCCACGGTGGCGCCTGATCCAGCACCCACATTGCCTTGCGCCGGGGCTTGGGCGCTGGCGTTTTGGCATGCGGCGTAACCCGCTTGCGCATCGGGTCGAATGCTGGGGTCGCCAAGGTTCAAATCAAACAGCACGGCGGCAGGGACGATGGGCACGCGGGCAGGGCCCACGTTCAGGCCAATGCCTTGTTCGTCCAACCAGCGCATCACGCCGCCGGCCGCGTCCAGGCCCCAAGCGCTGCCGCCCGACAGCAGCACCGCATGCACTTGGTTCACCGTGTTGCCAGGTTCAAGCAAGTCGGTTTCGCGGGTGCCGGGGGCGGCGCCGCGCACTGCAACGCCGCCCACCGCGCCTTGGCGGGTGATGACCACGCTGCACCCGGTGGGACGCCGCGTGTCGGTGAAGTGGCCGACTGCGATGCCGGGTACGTCGGTGATGGCGCCGTGTGAGGGCAAAGGGGGCAATGACAAAGCTGAGTTCATGGGCATCCTTTCACTGCGACAATCATGCCTTATGAAATCCATGCGATTAGAAGATATTTTGTTCAGCCAAGGCTTTGGCACCCGCCGCGTCTGCGCGGGTTTGGTGCAGCAAGGCTTTGTGTCGGTGGCAGGTAGTGTGTGCGACGATCCCGGCACTTTTTTTCAGCTTGAGGGCTTGCTGTTTAACGTTCAGGGCGTGGACTGGCCGTTTGCCGAGCGCGCTTATCTGATGTTGCACAAACCGGCGGGCACCGAATGCTCGCAAAAACCATCCACTTGGCCGAGCATCTACACCCTGCTGCCCGGCCCGCTGCGCACCCGACCGCAAAAGGCGGCAGTGCAAGGTGTGCAAGCCGTGGGGCGCTTGGACCAAGACACCACCGGCTTGCTGCTGCTCACCGACGACGGCAAGTTCATTCACCGCATGAGTTCGCCCAAGCACCATGTGCCCAAGGTCTATGAGGTCACGACCAAATATGAAATCTTGCCGGATCAGGTCGAACGCTTGCTGGCCGGTGTGGTGTTGGACGACGATCCGAAACCCGTCAAGGCTGCAGCCTGCGAAGCGGTGGCCCCTTTGCACCTGCGCTTGACGCTGACCGAGGGCAAGTACCACCAGGTCAAGCGCATGGTGGCGGCAATCGGCAATCGGGTTGAAGGCTTGCACCGCTCTGCCATTGGCGGTTTGAGCCTGCCCGATGATTTGGCCCCCGGTCAATGGCGCTGGCTGAGCGCGCACGATCTGGCCTTGATGGGCAACCGTTCAAGTTGAGTGGTCAGTTCAAGCTGGACAGAAACCGCTGAACGGCTGCGTTCACTTTTTCGGTCTGGTCGCGGTGGGGTGAATGACCGCAAAAAGCCAATTTCAACGTTTGTGCATGGGGCACATGCGAGGCGAGGTCCTCCATTTGCGCCATGGTGCCGTAAGCGTCGTCTTCTCCCTGGATGGCCAAAAGCGGCGCGGTTATGCTTTGAATTTCATTTCGGATGTCGAAATCGCGAAATTCGGGACTCAGCCACACATCGTTCCATTGCCAGAAAGCGCCATCGACATCGGCATGGAATTTGGCCAGACGTTGCCTCAAATCGCCCTGCTCAAAGGCCCACCTCGCCTGTTCAATGGCGTTGACCGACACCTCTTCCACCATGACGTGGGGTGCCATGACGATGCAGGCCACAACGGGGTGGTGGCTGGCATGGATCAGCGCAATCGTGCCCCCGTCAGAATGACCCACCAGGATGGGGTTTTGTATGCCCAGTCCTTGCAAAAGTTGAGGCAGAACGCTCAAGGCTTCGTGGTGCATGTAGTCGGCTTGTAAACGGCCGTGGCGTGCGCCATTGAGCAGACAGGGTTGTGCCCTGGCGTTTTGGTTGGCGTCCGACAGGCCATAGCCCTGCCTTGAATACACCAGACCCGTCATTTGCAATTGGCAGCAAAGCTGGGCAGGCCAGTCTCGCCACAGGCTGACACTGCCTAAACCTTCGTGCAAAAAAACAAGGACAGGGGCCGCTGACAAAGCAGGACCGACCCAAGCCAGATCCAGTTTTACGCCAGAAGCCTTGAAAGTACGCATGGTTTCCATGTGAATTGTGATGAACAGGGATTGCCCTTGTACACTATTGCGGATTCAGAAAGTTCCAGGTGATTTATTTTCGTTTTGTCAGGCGTTTGGCGTTTTTGGTTTTTTTATCGATTTCGGGTGGGGCTCAGGCGCAAACCCATCCTGTTTTTGTGCTCAATTCCCTGGACGGCAATGTCAGCGTCATTGACCCTGTCACTTGGACAGAAACCCAGCGCATTCCAACCGGTAAAGAGCCACACCATTTGTATTTAACGCCCGACGAAAAGTCGGTCATTGTGGCCAATGCCTTGAGCGATTCGTTGACTTTCATTGACCCCCGCACGGCCAAAGTGCAACGGACGGTTGCCGGTATTCTGGATCCTTACCAGTTGCGATTTTCGTCCGACATGAAATGGTTCGTGACCGCGGCCAATCGGTTGAATCACATCGATATTTACCGATGGGATGGACATAACGCAAGCCTGGCCAAGCGCATAGCAACCGGCAAAACTCCCAGCCATTTGTGGATTGACGCCAAGAGCACGACCGTGTGGTCGACGATGCAAGACAGCGATGAGTTGGTGTCGATCGATCTGATCAGCCAGTCGCTAACGTCCCGCACTCGGGTGGGCGCTATGCCGGCCGATGTGTTTGGCACGCCCGATGGCAAGCTCTTGTTGATTGGTCTGACGGCCAGCGATGGGGTTGAGGTTTATGACATTGCATCAGGATTGCCCAAATTTTTGAAAAAAATCAAGACAGACAAGGGGGCGCATGCCTTTCGGGCTCTGGGTGACAAAAAACATGTTTTGGTCAGCAACCGGGTGGCCAACACCATCAGTCAAATCGACTACACCACCTTGGAAGTGGTCGCCAAATTCCCCGCCCCTTCAGGGCCTGATTGCATGGACGTCAGTGCGGACGGTAAATTGATCATGGTGGCTTCGCGTTGGGCCAAAAAACTGACGGTGATCGACATCGCCAGCAGGTCGGTGGTTCGCCAAGTCAACGTGGGTAAATCTCCCCACGGTGTTTGGACGCTGGACCATGCGCCTCGCCAATAAAGCGGCGTTGATTTGCCTGGGATTGCGCTGTGCTGCGGCACTGGGCGCGTCAGCGCCTTCTTGCCCACAACCTTTGTATTTGACCTTTGATACCGGGCACATGGATGTGGCACCTTGGATTGCCCAAGTGCTGCAACGCCAAAAGGTGCAAGTCACTTTTTTTGTGGCGCAGGAAAAAACCATGCAAGGTGATGGCTCCCTGGGAGGCGCGTGGAGCGCTTGGTGGTCGGCGCGCGCGGCAGAAGGGCATGAATTTGCCAGCCACACCTTCGATCATGTGTATTGGCAGGCGGATGAAGCCTCATCGACCCTTGATGCACCGACGCGTTTCAAGGTGCGTCCTTCATCTGGCGCTCGCGCGGGTCAAAGCATGTCCTGGTCTTCCGATGCGTATTGCGATAACCTGAAGCAAGCCTCAACCCGAATCGAAGTCTTGACCGGAAGGCCCAGTTTGCCTTTGTTCAGGGCACCTGGCGGCAAAACTTCGGCGCAATTGTTGGCAGCGGCCAAGGCGTGTGGTTATGCGCATGTGGGGTGGGCGCAGGCCGGTTTTTTGGGTGACGAGCTGCCCAGTGAACGTTTCAGCAACGCTCATCTGTTGGGTCAAGCGGTCAACAACATTCGCGCTGGCGATATTCTCATGGCGCATTTGGGTATATGGTCCCGCAAAGACCCTTGGGCGCCCGTTGTGCTGGAGCCCTTGATTGTGGCCCTCAAGGCCAAGGGATATTGCTTTGCCACATTACGTGAACATCCCGAATACCGCAACTGGATTTCGCAACACAACAGGTCAGCATCATGGAAGCCTTGATCAACGGATTTGAGTTTCTTCAACAAGGGCTCTATGAAGCCCTTGTGCAACCCTTGGCCGTCTGGGTGGGGGCAGCCAACTTACTCGAACAAGCCTACGAAGGAACGGGTTGGCTGTTGGTGGGAATCTTGCAAATTATCGTCATGCTCGTTGTGATGGTCCCCATCGAAAAAATTTGGCCCGCCGAGCATTGGCAAAGCCGGCAAGCGGTTCGGGTGGATGTTGTTTACACCTTGATTCATCGCCTGGGTCTTTTCAAATTGGTGATGTTTTTCACTTTGGAAAATGGCTTAGACCATGTGTGGGGTTGGTTGCGGGTGCAAGGTGTGCCGACTTTTCATCTGGACCAAATCTGGCCTGGCGTGACCGACATCGCTGCGGTCAGCTTTGTGCTGTATTTGGTGGTCTTCGACTTGGTGCATTACCTGATCCACAGGGCGCAACATGCCTATGAGCCTTGGTGGGCATTGCATGCTTTGCACCATTCGCAAAGGCAAATGACGGTCTGGAGTGACAACCGCAATCATCTGCTGGACGATGTGATCACAAGTCTTATTGTGTCCGTCGCCGCCGTTGTGTTGGGCGTTGCGCCCGCGCAGTTTGTGGTCTTGGTGGTCGTGGGACAGTTGAGCGAAAGTTTCCAGCACGCCAACGTCAAGCTCTGGTTCGGATCTGTGGGCGAGCGCTTGTGGGTGAGTCCGCGGTTTCACCGTTTGCATCACAGCATTGGGTTGGGTCATGAGACGGTGTTGGCGCAACGAACCGTGTTGGGGGGGTGCAACTTTGGGGTCCTGTTGCCTGTGTGGGATATGCTGTTTGGCACAGCCAATTTTCAATACCGCTTCGATCCCACCGGTGTGCGCGATCAGGTCGAGCAGGGCAGAGATTACGGATCGGGATTTTGGGCGCAGCAGCGTTTAGGCGTGTTGCGTTTGATGGGCCGTGCCTGACCGGCATGGACACCATGGGGCATCGATGAAATTGTTGTTGGATTCATTGTGGCGTGCGCTGGCTTATTGCCTTCACCCCCGCGCGGTGATCTTGTCACTGCTGCCATTGTTGATCACCATCAGCTTGGCGTGGGCGGCAAGCTATTGGCTCTGGGATGGGGCTGTGGCCTGGGTGCGAGATCTCTTGGAGACTTCTTCGGTCTTTGCCACGGTTTGGCAATGGTTTGTGGTTTTTGGCGTGCGCGACCTGAAATCGGTGGTCGCCCCGTTGGTGGTCATTTTCTCAGTGACGCCCATTGTGGTGGTGTTGAGTTTGTTGGCGGTTTCTTTCCTGATGACGCCGGCCCTGCTCCACTGGGTCGCTTCTCGCCGATTCCCCGAGTTGGAGCGCAAACAAGGGGGTGGTTTTTGGGCCAGCTTGGGCTGGTCGTTGTTGTCGGTGGTGATCGCACTGCTTGCTTTGCTGGTCACTTTGCCTTTGTGGTTGGTCCCGCCTTTGGCCATGGTGATTCCCCCTTTGATCTGGGGATGGCTGACTTACCGTGTCCTGACCTTTGATGTCTTGGCGGTTCATGCCAATCGGGATGAACGCTTGGCCATCACCCAAGAATACCGGTTGACCTTGTTAGGCATGGGCATTTTGACGGGTTTGATGGGTGCCGCACCCAGTTTGGTTTGGGCTTCAGCTGCTGTGTTTGCGGCCGCCTTTGTTGTCTTGGTCCCGTTGGCGGTTTGGCTTTACACCTTGGTTTTCGCATTCTCTTCTTTGTGGTTTGCCCACTTTGCCTTGGCCGCACTGGCCGATCTGCGTGCCAGACAAGTGGACAACGACAATGTCAGCACGGCCTCTTTGCTGGCGCCGGGTGCCACACCCCAAGACAGTGCCCATTAGCATTTCATCCATCACTCCATTCACAAACATGAACGCTTCATTCTTCGAAAAAACAATCCCGGAATTTGGTGCCATCATCATTGGCGATGAAATATTGTCAGGAAAGCGTGCCGACAAACACTTGCCCAAAGTCATTGAATTACTGTCGGAACGGGGCTTGTCTCTGGCATGGGCTGATTACGTGGGGGACTCGCCAGATCGCATTACGGCGACCCTCAAAAGAGCGTTTTCTGCGCCTCAAGTGGTGTTTTCGTTTGGCGGCATTGGCGCGACGCCTGACGACCATACCCGCCAGTGCGCTGGCAAGGCCTTGGGTGCGGATTTGGTCTTGCACCCCGAGGCTGACATCTTGATCCGTGAGCGCATGCAGGACACGGCGCGCGAGCAAGGTACGGTCTATGAACCCGACCGGCCAGACAACATCCATCGCCTGAATATGGGTGTCTTCCCAACGGGTGCCAGCATCATCACCAACCCGTACAACAAAATCCCAGGTTTTACCTGTACGGGCGCTGGCGGAGGCACGGTGCATTTTGTGCCGGGTTTCCCTGTCATGGCTTGGCCGATGGTGGCCAACGTACTGGACACCTTGTATGCGCAGTGGTTTCAAACTGAAAAGCGGATCGAAAAGTCGGTCATTCTGTTTGGCTCCATGGAAGCCACGCTGACACCCTTGATGCAGTCGATTGAAGAGCGTCATCCTTTGATCAAGGTCTTCAGTCTGCCGAGCGTGGACCATCCACAATGGGGCAGGCACATTGAATTGGGCGTGAAAGGTCCTGTCGAGCATGTCGATGCAGCATTTCAGGACCTCAAATCAGGCCTCGTGCCTTTTCAGCTGAAGTTCGGCCCCGAAATGGTGCGCTGAGGTGGTTTGCACTATAGTGGTGCATAAATGACCAACGCAGTGCACTTGTGTGCGACGTCCCCTCAGGTCATTCAGTGTGAAATTTTCATGAAAGTTCAATCCATATTCGCCTGAGCCAAGGCACAATCTGTCTCTCGGCGCATTGCCAGTTTTTGCTGCCCTGTTGGCACAAAAACTGCAATGAGCTTGATACCTCTTAGCAACCCCATTCAACCAGGAGAATTTGATGGCAAAGACCGTCGCAGACGTGATGAAGATGGTGAAAGACAATGAAGTCAAATTTGTTGACTTCCGTTTTACCGATACCCGTGGCAAGTGGCAGCACATTACTGCGCCTGTTTCGCAGTTTGATGAAAGCAAGTTTGAAGACGGTCAAGCCTTTGATGGCTCTTCGATTGCGGGTTGGAAGGGCATTGAAGCTTCGGACATGTTGTTGATGCCCGATCCCAACAGTGCTTTGATTGACCCTTTCTTTGAAGAAATAACGCTTGTGCTGATTTGCGACGTCATCGAGCCTACCGATGGCAAGGCCTATGAGCGCGATCCCCGCTCTATTGCCAAACGCGCCGAAACTTACCTCAAGCAGTCGGGCACTGGCGATACCGCTTACTTTGGACCTGAGCCTGAATTCTTCTTGTTCGACGAAGTGCGTTGGAGCACAGAACCCCAAAATACTTTTTACGCCATCAACGATTACGAAGGCCCCTGGAACAGCGGCACCAAAATCGAAGGCGGCAACCGCGGTCACCGCCCCCGGGTCAAAGGCGGCTATTTCCCTGTCCCGCCAGTTGACAGCACACACGACATGCGCAGCGAGATGTGCTTGTTGCTCGAGTCTGTGGGTATTCCGGTTGAAGTGCACCACCACGAAGTGGCCGGCGCGGGCCAATGCGAGATCGGTACACGTTTCTCCACTTTGGTTGAGCGCGCAGACTGGACTTTGCTGCAAAAGTACGTGATCCACAACGTGGCCAACGCCTACGGCAAAACAGCCACCTTCATGCCCAAGCCGTACGCGGGCGACAACGGCTCCGGTATGCACGTTCACCAGTCCATCTGGAAAGATGGCAAGAACCTGTTTGCAGGTGACGGCTATGCAGGTTTGTCTGATTTGGCCTTGTACTACATTGGCGGCATTATCAAGCACGCTCGTGCCTTGAATGCGATCACCAACCCCGGCACCAACAGTTACAAACGCCTGGTTCCACACTTTGAAGCGCCAGTGAAATTGGCGTACTCGGCCAAAAACCGCTCGGCTTCGATTCGCATTCCGAACGTGCCTAACCCCAAGGGCCGACGTGTGGAAGCCCGCTTCCCCGATCCATTGTGCAACCCCTACCTCGGCTTTGCCGCATTGTTGATGGCGGGCCTGGACGGTATCGAGAACAAGATCCATCCCGGTGAAGCTGCGACCAAAGATCTGTACCACCTCCCACCCGAGGAAGACAAGTTGGTGCCCACCGTCTGTACCAGTTTGGACCAGGCCTTGGATGCCTTGAACGCCGACCGCGCTTTCTTGACCAAAGGCGGTGTGTTCACAGATGCATGGATTGATGCTTACATTGAGTTGAAGATGCAAGAAGTGACCCGCAGCCGCGTGGAAGTTTCCCCTGTCGAATACGACATGTACTTCTCACTGTGATCGCGTTTTAATCTGACCAAAAAGGACAGCACGCGCTGTCCTTTTTTTCTGTTGAAAGACAAGGCATGATGTGAGCTCTACAGGGATTTTTGAAAGCACACCATGAGGCTTAAAACAGAGGGTTTTTCTTGGGCGTTGGCGGTGTTTGGGCTTTGCCTGGCGGCGACTCCAGATGCCGGCGCCGAAGATCGCATTTACCGCTGCGGTAACGAATACACCAACACCCCGCAAAATTCAAAAAATTGCGAGGTGATGCAAGGTCAGACTATCACGGTGATTCCGGGGACGCGCCCTTTCGGGACTGCAAAAACACAATTCCCCACTGTTTCAACAGGGTCCGCAGTGACAACGGACCGGTCCAAAATGGCGATGTCAGCGCCTTCTTCTGCGCCGCAGTCTGAGCCGGTGGAGCCTAAATTCAGAGACGCGCAAAAACGCACAATTTTGGTGTCGGAGCTTAAACAAGTGCGCGAGCGGCATGCGCAATTGGTGCAAGAGTACAACGCGGGTGAACCAGAAAAGATCGGCTCAGAATCGCGCAACCATCAAAAATACCTGGACCGCCTGGCCAACCTGAAAGCGGGCATCGGCCGCGCGGAAAGGGATATGGACAGTTTACAAAAGGAATTGGCACGTTTGCCATCCAACCCGATGGCAATACCATGAGCGTTTCTCCTTCGAACAGGCTGAATGCATCCCAAAAGAAGCCTTCCCCTTGGAGTCTGCGATTCCAGGCTTTTGATTTGCTGGCCACACCGGTGGCTGTGATCAATTACAGAGGCTTGGTGTTATTTGTCAACGCGGCGCTAGAGGATACCCTCGGTTTGTCGCGGCGCACACTGCAGGGCTTGCACTTTGGGGACTATTTTTCAAATCAAAAACAGCTGGAAAATGCTTTGGAGGGTGCTCGGTCTAATGCGTTTGCCGCGCTGCGTTATGAGGCTTCTTTGCAGCGTGCGAATCATGAAGAATTATTACCCGTGCATGTCATCGTGGCGCAAAGTGATCAACCGGATGAAGTGATTGTGGAATTGCTGCCCATCGAACAACAAACACGTCAGGAGCGCGAAGAACGCATCCTGGACCAGGCGCAAGCCAACAAGGAACTGATTCGCAATTTGGCGCATGAAATCAAGAACCCCTTGGGCGGTATTCGGGGCGCGGCTCAGTTGCTCGAGATGGAACTCGACAGCAAAGATTTGACGGAGTACACCCAGGTCATCATCCGCGAGGCCGACCGCTTGCAAACCTTGGTGGACCGCTTGTTGGCACCGCATCGAAAGCCGCATGTGGTGGGTGACGTCAATGTGCATGAAGTTTGCGAAAGGGTGCGATCTCTGATTTTGGCCGAGTTCCCCAAGGGCTTGAAGGTGGTCCGGGATTACGATATTTCCATTCCTGAATTCAGGGGGGACCGTGAACAATTGATTCAAGCTGTCTTGAACATCGCGCACAACGCCGCCCATGCCTTGACTGATCGCCGTGCGCAAGGGGATGCCGAGTTGACTTTGCGCACTCGCATTGCACGGCAAGTGACCTTTGGCAAGCAGCGATATCGTCTGGCATTGGAATTGCATGTCATTGACAACGGGCCTGGTGTAGCAGACTCGATCAAGGACCGCATTTTCTTTCCGCTGATTTCAGGCCGGGAAGGCGGCTCTGGCCTGGGGCTGACATTGGCGCAAACTTTTGTTCAGCAACACCATGGCTCGATCGAGTGCGACAGCATGCCTGGTCGAACGGATTTCAAAATTTTGATTCCGTTGCCCTGAACCTGAAGAAAGCAAGTCCACCATGAAGCCGATCTGGATCGTAGACGATGACCAATCCATTCGCTTCGTGCTTGAAAAAGCACTGTTGCGAGAGGGTTTGCCCACGCGCAGTTTCACCAATCCCCGAGAAGTCTTGAAGGCGCTGGAGGGCTTGGACGATGCAGAGGGGCCGCAAGCCCTGGTCAGTGACATTCGCATGCCAGGCGGCTCGGGGCTGGATTTGTTGACCACCATCAAAGCGCGTCTACCTGGTCTGCCGGTCATCATCATGACGGCGTTTTCAGATTTGGACAGCGCAGTTTCTGCTTTCCAAAATGGGGCGTTCGAATACCTGCCCAAGCCCTTTGATTTGCCCAAAGCGGTCGAATTGATTCGCCGGGCTGTGGAAGAAAGTCAGCGCGAAGAAGTGGCTGAAGAGAAGTTGGCCGCCACGCCAGAAATGCTGGGTCAGGCGCCAGCAATGCAGGACGTCTTTCGCGCCATCGGCCGGTTGTCACAAAGCAATGTGACGGTCATGATCACGGGCGAATCAGGTTCGGGTAAAGAGCTGGTGGCGCGCGCACTGCATAAACACTCTCCGCGCGCCAGTGGCCCTTTTGTGGCGATCAACACCGCAGCCATTCCCAAGGATTTGCTTGAGAGCGAATTGTTCGGCCATGAGCGGGGCGCCTTTACCGGGGCGCAAACCTCCCGGCGTGGTCGCTTTGAGCAAGCCGATGGCGGCACTTTGTTCTTGGATGAAATCGGAGACATGCCTTTTGATTTGCAAACGCGTTTGTTGCGCGTGTTGTCGGATGGTCATTTTTACCGGGTCGGTGGGCACAACGCGGTGAAGACCAATGTGCGGGTGATTGCGGCAACCCATCAGGATTTGGAGCAACGGGTCAAGCAAGGCGCATTTCGGGAGGACTTGTTTCACCGCTTGAACGTGATCCGTTTGCGTTTACCGGCTTTGCGCGAGCGAAGAGAAGATGTGCCCATGCTGACGCGTCACTTTTTGCTTCAAAGCGCGCAGCAATTGGGTGTGGAACCCAAGCGTATTTCAGAGGTGGCGCTGGATTTGTTGGGGACATTTCAGTTCCCGGGGAACGTACGGCAATTGGAAAACATTTGCCATTGGTTGACGGTGATGGCGCCGGCTCAAGTGATCGAGTCCAAAGACTTGCCACCCGAAGTCATTGGCGGGGGTGACATGGGCCACGTCTTGCCAAGCTCGAAACTGCAGGCTTTGCTCGACGAAGTCAAACCCGCAACGGACCATGCTGCCACTGCACCAGTGCCACAAGCAATGATGGCCTGGTTACGCGACTGGGAGTCCGAGCTTTCCATTGAAGCCCTGAGCCTTTTAGCCACCGACAGACAAGATGTTTGGGACGTCTTGACGCAACGGTTCGAGACCTGCTTGATTCAGGCCGCATTGTCCACAACCCGAGGTCGGCGCATTGAGGCTGCGCTCAAATTGGGCATTGGCCGCAACACCATCACCCGCAAAATTCAGGAGCTGGGCATCGAGGATTGATTCGCGCCAGCGCTCTGCAGTCCTTCAGGCATACTGCTTCTGAAACAACCCACCCCATTTTTCAGGAGACATTCATGCGTCCGATTCTTCGCCGTAAAGCCATAGCCTGCACTGCTGCCTTGTTGACTGCGGCCTTGGCAAGCCCTTGGACCCAAGCGCAAAACTACCCTACCAAGCCGATCAAATTTGTGGTGCCCTTTACCGCAGGCAGCGCGACCGATGCCGTGGGCCGAATCGTGGCCCAAGCCATGGGCGATGCCCTGGGGCAGAGCGTGACCGTTGAAAACAAAGCCGGTGCCAATGGCATTTTGGGTGCTGAAGCGGTCAAGGCTGCGCCAGCGGATGGCTACACTTTTTTGGTCACCACCAGCACCACGCAAGCGGCCAACGTGAGTTTGTACAAAAAGTTGCCCTACGATCCGGTGAAGGACTTCACGCCCATTGGCAAAATTGGCGAGACGGGTTTTATTTTGATGGTTCAAGCTGACTTTCCAGCCAAAGACCTCAAAGAGTTCATCGCCTATGGCAAGGCCAATCCGGGCAAGCTGGCTTTTGGTCATGGCTCTTCAGGCTCACTGGTCTCAGCGGCCATGATCTCCCAAATGGCCGGTCTACAAACCATCAACGTGCCTTACAAGAGCATTCCGCCTGCGCTGACCGATTTACTGGGTGGCCAAATTCAGTTTGCTTTTGCCGACGTGGGCAATGCCGTTTCACAAATGAACGGTGGCCGCTTGAGGGGCTTGGGTGTGACCACGGCTAAACGCGCAGGCAAAGCGCCCAACGTACCGCCTATTGGTGATGTGGTCAAAGATTACGCCGTGGGGGCTTGGTTTGGACTGATGGCCCCCGCGGGCTTACCTGCCGATGTGCATAAAAAAGTGACCACCACGCTGCTGGCGGTTCTGGCCAAACCGGATGTGAGAGAGAAAATCATGGCCGCCGGCATCGACCTGGATGTCGAGGACGCTGCGCAATTGGCCAAAACCATCGACTCAGAGATCAAGAAATGGGCGATGTGGGTCAAGGCGGCCAATATCACCCCAGAATGAGGTTTATTGCGTGTAAACCGTGGACCCGTTGGCACCCAAAGCTATGTAACGGGTTTGCGGGCTGAGGCCGCGAAACAAGACATTCAAATTTTGGCTGGTATTGGTGGAGCGGGCCGTCCAAGTGATTCCGTCAGTGCTTGTGAACGCCACGCCTGCATTGCCAACAGCGACAAATTGATTCGATGGCAACACGCCAACCGATGCGACAACGGCATTCAAGTTGGCATTGGTTCCAATAGATTGCAGGGCCCATGTCACAGCGTCTGCACTTTGCAACAAAGCGCCGTTGTTGCCTGTGACCACCATGCTGTAAACCGTTGCAGCAACATTGTTGGTTGTGATGGTGTTGGCCATGGAGGCGACAGACTTGAGATCGGCTGTCGTGCCCGAGCTGACGGCCGTCCAGGTCGCAGCATCTGAACTGGTCAGTAAGGTGCCGCTGGCGCCGACGGCCACCCAAACGCCATTGACGGTGTAGCCCACGCCATACAGGGGCAGGGTGCTGGGGGTGGAGGTGGCAGCCGTCCAAGTGATGGCATCGGTGGATCGGATGATGGTGCCATTGTTGCCCACTGCAACCACCATAGAGCCATTGGACGCCATGGCATTGAGGTTTTGGGTCACACCCGATGTGGCTGAAGTCCAGGTTTTGAGATCGGTGCTGTAAGTGACGGCGCCGCTTTGTCCAATACCAATGAATTTGTTCAGGGCATACAAGGTGCTTAACCAGTTGGTCGTGTCGGAGGCCGTGATCGCCGTCCAGCTCAGGCCGTCGGTGCTTTGGTATTTGGCGCCGGTGGCACCCATACCCAAGTAAGTTCCGGTGGCGGCATAGGTGTTGGTGGCCGAGTTCAAAATCGGCCCATAGGCTATGCCTTTGATGTCGCCAGTTCCGAGATTGCCGCCGCTTTGCCAGGTGGCACCCGCCAAGCGCGGAGTGGCCGAAACTGAGGGCGTCGCGTCCCCACCGGGGCCGCCATTGACCCGTCCGTCCATCATGAATGAATAGAGCGTGTCATTGGTGATGCCCGTCAGGAAATAGGGAGAGGAAATCAAGGCATTGCTTTGGCCCCGGCTCACCGCACCTGCAATTTGAAACCAGTTGAAAGGGCTGTTGCCGCAATTTTTGCAAATGCTGCTGGCTGGCGCGCCGTACAGCCAGTACTCAACACCCGGGACGGCCGTCCAAGTGACTGTGACGCCCGCCTCACCTGGCGCCACTTTCAGACCGCCGGCGGGTGGAGAGGCGGACTGGCCGCTGCCGCCACAGGCGGCTACAAGTACGGCGGCTGCCAACATGGCAAGGATGGGCTTGAGCGAAAGCAATGACATTTAAATTTTCCTGTGCGCAGTGACAAAGAGTCAATGTTACAAATTCTAAGTGACACAGCGTCTTTAACTGTTTCAAAGCGTGAATTCAAGAGATTTGATTTCACAGGCTGCGTCTGGCGCTGTTGCCGCAGAGGTCAAGCCTCCTATATCATGCGCTGATAAACAGGAGACTTATGATGGACAGAAGACATTTTTTTCAAAGCTCTGCGCTCGTGTCAACCGGCGCCTTGGTCGGTTGCGTCACTCCGGGGCTGGCTCAACAGCAAGTGAAAACACCTTTCACTGTCCCACAAGTTTATGTTCCCATTGTCGGTTCTGATGAAATGTTTCCGGTCCGCCGTATCTATTGCATTGGACGCAATTACGCTGCCCATGCGCGTGAAATGGGCTCTGACCCCACACGCGAACCTCCTTTTTTCTTTCAAAAGCCGACCGATGCCATTCAGTATGTGGCCGCAGGCACCGTGGCTCCCCACCCCTATCCCACATTGACCAAAAATTACCATTACGAGGCTGAGTTGGTCGCTGTTTTGGACAAAGGCGGTCGAGACATTCCGGTTGAAAAAGCACTGGACCTGGTGTATGGATACACCTTGGGCCTTGACATGACGCGCCGCGATTTGCAACGGGCCTTGGGCGACGAGAAAAAGCCGTGGGAAATTGGCAAAAGCTTTGACCATTCAGCGCCCATTGGCGCCATTCACAAGGTCGCCCAGACCGGTCACTTTAAACAGGGTGCGATCTGGCTCAAGGTCAATGGTCAAACCAAACAAAGCGCAGACCTCAAGCAAATGATTTGGTCGGTTGCCGAGCAAATCAGTAAGTTGTCGCAGGCTTTTGAATTGCTGCCAGGCGACATTATTTACGCGGGCACGCCCGAAAATGTGGGGCCTGTGGTGCGGGGTGATGTGATCGAAATGCACATCGATGGCCTGCCCAATTTGAGTGTGAAAATCGTTTAACAGGATGAAATTGAGGCTGATATGAAGTTTGTCACCGCCGAGACCGTCACGCAAAGAGTCTGCGAGGTGATGAACACCACGCCCGACCCGCGCTTGCGAGAGATTACCCACGCCCTGGTCACGCATTTGCACGCCTTCATTCGACAAGTGCGGCCAACTGAAGCAGAGTTTGAGCAAGCCTGCGAATTTGTCGTTGCATTGGGCAAAGAGACCAACGAGAAAAAAAACGAAGTGATTTTGGCGTCCGACATTTTGGGGGCTTCTGCTTTGATCACGATGCTCAATGATGCCGAGCGCTCGGACAGTGCTGCAGGCAGTGCCCGAACCGATTCGGCTTTACTGGGGCCTTTTTGGCGTGCCTCAGCACCCGAATACGCTTGGGGTGATTGCATTGCCCGGGGTGAGGAGTCGAAGGACATCGAGCAGGGTTTGTCTGTTTATGGCGTGGTTCGCGATTCGAAGGGTCAACCTCTCGCTGATGCCGTCGTGGATGTGTGGCAAGCTTCACCGGTGGGGCTGTATGAGAATCAAGATGAACAGCAGCCAGATATGAATTTACGGGGTCGTTTCCGCAGCGATGCCGAGGGCCGTTTCCACTTCAAGTCGGTGCGACCGGCAGGTTATCCGGTGCCTGTTGATGGTCCTTGTGGTGATTTGCTGCGCGCCCAAATCCGTGATCCTTATCGCCCTGCGCATTTGCATTACATGGTGTCCAAACCGGGCTATCAGGTGCTGGTCACCCAGGTTTTTGCCGATGACGATCACCGGCTCCATACCGATGTCACCTTTTCGGTGGTCGAGAGCTTGGTGGGTCGTTTTGCCAAAAATGAGGATGATTCAAATCCCGGTTACACCTTGCACTATGACTTGGTGCTGCAAGCCGGTGAAATGCATTTCCCCACGCCCCCCATACCCTGACCTGTTTTTTGACTGAAAGATCCGCATGACTTTTGAACCCCATTCGCGATTGGACGGCAAAGTGGCTGTGATCACCGGCGGTAAAGGCGCGATTGGCATCAGCAGCGCTAGGCGATTGGCTTCATTGGGTGCGAGGATCGTCTCGGTTGACCGCAACCCCCAAGGCGTTCAAGCCTTGCTGAATGGTCTTCCTCAGGTCGCCGCTGGGCCACACCTGTCTATTCAAGCGTCCATTACCGACAGCGCGGCCCTGAATGTGGCCGCTGCGGCGGTCAGAGGTCAAATGGGTCGGTGCGATATCTTGATCAACAGTGCCGGCTTCACCCAGGCCGTTGCACCGGCCGACCTGGAAGGTTTGACTGACGACCTGTTTGACGATGTGATGCAAACCAATTTGCGCGGTGTTTTTGCCACCATTCGCGCGTTCACCCCCCTGCTCAAGGCATCGGGAGATGGCTTGATTGTCAACATCTCCTCCATTGCAGGCTTCACCGGCACTGGCAGCAATTTGGCGTATGTGGCGGCCAAAGCTGGTTTGGACATCTTGACCCAATCTTTGGCCAAAGTTTTGGCGCCGCAGGTGCGGGTGTTGGTGGTTTCCCCCGGCGTTGTCGATTCCACATTTGTGCCGGGGCGCGGCGCAGACTTCAACGAAAAAGCGGCAGCGACAATTCCTTTGAAGCGCATTGGCCATGTCGAAGACATTGCCAGCGCCATTGAGGCCTGCGCGACCACGCTGCGTTTCGCCACGGGATCGCGTTTTGTCATCGATGGCGGCAGGAGTCTTTGACATGCATGACCGCGCCACATTGATCACCTGTGCTGTGACAGGCAACATCACACAGCCAGACCAAACCCCTCATTTACCCATCACACCCGAGCAAATTGCCAACGCCTGTCTGGGCGCGGCTGAGGCGGGCGCTGCGGCGGTGCACATTCATGTGCGTGACCCGAAGACCGGCCGTCCGTCCATGGATGTTGAGTTGTACCGTGATGTGGTCGATCGCATTCGCCAACGCAACAAAGCGCTGATCATCAACCTGACCACAGGCCCCGGTGGGCGCTTTGTGCCCAGCCACGATGACCCCAAAATGTATGCGGCAGGCACCACCTTGGTTCCCCCTGAGCAACGTGTTGCGCATATCGCCTTGATCCAACCCGACGTATGTTCACTCGACTTGAACACCATGAACAGCGGGCCTGATGTGGTCATCAACACCCCCCGCAATGTGCGCTTGATGGCCAAAGTCATGCGTGACAGCGGCGTCAAACCGGAGTTGGAAATTTTCGATTCGGGTGACTTGCACTTGGCCCGCGATTTGATCGCTGATGGCACATTGGATGGCCCCGGCTTGTGGACCTTTGTATTGGGTGTGAAATATGGTTTCGCCCCAACGCCAGAGACATTGATGTACGCACGCAACTTGCTGCCTGCGGGCGCCATTTGGTCGGCTTTCGGTATCGGACGCGCAGAGTTTCCGATGGTCGCCCAAAGCTGGCTTTATGGCGGTCATGTGCGGGTGGGAATGGAAGACAACATCTACCTTGAAAAAGGTGTGCTGGCACAAACCAATGCCGAGTTGGTCGCTAAAGCGGCCGACATCATCCGCCAAATGGGCGGGCGCATTGCTTCGCCGCACGAGGCGCGGGACATGTTGAATTTACAGAAGGTTTGAATATGACTCTGGCTTCCATGCACAGTGCTTTGCAAGTCAACGCCAAAGCCGCCGGTATTGACGCTCTGGAGTTGCTGCTCAATCCACAAACCTTGCCCGATTGCAGTGACGATGAGGTTGTTGTGCGTGTTGAGGCCGCAGCCATCAACCCCAGCGATGTGAAAGCCACCTTGGGCATCATGCCGCATGCTGTGTTCCCCCGCACGCCGGGGCGCGACTTTGCTGGTGAGGTGGTCCAGGGTCCGGCCCACCTGATGGGTCTCAAGGTGTGGGGGTCAGGCGGAGACATTGGCATCACCCGCAACGGCAGTCATGCCGCCTACCTTGTGTTGCCCGTGGCCGCCGTCAAGGCTTCTCCCGAAGGCTTGAGTCCGGAAGAAGCCGGTGCGGTGGGGGTGCCCTTTGTGACGGCTTGCGAGGGTTTTGACCGTGCGGGCGGTGTTCGCGCAGGCCAAACGGTTGTGGTTTTAGGGGCCAATGGCAAAGTGGGCCAAGCGGCGGTGCAAATTGCCGCGCGTGCGGGTGCCAAAGTCATTGCCGTGCAACGGCATGATTCTCTTGAGGGCTTTGCCTGTCAACCGGTGACGGTGATCAATGCCACCCACACCGAGCCCGGGCAGCGCATCATGGAATTGACCGCAGGCCAAGGGGCTGATGTGGTTTTCAATACCGTCGATCAGGTTTACTGGGAACTGGGTCACGCGGTCATGGGCAAAGGGGCGACCCAGATTTTCATCATCGCCACCAAAGGGCAGACGGTGCCGTTCGATGTGTTCAAGTTTTACCGAGGTATGCACAATTTTGTGGGCATCGACACCTTGGCGCTGGACTGCGTGCGATCGTGTGAACTGCTGGACGCGCTGCGTCCCGGTTTTGAGGATGGCAGTTTGAAGCCATTTCCGGTCGCCCCTCAAGACGTGTTGCCACTGACGCAGGCCATGCAAGGTTTCCGAAGGGTTTTGGCCGGTGCCAAAAACCGCATTGTTCTCAAACCGTGAAGGAGCTTCATTGTGCACATCACCCGTTTTGATTTGGCACCCACTTATGTGGCCCCCAACCATTTCGACATGCATTGTTTGAGGCTGCAAGGGCATGAAGCCGGGCCTTCACAGACCTTGTGGATGGGCGTGTCCCAGATCGCTCCGGGCGGGCATACCAGCCTGGACGCATCACCGCTAGAGAAACACTATGTGGTTTTGGAGGGGGAAGTGACCTTGGTTTCTGAACGCGATGGGGTGAGAACAGAAGCTGTGCTCCGCCGCCACGATTCGGCCTGTTTCGCCCCCGGCGAAAAAAGGCAGTTGGTCAATCAAAGTCCAGAGCCCGCCTGTATTTTGCTGGCCATGCCTTATCCGGCCAAAGCCCCTGGATGACGGGCTGAGCCGTAAACACCTCAATTGAATCACTGGAGACAAAAATGAAACGACGTCATTTGCTGGCGATTGGCCTGAACATGCTGGCAAGTTTGTCAGCGATCCTCGTACCTTCGGTCTGGGCGCAGTCGCCCGTAGCAGACTGGCCCAAGCAAACCGTTAAATTTGTGGTGCCATTTACCGCTGGTAGCGGCACCGACATCGTCGCCCGTGCCGTGGCCGATCGTTTGTCAACGGCCTTGGGTCAAACCGTGGTCATCGAAAACAAGCCCGGCGCAGGTGGCACCATTGCGGCCAACCAAGTCGCCAAGTCCAATCCGGATGGCTACACCTTGTTGGTGCATTCTTCAGGGCATGTGGTCAATCCGGCCATTTACCCCAATTTGCCCTATGACACACTGAACGACCTGATTGGCATCACCCCCTTGGCCAGTTTGCCCAACGTGTTGGTGGTCTCGCCATCCAAAGCTTACAGAGACTTGAAAGACCTGATCGCCAAGGTCAAAGACAAGCCAGATGCCTTCAATTACGCCTCGGCTGGAACAGGATCAGCCACACACATCAATGCAGAAAAGTTTCGAGTCGCCGCAGGCATCGTGGCCACGCATGTACCCTTCAAAGGAACACCGGAGGCTTTAACCGAAACCATTGCCGGGCGAATTGACTGGTTCTTTGCACCTATCGTGTCCGCATTGCCTTTGATCAAGGATGGCAAGCTACAAGCCTTGGCCGTGGGTACGCCCAAACGATCGGATGATTTGCCTCAAGTGCCCACCACAACGGAAGCTGGCGTTGCCGGGTCGGAGTACACATTTTGGGTGGGCATGCTGGCGCCTGCCAAAACGCCCAGACCCGTGGTGGATCGACTCCACACTGAAGTCGTCAAAATCTTGAATTCGAAGGAATTTCAGGCCCGTTTGGATGCCATTGGTGCAAGCCCAATGCCCATGAGCACGGCGGCTTTTGGCTTGTTCATTAAATCCGAAACAGAAAGCATTGCCAAGCTGGTTCAAACAGCAGGCATCAAGGCCAACTGAGATTCAGGCGGGTCCTTCGTAGACGATCTGCCAATTGCCGTCCGATTTAGTCCAATACAAGCGCAAATTTTGATTGCGTTTGACCCGGGTGTTGTTCGGGTTGCTCACGTTCACCACCATGTAATCTTGAGTGTCTTTCCACTCGATGATGGATTGCATTTCCACAGTGTTTTGGATCGCACCCGATTGGGCTGCGCTTGCAATTTCCGGCCACCACATTGCAAGGCCTTTGCCATCGCGTTGGAATTGTTGGCTGTATATGTTTTTAAGCCCGTCCAAGTTGGAAGCTTGCCGGTCCCGCACCCATTGATCCAAGGCTTTTTTGAACGCCTCACGGTCCTTGGAAGCCTGGTTGGACGTGACCCACTCTAATTTTTCCGAGATCAAGACTGGCGTTTTTTCTACATTTTTCAGGCGAAGCAAACGGTCCATCTCGGGGTTGGATAAAACTACACAACCATCGGTAGCCAATGGCGCCCGGGCATATTGCTCGCTTGGGGTGCCATGCAGCCAAATGCCTGAGCCCGTTTGACCCCGCATCAGGTCCAGCGCATTGGGATAATTCAAGGTCAAGGCGCCCGCACCATAAAGATCGGGCAGCGGTTGACCTTTCAAGTTTTTGTTGACAAAGTAGACGCCGAGCGGCGTGCGCCCGTCACCTTCACGTGATTTACCAATGCCTTTTTGACCGACAGAGACATACGTTTCAAGCAACAGTTTGAGCTGCGGTTTCAGGGGGTCGGTCGACTTATTTTCAAACCAGTAAAGTCTTGATTTGGACGCGTCTACCGCGATGAAATACGGGTTTTGAGGCGAAAGGCTGACAATGTTGCTGGGCACCAAGCCCTGTAATGTCGAGGCGGGTGGCCGGTTCAACCTGCGGCTGGATTCCAAGATCAACTCATCGTAGCGTTTGAGTCCTGAAGATGTCTCTTTACCCTCGATCGATTGCGGGTCTATGGGCGTTGCCAATTCTTCATTCATCAAATCGGCCTGCAGCAAATGGGCAAGCTGAAAATTGGGATACTTTGCGAGCAAACGCTCTGTTTGAGCCCGCGCAGTCGAACGGTCACCGACTCGCAACAGGTCGTAAACGTTTTCGACCATTTCTTCAGCACTGGCATGTTGGGGTAACACGGTCGAGGCCGTTGCGAAGGCCTCGCTGCCGAACTGCAGATTCCAATTCTGGGTCGTTTTGGGGCTGAAAAGGCCGCTGACTTGCTCTGCTGCTTGCAGCGCAGGTTTGTCGTTGCCTGAAAAAAACCACACCGCGGCGATGGCTGAAACCGTTAACAAAGAAGGAATTGCCCAAGCAAATTTGCGCGATAAGCGCTGGGGTGGCACCTCGGTGCCAGGCGCTTGCGTGTACTGAGTGGGATGGATGTTCAATTCACAGTCTCACGGGTAATCAACCAATGACCACCTTGCTTGGTCAATTCAAGGGATTTACGGCTGTTACCTTTGAAGTTGTCGGACTCGTAAACTTGCGAAAAATTCACTTTGGCTTTGTTGCCTTGAATGTCAATTTTAAAGTTACTCACCGCGACTTGAATTTTCTTTTTGGAGGCAATGCGCAATTCACGCTCAGACTCCCATTTGGTGCGCGGCATATTGTCTGGTGGTGCGAAGTTGGCGGCGTAAGCTGCAAAATATTTTTTCATATCTTTGCGACTCCAAGACTGAGCCCAACTTTGAACCGCTGATTTGATCTGTTCGATTTCAGGGCTGGGCTCTTTAGGTTTGGCCGCTGCCGTGATGGCAGGCTCTTTGACCGGCTCTTTCATGTTCTGGGCGGAATTTTCTTTGGGAGCGCTTGGACTGGCCTTGCTTGGCGTCTCTGCAGGTTCTGACGTGGCTGGGTTGTTGGGTGTCGCGGGGCGAACTGCCGGGCCAGCGATTTTACTGATGTCGCTGCGCTCGGTTGTTAGCGCCCCGAGCAAAGTCAATTGCGCGGTGGCTACCTTGACCTTGGGGTCTACTTGCAGCGCACGGGCATAGGATTGCCGAGTCAGCTGGGCCTGAACATCCGACAGGTTTTTATGTGCTGCGGCATAACTGGCATGCGTCAATATGGCTTTGTCAAACGCAGCGCGCGCCTCTTCAAGCCGGCCTTTGGAGGCGTACAAGACGCCCAGATTGTTGTAGGGTTCAGGCAAATCGGGGTAAGACTCTGTCATTTTCTTGAAAGCCTCGATCGCACGGTCATGTTGACCTTGTTGCGCCAGGATGACAGCCTCTAAAAACTGCACTTGCACATCTTTGGGAGAGGTTTGGCGCTCTTGTTGTACCGATCTCAGTGCTTGGTCCAATTGGCCACTTTGAATGGATTGCTTGATCGAATCCAGGTTGTTATTGGCAGAAAAAGCAGACAAACAAGTGAGCAGCGAGCTAACCCCCAAAGCCATGGCCGGCTTGACAAGCCAATGTGAGCTTTTCAGTGATATTTTTACGAATTGAATGAGGACGAAAAGCATACAAAATAAAGGGTTTCACCGCTGAAGTGCTTTATTCTAGCCGCCATCGCTCTGACATCCGGCCCCATCCGGGGGTAAGAAGAATCAAAATGTGCAATTTGTCATCTTTTTAAGCATCCCCTCGCACATGGGTCACGCCGCCATCCACGACCAGGGTGTGACCCAGCACATAGTCACCGGCCCGAGAGGCCAGGTAAATTGCGGCTGCCGCCATGTCTTCGGGACCGCCAACGCGCTTGGCCGGTACGCGTTCTGCGACGGCGTCGCCGTGGTCGCGTGCTTCTTTGTTCATCTCGGAGGCAAATGGGCCGGGTGCGATGGCATTGACCACGATGCCGTCTTCTATGAGCCGGGTCGCCATCCGGCGCGTCAGGTGAATCAGACCGGCTTTGCTTGCCGCATAAGAATATGTTTCCCAAGGGTTGACCGAAATGCCGTCAATCGACGCGATGTTGATCACTTTGGCCGGGTGCTGCTGTGCGCCCAGGCGCAGCATGGGTGCAAATGTTTGGGTTAAGAAGAAGGGGGCCTTCAGGTTCAGGTCCACCACTTTGTCCCAGCCAGATTCAGGAAACTCGTCAAAGGGCGCGCCCCAAGCGGCACCAGCGTTGTTGACCAAAATGTCGAGCTGTTTTTCGTGTTGCGAATAGGCGGCCAGCAATGCTTTGGCACCTTCAATCGAAGAAACATCCAATGGCAGGGCCAAACAATGGCCCAACGCCGACAATTCTTTGGCGGTTTGTTCGCAAGCTGCTGCCTTGCGGGCAGTAATGTAGACGCGCGCGCCCTGACGCACAAAGCCTTCGGCAATCATGCGGCCAATGCCCCGCGAGCCGCCGGTCACGATGGCCGTGCGGCCTTGCAAAGAAAACAAATCTTGGGTGTTCATCGTGCGTCTCCTGGAGGTTTTTAAAATTGACAAATGAGTGTGCCGCGAATTTTTCCGCAGAAAGGTCACCCAAGCGTCAAGTACTGGGACCAAGGTAAGGCGGCTGCGCTGACCAATCGACCGGCAGACTGAAGGCCATTGGCTTTTCAGTGAAGGGGTGCGGAAACCCCAGATCCCGGGCATGCAGCAGCAAGCGCGGGCTCAGGGCCTGTGCTTCGGCGGGGGCATACAGCGAGTCGCCCAGCATCGG
>Ga0114959_10000843_pt1 | contig 28579 bp, 25 predicted proteins | sample C_130625_EF_Meta_FD_87317 | JGI IMG/M metagenome (GOLD analysis project Ga0114959, IMG submission 87317) | Freshwater microbial communities from Lake Croche, Canada to study carbon cycling - C_130625_EF_MetaG | ecosystem: Environmental > Aquatic > Freshwater > Lake | place: Lake Croche, Canada... | reverse complement strand
CCTCCTTATCAAAGATATCCTTCGTTTTTTCGGAATATTTGGCTCCCATGGATAAAGAACGACCTAAAAACGGGTTTCTCTCATTATCAACGTCTTCATTGTAGAACGTCTCCAATTTCAATCCCATGCCGTAGTTTCCAATCATGCGTTGCGCCAAGGAGTTGGTCTGTTTTAAATCCTGAACAGCCCCCACGGAAACGTGCTCATCCCCGTAAAAAATATTTTCCGCCGCTTTTCCACCCATACCAATCATAAGTCTCTTATATAAGAGATCCTTGGTGTAAAGACCGCTTTCGCTAACGTTTCTGTATTCATTGAACACCGTGTAACCTCCGGCCCCATTATACGTGCTTTGTATGCTGACTTTCTTTAAGTCAAAATAATTATTATATATCGCGGCGAGTAATGCGTGGCCAGCTTCGTGAATGGCGACGCGGCGGCGGGCGTCTTCGTCGCGCGTGTCAACCTTCTTCACAATGCCAACTAACAATTTGTCCAACGCCTCCAAGACAAACTTTTCGGTAATAACGATGCCGCCATTTCTCGCGGATAATATTGCGGCCTCATTCATAAGATTCTTGAGTTGAGCGCCAGAAAATCCGCTAGTAAGCTCGGCGATCAGGTTTAAATTAACTGAATTTGCAAGAATCTTGTTCTTAGTATGCACCTTCAAAATTTTCACACGCGATTCAATGTCTGGAAGTGGAACATTGATAATCCTATCAAAACGACCAGGTCTAAGAAGCGCTGCGTCTAAAACATCTCGGCGATTTGTGGCAGCCAATACGAGAATGCCTTCATTATTTGCGAATCCGTCCATCTCGGCCAGAAGTTGATTCAACGTCTGTTCGCGCTCGTCGTTTGCCATATTGACTCCGGCGCCGCGTTGCCTGCCAACCGCGTCAATCTCGTCAATAAAAATAATACACGGTTTATTTTCTCTTGCAGTGTTGAACAGATTACGGATTTTTGAAGCACCCATACCCACAAATATCTCCACAAACTCGCTCGCAGCAATTGAAATAAAACTGGCTTCGGCTTCGCTCGCAATTGCCTTGGCTAATAGGGTTTTCCCAGTTCCAGGCGACCCTTCTAGTAAAATGCCTTTGGGGATTTCCGCGCCGGCCTTTTCGTAGATGGTGCTATTCTTCAAATAAGAAACAACTTCAACACATTCTTGGAATATTTCAGGGCTTCCGGCAAAACTACTGAGAGAAATGTTGGCCGTTTGCATATTAATCTTATCCTTCTCATTGTCTAAGTCGCTTTGGAAATCACCTCCACCTAATAATGACGCAGGGTTTCTCATTTGACGATTTACTCTGAAAAAACTAACTAGTGACGCTATTATCAAACCTGGGAAAAGAAACATTTCTGCGCCATTTAAAATATTCCCAGCCATTTGTTGATAGACGTTCGGTTGGGGCGGTTGAGCGAAAACAGTGTTCACGTCATTTTTTACCGACAAATCAACCAACCCATTCGTTACTAATGGGGTTATTCTCGTTATGGTAAAATCCTCCGCGGAAATTTCATGTTGTTCTGTGTCTTCCGCGATGACTGAATCCATTCTCTCAGTGAAATACAGGTTCTTTACCTTATGAGACTCAATGTTTTTAATGAGGGAGTTGTATGGAACTTCACCGTAAAGATACTTGTTCCTTAAAACGTTGTCAGAAACCTTCATGTAAAGCCTAGTTGTGCGTAACGAGTGCGTCATTATTGTGTGGAATAACAAGAACAATACAGAAAGCAATTGCATTTCCAATAATGATACATGAGTGTTTATATTTAAATCATTGCGATTCTAAATATAAATTTATTTTTGTTGGTTTTACACTTTTACACATTTTCTCATTTAAAATTCCCGTTTTATAAATTACGATTGCATATTATACTATTCCATTTATCATAACAAGCGTCGCGAGTTAAATATAATTTACTAAAGTTAAAAGCATTTTCAGAAATTATTAATGCTTTATCATAATTATCTAAACACCATTTAGTTTTTTCAATCAAATCAGATAGGTCTCTTTTTACAGGAATATAATGTTCCCACTCTTTTAAAAATTCAAAGAAAAATTCTTTATGTGGTCTATCTACAAGTAATAAAGGTCTATGCGACCAAAGTAAAAATTTAAGTCTTCCAGAATATCCGACCCCTTCAATGTCAATTAAAATGGAATATTTTTCTACTAATTCCGGTGTGGATATATATTTACTACTATTAAGACGCATATTCCCCGAATTTATCCAATTCATCTCAAAAATATCAAATAACTCTTTATTTTTATCTCCGATTTCTATTAATTTTTCTCTCATATTATTTGTATTTTTATTTCCTATCCAACCAACTTTATTTATTTCATAATTATTTAATCCAGTATTATTTATTTCTTTAACAGTTTTTTCATAGTCATCTATACCCACTTGTGGCCAGGAATGAAAGTTAAAATCGGGAACTAAATTATTGTAACTATCATTTTTGCTATAAGTATAATTATTTTTATTTTCTTCATAATCTCCTGTGTGTATTACAATTTCATTAAAATCATTCCAATTATATTTTTCATCTGCTTTTTGAATACACCAAAATGTTGAAGGATTTCGCGTTTCATATCCACCTAAATCTTTAAAAATTAATTTGCTATTAATTTTTGAAACACAAAATGACATAATATATAAAATTATTATATTATAAAAGTTAGGATTTGAACAAATTCTAAAATAAGCATTTTTGTGATATTTTTTTCTAAAAAAATATAAATGAAAGTTATCCCATTAGGATTGCAATGTTCTGTCCCCGAAGGAATTAAAAGAGCAAATTTGCGTGAATATTCTTATCCTTTTGATTGGTTATGGTGTCCAAGCGAAACAACATATAATATATTAAATATTCTAATAAATGATGGTATTGAAAATGCATTAGAATATATGACAACTGGATACACATATTACAGATATCTTGGCAATGAACACTATGTATCTGTTGATAATATTACAGAATGTCAAATGAATGAGAATAGTGGATTAGGCAACACTCATTTTACAATCAATAATGACTACAAAAATAAATTAAAAATAAGATTAGAAAGATTATTGAGAGACATAAAAACAGATGAAAATATATTATTTTTATACGCTGACGCAGCAAATTCTTATTTGAATTATCATTTAGATGAAATTGAATATGGTATAGATGCTACGGAATATTTATTAAAAATATATGATTTAATTTATCCACTTAATAATAATATTAAAATTGTTTATTTTTGTTGGAATGAAAGAAAAAGAGAAAGCGATATAATTGAATATATTTCTTATGATTTTAAAAATCATTGGTTTGAAGTTAGTGAATTAATAAAAAACTATTTAATTAATGGGTTTTTTACATGAGAAAAGGTGTTGAAAAATGAATTTAAAAACTAGAGAATAACTAATAACATGACTTGCGGATCCATTTACAAAATAGAATTTCCCAATGGAAAACATTATATTGGGCTAACAACAACTTCATTAGAACAACGAAGAAAAGAACATAAACGTTGCGCAAAAAATGGCGACAGTAGATGTCTGTATAATGCATTAAGAAAATATGACATGGTAGATACTTTTGAACTCGTAGAGATAGATACATCAGATACATTAGAAGAATTATGCGAAAAGGAAATTGGATACATTATAGAATACAATTCTTATTATATTAATGAAAATGGTTATAATATGACTTCTGGTGGAGATGGAACAACTGGTTATGTATTTACAGAAGAGGATAAAGAACAAATTAGCGAATCGTTGAAAAAATATTTTGAAAATTCAGAAGCAAGACAAAAAATGAGAGAACTAACAAAAAAATATTACCAAGAACATCCTGAAGCTGGAAAAGAACATAGCAAAAAAATGAAAAAACGCTTTGAAGAAAATCCAGAAGAAAGACAAAAAATTAGCGAAAGTCAGAAAAAACGTTTTGAAAACCCAGAAGCAAGACAGAAAATTAGCGAATCATTGAAAAAATATTATCAAGAAAATGAAGAATCAAGACAAAAACAGAGTGAAATAAAAAAAAAATATTTTGAAAACCCAGAAGCAAGACAGAAAATTGGCGAAGCGGTGAAAAAGAATTTGGAAGAAAATCCAGAACTTAGAAAAAAAATTAGCGAAAGTCAGAAAAAACGTTTTGAAAATCCAGAAATATTACAAAAATTGAGTGAATCACTGAAAAAACGTTATGAAAATAACCCAGAAGCGAGACAAAAATTATCAGATGGAAAAGGTAAAAATAAACCATTTGACATACATACAAAGAGTGGAACTTTTATTGGAACATTTAATTATCAATTTGAAGCAAAAGAATATTTACAAAAAGAACATAATGTTGCTTCAAGTATCTTGATTAGTCAAGTTTTATCAGGAAAAAGAGCTAGTACTGCGGGTTTTATATTTAAATATAAATAAATTCTCGTTTCAAATTCGGCAGTTGAAATGAGAAAGGGTTTAAAAAAGATCATTGTTTTCAAATGCGTTGAGGCGGTTATAATGATATTCAGTGTCTTCTACTAGTTTTCTTTCAAAAAAAACAATAGGGAACACTCTTACAGGTTTTTCTGCGATTTTTTCAATGAACGTTAAAAACTCTTCCTTGTTTTCAATCAAATAATCGTCGCAGTCAACTACGTTCATTTGTGTCTTTGCATTCTGTAAAAACTTTTTAACCTTTATGCAGTTGGGGCACCCCGATTTGCTGTAAATTGTGTACCCAGTCATTTTCGGTTTTTCAAATTCGTCGGCCATATAATAAATAATGAGATATTTTTATTATAGTTTTTTGCGAATGAAATAAATAAGCATTTACACCCTCATCTTTTTTTTGGGAGGCTGAAGCTCTTGGGTCATTTTCAACGGCACAAAAGAATCTTCTTCTTCTTGAATCAAAGTTGCCTCCAATTTCTTCGTCTTTTCTAACATTTCTTGGAGCTCCGCCATCAAAATAGAGCTTTGAATGGCGAAGCTTTCTCTCTGATCCATTGCGTCCATTATTTTATATTTTTCAACTTGGTTTGGATTGATTTGGGTTGGCTGTGTTTGTTGAGTTGATTTAGTTTTCAAAAAATTAAATCAATTTTTTATTTCATGGAAACCGCTTGTTGTGCTTTTTGAAGCGCCAATAAATGAAGACCACACCTCTTGAAAAATGCGTCTAATTGACCAGGATCGGCTCCAGTAACACTGTCATCCGGTGCAAAAGAAACGTTGCCCTTTTTATACATAAGCATAACTGGTATTCCATTTACCATTCGTCTTTGCTTCAAATAAGAGTATAAATCTATGCTCTCATCAACGTCAATGTCGGCGCAAATGACATTTGGAGGAGAAGACGCGAAGAATGCCTCAACAATGTGCGCAATTTTCTTACAAGGCCCGCACCATGTGGCTCCGAGTTTGACTATAACTAGGCCTGGGTTTACCTTCAACAATTTTAAAAACTCGTCGCGATTTTCAAAAACGCTAATGACTTGCTTTGTCACAGCCAATTGATTTGACATTTGCGATATATTATAGAATAGTTTATAATTATTCATTCTAAACTATTTAAGTGTCTTTGTTCAAATTTCTGATTATTTTATCAACCCATCTAAATATATATTATTTATCTCCGGATCCAGATTTGTCAATGGTTATTTCCTGTGCAACGTTTCTTATTATCTTATTATAATTCTTTTCTTCTTCTTCTGGAGTGGCGCCACCAGATGCTTTTATTATGATGTTGTGATATTCCTTATGCTTTTTGGAGTCGTAATCATTGTATTCTGGATTATCTTCAATCCAATCGTTTAACATGTTGAAATTTTTAGCGGCTATGAATTTTATAGCATTTTTCATTTTATTCTTTTCTTCACCATCTTTCTCCCAAGAATCTTTGTCTTTTACATATAGAACTTCTCTCTTTAAATCACTGCAATGAAGTGGTCGTTTAAATATGTCAAGTTCTTTGAGTCCTCTTACGAAGATTTTTGATATTCCTTCTGTATAACCCACTCTGCCCACCATGTCCAAATCTGAAGTTTTTAACTGCAACTGATTAATGAAATCCATAATATTAAGTGCATCCTTGCATTGTTCATTCAAGAAAAACTGTAAATTGAAGTTATTTGTATTATTGTTAGTGTTATTGTTTGTTATATTGGTAATTTGACCCTGCTGCTGGCTCTTTTCAGCCAGTTCTATAAGTTTTTTATTTTGTTCAATTAGCAATTCCTTTAATTCCTTGTTTTCCTTGAGCTGTTCTTGAAACAATTCAGTAATTAAACCAAGTTGACTTGAATCCTTAACATCGGAAACTTCATCATTTTGGATCAATGCATTTTCATTTTCATTTTCTTCTTTAAAAGTACATTTTTTTTTATGACCCCACAAACCCTGTCTGTGCTTATATTCTTTGCCACACTTGCATATAAACACATCTGATAGATGCGGAACTTTTTCAGAACTATTTGTCATCATTTTGTCATTCGCAATGTGTTTTCGTGTCAATAAGTGTCTATCGTATTGACTCTTTCGTGATGTATTGTAATCACAAATTGTACAACAAAATTTTCCCGAACTTTCTTGAACTAAAAAGTCATTCATTTGTCTTCTAAATAAAGGACAGAAAAAGTTCCTAAACCTTTTCTCCAAAAAGTATTTTAAATTTATCGTAACACTTTTTTGAATGATTTTTTTGGTGTTTAGAGCATCTCAGTCAGACAGGTGAAATTTTCACCCCTTTTCCAGGAAATATTTGGCTTCTCTCATTTTTGGACATTTATTTTTGTCCATTTTTGAATTTTGTAAACACTTTTGGGCCCTTAAAACAGTGATTTTTCTTCCCTTACTGAGAATATATTTTCAAACATACAAACAACATATGATCAAATCATTCTAAATAACAGGCCAAACATACAAAATGTCTAGCCAAAGCATAAGCTAAAACGGCATTATAGTGGAGAAAGCAATTTAAATATAAAATATTATACTATTATAAATGCTTTTGCGGGCGTTGTTGTTTGTCATTACGATTCAACAAAGTATCCAACTGAATACAAAGTTCTTCAATAATTGGCATTGCATAGGAATAAAAGATCAGATTGATTTCTCAACGCCATATAAAATAAACATTGGTGAATTGCCACTGGTTGTCTGGAAAAATAACGAAAACAAGTTGTTGACCACATTAAATATATGCAAACACATGGGATCTAAATTAGACAACGGAATTATTGCGAAAAACGGCTGTTTAAAATGCAGGTATCATGGTCTGGAATTCGGCGAAGAAGACCGCTTCGGAGAAACCGTGGAACACGAAGGCAAGGTGTTTTGGTCGTATAATCCCACGCAAAAACTCCCACACAAGATCCCGTTTTTTAACAATCCCAATTACGTTACATCATTTTTGCAAGTGGATATGCGCGCTTCTTTGCAAGATAGTGCGTTTAATACTATGGATCTAAGACACCCGGAATACGTGCATAAAGGAGGATTTGGTAGTTCAATCCCACCCACCAACATTAAACAATACAAGTTCAAGGATCGCATCGGTTTGGCATTTGAATATCAGTCAAACACAATTATGAAAACATTAAACGAAAACAAAAGAACGACTCAAAACTTTCATATGTTTGTTTATCCGTCGTTTACGTGGTCTAGGGTATCGTTCAATAACAAACACCTCATTATCGCAGTTAACTTGCTTCCGCTTGAAAATAAAAAAACGAGATGGTATGTAACGATTTGCCACAATTATTATAAATCGTCGGTTGAAAAAAATATTATGAAAGGGTTGGCCACATTCATTTTGAGCCAGGATTACTTTCAAATGAAAAATCAGTACCCTGAGAATAAATTAAAAGCCGCAGTGCTATTTAATCACATCTTCAAAGACGAAGATGTAATATTATGGTTGAGATCGGAACTCGCCGATTATAAATTTCCAGATATAAACGTTTGTCTTGATTTATTTACAGATTATAATAATAATAAGAACCGCGATAAACAAGATTCTAAGCCATAGCGGCATCAACAATCTTTTCCAAATCATTAATGTCTATTTCTGGAAGCTCCACGTGGGATTCCCAGAAATACTTGCAAAACGCCCAAGTAAACTCGCAATCCGTCGGGTATAACTCGGAATGGTCATACTTCAGCTTTTTATACAACTTGTCCGGAAGAAACCCTAGACTCTGACTTGGCAATACATAAGACAGTTGAACAAGAGGTGAAACGGCAACACTCGCGTTGGGCTGAATAAACGTCGTGTCAAAGTAGGGAATAAACCGAACCAAATCCTGCAACAAAGGAGGATAATTGTGCTTGTAACACCAACGCCAATCGGGGCAGCCAGTTGTATAATATTTCATAGTCCACTCTAGACCCTGCATATAATTGATGCAAATTTCCTTGCATCGTTCTTCGTCAATATCCACCTTAAACAAACACTTGTAATATCTGTAACGCCAACCCTCCTTAAACGGGTTAATGTATTTTTCCAATTCGCGCTCATAATTCGGGATAGCGTCAAACTTCGCATACTTTTGCTCGTGTGTATCCGATGGATACGAAAACTTCTCGCGCTTATCTCGCAATTTCATCTCATTCCTGAAATACTCGTCTTCCATTCCGGCGAGAAACTCTACAAATTTTCTCACGTTCTTCCAGTAGATATTCTTACCATCTGTTAAATTCTCATTTGTTCCACCGAGTGTTGCCTTGTAAGCATTGAGCAACTTGTCAACTCCGCCGGTGCGAATATTAACAGCGGGAAAATGCGGCATAAAATCATTTCCCAAGAAGAAACACAAGAAGATGTAGTCGTACACGCGGTTTTTTTGCTGCTCTGTAGTCAGTTCGGCGTCGTTATTCATATTCAATGTAATAATCTTCGCCAAATCCGGAATATCCAACAAATATGTTTCGTTCGGCTCCAATGAGCTGTCAATCGTCTTAATAAATTCAGGAGTTTCTCTGAACAAGTAAATTTGCTCGCTAACCGGCAGATGATTGATTGAAAGCATAATGAGATCCGCGTCAAGACCATAAATAACAGTGGATTTTAATGCATGCTCACCGACATTAACACGAATATACTCAAATATCTTATGCTCGCCTTCTCCAACATCGTCGGATGTAGAGATGACGATCTTAGCGAGCCCATATTTAGCAGCGTCTTTGAAGTGCGACAAGATGCCAATGCTCAGATCTTGCATAAAAACGGTTCCGGGAGTAATGGCCGTCGTATTCCACGGGTCTGAACCAGCGGGTTTCTTAAATATAGACTTGGAAATCTCATTCTGATACCATGACTTGTATCTGCGATTGCGTTGCTGTTCAAGCTTTGCCACTGGAGCCACACCGTCAAAAGCTATCATTAAAATGTTATCCGGGCAAATGAGAGAAATATACTCTTCAATCTTCAGAATGACCTTGTAAATAATGGTGCGAGTTGCCGTGTCAGTAAGCTCATCAAAGTTGATATTTCGAACAGCGTCATAAATAATAGAATTGCAATCCATATATAAATTATTGATTGTCATTTCACCCTTCAACAATTTTTTAATAATTTCCGGGTGATTTTTTACGATGTACGAAAAGTAGCTAGGGATTCCCATTCTTGGTAATACTTGCTGAGATGCATTTAATACGATTCTGGAACTAAAGGTTCAATTTTTAAATTTAACTCTGTAAATTCTTATATTTGCATAATTCAGAGTATAATGGATAAAAAGGGTCAACAAGCAATAAAAAATTCACAAGACGTAAACAACCTAGTGGAAAAGAAATTGCTGTTTTTCCAAGATGTTATTCAAAAGACGATTCTCAATTCTCAAAAAAATAAGATGTTAGATATTTTAGGAATCAGCGATATAACAAACTGCACAAATATATTGAATAACATAAGCGAAAAAATGAGGGAAATCGGGGATAGCATGGCGACAACACCCACCGACACAATTGTTAGCAAGTTACAAGTGCTCAATAATGAATTGTCTGGATTATTAAAAAATTACGGCACCGACTCTTTTGAAGATTTGCTTTCAATATGTTTCGGTAATAATGCGTCTATTGTTATAAACGAGTCGGAAACGGTTAAATATGACCTTCTAAAAAAGTATTTTCATCCAACCCAATACAAGGTCGTGAATTTGAAAAAAAACGGCGACGAAAAGTCAAAAACAACGTTTATGGATGATTATGTTACCGAAAAAATGAAGAACTTGGATTGCTCCGACATATCAATCAATTCAAAACAATTCCATTTGAGGGTTTATGGCATTAAAGTGTACGTTTACCATCCTGGTTTTAATAAGCACTTATTGGTCTACGGAATCGTTGACGATGTTATGATTCATTTTCTCAATAACAAATACATCAATAAAAAGGTGGGAGACATAAAGGCGACATATGAAACGGGGTTAAAGGATGAATGTTTTGAGAAGTTTATGTCGTCTCTCACGTTAAAGGATTATCTTATTTACACTCCGCAAGAAATAATAAGCAGATACGTCGGATATGTTACGCAGAACAAGTTAATGAAGCAGAAAAATTTGACGCAAATTGTCAAGGATTTTACATTGAACGACTTGTATTCAAAGCGCGGAACCTTGGTTCAGTTATTAATCAGCTCCACGGATTACGATAATAAATATATGGCATATTTGTTATACGATTTGCTGTCAAATGATGTAAATGGAACCGTGGATACCGTTGAACAGACTATTTTATTTGATAGTTTTCCGTGGTCAATTAAACAATATTTTCGCGAGGCGATGAAGAAAACAATGCAATATACCAATGAGCTATCTAATTTTGACGTTAATAAGATACCGTTGGAACAGCAAATTTGTTTGATGAAGACCAGTGATGTGGTGAAAGAAAAGGCTATGGTGAAATTAAAGGAAATAAAATCCAAGTCTGAAGATTCGGGATCCAAAGCGAGACAATTTTTGGATGGATTGTTGAAGATTCCTTTCAATGTCTATACCAAGGAACCAGTTATGTTTTTAATGGATGAAAATCGCAAATTAATGGTTGATCTTGCAAAGGATGCCAATGTTAAAAAAATTCTATCTCCCGAAAAAATAAAGGAAAAATATACAAGCATTGAGGTTATCTCTCATTTGAAAACCATTAAAACCAAAATGGTTGAAGGCGACACGATAAAAACTATTAAAAAACAATTTGGTGAATTTGATAAGGCTAATTTGACGGCCAATATTTTAAAGATAAATCAACTCATTGACCAAAAGAACATTGCGTTTCCGAAGATTGAATTAAATGCAAAACTAAAAAAGGCTCTAGTTTCAAGCGCACATAATTTTATAGATTATTGCAATTTGAATAAAAAGGACTTGTTGTTGGAGCTCAACTCCTCATCTAATAAAATGCCTGCAGGTCCAACAACGCAAATCAAAACAATAGAGGATAATTTTGGAAAGATTACTGATTATATGACAAATGTCAAGAAGATTCTTGATAATGCTGTTCATGGGCACGAAAAGGCGAAGAAACAAATAGAGAGAATTATAGGTCAGTGGATAAACGGTGAGCAAGATGGTTACTGTTTTGGCTTTGAAGGCCCTCCGGGCGTGGGCAAAACGTCTCTCGCAAAACGCGGAATAGCAAATTGCCTCGTTGACGAGAATGGAAATAGTAGACCATTCTCTATGATACAGATGGGTGGAGACAGTAATGGGAGCACATTGCACGGTCACAATTATACATACGTTGGTTCAACGTGGGGCGGAATTGCTCAAATATTGATAGATAAAAAATGCATGAACCCTATTATTTTTATAGACGAGTTGGATAAGATTTCCAAGACTGAGCATGGTAGAGAGATAGTCGGTATTTTGACGCACTTGTTGGATCCCACTCAAAATGATGTGTTTCAAGACAAGTATTTTTCAGGAATAGATTTGGATTTATCAAAGGCACTTTTTGTTCTCTCTTACAATGACGTGGATTCAATAGATAAGATTCTCTTGGATCGCATTCATCGCATTAAATTTTCTGGGCTATCTCTTGAAGATAAAATGGTTATTGCAAAGACTCATATGCTTCCGGAAGTTTACAAGAAAATGGGACTAGAAGATATTATAAATATTAGTGACGATGTTCTCAAGTTCATAATAGAGGAGTATACTTCGGAACCTGGTGCGAGAAAGATGAGAGAAATTATATTTGAGATAGTTGGGGAGATAAATATTGACATCTTGAAAAATTTCACTAGTGACTATCCTATAAATATTACAATTGAAGACATTAAAACCAAATATTTTAAGGATAAACGCGGGATTGTTCATAAACAAATTCACTCTGAGAGCGTAGTTGGTATGATTAACGGATTATGGGCCAATTCTGCAGGCGGAGGGGGTACACTTCCAATTCAAGCTAAATTTTTTCCAAGTGATACATTTTTAGGATTAAAATTAACTGGACTGCAAGGTGAAGTTATGAAAGAATCTATGAATGTTGCCCTCACTTTGGCATGGAATTTGACTTCTTTTGAAAATAAAGAAAAGGTTCGTCAATTATATGAAGAAAAAAAATATTCAATACACATTTTTGTTCCCTCGGGGGCAATTCCAAAGGATGGGCCTAGCGGAGGAGCTGCTTCTGTAGTGACAATTTATTCGTTATTAAATAATCTTAAAATTAAACATTATATTGCAATGACTGGAGAGATAGACATGTTTGGAAATGTTACTGAAATTGGCGGATTAGACTTAAAATTCTTAGGAGGAATAAAGGCAGGAGTTAAAGAATTTCTTTATCCAGCTGAAAATGAAAAAGACTATAAAAGTTTTATGGAGAAATATAAAGATACTGATTTGGTAAAGGATATAAAATTTCACAAGGTAAATAACATCCAAGAAGTTTTTGAACTTGTCTTTGAAGATGAATAAAATAATAATAAAATATTATATAGTTTATTATTATATGAGCAACCTTGTTTCAAACATATCAAATATGCAAATCAATAATGTTGACAGCCCGCTGTTAATGTATCAACCCTTTAATTTAATAGTGCTTCTCGTATTTTATAGCCCAATCATCGTCGCTTTGGGAGTTTTTAGCATGTCATTTATTTTTCAGAACTTCAAGGGGTTCATCTATTTGGGATTCCTTTTAGGAATCTCCGTTCTTAGGGAGTTCCTGTTAATGTTATTTGGCGCGAAGCAAACTCTATCCGCGAATAGAGTTTGCAATATGGCGCAATACAGCAAGTACGGAAATTCTGGGTTTAGTGCATTCGTGTTATCATTTACCGTTTTATACATTTGCTTGCCCATGTTTTTAAATTCAGACGTTAATTACTGGATATTTGGCGGTCTTCTTACATATTTATTGGTAGACATTTTTATACGTTATGCGAAGCAATGCATAACCACTTACACTGATGTTTTATTGAACGTAGCAACTGGTGCGTTCGCGGGTGCCACAATTCCTGCCATGTTATACGCGGGTGGGTCATCAAAATACTTATTCTTCAATGAAATGTCAACAAACAAGGAGATTTGCTCCATGCCTAAGAAGCAGCAATTCAAGTGCTCAATTTATAAGAACGGAGAGCTAGTCGCATCTAATTAAGCAGTAGCTTGTTGCTGTTGACCCCTAGGAGCGAAGAACCGAAGATTTGATAAAAACCATTTTCTAAAATCCGCCAACACAAGTTTCCTCTGAAAAGTGTCTGCTAAAAGCTTCATATTTCCCTTGGTGTGAAATGCCGCTACAAATCCATTATAGGCAATAATCGGCCCAACATTTCCGTAAGTGCTCGCCAAATTATTCGGATCAAATGTCGGCTTATCTTTTCTTCTATTTACCACGTTATGAAAAATACACATGATATTTCTAAAATCATTTTTCGTTTTAACCCCCGCCGGATTTACTTTGGAGAGAAAAGTTGTCGCATGCTGTGAGCAATCTGGGCAAGGCAAAATCCGGCAGATTCTTTTAATAAAGTCAAACAAAGGCGGAAAAACTAAAGGAAACTGGTCTTCATTTACTTTTTCTGCGAGGGTATGAAAAAATGTCCAAATAGGAGGCCCCCATCTATTAGGCGACATTAATATATCTGCAAAAGATAATAAATATAAAGCCTTAATTCATTAATAGGAATAATGCCAACGTATATCATTGAAGGATGCGACGTGAATTTTTATGAAGAATTGTATAAATCTTTGGATGAGACCCCGGAGACGGATCTTTCAGAAGTTTGCTTAATTACAAATGCGCCTCTAAAAGAAAATCATGTAACTCTTGCATGCAACCATAAATTCAATTATGATGCTATTTACAACGACGTTTTTTACCATAAAAAAAAGTACAACTCCATGGAAAGATGTTCTTTAAAAATAACGGAAATCCGATGCCCTTATTGTAGAACTATTCACAAGCATTTGCTTCCGTATGTTGAAGGTTATCCATTTATTCACGGTGTAAATCATTTTGATGAAACGCAAGATTTGAAAAACCAAATGAGTGATGCGTGTGGAACAGATGGTTATGTTATTGGTAAATGCGCACACACACCATCCGATTATAAAGTTGAAAATGGAAACGGTGTCATTTATTGCGTTTTTAAAAGGGTTAAATTGCTTGAATCAAATGGAAAGCACTATTGTTATTATCATTATAGGCCCAAAGCACGAGAGATTTATAGGGCAAAATTGCTCAAGGATAAGATTGAGAAAAAGGCGGCGGCCTTGAAGGAGAAGCAAAAGATAAAGGATGAAAAAGTAAAGTCCAAGTTAGAGGAGAAATTAAAGAAGCAAGCTGAAAAGGTGAAGGCAAAGGCTGATAAACTTGCCAATGAAAATGTGATTATTTCTTCGTCTTATCAAAACCCTTTTACATCAGACCAGCCCTTAGATACTAGCAAGTGCGTTCAACTTCTTAAAACAGGAAAAAATAAGGGAAAGCAATGTGGATGCAAAATATTCAAAGACGGGTTCTGCGGAAGGCATTATGTTGCAAAAGAGGGTTAACCTGAAAGACCGCCACCAACACAGGATTTATTAAATTAAGAACCAAAGAATATAAAATTAATTGTCAATTAATCTTATATGGAGACTAAGGAGGAATTAGTTGCAAATATTAAAGAATGGATTAAAATAGACACAGAAATATCACAATTGCAAACTGAGATAAAATCACGAAAAAATAAGAAGAAGCAATTGTCGGAAACTCTTATGAATACAATGAAGAAAAATGAGATAGACTGTTTTGACATTAATGGAGGGAGTTTAGTTTACAAAAAGAACACTGTAAAGAAGCCAATAAACGCTAAAACGTTAATATCCACGTTGTCAAGTTATTTTGAGTCAACCCCAGCAAAAGCAGAAGAGTTAACCAAGTTTATTTTGGATAACCGGGAAGAACAAGTAAAGGAGACAATTAAACGTAAGATAGACAAGTAACATGATGTTATGCAATGGGTCTTCTTAAATGGGCTTTATTAGGCTTAACACCACCTTTCTTAGAAGGCTTTTTAACCGGTTTTTCAAAAGTTTTTTTAACAGGCTTTTTTGTAGGGATTTTCTTGGGAGCCTTAATTGGTTTCTTAACGGGTTTCTTAACGGGTTTCTTAACGGGTTTCTTAATGAGTTTCTTGGGGTTTCGCGGTTTTGGTTTAGGTACAGATTTAGGGTTTGTAATGCCTTTAATAATTCCTTTTGCGACATCTTTAATAAATTTTTGCGCTGATTTGGGTATGGTAATTCCAGAATTGACGGGTTTTGTTGCGTCGTCGTTTTTGCTTGAAGCCACGTCGTCACTTTTAGAAGGCGTTTCGTCACTTTTAGAGCCAGAACTAACAGCTGAACCATAGCTTGCATCCGCGCTATAAGATCCTTCGCTAGCGCTTGAACCATCGCTAGCGCTTGAACCATCGCTAGCGCTTGAACCATAAGAAGATCCTTCACTCTCACTTGAACCATAAGAAGAACTATAATCGGCTGAAGAACTATCAGCATAATCTCCTCCGCCATATTGAGCTAATGAAAAATCCCCAGAGGTTTTCACGATAAAAGAATTCGCCATGAAAAAGAGAAAAAGGGCAAATGACCTTCGCAGATTCATTTATATAATGATTATAAAAATATATTTAAAATGAAATTGCTTAGTATATTTACAATTAAATAAAATGGAGCTAAACGACAATATTTTAAATTCAGAAAATGTGGTTGACCATGATAATGAGTCGCAACAAAAAATGGCGTGTGTTTACCCCGGATTAGATTTCTTAAATACCCAATCTATAGAAGATTATTCGGGAGACCTAGAAGACGCAACTATTCACGTTTGCACTTATCAAATAAACAATACGGGAGAATCACCATTTTTACAGTTTGTTTTGAGAAAGTATAATAAAATTCATCCAGAAAAGGCGGATTTGCTAACGTTTCCAAGTTTTAAATATAGACATTGCGAATTTGCAGATGATATGTGCGATTTGATTGAAAATGTCATATGCGCGACCTATAGAATTAGCCCAAATAGTTACGAATACAAAGGATTTATAAATAATGGCTCCAATTTTTATGCTTTTTATCAGCTCTCCCAAAATTCAATCGGCGTTCACGATTTATATAGATCAAATGATCTTTGGTTGGTTCTTATTGACGAAATTATTAATCACAGCAAATCTTGCAATTTTGTTATTGAAAATTCTGTTTCGGATTTTTTTAGAAATAACAAGGATTTTTTATATTTAATGAATTTGCAAGGCGATTATTATGAGTCTCCAACAGTTGCTTATACTGGTTGTGAATATAAAAAGACAAACATTGTTTCGTGCTTCGGTGTAACAGAATCATTGGAGGAGTGTTTCCCCGACCAGCATTTTTATTTTACTGATTTTCAGAATGCTGTAAGAATGTGCAGCCTCGTAAAAGACGACCACGTTAGAGGAGGAATTGTGCGTTTTGCTTTATTTCTTGGTTACACAAATGTTATTATAAATGACGCGAATGATTCTATGAATAGCATTGAAAACTATGACAGTGCTTATATAGGCAATCAGCCAAACTCTCCACGCTGGGCATTAAAAAAATGGGAACGCCAAACGTCGCTTACGTGTCATTATATAGATAAGACAAATTTGGGAGAAACCTTGGATAAAAATGCAACGCACTACATCGTATAACAAGTCTAGATCCAGCGAAATTATATCTCATATAATTATATATGTCAGCCAGTAAAACAATAACTATAATAGGATTATCATTAATATTTTTGTACATTGTTACTCAAATACTTAAATTCTATGGGATAGGCTCCGACTCTTATGGAATTTATTTAGGTTTTATCGCATTTATGTTATTATCAATGATAGTTCTTCCGAATTCAGACGCAACGCTAAAATATACAAGCCAATAATGCGAAAAAAGATAAAAATGCGCATTAGACTTCTTGAACTTCAATGCTTACAGGTTGCGCGTTTTTCAAGTCTTCAATAATTTTAAATAATACTGACATCTCCATTTTTTCTTTTAAGTTGTCAGTAATTTCACTATCCATCGGGTCGCGATTATTAAGATTAAAAAATGTCTGCTTGAACTCTTTCACCAAATTAACATTCATCTTGTTGATAATTTGTTGACGCTTTTCTTTAGCGTTTTTGTTTTTTATAGTCTCATTCTCATTTTTCTCTCTATTTTCGGCATTGTACCAAGGATTGCGATAATTGTCGGTTGAAATAAGAACGTCGCATATTTCTGGTTTCACGATCTTATCAAACGCTGCACTGTGTTTAAATGAAGTCTTAAATAATGCCACCATTTTTTCTGGAATAGTGGGGCTAGTTTCCATCAAACGGTCAAATTCCTCTTTAGACATTTTCAACATTTGACCTGGCTGCATTCTCTCTGAAGGATGCTTCGCGAGTTCAATCTTAACATTTCTATAGAACTTGTCCCAAGCTATTCCACTTACTCTATGCGATTCATTGAGTTGCGTAATCTTTAAGAATTGTTGAATGGTTGATATAATTCCACCTAAAATGTTGAATCCTCCGACAACCATTGCAAAGTAATTCTGGTATTCTTCTGGAACGCGTGTTTGTGCAAAGTTGGCCGTTCCGGTCAAAGTTGAAATAATAATAACTGGAATGGTATACCACGCATTTAAACTAGAATACAATGCATTGGATTTTGAATGAAGCCACCGGTAACACATGGCCTTGTCGGCCCATTCTATAAGAATTTGCTCGTGTTCGGTCGTCCATTCCACGTCATTTTTATTTATAGTATTAAGAATGTCTTGCTCTTCTAACAAATTGTTTTCAACTTGATCCATATTTTATACGAACAAATTAATTTATAGCAAAATATTATGGATAAAAGGATAAATGATTTGAAGCAAGATTTTACCAAAGTAGTTGATCTCAAAAATGAAAACGTCAAGATGTTTGATACGTTAGATGTAAAGATAAAAAATTTAAAGATCATTTATGCCGAGTTTATTAAAAATAACAAGCAACAATTGTTCATTTTTGGATTGGATTCTTTTCACTTTCAAGGGAAACTAATTGACATTGAATACGACGACATGAAGCGCTTATATTACGCTATTACAAACAGAATTTATTGCGAATATTTTAAATTATACAAGATTGTGGTTGATTATATATTGGAAAACATTGACGACGATAAAAAAATGTTGGATTTGGTGAAAGTGAATAATAATTTCCCTGTGTACAAAGATTTAGAACCGTTTAAGCAATATGAATTTGAAATAATACAAAGCATTCATGAAACAATCGTGGGTCTATTAAACGCCATACACAATTATTTAATGCATAAAGAACACGACTTGAAGTTACATCAGGAGAAAAACGCGACTGGATTGAATATAGACAATTTTATTCAGACATTCAACTTCAATAATGTGGTTCTAAGAGAGAAGCTTGCCTTGTTTTTGAACTATATAGAGTTTTTTCATAAGTTGCACACTAAATATTTTAAGCGTTTTACGACGAAGATGCAGTTGTTCGTGAGTCAAATAAACCACGATATAAAATTTGAAGATTCAGCTGAATTAAATAAGACTAAAAGAAAGTCAATGCTTGATAACTTTGCAAATGATAACATAGATCAAAATATATTAAAAGATTTAAAAAACAGCATCGTTGGCGATAACCAAAAAACGCCAACTACGCCACCGTCAACTCCAATTTCTGGAATCTTCCAATCCATTTCAGATGTTAATTTTCACGGAAAAATAAATGAAGAGCAACTTAAAGAAGTCGTATTGCAAATAGAAGAACCAGAAGAGCCTCAAAAACAAGAAGAACAAGAACAAGAACCAGAAAAAGAAAAAGAAGAACAACAAAAAGAAGAACAAGAACCAGAAAAAGAAAAAGAACCAGAACCCTCGGATGACGTCTCATTATTAACAACTGACAGCGAATCCAAGAAAGATGTTTCGTCATTGGCTTCTCAAGTTGTTGAACCTAAACCAAAGAGGAAATATAAGCCTAGGAAAAAGAAGGAAGATCTTTAAGTTGTTTTGGAATATAAATAAAAAATTGAACTAGAGTTAATTCGCCAAATATATTAGACAACCAACATGGAGCGCAGGATTAACAAGCTATTTGATAATTATATTACGACTTTCAAGGATAATATTCGCGACAAGGCGACTACTCTTGGAATTCAAAATGAGCAAACTAGCAATCTTTTGCAGTATATTTATGATTACGACCGACTTGTTCTGGCAAAGGAGGATTTTGCAAAGAGGAAGCGTGTTAAGAACGCTGTTCCTTACTGCGATCGTTGTGGAGCTAAGCGTGCGAATGGTGAGCAATGCACGCGACGAAAGAAGGAGGGTGATGAGTATTGCGGGACTCATATGAAAGGAACCCCGCACGGAGTTGTTGACACTCAGGAGGAAAACAAGCAGACGACGCAGAAGGTTGAAGTTTGGGCTCAAGACATCCAAGGAATTATCTATTACATTGATAAGAATATGAACGTTTATCAGGCGGAGGATATTGTAAGCAATAAGACGAACCCCAATATTATTGCCAAGTATGTAAAGAATGGCGAGGTTTACTCTATTCCCACGTTTGGAATCTAATTTGCGCTTAGGTTATAATAAAACAGAAAATAAAAATATAAACAAATTTTTTATATTTTTATTAATGGAAGAGAATCAACTGGAAGAGGATCAACTGGAAGAGGGTCAAGTGCAAGAGAATCAGAAATCAATCAATGCAACTGGAATAGATGGAATAGACGAAACGAGTAAAAAAATCCTCGTGGCTTCTGGAATTATTTTTAATAGTCAAGAGTATCCAGATGAAATACTTATTTTGCGGGATTCTCTCATAAACAACAATATTTATAAATCCATTGAAAAGGATATTATTGAATTAAAGAAGACGTTGAGTTCTTCTTCATTAACTAGTTTGCAAAAAGGCGCCGATAAAACTCAAAAATGGCCGTTACTTAATTTGGTTCGGCAAATATTGAACGTTTACGGTTATAAAATGATCCCAATAAGGAAGAGCGACGGTTACACTCTTGATGGAATTAAAAAGTTCAAAAGATATTTTCAAGTTGTAAAAAAAGATTAACCGGGTATAATAATATAAATATAACACGACTAATGTAACTAAGTTAAATGATAATGTTATTGAACGTTTTAACGACATTTGTTATGTTAAACCGTGCAAATGCGTTTAAAATGTTTCCTAGACATGCTCATTCTAATTCTCGTACCAAGTTCCAAACAATGAAGAAGGACGTGGGCGATTTAAAGTCATTGTCAAATTTTTATAAGCCCAAAACGGCAAACCAAGAGCGTTACGTAAACCTATTAAATGATCAAAGCACAAAAATCCTATTTGCGGTTGGACCTGCGGGAACTGGAAAAACCATGTTGGCTTGCAATCACGCCATTAAAGAGTTGAAATCCGGAAATATTCAGAAGATTGTTATTACAAGACCGGTTGTTCCAGTGGAAGAAGAGGAAATCGGGTTTTTGCCTGGAAACATAAATAAGAAGATGGATCCTTGGACGCGCCCAATCTTTGATATTTTTTATGAATTTTATCAGAGACGAGACGTTGAAAACATGTTGTATAATAATGTTATTGAAATATCCCCGCTTGCATTTATGCGCGGAAGAACCTTTAAGCACGCGTATATTATTGCGGATGAAATGCAAAACAGCTCTCCTAATCAAATGTTGATGTTGACAACTAGAATCGGAGACGGAAGTAAAATGATAATTACAGGTGATTTAAAGCAATCAGATAGGGGAATGAATAGCGGGTTGTCTGACTTTATTAATAAATACAAATTGTACAACGATTATTTGATTCGCACCGGAAATGAAACTAAATATGGAATCAATATAGTTGAGTTGAATAACAGCGACATAGAGCGCAGCAAGATTATTGTTAAGCTTTTGGATATATACGACTTTAAAGAGCCTCCATCAATACCAGTTCCTCAGCAAAAAACAGTCGCGACGTCAAATTCAACCCTTCCCGTAGTAAAAAACGCCATTATTAATATTAACAGAAATAGTAATAGTAATAGTAATAACGACGCAGCACTAATACCCATACAACACATGTCACCTCGCATTAGGGAATAAAAGTTTATCAACGGTTGTTCTTACACAAAAGAGTCTATGTAAAACTATTCCTAAAATGAACAATGCCACGGCGACATATAAAAATGGATAACCAGAAAAATATGAAATTAAAAGAGCGCCTAAAAGAGTCATAATTACATCCATAATCGCGACACCAAACAACCTATAAGAATGAACACCTTTTCCTGGTTCGCCGAGAGAATCTTTATACTTGCACAAGTCGGGCATTTATAATTTAATACAATTTTATTAAATTATAGAAAATGCAAACTAGCGCCGTCTCGTTAACTTTTTCTTCTTATTCCTTACAACTTTTGTAGATCTACGCTTTGCCTTGCGGTTGAGTTTAACAGTTGACCTATGTTTTTTCATGCGACGTTTCCTAGAGCCAGAGCCAGAACCCCCGAGTTCTTTCATAGGAGGTTCAAGTGATGGTATTTCAACTGCGGATCCTCCGCGATCAGATATAATAATGTTTCCAGTTTCAAGAAGGAAAACGAAACACTTTCTCTTAAAAGCGTCAATGGGTTCAGGAATTTCTATGCTTTCTCGGAATATAGCTGCAACGTTGACCTTTTTAATAAAGTTTAAAAATAATTCGCTCTTTAACATTTTTTCACCTAATTCAATCTCCGCCTGAGAACGAGTTTTAATTCCAGATATGAAATAATTAAATACACCGGTTAAAAGTGAAACAGGCAAGAATTCTTCAGTTGACATTCCTAGCTCGGATTCGCAATACAATGTTCCCATTGTTGAATTTAAAGTCTCATCTGTAATAGGGACTTGATCAACTTCAAATTCAAAGTTGGGTTGAGGTTCCGATTCTTGTGGTTGCGACTTTCCTTTTCCAACGTCAACGAGGTCTTCATTATCCCCGAAATATTTGCCTTTGGATTCCTGAAAAACGTCAAACATCCTGGGTTGCTGAACTGCCTCTCTTCCACCTTTTTGATCCATGGTCTTAATTGAATAAACGTCAAGATAAAATAGAAATTCTCTCAAACACACACCAATAGCAAATGCGGCTGCAACGTCTATGGTTTCTTTGGATTTATATTCTTCAACTAAAACGTCTCTCATCGTCTCTAAAAATTTCAAATACTTTTGATACAACTCGTAATCAAGAGATTCGTCAATATTGTCATTGCAAGTAATTTCGTGAAGGGATTCCGCTATCATATAAATTGGCAATAATGGGTGAAATAAATAATTGGCATCCTTTAATAGTTCTCCGGAATTTCCCTCTTGATCTCCTTCTGATTGTGACAAATTTAAATCCTTAAAAAAAGCGTCAAGTGCGAGAGAAGAACCATCCCCTCCAAACATTCGCTTAGCGGGACGAGGTAAACTCAAAAGTGAATCACTTCCAATTGTTTTACCTCTAGAGGGTGGCGACGGGGGAAATCCAGTTCCTTCACCCAATGATTCGGTGTAGTCTTCGTGAAATTTGTCTAATTTTCTCTTTATATTTCTTATTAAAACCGATAATTGTTTGGGGTTTCCCTTATAATCAAGCATCGCGTTCAATAAAACGTATGTGGCATCCTTGATATTGGTTTCAAAATCAGCGCCGAGTAATTTGGGTGCATTTCTAATAGGGATATTACTATTATCTATTAGCGCAGCTGGGTCAATGGGCATTCTGACTTTGTCGGAGTCTATTGTGGTCGGATCTGTTGGGTTGGCTAATTCGCCTTCAATTTCAGCCTGCTGTCTCTTAGAGTCTTCCACGTCGTCAACTGAATCCTTTACAATATCTCTCTTAACTCTTTCTTCAAGAGACTGCAATGAATCAATGGGTGTCGGTGAACCTGATCTTGGAGACACAGGTGCTTCAATGGCTTGATTTATCGCTTCATTCTTAATTCTAGTGAATTCTTCGTCATCGTCAACCATTGGGGCCTCTTTGATATCTTCTTTTGCAGAATTAACATTTTCAACCACTTCTTCTAATTTTTTCTCCAATTCCTCTGCAACCTTGCTGACTTCTTTTGAATCTTCAACTGGTCTACCCAAATCTAACGCTGGGTTGGGGTCCACTTCTGTTGCATAGTTTAGAATAGCAAGTTCTTTTATTAAGTTTTCTGGGAAATTTTCTAGACGTTTATTTATGGCAGTTGCTTGACTGTTTTCGGATATAATTTCATCTTCACTGAATGCGTCAACTGCAACGGGCAAACCAGTTAATGAGTCGCTCACAGTAATTGTTGGGCTAGTTAATGTCTCTTCAATAACCGCGTCATAAAAAACTTCATCGTATGATGACGGAATTGTAAACCCAAAATTTAAAAATATCTCCGCAATAAAACCTTGTGTAACTACTTTAAATTTTGTAAGACGAGGTTCAGACGTAATTTCTCTCGGAGTTTTTCCAACATTTTCAAGTATTGGCATCACTGATTGCGAAGTTATCCTTCTTTGAACTGACAGATATACATTGCATAAATAGTTTTTAACGTCGCTTGGCAAAAGGGTTAGGTTGTATAAAAAGATATTTTTATCCGATTTGTAAGCCGTGCTTCCAATTAAATCTTTAAATACCTCCCACATTCTGCTATTTCCTTGCGTATTATCCCAGCTCCATCCACTCGCCAATTTTCTGTTTGGTGTTTTTTGAAAGTTGGTTATTGTTGTTCCAATATTTACTTTTAATGTGATGGGTGAAGTGTTGGTCGTGTATTTATTGAGAGATGTTTCTAATAAACTGATAGTTCCCATTATTGATGTGTATTCTGAAATGGCTGCATTTATTTGCGGTTTTAATGCGTCAAAAATTTCTGCCGAAGGTGGTTCCGCTCCAGGAGCAATCAAAGGAGCTATCCGTGCTAATAATTCTACTGTCTGCGATTGCAACCCTGCAATTTTTGGAACCAACCCTTCACTGACTTCGCCTCTCTCTGACAAATCTGGAAAATTTAACAACAAATAATCAAATAATAAACACAATTCAAATGTTTCGCACGTGAATTTAGTGAAATTTGTAGTGTTAAAAGGTTGATCCGGGGAAAAAACGTCTTGGAATTTTTCGCGAATTTGTCTTATTTGTTCGGGGTATTTTGCCGTAATGTTTTGTTCTCTGAATTGATTATAAACCGCGATCTGATTTACTTGAATGGAATTGTAATAAGCCAAAGAATCGCCAATTTTCCTTAAAATCTCGTTTAATTCTCTGCCTTTATTCTCTAAAAATCTGCGGTTTGCTGCATCTGCTGCACCTGGCGACATTATTTTGAAAATATAACACGATTTTGTTGCAGTGTGTGTGTAAATGCAATCAACTCCGAGTAATAAAGCGAATGAGAGAGCCACCCTATCGTGAGTAACAAAATAAATTTTTGATATTTTTTTCTCAATTTCTTGCTCTCTTGGAGCCGTTCCGGGAGGATTGTATTGTTTTAATTTGCGAGATCTTAAAATTAAACAAGCCAAAACTTGCAACCAGTCACCAGAACGCTTTTGTTGAAGCTTGGTATTGAATAAAAATTTGTTCTTTAATGTATCGCTTTTCCCTCCGAGCAATTTAATTGCTCCCAATAAAAGAGACGTTAAAAAGGTAATGTTGTTCTTCGTTTTGCTGTCTTGAACGTTTTCTGGAACTGTTATTCTTGCGTCATTGGATTTAATAACTAAATTTGTTGTGTATTCCGTTTTCTTACCTTTTCTGTTTCTTTGAACTTCTGATAATTGAAAGTTGAAAGAGGAAAAAAATTTGTCGTATGGGTTAGTTGATTCGCTTTTCAAAAGATCTCCAGTATTTATATGTCTGTCGTAAGAATAGCTGTAATTTATAGATTCTGGTACATTTGGTTCGCATGCAATTAGTTCAACTCCATTTTTATAACCGGCTGACAAGGGGTCAAAAATTTTATCTGAAACGGCGGTTTTTCCGGCGGGGTCATTGACAACTTCTGGAGTTAATACGTAATAAATTTTTTTCCGGTTTCCCTCTTCCATAACAGTTGGCCCATTTTTTAAAATAGTTAAAATGCTTACAGCCGTCGCGTCAATTACAATAGCGCTATCATTTTCCAAGCTCAATTTATCTGTAAAATCTTTTGCGGAAAGATATAATTTGCCAGCCTTCCCTTCTTCTCCTCTGCTGCTTCCGGATGCAACGACCAACGGTTTAACTGAATAGTCAATATTATTGAGTGTATTTATAGTATATTCGGGTTGCTCTGCTCCATATGCACCTGTGTTATTTCTAACAAGAGACTCGCCAAAATCGTAAATGGGTGCGCCTTCTTTCGTTTTTACTACACTTGACAACGCTCTACCTTCGTCGTTGAATTTTCCCAAAGTTGTCACGCCTAATGGCAATCCTTCGCAATAAATTTCTTTATTTGATTCTATGACGTCCTTAAAACCTGTTATATCTTGATGAAAATCGTGCCAAGAATCTGTTGCCGATAGATTTGCTAAAACGTCTAGAATGCGATTTGAAATCTCTTCAACTCCAGATTCTGTGGTAGATTGTTTTTTTGCCTTATCTTTTTTTTCAGGCATTTTATTTTATATATAATATGTCGGCATAATTATATTTATGTTTTTACAACCTTTGTCATTTCAAATAAATAATTTAAGAACATTGGATTTGCTCTTAAATTATTATTCATTTATTATTCATTTATGTGTTAAATCATATGAAAACACCTTTTTACTTCTTATTGGTTTTTGCTTTAGAAGCCAATTCCTTATTCAACTCCAAAATAACTTGATTCTTCTCCGATTCAGTTAAATTAGATAATTTGAATTTCTTATACAACTTAGCAATGCCATTCTCAGGATCAAGAGTCTCGGTTATCATGTTATTGACAACCATTTTGCCTTGCTCCTCAAGGAGAATGTTATAAAGAATTTCGCCGGAGTAATCAGTTTTCTTGATTAACCCATTGTCAACGAGATCCACCAATTTCTTAGCTTTGACCATGGAACCCTTATGCAAAATTCGGTGATTCTGTGTAACAAGGGTTTTCTGAGAGGGAATGTTTTTACCAAGGGCATCCTTTTCAATTGATATTAAATGATGTTCGTCAGAAACAACGGAAGTTACAGCGACGATTTTCTTGCCGCGAATGGTGTGTTTCGCTTCATCAATGTCATCAATGGCAATAATTCCTTGATCAGTGACAATGGGAGTTCCGGCAGGGAAACACGTTTTGGAGATAACAGGAACAGTGGCAGGATTGAAACGTATCAAAATAGAGTCATCATTAGGTATATTTGGTGTAGAATTAATGTCATTAAAACCAGAAACAATAATATTTCCACTGGAATCCATGGAAGCAAAGTTAGATACATAGTTAAAAGACGTGTCAGTAGAAGAATTGTTAAAAAGAGCGACTCCTTTATTTCCGAATGATTTATTTAATGTTCCATCGGGTGTAAAGCACGCGACAAATATTTTACGGGCGGCAAAGCGGTCATCTCTGGCAGAAATCATATTTTCAATTTGTGTGGTCGTGTAATTGGTATTTAAAGTGTTAAATCTATAATTAAGATTTTGCCCGAATAGAATGGGTTGGTCTGTATATTTAGCAGTGGTGTTACCGATTACATATATGTTATTTGCTGAATCAAATTTCAAGCAAACAACTTCATCATTAGTGCCGACTCCGATATTAATATAAATGGATTGACCGCCGCCATAACTTGCGAAAGAATTGTCACCTGTACCATTATTCAAAACGCGTTCAATTTTAATGTAAGATCTAAGATCGCCGTATTGTTTATTAACAGTAGTAGCGAGATAATATCGGTTTAAATTGTCAACGGCTATAATGGATCCGTTAATATTGTTGCCACCGTTGTAAAAATTAAATCCGGTAACCATGTAAGTGGGCATTCCTCTGCCAGGATAGGATCCAAAGGTTTGGTCAATAATTCCATTTGGCGTTATTCTAGTCAACACTCCAGTTTCATTGTTAAGATTTCCCGCAATCAAAACATTTTCACTAAGATCGCACGTCAATGAATGAGTATGATCGGTTCCATTAAATGGTAACATCAAAATGCCCGGAACTTTTGTTAGACCTAAACTAGTTACATATGAATTAGTTAAATTATTATTATCAATGTAGCTGGGATCTAGTTGGCCATTGGATAAAAATTTATAGATATAAGAGCCATAAGATACCAAGCAAATATAAAAGCCGTTATTTTTTGTAACAAAAAATACAGGGTGTGATAACATAGAGAAAGAAGTTGCATTGTTTCTGAACCAATAATCGTTAGAAGCAGCTTGATTTTTTTGGTGGGCGTAAAAAAAATTATCGCGATACCCCATAAACTGAAGTTGGCCTTCACCGTTACCGTAATCGTTACCGTAATCGTAGTGTGAAGACAAAATACCATTGCCACCCAATAAATACCACCTTCCTGCGGTGGGTTGAAGTTCAATTCTGCTAAAGTTAGCAAAAGACGTGTCAGGTGTACCGTTGGGTAAATAACGGAGAACGAAAACTTGGCCGTAGCCGTAAGATTGAAATCCGAAAACAAGAATATTGCCAGAATTATCTACCGCGATGGTCATTCCATAATCATTTGGATTTGACAAAGTACCGCCCCAACCAGCGGGCCTAATCATAGGAATGTTAACTTCAACGTAACCAGTACCATTAACAGTGGTATCCAAAACGCCAGTGGGTTTAAAACGAGCTATAAGAGTATTCCAGTTTGTATTATCTCCGCTAATGTCAATAAAACCAGTAGCGAGAGTATTATTAGACGCGTCAGTACAAGAATGAAGGAAGCGCTGATTGCCAGGAAGATTTAAACTAGCTAAACCATTAACTCCAAAAGTCGTATCCACGGTAGACATGTTTATGTATTAAATAAAGAAAAAAACAATATGTACAGAATGTGTAAAAGTAGTTCTAAGCGTTGTGTTTTATTCAATATCAGAGTCGTCGTCTTCTTCTTCATCGTCATTAAT
>Ga0114959_10000842_pt1 | contig 28598 bp, 27 predicted proteins | sample C_130625_EF_Meta_FD_87317 | JGI IMG/M metagenome (GOLD analysis project Ga0114959, IMG submission 87317) | Freshwater microbial communities from Lake Croche, Canada to study carbon cycling - C_130625_EF_MetaG | ecosystem: Environmental > Aquatic > Freshwater > Lake | place: Lake Croche, Canada... | reverse complement strand
TATCGGCTGGCGGATATAACAAGAATAAAATTGGGCGAGAGCTTACGGCCCTATGAAGCTCTTTCCGAAATCCGTAAGGCACCTTTGGCTCGCGCATGGAAACAACGACTCATGTAAGAAGGATGTTGGGCACCGAAAGACCGCTTCTGGAGCATTCGATTGGTTCTAGATGACGGATAAATATGCTTCAATCGTAGAGCATGCGATATTTGACCGTTCAGGACATGTTGTGGATTAATCTGCAGGTTACGGGCCAACCTCAGAAATTTGTCTACTCCACACTGGAGGAAGCGACGTTCACCCAGTACGTTTACGGCGACACGATGCCGGCGGCCGAGCATGCAGCCCGCTTTCTGACCGGCTGGGCGAAGTTTCAACCGTTCTCGGACGGAAATGAACTCACGGGCGTGGTCGCGTTTTTAACCTTTTTGAAACTGAATGGGCTGGAGTTGACCGGAGTTACAGGTAACCCGGTGGCGTGGGCGGAATCCGTTAACCATGATCGCGCGGCCGTCTTGGCGGCAATCTCGGAAGGCGAACACCACCACGGAGAGCCGGTACCCGCCCGAGCGATCATCCGCGATGTGCTCGCTCTCCTCCCGGTTCCCGCCTAACCCGGCGGTAGTCAACCCACCATCGCGGTCGGCATATGCTTACCGACCAGATCGTGGATCACGTTCTGCAGCCGATTGGTATCCACGGGTTTGACGGCGAAGTCATTGGCACCAAGCCTCATGGCGCGGGTGACCGTTTCGATCGTGCCGACGGTGCTAAACATAACGATGGCGGCGGACTTAGCCGCGACCATCGGTCGGATTTCGCGCAGCACGTCCAAACCATCCACCCGGGGAAGCTTCATATCCAGAAGCACCAGGTGCGGGCGGGCGCTTGAATGAGAAAACCAGTCGATCGCGTCCTGACCGTCACGTATGACAACCACCGCCCGGATGCCGATCTTCTTCAAGATTCGCAGCACCAGCATCTCCGTGTCCGCGTCATCTTCAACAAGCACGAGGATAGGATGAGGATGGTGCATTTCGTGCATCTACATACAGATCGCATATTCGTTCGGTTTTGTTCGCCGAGATCACAAAGTGTCGCGAACTCCGCAATTTATTTTTGAAGCACAGGTAAAGCGAAAATGCTCCACGTCATCCGGAGCGACGGGTGAAAAGCGTGCTCAAATTCTCTCTAAACGAGACACGTACTTTTAGTGAACGGCGATGAAATTGGAGCGGGCGACGAGATTCGAACTCGCGACATTTTGCTTGGGAAGCAAACACTCTACCACTGAGCTACGCCCGCTTTTGGAATCAGTGTCGACCGATTTGCAGAACAAGTTAACCGGACTCTGCTGGAATTGGAGCGGGTGGCGGGAATCGAACCCGCATGGCCAGCTTGGAAGGCTGGAACTTTACCACTAAGCTACACCCGCGCTCTCTCTTAATTATGACCCGAAATTTCTTCGGCGCGCGATAGGATGTGGACCAATAGCACTCCCCAAGTGCCTTCCATCGCCAAGAACATGAGAAATTTTACGTCCCCAGGGAGAGCGTAAACCGCAGTGACGGTAGGAATCCAGAATCCCCAGCAGGTGACGGTGGTAGCCAGCCACCGACGCCAACCGACGCCGCCACCGAGGACTAAGGGAACTTTGGAGATTCGGTACCCCGCTTCTTTGAACCCGAAGAGGATCACTCCGTAGGGCATGGTGATGAATGGCGAGAATAGGAACTGATCCCATAAGACCTTTTGCGCCACCACGCCGGGGGAGGTGCCAGCACCGATGGTCTGCCCGAGGTAGGCATAAAAGATATCAACCATGACGCCGATTCCAGCCCAAAAGAGGAAAAGGAACGGAAAGTCCGCCAGCGGCGTCGGGGGTTGCCGCATGATTCGCTTACCGATTTCCGGAATGGTAACGCAGGCGATGGCAGTGGAGATTGCCGAGAACACTATGCCACCCTGGGTTTTGTAATGGGCCAGCGCCTGAGCTCCGGCTTGTAGTCCCGGAAGGACATAGAACAATGCCGCCAATGCCCAAGCCACCAGGACGATGATGAGGAAAGCGCGCCAATTTTGGCGAACGGCATCCGCGCCTTCTCGCGCGGCGGCGAGAAGCGGCGTCACCGGTTCCGCGATGCGAAATCCCGCATGAATTGGGCAAGCGCCTCGGCACCGCCGAGCGACATGGCGTTGTAAAGGCTCGCCCGAATACCGCCGACACTTCGGTGTCCCTTGAGGCCATCCAGCCCCGCGGCCGTTGATTCCTTGACAAATTGCTGGGTGAGGGCTTCGGTCGGAAGAGTGAAGGTCACATTCATGACACTTCTAGCGGATGGCCGCGCGTGACCTCGATAGAAATCTCCGTCGAGCACTTGGTACACGACGGCGGCTTTTTGCTGATTTAGTTTTTGCACCGCATCTAATCCGCCGAGTTGCTGGAGGTGCTTCGCGACAAGTCCGGTCACATATATGGCGAAGGTGGGTGGGGTGTGGTACAGCGATCCCGATTGAGCCTGAAGGCGGTAATCCAGATAAGGGGGAAACTTTGCGGGCATTCGATCCAGGAAATCGCGGCGGACAATGACGATGGTTAAACCGGCTGGACCGATGTTCTTTTGCGCCCCGGCGTAAATCAGTGCGTACTTCGTCACGTCAAGCGGGCGGGAGCAGATGTCGCTGGACATATCGCAGACCCAGTTTCCGGCCGCCGGAGGATCGATCGGGAATTGAACTCCGTGGATCGTTTCGTTGCTGGTGAAGTGCGTGTAGGCGGCGAACTTATCGGCGATAAAATCGACCGGTAACCGGTTGTATCCGGTGGTTTCGCCGTCCCAAGGGGTGTTGACGCGGCCCACGAGCTCCGCCGCGGCGCGGGCTTTGAGCCCCCATTCGCCCGTGATGATGTAATCGGCATAGCCGTCGGATGGCAAGAATGCGAGGGGGATTTGGGAAAATTGTTGGGTAGCCCCGCCCTGGAGAAAGAGTACGGCGTAAAAATCGGGAATTCCGATGAGCGCTCGGAGCGTCGCTTCGGTTTCTTTCAGAATGCCTTCGTAAACTCCGGAGCGGTGAGACATTTCCATCACGGACATGCCGGTTCCCTGCCAATCGAGAAGTTCGGCCTGAACTTGTTCCAGCACGGGAAGCGGGAGGGTGGATGGCCCGGCCGAGAAGTTGTAAATACGCGACATTCGAGAAGGTTAGGGTACCGGACGGACAATTGGCCGATAAGGTTCACTCTAAGGAGAGTGTCGATTTTTAGTCTCTCGCTGACCGTTGAAGAGTCTGACCTGGACGAGTTACTGCACGTGAACAACGCGGTGTATCTGCAGTATGCCGAGCAAATTGCCCGGGCCCATTCGGATTCATTAGGGTTGACCTTAGAACGTATGCACGAACTCGGCGGTCAATTTGTCGTGCGTCGGCACGATATTACGTACCACTTGCCCTGCCATCTGGGCGACACGCTGGAGTTGAAAACGCATATTGTGAGTCAACGCGGAGCGCGGGCGGTGCGCCACGTGGAGATTTGGCGCGGAGCAGAGCGGATTGTGGACTGCGAGACGGAATGGGTTTGGATAGACATTCATACGTCGCGTCCGCAGCGGGTGCCGCCAGATTTCAACCATATGTTCGGTCTTTCTCTGGCGGGAACCATGAGTTGTAGCCCCGGCTAGCAAATACGGGGGAATTACTTCGCCCTCCGTGGTGTTCTAGTATCCTATCGGTTCCGGCATGCATCTCAGCGTCGTGATTCCCGCCTATAACGAAGCCGAGCGGCTGCCACGTACGCTCCTTCGGGTGAAGGAGTACTACGACAGTCAAGGCTTCGACTACGAAATTATCGTAATCGATGATGGCTCGGCGGATGCAACGGCCACGATCGCGTCGGAGACGGCCGACCGGGTCATTTCTGTCCAACCAAATCGAGGCAAGGGATTTGCCGTCCGAACCGGGATCTTGGCCGCGGCGGGCGATTTCATTTTGTTTTGCGATGCGGATCTCGCGACGCCGCCGGAGGAGGATCAGAAGTTGTTTGCCCGCATGAAGGCGGGGGCAGATGTGGCGATAGGAAGTCGCCCGCTGAGAGAGAGCGATTTAGAGGTGCGGCAGCCGTGGTACCGCGAGATGCTGGGGCGAGGTTTTAACCTCGCCGTGCAAACCATCGGCGTCAGCGGAATTCAGGACACTCAGTGCGGGTTCAAAATGTTTACCCGGGCGAGTGGGCAAGACGTTTTTCGACGAGCCAAGGTGAATCGATTTGGATTTGACTTTGAGGCGCTTATGATTGCTCGCGACTTGGGATACCGGATTGACGAGGTGGGCGTACGTTGGCGGCACCAAGAAGGTAGCAAAGTGAACCCGGTGAAAGACGGACTGCAAATGCTGGGTGATTTGGTAAAGCTACGGCTGAAAGGCAAACGGAAGCGGATCGCGCCAAACCCCGTGCCGGAGGCGATTTGAACCCGGGCGAATACCAAAAGATGTTCGATCTGGAGGAGAGCTACTGGTGGTTTGTCGCCCGGCGAAAATTGGCGCTGGACCTCTTGGCCGAATTTGCCGAGAAGCCCGTCCCGCCCTACGATCTTCTCGATCTCGGGTGCGGGACCGGCATTTTGCTTTCGGAAGCGGAGGGCGCCTGGCACGGGACCGGCGCCGACTTTAGCCCGTTAGCGCTTCAGTTTTGCCGTTCCCGGGGATTGAGTCGGCTCGTATGCGCAGACGGTACTTCACTTCCGCTCCAAAGCGAATCGGTGGACGAAATCGTGGCGCTGGACGTCTTCGAACATATTGAAGATCACGCCGCGGCGTACCGAGAGGCAGCAAGAGTATTGCGACCGGGGGGAGTGCTGGTAATGAGCGTTCCGGCGTTTCGATGGTTGTGGGGTCCGCACGATGTGGCTCTGCATCATTTCCGACGGTATACGCGGGCGGAAGTCGCGATGTGCCTGCGAGAAGCCGGTCTGGAGCCGGTACGCGTCAGTTACGCGATTTTTCTTCTGTTCCCGTTGGTGATCTTGTCCCGATTAATTGAGAAACTCAAACCGGGTCCGGCCGCGGCGTCGCTACCGAAAGTGCCCGATTGGCTGAATCGAGCGTTGATGAATTTGGTAAATATGGAGGCGAAGCCGATCCGATCGGGGATATCCCTCCCTTGGGGTTCCAGTGTGGTGGCGGTAGCAAGGAAACCGAAGGAAGCATGACCAACCCCGAATTAGCACAAAAGTTAAAGGACCTGCGCGATTTTTTAATTATTGCGGGCTACCCAGAAGGGCACGCGACCCGATACTCCCATATCGCCCGCTACATTGAAAAGATGAAAGAACCTGCCGCAACGATGCTAGCAGAAGGGCGACTGGGCGAAATTCCGGGCGTTGGACCTCTGGTGAAGCAGTACATTCGCGAAATTCTCCAGGATGGCGTGAGTTCGAAGCAATTGGAATTTGAAAAGGACGCGCCGATTTCGGTTTTGGAACTGGTGCGGATTCCGGGCCTTGGCGCGAAGACCGCGAGGCGGCTGTTTCAGGAGTTTGGGATTACGAGTCAGGCCGAATTGAAGAAGGCGCTGGAAGCAGACGTTTTTGTGGACGCGGCGGGAATCGGTCCGAAGACGCTAGCCACGTGGCGCGCTTTCGTGGCTGCCTGAACTTGGTACCAGACCAAAGTCGGATGCTTCGCCGGCAAGAGTGCCGGCGCTCCCAGGTAACCGGCGACCCATCCTCCGCTTCGATGTCAGTGGGACTTTAGCCAACCTGGATCGGCAAACCGAAGTAAAGTTCCTGCCATGGCTAAAACGATTATTGAAACCCGCGGACTGAGCAAGCGCTACGTGATGGGGGATCAAATCGTGGATGCCCTTAAGGAAGTCAATCTCCAGATTGAGGAAGGGGAATTCGTGGCAATCATGGGCCCTTCGGGCTCGGGCAAGTCGACTTTCATGAATTTGATCGGCTGCCTCGATCGTCCGACGGCCGGGCAGTATTTCATTGACTCCCAGAACGTAGCGGGATTGGATGATAACCGGCTCGCCGATATTCGAAACAAGTACATCGGCTTCGTATTTCAAAACTTCAATCTGCTGCCTCGTACGAGCGCACTGAGGAACGTCGAGCTGCCGCTGATGTACGCCGGGGCGAAAAACCGGACCCAGAAGGCCAGAGCCGCGCTGGAAAAGGTCGGACTCGGAAAGCGACTTGACCATACGCCCGCGATGCTCTCGGGCGGTCAGCAACAACGAGTCGCCATCGCGCGGGCCATCGTAAACGACCCGGCGATGATTCTAGGCGATGAACCCACCGGCAACTTGGATTCGCGCACCAGCGAAGAGATCATGGCCGTATTTCAGGAGCTAAACAGCCAGGGCAAAACGGTGGTAATCGTGACGCACGAGGAAGAGATTGCCCACCACTGCAAGCGCATCATTCGGTTCCGCGACGGTGTCGTCCGGGTGGACGAACGGGTGGAGAAGCAGATCATCGCCACGGAAGTCCTCGCCGAAATGGTATCGCCTGAAGGCGAACGCGTTTCTCTCGGATCGTAAGCCGGCCCCCAAGCCGACTTTCCTACCCAGCTAGCTTCTGTTTGACTTCGTCTCGATGTTTTACGGCCGTCAGGTCGTTGGGGTAGACCGCAAGATAGCCATCCCAAACACGGAGGGCGTTTTTTAGGTCGCCTGTGCGTTCGTAGCTGTGAGCTAACAGGCGGAAAACGTTCGCGTGAACGCCCTTGCGGGTGATGGCGGGGTTCGCAACTGCGATGACGCGTTTGTAGTCTTTCGCCATGTACGCTTTCTGCACAATGGGGAGGACGGCGTCGGGGTCGTTCGGATTTCGAGCGGCGTAGCGGCTATAGGCGGCTTCGGCGTTCGGATTGTCCTTCACGTTTTCGTACATCCAGCCGAGATTCGTGGCGATGTCGTAATCGTGGGGATAGATCTCGGCTTGAAAACGAATCAGCTGAATGATCACGGGGAAATCACCCTGATCCCACCAGATGTCGACCTGAGTGTTCGTGCGGTTATACACTGCCGCCCAGATGGCCGCTTGTCGCTTTTGACTGGCGGATGGTCCTTCGGTGGGCACGGTCGCAGAATTCGCGAGCACCAGAGCCGCCACCAAATTCAACATATTTCTTTAGACGCCGGTAGAGCCTATCGACGTTCGCCGGATAAGATAGGGACCATGCAATCACTGCGGATTGGAGTTATCGGGCTAGGAAACATGGGCGCGGCCCATATCAAGAATCATATTCCCCAGGTTGAGGGTCTCACCTTGACGGCTGTCGCGGATATGGATGAATCTCGATTAAGCAACTATGATGTGCCCGGTTTCTCCACATCGGCCGGGCTCATCGAATCTGGCCTAGTTGATGCCGTTCTGATCTGCACTCCTCACTTTGACCACACAGAATCAGGCATCTTGGCCCTGAACCATGGGCTACACACGTTGCTGGAAAAGCCGATCTCCGTTCACAAGGCCGACACCGAGCGACTCTTGGCCGCAGATAAAGGGGATGTCGTATTCGGGGCGATGTTCAATCAGAGAACCGATCCGCGCTACCAAAGATTGCGCAGCCTGATCCAAGCCGGAACGTTGGGCCCTTTACAACGGGTTCATTGGACGATTACCAACTGGTTTCGCCCGGAGGCGTATTACAAGAGCGGCGGATGGCGGGCAACCTGGGCCGGCGAGGGCGGAGGGGTCCTCCTGAACCAATGCCCCCACAACATCGACCTATATCAGTGGATGTTTGGCGTCCCCACTCGAATAACCGCCGTTTGCGGATTCGGCAAGTTTCACGATATCGAAGTGGAAGATTCGGTCACGGCGATCTTTGAGCATGGCGACGGTGCCGTGGGTGTATTCGAGACTTCGACGTGCGAGCTTCCGGGTACCAATCGCCTGGAGGTCGCGGGAGACTTGGGTCGCGCGATTTTAGAGGGCGACACGCTGAAACTGGACCTATACCTGACCTCAAATCGCGAGTTCAGCGATACTGTGCAGGAGCTGTTCCCGTGGCGAAAACCAGACTCCACGGTCGAGACCTTTACCGGTAGCGGAGAGCAGCACATTGGGATCATCCGAAATTTCGTGGCGGCAATTAACGGCACGGAGCCGCTGCTTGCTCCGGCTCCGGAGGGCATTTACAGCGTGGAAATGGCGAATGCGATGATTTGGAGCGGGCTCGAACGACGCGCCATTGACCTTCCGATGGATGCGGCCGGCTACGCCGCCGTGCTCAAGAGACTGCAGTCGAAGTAGGAGTGGGCCGGCCGGCGCGGGGAAACAGCCGGTCGGTCAATTTCTTTTCGATGAATAGGAAGCTAAGGTAGCTCACCAGAATTGCCAGGGCCGGGCCAACCACTACGAACACGACGGCATCGACTGATGGTGAACCGTATTTGGTGAGGATCCGGCGGATTGGATCCAACACAAACGGGTGGATGAGATAAAGGCTGTAGCTAATGGCACCCAAAAACTGCCAGACGGGTAGTTGGAGGAAACGGCTAAGCCACCCTTGCTCGGTGGCGATGGTTCCGAAAAGCACCAAAACCGGCACCAGGGCCAAAAGTGGCTGGATGTTAAATGCCCAGATACCCAATCCGTAAGCAATCAATCCGACCGGACCCGCGAGGAACGGCTTGAAACGGGGATTCTTGTACTCGTAGCACCAAAAAATGCCTACTAAAAAGAATGCGGCATTGGGATGCATATAGATCGTAAATGCCGCCAGCAGCATCCCCAGCCACGTGATCCATTTGTGCCGTGGATACGCAAAAAAGCAAACGGCGGCAAGAATGTAAAAAGCCGCTTCGTAGCTTAGCGACCAGGCGTTTTTTTGGGCGATTGGGAGCTTAAAGATGCCCGGCAGGAAGAGCGAGTTGCTCAAAAAGTGACCGAGCAGCGCCACCGGTTGGTGCTTCAATTTGCCCATCCACTCGTAGTTCACGAACGGACCGATAGCGAAGAAAATCAGGTTCAAAACGAAGAAAACAGGATAGATTCGCTTGACTCGATTAAGAGCGAATTTGCCGATGGTCTTGTTCTTTGGAAGGGTTTGGAGAATCAAGAAACCACTGATGCAGAAGAACACGCATACGGCGTAGACACCGAGTTCCGATAGAACCGGAAATTGAGGAAATAAGGAATTCCAATAGCCCCGCTCCGCTCCCATATTGTGGGTGTGAAAGATCAGCACGGAAAGCGCGGCTAGCCCTCGCAAACCTTGGAGCGAACGATTCATTTCGGTGGGTTTAGGGGCGACTTCGGCGATGAGCGAAGTATACCGACGGGCGTTTAAGGCGGAAATCTCACGGCCGCCGGGGAGATACCTGGCGCGATACTTCCAATTCTTGAACCTTTCCGTGCCACACCCCACGCACGTAGGCTTTGGGGACTTCCGTGCGGGCGATTCCATCCTCCTCGCTCTTCCCTTCGGCCCCTACCCACACCAGGCGTCCGTCCGGATCGACGGTGATCGGCCCGCGAGTTGACCATAGAATTTCTCGGTCCGGCAGGTCGGAGAGACCCGACTTGCCCCGAACGAAGTAGACGCCGTCTTGATTTACAAGGCGGACCGAAAAGTCAGTCTTAGGCGGCTCGACGGGCCAAGAAACAATCACGCCGTTGGCAACGGCTCGTTCCCGACCGTCGCTGGGCCGATTCACCGCGGCACCGTAAATCGAAAGCACACTCGAGCCACCCCCATCCAGATTCAGCGCATCGGTGCAGCCCAAGTTCAGCATGATCTGGGCCATTTCTTGCAGGGTGGCCCCGACACTTATTTTTGAGCGACCGTCGGTCACCACCAACCAAATGTCGCCCGCGGCCGATTTCCCGATGGCGGTGCGGGGATGACGGGCATCTGCGAAGGAAGATGGAAATCCCTCGGATTTATCCGCCACCGCGATAGAGCCATCCTTGACCAGCACCGGTCCGCCTCCGATCGCGTGCTCGAACCCGGCGGGATCAAATCCCACCAGCGACAGCGAGAGATCTACTTTGGCGCCAACCCGCAAGGACGAAACGCGATCCGCCCCGGCTCCCTGCCCAACGAGGACGATCATGCCCGACTCGACGGCGGTCCGGGTACGGTCAGTCGCAACGGATTGCACCGTGCCGGTGGCTTTCAGGCCCCATTGTCGAGTACTCGAATCCACCTTGATGATCGCAACGGCGTTGGGGAGCTTGCCAACCGCGATCCCGGCGCTTTCGTAATTCAGTACCACGGCATTTTGCGGGCAATCTTGGTTTAGGCCATCGATGGCAAAGTTACTTGTGCCGGAACTCTGGACGAGTCCCTTCATGGAAGCGTAGCCGAGTTTTGCGCCGCCGGCACCCCAAGCAAAGAAGGCACGGGTGGAGTACGGACCGCTAACCAGTTGTCCGGCTTTCACCATTAACCCCAACGGATCGCCGGAATTGTAGTTCTTGCCCAGAGGAAAGAAGTCGGCGTTTATCCCGAGCTCAGCTTGATTTTCTGCGACCAGCGAGGTGACGGTTCCCCGCCCAAAGGTTTTGGAATTATCGTATACCGTTCCGCCCGCAAGAGCGGGTGCGACTTCCACGCCCGGGGTTCCGGGGGTAATGCGGACCGCGTAAACATCGCGCGGCAAGGTTCGGTCTCGCTCAATACGGAGGGTGACGCTGGGAGCAAGCGGCTTTTCCCAAACGGATACGTTGGGGGTCCCCTGGGCTCCCAGCGCCAGGCCGATGGCGATGACCGGAACGGCACGGGAAACAAGCGAGCTGAAGAGGGAAAATTGCATGGGCGGCACGTTAGCGGACGTGGGATTCTTGGTAAATAAGACGCCCGGTGGTCGCGTTTAACTGCGCGCGAATTCCAAACGGCAAACTGAGCATTTGCTTAGCGTGTCCCAGCGGAAAATCGATCACCATCGGGATACCCAAAGGCGCGAGCCGCTCCTTGACGATGTCCCGCCAGGGTACTCCACCAATCCCGGCGTCGATACGATCGTCGGAATTCGACATCTCACCGATGAGCAAACCGGCCGCCCGGCGGATCCCGCCATGATTGAGGAGGTGGGTAAGCATCGCGTCGACCCGGTGGGGCGCTTCATCCACGTCTTCAATCACCACGATTTTGCCATCAAAGCGCGCTTCTTCGGGCGTGCCAAGGCTGTCACAAAGCAGGACCAAACATCCGCCGCCAACAAAGCCCTCCGCCACTCCCGGCACCACGCAGGCACCGCCGGGAGCATCCTCTGGAATCGGATTGTCGCCTCTCAACGCCGCCCGCACGGATTCGTAAACATAGGACTCTCTAGGGACCCGAAGGGTAATCCCCATGGGCGCGTGTACGGTGACGAGGCCGCGGTTATTGAGGGCAGCATGCAACGTGGTGATATCGCTGAACCCCCAGAACATCTTTCCGCTGGCCGCAATGTTGTCCAGATCTAGCCGATTGACGATGCGGGCGGCCCCGTAACCGCCGCGGGTACAGAAAACCGCCTTGGTTTCTTGGTTCGAGAAGGCGTAGTGAAGATCATCAATCTTTCCTTCATCGCTACCAGCTAGGTAATCACCCGTGGCGAAAGCATTTGGAGCGGCCTCGACGCGATATCCCTCCCCTTCCAGAAGACCGTACAAAAAGTCCAGCTTCTCCCGGGGAATCGGTGAGGACGGCGAAACCAGGGTGATGAGGTCGCCCGGTTTGAGTCCGGCCGGTTTGATCAAAGATGGGGACAATTCGGACATTAGACTTAAGCGGGTACCTCGTTGGGCAGGGGTTCGAGTTCCAGCCCGGCCTCCACGCACAGATCGTGAATCGATTGGCGGAGATGGGTCATGAAACGAGCGCGATTCTCCTTTTCGCTATCGCTGGTAGCCAATTCTGCCCAAGTGAAGGGATGGCCGTAATTGACGACGATGCGCTGACGGGCGGCTTTGACGCCGTCTTTAGGGAGAAGACGCTGCGTGCCGGAGATTCCGACCGGGACAACCGGCAGCCCCGTCTTCTTTGCCATGATCATGGGGCCGGAGGCGAATGCCTGCAGGTTGCGACCGGATCCACGGGTGCCTTCGGGAAACATCAGGAGGGGATTCCCGGCTTCAAGCAATAGCTGGGCATACCGAATGGCTTCCCGATCTCCCTCGCCACGACGGATGGGAAAGGCGCCAATTTGGCGAATGATCCAACCAAAAATCCGATTCTTCCAAAGCTCTTCTTTCGCCATGGCAAGGAGACGCCGGTGCCGCATGGTGCAGGCAAGCGCGGGAGGATCTAGCGAGCTGAGATGGATGGGGCAGATGATAACGCCGCCGTGCCGGGGCACATTCTCAGAATTACGACTGGTGATTCCTCCGGTGAATAGAAACGTGAGGTCAAAAAAACTCACGGCGATCCGGTAGACCACCTTCGACCCAACTTTCACACCGGCAAGATTACCGGAGGACAATAGTGGTCGAAAGCTGAAATACGAAGCCGGATTCGGGAACGAATTGGGGTCTACAGTGAGTAGGATTAGGCGCCCTTGCTACTTCCCATACGTAATTTTTATATTCTGCTGTTGCTTAGCCTCCCCGGTTTCGCGGTTTCCCAGCAATATCCCCGAATTCCCAGCGCCAAATTAACCAAGCCTCCCGTGATCGACGGGGTGCTCGCGCCGGGAGAATGGGATTCGGCGAGCCAGTTTGACGGCTTTACGGATCGACTCACCACGCGTCCGGCCGAAGAGAAGACCACCGGATGGTTGGGCTACGACGATCAGGCCATTTACTGGGCAATGTACGTCCACGAGAGTCACCCCGAAAGAATTTCGGCGCGGGAGATTCAGCCGGGCGCAAGTTTCACGAACGACGATCACGTCATCCTGGATATCAATCCGTTCCACACGCGAACTTATAACGGTACGTCTTCTTTTCGCGTAAACGCGTTGGGGACGACCAGCGAAGACATCAGTGGTGGGCGAACCAACAAGCGCGAGTGGCGCGGCGAATGGACCGCGATGGTGACGCGAGTAGCCGATGGCTGGACGATGGAAGCGCGCATTCCGTGGAAGGTGCTGAACTACCCCACCGGCAAGTCGCTCAAGATGGACTTTAATCTTGTCCGCTATCAGTCGGGCTTAAGAATTGCGTCGGAGTTTGCTTCGCTAGGTCAGTCCCAACGTCCCGAGCAGCGAGCCGAGTGGCTGGACGTAACCCCGCCTTCGGTCGGAATTGACCATCCTTGGAGCTTTTTGGCTTACGCCGCTCCCGAGTACGATCGCTCCGACAGCGGATTTCGAGCCGGGCTTGACGCGCGGTACCGATTCTCGGAAACCGTCACGGGACTCGTGTCTTACAATCCCGACTTCCGGAATATTGAGGGTCAGATCGCGGGAATCGAATTCACCCGAACCGAAAGGTTCTTGAGCGACGTTCGACCTTTCTTCACCGAGGGAAGCGGATTTTTTGGATTAGGATCCCGCTTCGGATTCGGTCAACTTTTTTATTCGCAAAGGATTGCTACTTTCGATGAAGGGGCGAAGGCTTACGGTCAGTTGAATAAAGACTGGTCGTTTGGCGGACTGGCGACCTACGACCGAAATGCGCAATCCGTAGGCGTCATGAAGGTCCGGCGAGACTTTGGCACGGCCGGACGCGTGGAGGGCTTTGCTTCGGCGACCCAAGACGACGGCTTCCAAGATCAGACCGTCGGTGCCAGCGCGAGTTTGGTGCGAGGAAACCTGAACGGCTCGGCATACGTGGCCGCATCGCGGCAAAATGACGCCGCCTTCTCCAGCCTGTTTGAAGGCGGCCTAAACTACGGCGCACCGCACATTTTCACCACGATTCGGTACGAAGCGGTCAAGCCCGATTTCGCGCCCGCCCTAGGATTCATTCCGTGGACCGACCGGAAGGGCTACTACACCTACACCAGCATCAATAAGGAGATGCGAAATGGCCCCATCCGAGGAGTTGGCCTAGATGGTGGCTGGTCGGAGTACTTCACCTACGGCAACGAAGTGCAAGAGAAGGGATACAACTTCAGCGGCCGAATTAGTTTGCGAAATGATATGCGCGTCGGCTTTGCCCACGATGAGACGTCGTTCTATGGCGAGCCAGACAACGTGTGGTCGGTTAACGCGAATTTTAATGAGAGCAACCGCTACCGAAACTTCTCGGTGAATTACGAGAAGGGCATCCGAGGCGGAATCGAATCGGAGTACCTCTCTTTTGGCCTAAGCCGGCGACTATTTAAGGGCGTAGATTTGGGCCTGAGCCAATCGGTCAACCACTTCCAGGGTGCGGATCGGCTGACGGTCGCGACGCTTGGTTACGAAATGACGGCGACGCGGTCAATCAACGGGCGATTCGTCAGTCGGAATGGACATACCAACGCTTACCTTGCCTTCCGGCAGAGTGGAAACAAGGGTACGGAGTACTTTGTTATCCTTGGAGATCCGAACGCGGAGGAAACGGTGAGCCGGGTGAGCCTCAAGGCGGTATGGGCTTTTTAGAAAAAGTCGCCACTTCGCGACCGATTCCGTCCGGTCATTCCGTCGTATTTAGGTCCCCAATTGGCAACAACCTTTGTTTCTTGCGCAACCGGCGCGACTGATATACTCCTGATTCGCCCCGAATGCTGAAGAAGACTCTTGCCGGACTCGACGCCCGATTGTTGGGCATGCCCCGCAATGCGGTTCTGCTTTTGTCTTTGGTGGTTTGCCTTCTGGTCTCGGCCCTGGACGTCAAAACCGAGTTTGATGTCTTGCTGCTGTACTTGATGCCCATTCTGCTGGCAAGTTGGTACGGCGGGGCGGTGGAAGGCTACGTGATCGCGGTCTACGCGGCCATTGCGGCAGAGGTGACGCTCGTACTCTCCCGTCCGGGCCGCGAGGTTCTACCGGGCCAGTGGATACCGCTGGTGATGCATTTTCTCATATTCGTTCTGATTGTGCGAGCCATGAGTCAGCTGCGGGCGGCCCAGGTGCAGCGTCGGCAATTGACCGAATTCATCGTTCACGACCTGCGTTCGCCCATCGCGAGCAGCATTACGGGTTTGCAAACGCTGGCAAGCATCACGGACAATCTGGACGAGATTCAGCAAGAAATGGTGGATCTTGCGCTGGTGAGCAACCAGCGCGCCCTGACGCTGGTGAACTCGATTTTGGACGTCAGCAAGCTCGAAATTGGAAGCATGGAGGTGCACCTGCAGCCGACCGAGTTGCGCGAGTTGTTCACCGAATGCATACGACAAGTGGCGCTTTGGGCGCAGGGTGCCGAGGTGACGGTGGATTTGGAATTGGCCGTGGAGCGGGCGACTTTGGATCCGGATTTGACGTCTCGCGTCATCGTTAATCTGGTCAGTAATGCGCTGAAATACAGCCCCACGGGGTCGCGAGTGCTGATCAAATCGGAAGCCACGGGCAAGGATGTTCGGATCACGGTGAAAGATCAGGGGCCGGGCATTCCGGCCGAGTACCTTGATTCGATTTTTGAGCCGTTTGGACAGGTGAAGGGAACCAAAGGCGGCACCGGATTGGGATTGACTTTCTGCCGGTTAGCGATTCAAGCGCAGGGCGGAAAGATTTGGGCGGAAAGTCCGCCGCAGCAAGGGGCTTCGATGATCTTTACGATTCCGAACGGTTGAGGGTTTGCCAAGTAAACTCTCTCCCATCGAATGGCGAACCTAGAAACCTTCCCAAATCCCGCTCCGCACCGTCCGTATGTGATCCGGCACACCTGCCCCGAGTTTACAAGTGTATGCCCGAAGACGGGTCAGCCCGACTTTGCGACGATTGATCTGGAGTACATTGCCGATGCGACCTGCATCGAGCTGAAATCGCTGAAACTGTACTACTACAGCTTTCGGAATGAAGGGATCTATTACGAAGCGGTCACAAATCGCCTGCTCGATGAGTTGGCCGCGTCTTGCTCGCCTCGCTGGATGCGCGTGACCGCCCACTTTAATGTTCGGGGCGGCGTGGGGAGCGTTTTAGTCGCGGAAACCGGTCCTTATCCGGCGGATGCGCCGCAGAGCCGTGACCTGAGTCCGACCGCCTGATAGGCATATTTTCACCAAGCCGAGAATAGAGTACCTGGGACTATTGCGGACGCAGCGAACTAGAGGAATTTGAGTTCGGTCCTACTCTCACCGAGAGGCAAATTCTCGGAAAAAGGATCATCAGATGCTAAAGTTCGCAGCCATCTTTCTCGTCGTCGCCTTGTTCGTCGGCGTGCTCGGTTTTACAACCCTTGTCGGGTTGGCAGCGAGTTTGGCGCAGATTCTATTCTTCGTTCTCGTGGCGCTGACGGTCGTGATGGGATTGCTCTCGGTGAGCGAACGCCGGCCAGTCTAAGGCCTCTTCAACGGTGCCCGGGACGATGATTGTCCCGGACACCGTTTGGTTAACGACGGATCAACCGTCGTAACCGGGAATGCCAGGTTTCGCGGGTGAGTTCCGACTTGCCTTCAATGGTGGCAATTTCGTCTTGAAAAAGTTGAGCCCAACTTTCTCGGATGTCTTCGATGAGTTGATGAAACAGATCAGAACGGGTGGCGTTTTTCATAGTGCACTCTGCGTGGCACCGCCGGGACATAAATCCAATCGAAAAAAACGAAACATCTGGTTTGATGGCAGCCCGGGCAAAATTCCCCCGGAAATTTGTTAAGATTCCCAAGTTCCGGCGCAAAATAGCCTGGTGAATAGAATCATTGCTTCCTTGGGAGTCACGTTCGTGGCGGCGGTCTCCTTCGCTCAACTCACGCCTGACCACCTGTACAACGCGGTCAACAAGCCACTTCCCGTGGCGGTAAAGGCATCCGGCAAGCTTGAAATCCACCTCTTAGAACCGGTGACGGCCAAGGACATTGCGGTCGCATCAGTAAAGGCCGGCCGAGTGGATCTTGCCCAGGCCCTCGGACTATGGAGTCGGCAAGTGAAGTCGGTTACCTACGCCCAGTTATACGCGGATGGTCGCCCCCAGGGCGCCCCCATCGTATTGCAACCAATGCTGAGCCCCACTATTTCTAAGCTGGGTGCCGACGGAAAGACGGTCGTATTCGAGCCGGACGAGGATCAGGCATATTCGGGCATCCGGGCCTACGCGGATTCGTATCTGCAAGTTGAGACATCGGCTGGCAATATGACTTTCGCGCTGCGCCCCGACTGCGCCCCCAATACCGCCGCCAACGTTTTAGATTACGCGCGGAACGAACTGTATACCGACACCATTTTCCATCGGGTGGTTTACAAACGGAAGGACGGGACGCGGTTTGTGATTCAGGGCGGCGACCCGGCGGGTACGGGAAGTGGCGGTCCAGGGTGGGCGTACGCACTAGAAAACAGTCCGCTGCCTCACGATTTTGGCGTCATCAGCATCGCGCGATCGACCGACCCGAATACGAACGGCTGTCAAATTTTTGTCTGCCTAAGCCGAGAGGGTACGAAGCACCTGGATGGGAAGTACGCCAGCTTTGGCCAACTCATCCGCGGGGCAGATACGGTTGTAAAAATTGCCCTGGTGAAAGTGGGCAAAGACGATCGACCGGAGGTTCCACCGGTAATCAAGCGGGTACGTCTGATTCCGGCCGACCCATACCCACTTCGCCCGCAGCCGGTCGCGGCTCCGAAGTGGCCCGATGAGTCTCAGTGATCGCCCAACCACTTGCCGGGCTCTGTCGCTTCTCCCGAAGTCACGGAGCCTTTGATCTGTGGGTTGAATCGTGGGGCGGGCGGTTTTCAGATGGAAGGGGCTTGACCTTTTCAATTCTCACGGGCAGGTTGACCGGATCCGAATGGGCAACACAGAATTTCAGCTGAATCCGCCCATCCGGGTGCTGATTCCGGTCAACTTCGCGTAACATCTTGCGGATGGGAATGCGAGGGGGACGAGGAGGAGCAGCGGCAGGAGGATGGGGTGGTTCGCCTCCTAAGAAGGTTGACAAGGCCACGATCCGCCGCATTTCGAGCAGCTTCAAGCCGTATTTGCCGCAGGTCATTCTGATCGCGATACTGGTGGTACTCAGTGCGCTGATCAGCATCGCGAACCCCCTTTTGCTCCGTAACATCGTTGACAACGGACTGAAGAAGAACGACATGGGCGTCGTTAAGATGGATTCGTTGCTCACCCTAGTGGCGACGATCAGTTCCACGGCGCTGAGCATCGGTTTCGGATATCTAAGCGTCCTGGTGGGGCAGAAAATCATGCAGGATCTGCGGAACCAGCTGTTCTTGCACCTACAGGGCATGTCGCTTCGGTTCTACACCAACACGAAAACCGGTGAGCTGCAGAGCCGAATCACGAACGACGTGACGAGCATTCAAAGCGTGGTATCGGATACCGTAGCCAATATCCTCAGCAACGTCACCACGGCCCTCACGACGGTCGTGGCGATGTTCTGGCTGGATTGGCGGCTGACGTGCCTCAGCATTGGTGTGCTGCCGATCTTTGCCATGGTTGCCACCAAGGTAGGTGACTGGGGGAATAAGTACCGCAAGAAGTCTCAGGAACATCTGGCCGAAATGACCGCAACCACGAACGAAACACTCAGCGTGAGCGGAATCTTGCTGACCAAGGTGACAGGTCGTCGGCAGTTGGCGGTGGATCGGTTTAGCAAGGAGAACGCCAATCTGACGGCGACTCAGGTGACGCTGAGCACGATCATGCGGGGATTCTTCAACATGTTCGGCCTGGTGTTCACCATCACGCCGGTACTGGTTTATTGGCTGGCGGGATGGTTGATCATTGACCAGAAGGATCCGCGCCTAACGCTGGGAACTATTGTGGCGTTTACGGCCATGCAAGCCCGGCTGTTCTTCCCCATCACTTCCCTCCTCAACACCCAGGTTGAGCTTCGCAGCTCGATGGCGCTGTTCGAACGCATTTACGAGTATCTTGACCTCAATCAAGAGATTAAGGATAAACCGAACGCGGAGGCGCTCACTCCGGCCACGACTCGCGGCGAAGTGGAGTTCCGAAACGTGAGCTTTCGGTACGACGAGGAGCAGGAGCGACCGACCCTCGATAACATCAGCCTGGACGCCAAGCCGGGCGAGCTGATTGCCCTGGTGGGCCACTCGGGAAGCGGAAAGACGTCCATGACGTACTTAATTCCGCGTCTTTACGATGTAGACAGCGGGGCGGTGCTGATCGACGGCCACGATGTGCGCGACGTGAAGCTCGACTCCCTGGCGAGCATCATGGCGGTGGTGACTCAGGAGACCTACCTGGTGCACGACACGATTCGAGAGAACCTTCGGTACGGCAATCCCGAGGCGACCGATGAACAGATCGAGGCGGCGGCGCGGTCGGCCAACATTTACAGCTATATCGATGGTCTGCCGGATCGCTTCGATACCATTGTTGGAGAACGGGGTTACAAGCTTTCGGGAGGCGAAAAGCAGCGGATTGCGATTGCGCGGGCCATTTTGCGGGACCCTCGGATTCTGATTCTGGACGAAGCCACCAGTGCGCTGGATAATGAATCGGAGCGGCTGGTGCAGGGAGCGCTTTCGGTGCTGATGAAGGGCCGGACGACGTTTGCGGTGGCTCACCGGTTAAGCACAATCATCGGCGCCGACCAGATTCTGGTGCTGCGTGAAGGTCAGATTGTGGAGCGCGGTAACCACGAGCAGCTGATCGCCCTAAACGGCGAGTACCGACGGCTGTACGACCTTCAATTTGAAGCCGTGGACTAGCACGGGCGGGGCCAGAAGTCCGGTAAAACTACCCCGTGTTCTGGCCCCTTCTCGCCGTCGGTTTTGCAACGCAGGTAGCCCCTGCTACGGAGGCCACTCCGCCCCTCGATTGGGAGAATCCGGCGTTACTGGGAATCCACAAATTGCCGCCGCGGACGGATTCCTACCCGGTCGAAGTACGTTCGCTGGATGGCAACTGGAAATTTTCGTGGGTAGGAAAGCCAGAACAACGCCCGCTGGATTTCTATCGGACCGACTTTAACGACGCTAGCTGGCCCACCATCGATGTGCCCAGTTGCGTGGAGACCCGCGGGTACGGGATCAACATCTACACCAACGTCCGGTACCCGTTCCTGACCAATCCGCCGTTTATCGATCACAGCTACAACCCGGTCAGCTCGTACCGACGGTCTTTCAAGCTGCCGCAGAATTGGAAAAGTGGACGCACGGTGGTGCGATTTGACGGAGTGGCCGCGGCGTTCTACCTTTGGGTGAACGGGCAGAAGGTGGGATTTAGCAAAGACAGCAAGGGCCCGGCCGAGTTTGATGTTTCTCAGTTTGTCCGCCCCGGTACCAACCAGATGGCGGTGGAGGTGTACCGATGGAGCGACGGCTCTTACTTGGAAGACCAGGATACGTTCCGTTTTTCGGGAATTTTTCGGCCGGTAAAGATCTACCACGAACCGGAAGCGGCACTGCGAGACGTGGTGATTGATTCGTCGGTGGAAGCCGACCTGAAGGCGGCGACAATTCGAGTGACGACCGGTTTGCCGGAGACCAGCCGGGTGACATACTCTCTGCGGGACGCGGCCGGACGCCCGGTGGCAGAGCTGCAAGGTGGACCAAACGGGTCGATACGAATCGGTCAGCCGCAGCTATGGACGGCCGAGACGCCGACGCTTTATTCGTTGAAGGTGGCGACCGCCGAAGATTCCCGAACGTTTAGGATTGGACTCCGACGTCTGGAATGGAAGTCGGGAGTGTTTCGGGTGAATAACCGCCCGACGAAGATTTTGGGGGTGGACCGTCACGAACACAGTTCGGTGAACGGAGCCAGCGTTACGCGCGCGGAGATGATTCAGGACATCGTGCTGATGAAGCGGGCAAATATCAACGCGGTGCGGTGCTCGCACTACATGAACGACGAGCGTTGGTATGACCTGTGCGATGAGTACGGCCTGTACTTGATCGACGAGGCGAACATCGAATCCCACGGCATGGGCTATAGCTACGAGCGATCGCTGGGCAACAACCCGGTATGGCAAGCGGCGCATTTGGACCGCACGCGACGGATGGTAGCCAGTCACCGCAATCACCCTTCGATCATCATGTGGTCGCTAGGGAACGAGGCGGGCCCCGGCGTGAATTTCAAGGCGACCAGCGATTTGGTTCACTCGATGGACCCTTCGCGACCGGTGCATTATGAGCGCGATAACTCGGTCACCGACGTGGATAGCGTCATGTATCCCGACGTCAACTACGTCCTGGATCAGGGCCGTCAACGCCGAACCAAGCCGTTCTTTGTGTGTGAATATGCCCATGCGATGGGTAATTCTGTGGGCAACTTGAAGGAGTATGTCGATGCCTTCTTCAGTAGCGATCTGAACATGGGCGGCTGCATCTGGGATTGGCACGACAAGGCGTTGCGAAAGCCGCTCCCGACCGGGGTGAAACATCTGGGGCGAAGCTCGTTTTACGCCTACGGTGGCGACTACGGAGACCATCCGAACGACGGTCCATTCGTGGGCACGGGCGTAGTGTTGCCGGATCGGCAGATCACGCCGAAGTACTTAGAGGTGCAGAGGGTGTACCAGCCAGTGCGGTTCTCGACGGTTGGTTACGACCGCGTGCGATTCGATATCATCAACGGTTTCTACCGCTACGAAGATCTAGAGTTCGGTTGGAAGTCCACCCGGAACGGAAAGGTCACCGGTCAGGGCACGCTGAAAGTGGATTCCAAAGGGATCGCAAAGCTTCCGCAATTGGTCTCGGATTACCGGTTTAGCGGTGAAAAAATGCTGACTGTACAGCTGCGCAACACGACGCTTTGGGCACCGGCGGGCTATGTCATCGCGAAGAAGCAGATTTTGGCCACCGATGCTTCCCCGGCCGAAGCGAAGATGCCGACCGACCCGTTGACGGTGACGAAATCGGCGGGACGCTGGAAATTCTCGGGACCAAGCTTCTCGATCGATGTGAACACCACCACCGGTGAGTTGCAGAATTATTACGTCGACAATCGGGAGTTGTTTGGCGCTCACGGTCCTTCCTTGGGCGTATTCCGGGCATTTACCGACACCGATATTTGGTTGCAGCGACCGTACACGGAAGCCGGATTGCGGACCATCCGTCCCTACTTGCAGTCGCTCACCTCAGAGCGACTCGATGCGCGTGCCCAGCGGGTGCGGGCGGTGATTGACTACTTGGGATTCAAGGGCAACGGGGTTCGTCTTACGGCAAACTATACGATCCTGGGAGACGGCAAGGTGGTCATCGACTCTTCCTTCAGCGAGATTGGGAGCTTGCCGCCATTACCGCGTATCGGGTTCGACTTCCAGCCAAATTCCAAGCTTGAGAATTTAACTTGGTACGGTCGCGGCCCGGGCGAGAGTTATTCCGACCGATACCAATCGACCGACTTGGGGACTTGGCGTTCCACGGTCTCAAAACAGTGGAGTGAGACCTTGCGACCCCAGGAGCACGGAAACCACATCGACACCACCTACGTGGCATTCACCGATGCCACGGGTTACGGATTCACGGTGGGCACGGGTCGGTACAACGTTCGGCCATTCCATTTCCAAGCCAGCCACTACGACCCCGAGAAGGTGGATCAGAGTCGGCACCAGAACGGGGAGCCCGCCCGCCTGACGCCATTGAACCCCGAGCCCCGAATCTATGCCCGGCTAGACGCGGGAAGTATGGGACTCGGCGGAGCGAGTTGCGGTCCCGGCCCCATGGCGGAATACCAGCTAACCACCTCCTCCGATGCATTCCGGATGCCGTTTCGGTTGCACCTACAGCCGGTGCGCCCCGGTGGATCGGTGGTCGCCCTCTCCCCGCCAGTCGCCGAGATGGTTTCGCTGCGACGCATGGATAACGGTCAATTGGAAGTCGATTCGGGATTCGGACCCTACGTGCTGAAGGTTGACGGTAAGCCGGTGGACGCGTATAACGTGAATCTGGCCAAGGGTGGCCTGGTGACCGTGCAAGGGACCAACACGGATCAGTATCCGGCCCCAACGCAGACGTTCATGTTCCCGCCCACGGTGGCGCGCGAATTGATTCGACCGGCCGGGTGGATGGTAGATGCCGATTCGTTTGAGCCGGGTGAAGGCGAGCCAGCCCACGCCATTGACGGAGATCCGCGCACCATCTGGCACACCGCCTATTCTGCGAGTGAGCCCACCTACCCGCACTGGCTGCGGCTGGACTTCGGAATGGAACAGTTGGTGAATGCGATCGAGATCTTGCCGCGCGGCGGTCAATCGAACGGGCGGTTCACGCAGTTTCGGGTGGAAACCTCTGACGACGGCAACACGTGGAAAACGGTGAAACAAGCGACGGCCAAGGACTCCTCCGAATCGTTCGTGGTCACGTTCCCGCCGGTGAAGACCCGGTGGTTACGTTTAGTGACGGAGAAGGAAGTGAGCGGGCGACCGTGGTCTTCCCTTTCCGAGCTAAAAATCTTTGGTCCGCCCACGCCCTAACCCGGCGTAGCGGACCATAATTTGGCATGCTCGCACTGTTTGCCGCGGCGATCGGCACTTCGGCACATCTTGATCAAGACTATGAAGCGTTAGCGAGGGCCACTCTGGCGAAGCTGACCACGGACGAGAAGCTTTCGATGCTCGGCGGAGTGGACGGGTTCTACGTCCCCGCCGTGCCGCGACTCAAGTTGCCTCGCATCAAGATGAGCGATGGCCCGATGGGTGTTCGCAATTACGGCAAGGCGACCAACTTCCCGGCTGGAACCGCCCTGGCTGCCACTTGGAATCCCGAACTGGCACGGGCCATGGGCGAGGGTATCGGACGCGAGGCCCGGGCGCGAGACGTGGGCATCTGGTTAGGTCCGGGCGTAAACCTCGCGCGAATCCCGCAGAATGGTCGAAATTTTGAGTACGGGGGAGAAGATCCGCTGTTGGCGGGCACGTTGGCGAGTGAAATTATCCGCGGCGTTCAGGCCCACGGGGTGAGTGCGACGATAAAGCACTACGTGGCGAACGATCACGAGAACGACCGCAATAACGACAACAGCGTGGTAGACGATCGGACGCTCCACGAACTTCAGTTGCGCCCCTTTGAATTGGCGGTGAAGGATGGCGAAGTAGGCGCCTTGATGACCGGCTACAACTTGGTAGACGGTCCGCACATGTCGGAGCATGATGCCTTGGTGAACGGCGTGCTGAAGAAGGATTGGGGATTTGCCGGGGTGGTGATGTCGGACTGGGTTTCGACCTATTCCACCGCCGGGGCAGTGAACGGGGGGCTGGACCTGGAAATGCCGGGCGCCGAATGGATGACGGCGGCAAAGATCAAACCGCTACTGCAATCGGGCGTGGTGAAAATGGCCACGATCGATGACAAGGTCCTGCGGATATTGCGGCTGGGATACCGATTTGGTATCTACTCTCGCCCGCAATTGGTGGATATCCTCACGGCCCCGGACTCCGAAAGCGAGAAGACGGCCCGGCAGATTGCCTTGGAGGGGACGGTGCTGCTGAAGAATAACGGCGTTCTCCCGCTGAAGGGAGGCGACGTGATCGTGACGGGTCCGAACGCCAATGGCTTGGCGCAGGGCGGCGGTAGCTCTTACACCGACGGCTGGCAAAAGGTGAGTTTGCAGACCGCACTGAGTAACGCTCCCGCCGGAACCCGAGTGGCGATTGTGCCGTCGGTCGTCAACTATTTCACCGAAAAGCAGATTCCCTTCGATGGTCCGCTGAAGGCGGAATGGTTCGACAATCGCAGTTTGCTGGGTGGCCCGGTGAAGGTGACGGAGGAAACTTCGATTAACCATAACTGGCGACTCGGGGCAGCCCCGGAGGTCGGAAAACCGGACGAATTTAGCGTGCGCTGGACCGGAACCGTCACCCCACGGGAATCCATGATTGCTCAGTTGGCGGTGCGGAGCGACGATGGCGTGCGCGTTTTTGTCGACGGTCGGACGGTATTGGATCGATGGAACGAGCGCGGGGCGGCGACGGATGTCGTTCCGGTTCCGCTGACCGCTGGAAAACCCACCAAGGTGGTGGTGGAGTACTTTGAGGCCGCGGGCGAGGCGATCGTACAGATGGGCCTCTCGGCCGGTAACTCGGCGTTTGCGCAGCCGGCGGTACGCGACGCGGTGACCAAAGCGAAAGCGGTGGTGGTTGCGGTGGGACTGAATTCCAACCTGGAATCGGAAGGCATGGATCATGCGTTCGAGATGCCGTCGGACCAGACGCAACTGATTCTCGATTTGACCAAGTTGAATCGCAACGTGGTGGTGGTCAATTACAGCGGTGCCGCCCTGGACGTGAGCCCATGGATTGATCGAGTCGCGGCGTTTGTCCAGGCTTGGTATCCCGGCCAGAATGGGAATGAAGCCGTGGCCGATCTTCTCTACGGAAAGGCGAATTTCAGCGGGAAGTTGCCGGTAACTTGGCCGAAATCGTTGCGGGGCAGCTACTACGCAACCGCTTATCCGCCCGTGAACCATGAGATCGTGTATCGAGAGGGCATCCAGATGGGCTACCGTGGCGTGGGAGCTACGGTGCAGACTCCGCTCTTCGCGTTCGGAAGCGGGATGAGCTACACGAATTTTCGACTAGAGAATGCGCGACGGAACTTGAACCAGGTCACCCTGGACGTGACGAACGCGGGCAAGGTGGCCGGAACGGAAACGCTTCAGGTTTATGCCGAATACGAAGGTGAGATGCTGATGCCCACCCGTGCATTAGCGGGCTTTGCCAAGGTGTCGCTCGCTCCGGGAGTCAAGAAGGTGGTTACCGTCACCCTGGACCGGCGGCTGGAGCAGTACTGGGACACGAAGTCTCAGGCCTGGCGACCGTATCCCGGCAAGGTGACCTATCGCGTGGGGAATGCCAGCGATCGGCTTCCGTTGACCGTGAATTAGGCGATTTCGTCTACGTAACGGTGGGCCGGGAGGCGGGAAAATTCTCATACGCCCGGCTTTGCATGATGTATCGCAAGCGATTAAGGGCGGTCTCGATGTCCGACTCATCAATATAAAGCGGCGTTACGCCGAGGCGGAGAAAGTTCGGAGCGCGAAAATCGGGAATAACGCCGGCCTGAATCAGGGCGAGGTTGATTCGCCACGCCTCGGGATGGGCAAAGGTGACGTGGGAACCCCGGGCGTTTGGATCAGTGGGCGTCACCGGCTGAAATCCATACGCTTCTAGATTGGCTTGGAGGAGCATTTCGGTGAGAACCGAGCGGCGGGCATCGATCCAATCCATACCGGCCTCCAGCATCAGGTCCACGCCCGGCTCGATAAGGGCGACCGACACCACCGGTGGAGTGCCGACGGAGAAGCGATCGATGCCGGTTTGGGGTTCGTAATCCAGCCCAAAATCAAACGCTTTCCTTTGCCCAAACCAGCCCTGGATGGGGTTCTGGAGTTGGGGTTGAAGTTCCTTTCGAACGTAGAGAAATGCCGGGGCACCGGGCCCGCCGTTGAGATACTTGTAGGTGCAGCCAACCGCCATATCGGCCGAGCTCAGGTCGATGGGAACTGCACCAACGCTGTGCGAAAGATCCCATAGCGTGTAAGCCCCGGCGTCTCGGGCGACTTGGTTGATGGTAACCATCGAGTGGCGGTAGCCGGATTTGAAGTGGACGTGGCTCAGAGATACGAGAGCAGTTTTCTCCGAAATGACCGTGATGGGGTCCACCTCCAACCGGATGGTGAGATTCGGAAAACGGCGCTGCAGGCCTTGGAAAATATACAGGTCACTGGGAAAGTTCTCGGCTTCGGTGATGATCTCGCGTCGATTGGGGCGAGATTCTAGCGCGGCGACGGCGAGTTTGTAGAGGTTCACTGAAGTGGAATCGGCTACCAAGACTTCCCCGGGCTGGGCACCCACCAGGGCGGCGATTTTGTCGCCGATCCGGCGCGGGAGGTCGATCCAGCCGTCATTCCAGCCCCGAATCAGACGGATTCCCCACTGTTCCTCTACCAATTGGCGTGAAAGGGCGACCGCAGCTTGAGGTAGGCGTCCGAGGGAGTTCCCATCGAGATAGATCAGGTCGGAGTCCGAGGGGGCGAACCGGGATTTATAGCTGTTCATCGTTTTTCTTCATGATTGCCGGAACGTCTTCGAGGCGGGGAGCCATTTGCCAGCGAAATGAGATGGTCACCGATTCGCGAACGGGACGCGTGGTTCCGTACGGCAAAATTCGGTTGGCACCCGAAACATGGCCCACGGCGACCTTGGCTCCCGACTGGCGGGCGACCAGTTCGTAGCCAGAGTTTAACGGCTGGAGTCGCCCATTCTCAGAGAGCCTCCCCTCGGGAAAAATGCACACGCACTCACCGGCTCGAAGGAGATCGATGGCCCGGCGAATGGCCTTGCGGTCCGCGGAATTCGGCTGCACGGGGAAGGCCCGGAATATTCGGATCAAGCGACCGAGGCCGCGAATTTCGAAGAGGGCTTTCTTCGCCATGAAGTGCACAGGGCGGGGGCACGCCCACTGCACCAAAATCGGATCGAGGTCACTGATATGATTGACCACGAGGAGCAGACCGCCGCGGCGGGGCAGGGTTTCGCGCCCGAATCTTTGCCCGGGACGGTGGCTATAGAATCGGAGCCAGCCGGTGGTGAAGGGTCGGAGCGCGAGCCGGATGAGCCACCACAGCCAGAGGGGATATCGCATTTAGCCCTTACGAATTTTCCGGATTGCCTCGGGGTAGGCCAGATGCTCCGCTTCTAGGACCCGGGCGGCGAGAGACGCCGCCGTATCGGTCGGGAGCACCGGGACGCGGCGCTGAAGCACGATTTCGCCTTCGTCGTAATACTCGGTGACGCGATGAACCGTACATCCCGATTCCGTCTCGCCCGCATCGATGACGGCCTGATGGACGTGCATGCCGTACATGCCGGGTCCACCAAACTTCGGCAGGAGGGCCGGGTGAATGTTTAGTACAGTCCGTTCCACGAGGGCCTCGGGGCGAAGTAACCGCATATAGCCGGCCAGACACAAGAGACTGATGCCATCGAGGACCGTTTCGGGGTGGTCGGAGATGCGAATTTGCAGACCCAAAGCTTGAGCCTTGAGAATTGCGGGGGCATCGGCGCGAGTACCGATCACGGCGGCAATGTCCCCGGGAAACGCATTTGCGATGGCGACCATGTTCGAGCCTCGGCCACGCGATCCCACGAGAATTCCGATCACGCCTCTATTATCCCGGCTTCGCGGATGAGAGGATTTGCATCACGAGGTCGGCTAACACAAAAATCCCCTTCGGTCCCGAGGACAGAAGGGGATTCGGTTGTCTATCCGAACGGTTAGCGGGGGCGGAAGCCCTGTTCCACTTCCGGAGTCGAGCTTGGCTTACCCTCGGGCGGCCAAACGCGGGGGAGAGCGGTTTCGCCACCGTTATGGGGAACGTTGGTCTCCCAACCGTTCACCTGCTCGAACTTACGAGTGCCGTAGTCGCCCAGGATACCGAACATGAGGAACAGCACCAGGAAGCCAGCAATTACCCAAATTCGGGCGAGAGCGGACGCGAACTTGACGCCCATGAAGAACCAAATGACCAACGCGGCTTTTACAGTTGCAATGCCGACGGCCACCAGGTTGTTGATCACGATGCCCGGGATGGGACCGATGCTCGGCAACGTGATGTACGAAGCGCCAATGGTAAGCCCCATGAGCACCATGAGCAGAATCAACACACCGACAAGCGTGCCGAACGGCAGCTCGTGCGACGCGTGATCGC
>Ga0114959_10000841_pt1 | contig 28629 bp, 32 predicted proteins | sample C_130625_EF_Meta_FD_87317 | JGI IMG/M metagenome (GOLD analysis project Ga0114959, IMG submission 87317) | Freshwater microbial communities from Lake Croche, Canada to study carbon cycling - C_130625_EF_MetaG | ecosystem: Environmental > Aquatic > Freshwater > Lake | place: Lake Croche, Canada... | reverse complement strand
TTGCGGCCGGGAGGTATGGGCAGTTGGGTGGCGCGGTTGGGTGTTTTCCCCGCCATGTTGATTTCATCTCCCCCCCCCCCCCCCCCCCACCAAGGTGAAAGGCTGGAATTTGATCTGCAGTAGCATCACTTCGCTGGGTCGTGACCCCTACCGCAAGGCGGGGCGCGGGGGGCTGGGTGTAGTTGGGCCCGCCCTGGAACCGCATCGGAGGCCCAGCCGGGTCAGGGGGTCTTGGGTTCGCTCAAGGCCCTCTCCTGGCCTGCGCAGCATTGCTGCTAGGGTTCGTCAATCGGGCAGCGATGCCCGTAATCAACAAAAGAAGAATCCAATCATGATCACCTCAGCTTCAGCTGATTCCGGCGCAGCGCAGCGGCCATCCGCTGGCGACCTCCTGCGCGATCACGCTCAGCACCTGCTCAATGAGATCCCGGAGGATCTGGACGAAATCGCAGACCGGCTCACAGCCTTGGTCAATGGCCACGAACAGCACAACCTGCCTGTTGATCAGTGGTTGAGCCAGGGTCACTGGGAAATCCTGCGGGCCATATCGGCTCAGGCTCAGTCGATTGCCAGCGATGCACGCCTAGTCCTCAGCCAGATCATCGCTGCTGCCCCCTAGCAGCCCCTGCAGGGGCCCTCTGGGCCCTTCGCCTTGCCAACACCCGACCCCACCCCCTAGCCTCGTTTTCAGGCTCGGAACTCCAATCCTTCACGCAGCAGCCCATGACCTTTCAACCCAGCCCCCTTGGCCGTGACATCGGCGGTGGGGTCCGCAGCTACCACAACTCCACCATGCTCGGTCGGTTGGTTGAGTCGTCTCAGGAGACCCTTGATTCGGTAGGGGTTGATGACATGTGGCTAACCCGGCTTGCGGAAAACGCCATCACTCATGTCATCGCTGAGATGGAGGTGTTCCAGCTTGGGTCACCTCCACTTCCTTTTCCCTTGAGCTTTGACGATGCGATCAGCTTTCTGCGTGCGCGGGCTGCGGGGGTCGGGGAGTGAGCCAAGACACCCTGCAGGCAACTTTGATTGAGCGTGGCAGCCGCTATGGCCCGTTCAAAGGTCACGCAGAAGTGACCATGGCGCTTAAAGAAGTGTTGGCCAATGAGTTGGCCGCTCGCTTTAAAAAGTTGCCACCAATTCAACAGGAAGCTCTGGATATGATTTTTCACAAGATTGGCAGGATTGTAAATGGGGACAATAACTACGATGATTCCTGGCTTGATATTGCTGGATATGCTGAGCTGGTTGTAAAGGATTTACAGGGTGATGGCGTGTGATTGACGAAGCCACCGTGCGGGCAATACTGGCTTACCCTATTGAAGTGTCCTGCCACGACATTGGAGCGGATCTTGGCCTAAACCATTCAACAGTCAGGTGCTACAGGATTGGTAAGCGCGGCGCCAAAATTGCTTCAGAGCTGCCCAGGATTACCCCAGAAGCTCTCCGTCAAATATCTTTAGACAGCCGAGGAACACCAGAATCGATTGTTAGGGCGATCCTTACGGCATCGCTAGACATCAGCTGCACTGAGTTGGCGCGCCGGCACAAGATTGCTCATCACACAACTGTTACAGACATCAGGACTGGCCGGGCAAGACGCTCAATTTGCCCGGACCTTCCGCGTGTGTCGGCTGCTGTTCTGATGCGTACCTGCCAAGATTGCAAATTGTTCGAGGCCAGCCCACGACGGTTTGATGATGACGACGGGGTGGATGTCAGGCGGCCGGGTTATTGCACGATCGACATTCCAGAGTGCTTGGAGGGCATCACGTTTGCCCGCAGCTGCTCAGCCTTTCAATCCCGAACCCAGATAGCCTCAGACCATGGCAAGCATCTCATTCAACGTCCAGGGGATTAGGCCTGCACCTCAGGGGTCAAAACGGCACCTAGGAGGCAGGCGCATGGTAGAGCAGTCAGTAAACCTGAAGCCATGGCGGGAGGCGGTTAGGCAGGAGGCGCTGAAAACCGGAAAGCCCATGGCCATGGGGGCTGTGTTCGTTGATCTAGCCTTTCGGTTTGCCAGGCCCAAAGGCCATTACAACGCCAAAGGGGAACTGAAGCAAAGCGCACCTATGCGCGTGATCACCAAGCCTGACCTTGATAAGCTGCAGCGTTCAACCCTTGACGCTTTGACTGGTGTCCTTTTTAAGGATGATTCGCAGGTTTGCCGCATACTTGCAATGAAGTGTTATTGCCTACCTGGTGAGCTTGAAGGGTGTGAGATTGTTGTTGAGGATGTTGAGGGTGTGACATGACTGCAGTATCTTTCAAGATTGACTATTCAGAGCTTGAAGCAATGAATAGAGCACTTGCGCATCTAACTGGACGCTTTAACAATATTGCAGCCATTTCAATGACCAAGTCATCGAAGGATGCTGCAGATAAGCTAAGGTCCACCATCCTCCCTCAGATCAAAGGTGGTGCTGTTGCTTGGACTAGTAGAGGTCTCAGGCATTATCCGGCCACGCCACAGAACCTATCCTCAGCCGTTGGTTGGTCCTATGGTGACGGCAACATTTGGCAGGATTGGTCAGGCACAACGCGTCTGGCCGGCGGTGTGCCGTCAGGGCGCTACATGGGTCTCCTGTCCCGTGGCGGTGATAGAAGGCCCAAGGGAACTGAGTTGAGATTAAGAAAGGCTGGATTGATTCGTAACGATCAGTTCATTGTTCCTAATCGTTTTGCAGGTAGCAAGATCAACAAATATGGCAACCTGCCGCCATCTGAATACAATCGTATTCTTTCAAGGCTGAGTGCTGCAGATATTGCAGGTTCAACGCAAAACACAAAAGGCGGCAAAGGATCAAAGCGAAGGGGGTCTGACTACTTTGTTTTGAGGTCCGATGGGTCACGCCCATCACGCTGGCAGCTTGGCGCCAGTCCTAGCGCCATTGCTCAACGCGCAGGGTCAGGGCCAAAGGGTGGCACCGGTCGCGGCACGCATCAACGAGGCAGGCCGCAGACCGTTGGATATAAGCGGGGTTTCATCAGATCTCTGTCAATCACTGAACAACCTAATTACGAAAGGAAGTTTAACATTCATTCAATAGCAATGACGGAGTTTAAAAGAGTTTTTGGTATTCATTTTGAGCAAGTGACAAAAGAAACAGTCGATTACAGAAGATCAAGGGGGCTGATGTGATTGGGGGGGGGTGGCCTCTAGGTTCTTCCCCCGAAATTTTTATTTGAGGGTAAATTCGGACCTCTCTCTAGCTGTTGACAAGGGTTCTCAACAAGGTTGCAAATCAGAGTCAGAGTCGCTAGACTGAGTTTGTAGGCCGGCGAGGTGGAACTCCCGGCCCGTGACCAACCTGCAGGAACAGGCCGATGGATCTAAGCTACACGTTTGATGTCAGTCGTTTTCGCTTGGGAAAGCTTTGCAAGCACGGCCACGCATGGCCAGGCACAGAGCAAAGCCTTAGAAGGATAGGCACTCCATCAGCTTGCATGGGATGCACTGGTCGGAAAAGCTCGGATTGGCTGTTGTCGTTTTTGGATTACGAAACGATGGGCTGGCCGTCAGAGCAAACACTTGGCAAACTCTGCCCTTCTGGCCATCGATGGAATGACTTGGAAGCGTCGCTTAGAAAATGGGGCAGTTGTGTTTGTTGCACAAACATCAGAAGAACCAGTCCAGCGTATGCTGCCACTAGGCAAACTTGGTACGAAACAAACAGGGAAAAGCTTTGCAAAGATGGCAGGGAAAGGGCTGCGGCCAGAAGGGCCAACCCGATACTTGCAGAGGTTGATAGACAAAGGCAGCGAACTCCAGAACGTGCTGAGCAGAGAAGGCTTTACAAAGCAAGAATGACTCAGGCACTTAAGGAGCAGGGATTGACATCCCGTGGCACTGAAAGAATAAATGCACCTCCCGGATCAGAGCAAAGCGTATTGAATAAAGGCCTTAAGGCCGCCGGTCGATCCCTCAGCGTTGCCCGCCTGGTGATGAATGAACAGCTTCGCTACTGGCGCGAAAACCCCAGCGCCAAAGCCGATCACGACCGCCAATGGGGCCAAGCTAGTTGGTGGCTTGAGTATCAAACAAAACCAGAGCTTCGGCTTTACAACAGAGAAAAATCAAAACGCAGAAAAGCCAGAATGAAAGGAAATACTCTTATTAAAGTCTCTTCTCAACAAATCAATGAGCGATTTGAGCTGTTTAACAACTGCTGCGCGTACTGTGGTCAAAGTGGAGACATGCAAATTGAGCACGCTATCCCCATTTCAAAAGGTGGTACGCACGCGATAGGAAACATTTTGCCAGCATGTAGGCCGTGCAACTACAGCAAGCGGGATAAAGAGATTGAATCATGGTATAGATCACAGTCAGTCTTTACGGAGCTGAGGTGGAGAAAGATTCGCCGCACCCTTGGATGGACAAGTGGCGCAGTGAACCAGCTTGCCATGATCTAACAGCCTCAGCCTCCCAACTTGCAACCGGTTGCAACCGCTCGCTAGGCTGGTTGCAATGGCGAACTTAGTCAATAGCACCAAGGCTGCGGAGCTGATCGAGACCCAGACCGGACGCCGTTGCACTCGGCAGAACCTGGAGAAGCTCTGTGAGAAGGGGGCCCTTTTGGGAAGCCTTTGCATCCTCCAACCCAAGCCGCTGCGTGTGGATGCTGACCTTGTCGTGGGTGAGTACCTAGCGAGGGTGGCACCGCATCAGGCTGAGGCACGGCAGCCAGCGGCAAAGCGCGAACGGCCCGCATCAGCAGGCACCGCCCCGGCACCGCCCCGGCGCCAGCCTGCTCAGCTACCCAGCGATGCTCCGGAGGATCTGCCCGATTACACAGTCAGCCGTGCCCGCAGCGAGTTTGAAAAGGCCAACCTCCTGGAGCTGCAGCGCAAAACTCAGGAGGGTCTACTGCTCCGCCGCGAGGACGTGGAGCTGGCATGGGGCGGCGCGGTGAACATCACCCGCACTCGGCTTCTGGGCGTGCCAAGTACCGCCAAACAACGCATCCCGCACCTGGAGATTGAGGAAGTGGAGCTGCTGACCGGATTGATCCGAGAGGCCCTCGATGAGCTGGCAGCCGGGGAGGTGCAGGCATGATCACCGCCGACCCTGCGGAGCTGACCCGTCAGATCCTGGCTGGTTTCAAGCCACCGCCGCGGCTGCAGCTGAGCCAATACGCCGATGAGTTCGCGGTGATGACCGGCAATGCCGCCGAAAAAGGGAAGTGGAGCACGCTGCCGTACCAGCGCGAGATCCTCGACGCCTTCACGGATCCGACCGTAGAGACAGTGGCGATCATGAAGAGCGCCCGTGTGGGCTGGACAAAGATGCTGGGCGTGGTGATTCAGTTGTTCAGCCATCAAGATCCGTGCCCCGTGATGGTGGTGCAGCCGGTCAAAGAGGATGCCGAGGGCTACTCGAAGGAAGAGATCAAGCCGCTGTTTGAAGATACGCCGGTGCTACGCGGCCTGATCTCAGAAAGTAAATCTCGCGGCACCGCCAGCAACACGATCCTTCTCAAGCAACTGGCCAACGGTGGATTGATCGACATCGTGAACGCCGCCAGCGGCAGGAGCTTCCGGCGCAAGTCGCGGAAGGTGGTGCTGTTCGACGAGGTGGACGCCTACCCCAGGCTCGACGAGGGCGACCCGATCAAGCTGGGCCGCAACCGGGCGGACTACTACTGGGACCGCAAGATCGGCCTTGGCGGCACCCCGATTTTTGCAGGCGGCAAAACTCAGGAGTGGTTTCTGCGCGGTGATCAGCGCCGGTTCTATGTGCCATGCCCGTTCTGTCAGGCCATGCAGGTCCTGCGCTGGGAGCAGATGATTCGAGAGGGTGAGCACGCCGGGCATTACGGCTGCGAGAACTGCAATGAGCCGATCCCCCACAGCAAGAAACGGTGGATGGTGGAACGCGGCGAGTGGCGCCCAACGGCAATCAGTCAGCAACCGGGCCTGGTGTCGTTCCATATCTGGGCTGCCTACAGCTACAGCCCGGCAGCGGACTGGACCGTTTTGGTGCGCGAGCACGCTGAGGCACTGGAGGCCATGCGCAGGGGCGACCCCGACGCCATGCAGACGTTCCACAACACCGTTTTGGGTGAGCCATGGGAGGACTCCATCAGCGGCAAGCTCACCGGCGACGGGCTAGCAGAACGCCGCAAGAACGAAGCCGCAGGCAATGGCTATCCAGAAGACACCGTGCCTGATGGCGTGGTGTTGCTGACTGCTGGAGTGGATGTCCAGGGCGGCGGTGGCACCGTTGGCGAGCGACTGGTGCTCACGATCTGGGGCTGGGGCCGGGGTGAGGAGGGCTGGCACCTCGGCCACTGGGAGATCGATGGCGATCCGCAGCAGCCGGAAACACTGGCCCAGCTGGATCAGATCGCTCAGACCAAATGGCGCAAAGGCGACGGGACTGAGCTGCGTCTGACCATGGGCGGAATTGATGACGGTGGTTACGCGACCCACGAGGTGCGAAACTGGTGTCGCGGTCGGACCTCAACATGGGTGCCGATGAAGGGCTCGCCCCAAGCTGGCAAACCTCTGATTGGTCGTGGCGTGCCGGTAGACGTGAACCGCAAAAACCAGGCCATCGCCAAAAAAGGTGTCCTGTTGTTCAACGTGGGCTATGACGCCAGCATCAATCACCTGCAGGGCCGACTGCGCAACGAGCAACCTGGGCCCGGATACCTTCATTTCGGGATGGCCAGCACTGATCAATTCCTGGCTGAGTTGTTCCCGTGGAAGCGGATGCCAAAGCGGGACAAAGGTCAGACCACCTACAGTTGGGTGTTGCCCGCCGGCTCACGCGACGAAGCGGGCGACTGCACCCGCATGGCCTACGCAGCCCTGCAGCTGGTGGCCCGCCGCTACAATCGGGCGACTATGTGGGATCAGCTGGAGGCCAGCCTGGCCAAGCCGGCCACTTCTCAGCGCCAAGCGCGATCAAGTCCGCCAGCGAGAAATTCATTCTTGTCTAGCTGGTAAGTCAGACTCTCTAGCCTGAAGCCATGAGCCAAATTCCAGCCACTATCCGCGCCGGTGACACAGTGACCTGGCGGGACGTTGCATCAGCTGATGCGATAGGAACTCAGATCAGTTCGGTCAACTGGAAGCTGTCTTATTTTTTGCGATCAGCCACCGCAGGCGCCGGCCTGACTGTTGCCAGCACCGCATATGGCACCGGTTGGACGACCACAATCAGCGCCGCAGCATCGGCCGGCCTAACGCCGGGGGTGTTGTATTTCCAGGCTCGGACCACGTTTGAAAGTGACGTCCATACACTTTGGACAGGGAGCACAAAGGTTTTGCCAGCCTTGAACTATTCCGGCACTCCATCAGCATTTGATGGCAGGACTCAATCACAAATTGATTTAGAGGCTGTGCAAGCAGCCATTCGTGCATTGGTCAGTGGTGGCTCGGTAAAAAAATACACAATTGGGACGCGTTCAATGGAAAAATTTACGCTTGCCGAATTAATGGAATTGGAAGCTCGCCTTAAGGCCAGGGTGCAACGCGAGCTGGCGGCCGAGTTGGTAGCCAACGGTTTAGGCAATCCACGTAATTTATTTGTGAGGTTCAACTAATGGCATTTGGATTGGGTTTTTCAATTCGTGAACGACTGGGTTTCAAGCGGTCAAACAACTCATTGCCCCGGCAACGCATGTATGGAAGTGCAGCGATTAGCCGATTGACAGCGGACTGGGTAGGTTCAAGCACCAGCCAAGACGCCGAAATTCGCAGCAGTATGCGCACGTTGCGCAATCGTGCGCGTCAATTATGTCGAGACAATGATTACGCCCGTCAAGCTGTGCGAGTGTTGGTCAACAACGTAGTTGGCACTGGGGTTAAGTTTCAAAGCCAGGTTCGAATGCAACGCGGTGGTGGGCGATTAGATTCAACCATGAACGATGCCATTGAGTCTTGTTGGCGCGATTGGTGCCGCAAAGATTCAGCAGACGTTGCGGGGTTGTTGTGCTTTAGTGAAATTGAACGATTGGCGATGGGATCAGTTGTAGAATCTGGTGAAGTTTTCATTAGATTGATTCGTCAAGCCCCTGGGCGCAGCTTGGTGCCATTGGCGCTGCAAGTGTTGGAAGCTGATATGCTTGACGAGAATTGGAATGGTACCAGCGAACAAGGTAATGAAATCAGAATGGGAGTAGAGGTGGATGAATACTCTCGACCAGTTGCCTATTATTTTTTTCAACGGCATCCTGGAGATTTTCAATATGGTCAAAAAGCCAATCCTTACCGCAAACGGTTGCGGGTTCCTGCTGCTGAAATTATCCATCTATTCAAAGTTGAGCGTCCCGGTCAGACCCGTGGGATTACCCGGTTTGCTTCGGCATTGGCATCCATTCATCAATTGAACGGTTACCTAGATTCTGAATTGGTAGCAGCTCGTGCGGGAGCGGCTTTAATGGGATTTATCACAACTCCAGAGGGAACCTATCCTGATGACGGCGTGATGGACAACCAGCGCACAATTGAATGGTCGCCTGGGCAATGGCAAATTTTGGCCCCTGGTGAATCGGTCACTGTGCCAGCGTTAAACCGTCCGGCGGGAATGGAGGGCTTTATGCGTCAATGCTTGCGTAGTATTAGTGCAGGTATAGGTGTTCCTTATCCAAGTTTGTCTAGCGATTACAGTCAAACAAATTACAGCAGTAGCAGATTAGAGCTGCTTGAAGCTCGCGACAGTTATCGCGCCGAACAGGATTGGTTGATTGAAAATTTGCATCAACGGGTATTTGATGAATGGCTTGATATGGCTTCTCTATCTGGTGCGCTTAATTTGCCAAGCTACGAAACCGATCCAAGCCGCTACAACCAGCCTCGGTGGTTGGCGCGTGGTTGGGCTTGGGTTGATCCACAAAAAGAAGTCGCTTCTTACAAAGATGCGGTTCGTTGCGGGTTCTTGACCCAGGGCGACGTAATCGCCCAAGGAGGCGGCGACATTGAGGAATTGATGACTGCGCGTCAACGGGAGCTAGAACAGGCGCAAGAACTTGGTCTAATGTTTGACACTGATCCCGCCCAAGTGAGTGACAAGGGCATTGAGCAGCCACAGCCGCAAGATCAAACACCAGTGGACCAGTCGCTAGCCTGAACTCAGTTGGCGCAAGGCATGAAAATCAAACTCCGAAGCCTGACACGTTCTGCACCGGTCGATCCGGCGGCGGTAGACGCAAGCGGCCAGGGGATCACGTTCAGTTTTAGTTCTGAATACCCTGTTGACCGCTGGTTTGGCGCTGAGGTGTTAAGCCATCGCGCCGGCGCTGCGGACCTTTCGCGCCTTAACGATGGCGCCCCATTGCTGCTCAACCACGATCCGAATCAATTGATCGGCGTGATCGAGAAAGCCTGGATTGAAAACGGACGCGGTTACGCGACCGCCAGGTTCGGCAGCAGCCCCTTGGCTCAGCAAGCCAAGCAAGACGTGGCCGACGGCATCATGCGCAACGTGAGCGTTGGCTATCGCGTCTTGGAGCTCACGGCTGGCGAGAAGAACGGCGACCAGCCGCAAACCTTCACCGCCGACCGTTGGGTCCCGATGGAACTCAGCCTTGCTCCGATCCCGGCTGACCCTTCCGTCGGGATCTTGCGATCAGACAACGATGCCGAGGTGGAGGTCCCGGTAACGGTGCCATCTACCGCTCAGACTACCGAGCCTGAGCAACAACAGGAAGCCTCGGCTTCCACCGTTCAACCTGAATCCCCTAACCCCACCGAACCAACCATGTCCGACACCGTTCTTGAGACGGCACGCACGGAGGCTGTTGCCGCCGAGCGGAGCCGGATTGCCGCGATCACCGCCATCGGTGAGAAGCACAACCAAGCCGACCTGGCCCGCCAGCTGGTCGAGTCTGGCCGTTCAATTGACGAAGCCCGCGCTGCCTTCCTGGAAAAACTGGGCGCCAAGCAAGAGCCTATCTCCGGCAGCACCGGTGATGTTGATCTCAATTCCAAGGAACAACGTGAGTACAGCGTTGTCCGTGCCATCAATGCTGCCATCAGCGGAAACTGGAACGACGCAGGCCTGGAGCGCGAAGTCTCCGCCGAAATTGAACGCAAGGCAGGCCGCGCAACCAGCGGTTTCTTTATGCCTCACAATTTGCAAATGCGGGCGCCCTATGCAGTTGGTGCCGCTGGGACCGGCGGCAACTTGGTAGCCACCAACTTGCTTGCATCGAGTTTCATTGAGGTGTTGCGCAACAACGCTTTGATCATGAACATGGGCGTTACCACCCTCACGGGCCTGGTCGGTAACGTTGCGTTGCCCCGTCAGATCACCGCTACTCAGACCTATTGGGTCACGGAAGCCAGTTCGCTGACCGAGGCAGAAGCCACTTTTGACCAGGTGACACTGTCGCCCAAGCAAATCGGCGCTCGTTCTCAGTACAGCCGCTTAGCCCTGCAGCAAACCACGCCTGACATTGAGGCCGTGGTGCGTAATGACCTGGCGCGAGTCATGGCCCTTGGTATTGACCTAGCCGCTATTTCCGGTTCTGGCACCAGCGGTCAACCTACCGGCATCCTCAACACCTCCGGCATTGGCTCGGTGGCCATGGGGACCAACGGCGCTGCTTTCACTGATGGCGCCTCCGGGTCTACTTCCGGCCTTGATCAGCTGATTAGCCTTGAAAGTAAATTGGACATTGCCAACGCTTTGAATGGCTCGCTCTACTACCTCACCAACGCCAAAGTTGTTGCAGCTCTTAAGAAGTTAAAGAACGCTTACGGCGAATACCTCTGGACCGCTTCCGATGGCGTTACCACCAGTGGCACTCCTGGCGGCGTCAACGGCTATGGGGTGATGCGTTCCAACCAGGTGACCAGCGCCGGCACCAAAGGATCCGGAACCGGCCTGAGCGCACTGATTTTTGGTAATTTCCAAGAATTGGTGATTGGGATGTGGGGTGCTCTTGAAGTGTTGCCTAACCCTTATGGCAGCGGTTACAACGCCGGCTCCGTGGACATCCGCGCCATGCAAACTTGCGACATCGCAGTGAAACATGCCGCATCGTTCGCCGCGATCACCGACATCATCGCTTAACCCTGTTGTTATCTTATGGGGCCGGTCTTCCGGCCCTTTCTGCTATGGCTCGTTTTAGAGTTCGCGCTGAATTTTTTGTTCACATGAATGGTCAAGTGTTTGCATCTGGCGCCAAAATAGATCTTACCCCAGAGCAATTTGAGCTAGTAGCTCATCAAGTCGAATCATTGCCTGAATCCAAGCCGGCTCGCAAGCCTACTACCACCTGATGGCTTTCACCGAGGATCCCACTATTTTCCTCGACCTTAATGGCTTTGGTGTCCCTGTGGTCGCCGGAGCCGTTTCTGGTGCAGGCATCCTTGATCAAAACAGTGAGCTGATCCTGGGTGGCGATGTTGTCATGATTGACTACCTACTAACAATCCTTACCAGCCAATTTGGCAACCTTGCCTATGGTGATTCCATTACCATTGATGGCTCTGTTTACAAGGTTGAGCATGAGCCAATGCGAATTGATGACGGCACATTTTCAAGGATTCCGCTGATGAAGACGCTACAGCAATCCCTGACAGCGGTCTTCACGTTTGACGTTTTTCAAGCCGGGGTGTTTACAGCATGACTATCGCCAATCTGATACGGCGCCTTGTTGTCAACCGACCGCTAACAGCTGCCGATCATGACGGCAATCTAGACGCGATCGAAGCTGCGGTTGACACCAAGGCGGCTACCGCCAGCCTTTCCACCGTCGCCACCAGCGGCCTCTACGGCGACCTCACCGACCTTCCCACCCTCGGCACCGCAGCATCCCGCAACGTGCCCGCCACAGGCGACGCCAGCGCGACTCAGGTGGTGCTGGGAGACGACAGCAGGCTGAGCAACGCCCGCGAGTGGGGCGCCAGCACCGTCACCCAGGCCGAGGCCGTGGCCGGCACATCAATCAGCCGCCTGGCATTTACGCCCCAGCGCGTGTTCCAGGCCGCCGCCGCATGGTGGCAGGCCAATTCCTCGGCGGTGGGCCGTGCCCTGGCTACTGCCGCCACCCAGGCTGACGGGAGGACGGCCCTGGGACTGGGGTCGGCGGCAACTGCGGCCACTAATGATTTTGCTGCGGCATCTCACTCCCAGGCTTGGTCAACCATCACCGGCACGCCTACGAACGTGGCTGGGTATGGCATTACCGACGCTCTGAGCACCGGCACTGCAGCGTCCACCTATCAGCCCCTGAGCGCCAATCTGACGGCACTGGGGGCCAACGGCACTAGCTACTACCTATCCCGCGCCAACCACACCGGCACGCAGTCGGCCAACACGATCACGGGCCTGGCTGCCGTCGCCACCACCGGCGCCTATGGCGATCTATCTGGCCGCCCCACGGCATTTGATCCTGCATCGCCTGACCCAATCGGCGGCACCACTCCAGCCGCTGGGAACTTCACCGCCCTGGGGGCTTCCTCCTCCCTGCTACTGCCCGCTGCCGCCCCTGGCACCCCGGCAGCCGGCCACGTTTATCGGGTCGTCAATCAGCTCCGTTACCGAGATTCCACGGCCACTGAGCAGGTTCTGCTCTATGGCGCGGGTAATCTGTCAAACCTTGCCGACGCCGCAGCGGCACGAACCAATTTGGGCCTTGGCACGCTGGCTGTGGCTGGGGCAGGCGGAGGGCTCTCAATTCAATCGGGGACGCTGGTGCCCATCGATCACATCCCTCTTGTATGTACAAATAATGATGAAACCGGAACTACCGGAAGCAATAGGGCAGAAAAAAGGATTCACCGTGCTTTTACGGTAATTGGCTGCTATTGGGAGTGCGCCACAACTGGCAGCACTTCTAGCCAGGCCATGCCCTACCTACGGCCTAGCAGCACTGGCACCAAGGCCAGCCTGTTAACGGGAAACGCAGTTCTTGCTGCCTTAGCCGGTTACATCGATGTCTCTGCAAATCTTACCGGCACGCTTACTGGTGTCGCCGGTGATTCTGTCGGCGTCGATCTAAACGCCGTTGGCACCGGCGCCAAGGGCCACATCCTCACCATTGTCGTTCGCTATTCCTGAACATGACCACAACCGCCATCAATCCAGCCACCGGCGTCGAGTATTACAGCGACGGCCCTTTCGAGGGTAACAGCGTTAAACGCTATGTCGCCGTCACCGATAGCCAGGTCCGCAACCCTAACGGTGGGCAGTGGCCATTCAATCAAGGGGCGGTTCATGATGAACCAGTGGACTATTTTGAACTGGTTCCATTCCAGGAGGTTCCTTTTGATGAAAGAATTTTCCGAGTTGACGATACAAAATCCGGCTGGAACCTTATCCCTTTCACACCAAAACCCCTTGCAGGCAGGCCTCAAGGTAAGTACGTCCGCACCGAAGTCATCAAGCGCCGCAGCATGGATGAGTTGCGCACGCTGGTTTATGGCTATTACCAAAACGCTAATAATTCACTATGGCCTCAGGAAAGTGGCTATGACCAAAAGCTTGCCTATGCCCGCGAGCAGGTCGAGAAAGGGAATCGGCTGGCACAATTCAACGATCTGATTGCTCGCCATTCCGCACTGCTGGCGGCATCGTTTGAAAACGACGCCAGGTTGAAGCAGCTCAACGCAGAGATCACCGCCGCTGGCGAATCTGGGCCGATTGATTTCAACCCCGAGGAAGGATGGGTTACCGGCATTTAGCGCCACCCTGGATCACCCCCGCTAGGGGGGCACCTAATCGAGCCATGCAGATCATCTACCGCCGCCGCGTCTCCGCCAGCTACACCCCAACCGACACCGACGCCATTGCCTATCTGTTGGCGCTGGCAACGGCGGACGGCGCGACGCCTGGAGCCATCGTGCAGCAGGCGGTGGACACCTATTTTCAGGGGCTGAAGTCAAACAGCCTCTGGACACTGGTCAATCAGATTTACCTCTTCTGCGGTCCACTTACGCTGGCTGGTGCGTTGACGCCTGCCAAGGGATCTAGCCCAACAAATAATGGGTTTGGCTCTGGTGATTACAACCAAATACTAGGACTACCAGGAAACGGAACAAGCAAATACTTAAGCATCAATACAGCAAGCAACTCAATTAACGTTTCTTCGCATCACTTTTCAGTCACTTGTAGCGGTGGCATGGAAACCAGCGGAGACAGGATTGCAGTTGGCTCTTTTAGTGGCAGCACTGGTGCTAGCCTGCTGTCGTTGGATATATTTGGAACAGGAATTAACAGATCTTTTAGGTCTGGTACTTTTAACGGCGGACAGTTTCCTTCAATCAGCTCAGGCCTTGGGGCCAGTGGGTTCCTATGCGGTTCCAGAACCGCGTACAATGCGGCATTTGTTGATTACAACGGTACAACATCGAGCAACGCTACTAGCCTTTTCCCGTCTTTCATCGCGGGTTCACCATATCTCTATGCCCTTAACAGCAACGGCACCGCGGCGGCATTCTCTGCAATGTCTCTCCAGATCTTTACCAGAGGAGCCGGTCTTACCACCGCCCAGTCTGCCACCTTGCGCAGTCTGAACAATGCCTATATTGCCGCCATTTCGGCAATCTAAAATGAATGTAGTTGCTCTCCGAAGGATTTCCATGGGACCCGAAGCCGCCATCGCCCTTGCTGCATTAGCTACCGCAATTTGCGGAAGTGGCGTCAAGGCTCTTTACCAAATCGCCAAGGGCCTGGGAAGCTTTGAGGCCCGTATTGGGATCTGGATCGAGCACAGCGAAAGACGGTTTAGTCATCTGGAAAAAATTACAGATGAGCATGACGAGCGACTGAGGCAGGGGAAGCTATGATGACCAAATTCCTTGGCCCCTGCCTGCTGTTTGCCGGCCTCTGCCTACTAGCCGGCGCGGGTGTGGGCGTTGCTGATTGGGCTGCGTGCCTGCGTGGCCACGGTGGTGCAGCATGCCGGGCCCCAAGATCTGAGGCCATGGCTGCCCTCAGTGGCGCCGCAAACGTTGCCCTTGGTGTGGCCCTGCAGGAGCGGACCCCATGACGGCGAGTAGGTGTGAGCAAATTTTGACGGCGTTTGCCACCGTTGCCCGCGGCGTTACTGGCATGTCAGCCAGGGTTTACCGGGACCGGGGTCAGGCCCTTGGCTCTGCTGAGCTGCCCAGTATTGCCATAGACGCGGCATCAGAGGACGACGATACGGGCCCCAGTGTGCCGGTCTGCCTGACAATCTCAACACTGATCGTGGAGGTGACCATTTACGTGCAACAGGCACCGATCACAACGGCGACCGATGCAATTCGCAGTGAACTGCATCAGCGAGTGATGACCAGCTCAGCAATCAACGCTTTGGTCGTCAATGTTGTTCCGGCCGGCCGCCGGTGGGTGACGGAAGCTCAGGATTTTGGTGGGGTCATCTGTCGCTACGCTGTGACATATCAGACCTCACGCAACGATCTGACGATCGATCACCCATGAAACGTCAGGCTCCCGAGTCTGATTCAGTTTTGCCCCCGTGGCCAACTGAGCCAGGCTCTTACCTGCTCGTCGATGGTGAGTGGGCCCTCGAATCCGTAACACAATCCCCCGAAAACGATGCCTTCCGCCTACACGAAACGCCAGTGGCTGATGGCCAAACTGGAGACGACGTACGGGACCAGCTCCAGTCCAACGGGGACGGAAGCGATTCGGGTGCGCGACCCGAAGCTGACGGTCCTTGACGCCAAGGCCATTGCCCGCCCGAGCCTTGACGGTCAATTTGGCGAGGCCTTGCCAGACATCATGGCAGAGCTGAAAATGGGCGTGGGCTTTGGTGTTGAAGCTGTGGGCTCCGGCGCTGCCGGCACGACTCCCTCGTACGGGATTTTTCTGCAGGCTGCGGGCATGAGCGTGGCTACCGTTGCGGCCACTTCCAACACCTACTCGTTTGCCTCCTCAGCCGCCGATTCGGTGAGCCTTTATCACGATTGGGATGGCAACAAGCACGCCGGTGTCGGTGGTCGGACCAAGAGCTGGGAATTGAAGATGACAGCCGGCGAAGTGCCGCTGTTTACGTTTGACGTTCCCGCAATCTATGTGCCCCCGGTTGATGCGACATCACCAACCCCAACTTACAGCAACATGGCAGCCCCGGTTGCCTGTAATTCGACCAATACCCCTACATTTTCAATTTTTGGTTATAGCGCTTGCATTATTGATTTTTCCCTGAAGTGTGACAACACCCATCAGTTTTACGACTTCATGGGCTGCTCTCCCAAGTTTGACATTTTGGATCGAGCCATCACAGGTAGCATCAAGATCCAGCGGCCCAAAGGGCTGAGCGAAAAGGATTTTTACGCTGCTGCCGTGGCTTCAACATCTGGGGCCATCAGCCTTACCCATAACACGGTTGCTGGCAATCGTCTAGCGGTGAGCCTGCCTAAGGTTCAGCTTGGCGCCCCTTCCCAGGATGACGCCAGTGGCCTGGCTGCATTGACCCTGCCGTTTACCGTTCGCCGCACCCCTGGCAGTAGCGACGCCGGCACGATTGCATTCACCTGAACTCCTCAGACTCTCAACTCCAAACTTCACCCCTGATTCTCAATGTTTGATCTTCTCAGCGCAGGCGACACGTTTCCAGGTCAAGTGGAGCTGAGCATCATTGATCACGAGGGCGCCCGCGAGGAGGTGACGTTTACGGCGCACTTCAACCGCCTGGAGCAGACCGAAATCAATGAGTTGGTCGAGGCCATCAGGCACCGAACGGCAGTCCTCAAGGCCATTGAGGATGGCCGCACGCTGCCAGATGCTGCCAAGGGTGTGGCCGCCTTGGATGATGTCCATGTCGCTGATCGCGTCCTAGGCGGCTGGGGTGATGACCTCCTTGCAGGTGATGATCCCATGGAATTTGATGAGGACTCGAAGCGCCGGGTGATTCAGTTCCCTGGCATGGCCACCGCTATTACGACGGCATGGATGAAGCTCGCATTTGAGGGCGGCGGAAAAAAGCCAACCTCCACGAAATCGCGAGGGAATGGCATCGGCAAATGACCACCAGCGGCCCGGTTGAAACTCAGGCCCAGGAGGATGCCCGGCTGATTGCCGAGGCTCGCGCCCTGGGGTTCGAGTACTCCCCCCAGGAACGGCCGGAGGAAGTTGAGCCTGTCTGCTGGATCTGGCCTGAGAACCTACCGGCCTTCGAGCTATGGGCGCGGGTGTTCACGCAATGGCGGACCGATCCCGAGGGTCGCCGCAGTGGCCTGGACTATGCCGCTGTCGTGGCGCTGGGAGGCCTTCATTGGGGCCGTAAGCGGTTGGCCGATGCGATGGACGACCTACGGGTGATTGAGTTGGAATTTCTGCGACTGATGCGCGTCTCGGAGGTGAGCTAGATGGCGGTGAATCTGGACGCCATCCTGAAAATTGGGGCCGATGTCACCGGGACGGGCAATGTCTCCAAATTGTCAGACACGCTGATCAGGGTTTCTCAGTCCGCCAAGTCAGTGGCATTGGAGGAGCTTGGTCAACGCGGCGCCGATATGCAACAAAAATTGGCAACCTCAGCCGCTGCCGCTGCAGTGCAAATCAATGCTGCCGATAAGTTAGTCCTGGAATCCAGGATGAGCTTGGCCCAGAATGATAAAGAACGCAAGGCAATTCAAGGGGAGCTTACTAGTGTTCAGCTCAAGGGAGCCCAATTACAGCGTGCCGCTGTAGAGCAACAACTGACGGCAGAGCTGAACCTTGCAAGGGCCAAAAAACAAGCCACACAACTTGAGCTAGATCGTGCGCAAGCTGTTGTCAGTACGGCCGGCAAATATGGTAAGATTACTCCTGAAATCATGCGGCAAGCTGAAGCCGCAAGAACTGCAAATACAGCCGCTGAGAAAGAATTACAGACAACGACTCAGATTGTTGCGGAAAAAAGACAAGTTGCTGATGCGCAGCTAAGAGCTAGTCAGGCGCAGGCCGAATCGCTGCAAATTACAGAGAAGAGCGCAGCATCGGTTTTGATTGCTAGCAGGGCTTATCAAGTTGCATCCCAGGCGGCGGATGCTGTTAGAAACGCTTTGGTATTTGCTACCAAATCTTCTGTTGAATTTGAAACAAGTGTGGCAAATGTTGTTAAGGTCATGGATGGCTTGAGCACACCAAAAGCAATTAAAGAAATATCCAATGAAATTATTGACCTTTCTAAAGATTTACCGGTAACGGCTCAAGGATTTGCCGAAATTTATGCAGCTGCAGGTGCATCTGGTATTGCTCGTAGCGAAGTTAAACAATTTGCCAAGGATGTTGCTGGGGTCAGCATTGCTTTTGATATGACGGCTGATCAAGCTGGTAATTCTATTGCCAAGCTTCGTAATAGCCTTGGCATGACGCAGCCAGAGGTTATGAAGCTGGCTGACGCCATAAATTATCTTGACCAACAAACTTCAGCTCGTGCCAACCAATTAGTTGAATTTGCGTTAAGATCTGGCGCCGTTGGTCAACAAGTTGGATTAGCCGCAAAAGATACGGTGGCATTTGGTGCGGCCATGATTTCTGCAGGCGTCGAAACGGAAATCGCGTCTACATCATTTAACAACATGGTCAAAGCTCTTTCTCGCGGCGATTCCATGACCGACCGCCAGGTTTCGGCGTTGCAAACCTTGGGATTGGCGGCCGGTAAAGCTGCAACCGACCTCAGCAAAGCCCAGGACGAAATGGCGCGATCGGCTGAGGATCGGCGCTATGAAAATGCTTTGAACAATCGCAAAGAAGCTACACTTCTGTCGGCGAAAATTGAGACTGAAGGAGTTTTGCGCGAAATAAATTACAGAATGGATCAACAATTAGAAATTTTAAATCGTGGATTGTCACAAGAAGAAAAACAATTAAATCGAAAATACAGAACAGTTGAGCAAGGCGAACGGCGCCATACAGAGGATTTAATGGATGAATTAAGGCGTAGAGTTACGGGTACTGACGCCGCATCGCAAGCTTTCTTAAAAAAACAGCAACGAGCTATAGAAGATGAAAGTCAAAATCGCATGGACGCAATTAATGATAGAAAAGATGGGGAGCTAGCTATCCTTAAAGACAAATATAAACAAGAAAAACAACTTGCAAAAAATAATTTCGAGGATTTAAAGAAAGATGAACAAGACGCTTTAGATGCCAAAAGAAAAGAAATTGAATCATCTTTTACCGAAGAAAAAGCTTTGCATAGTGATCAGCAAAAAATTCTTAAAATTCAGCAAGACGAAGCCGCCAGGCTTTCGGGTCAGAGTGCGGGGTTGAAATTATCCAAGGCAATGCAAGAAAACGCATTGCCTACTATTATTGATATTTTCAAACGAATTAAAAATTTGCCAAAAGAAGTTCAGTTATCAACTATTTCTGATTTATTTGGCGACGAAGCCAAAGGATTAAATCCCATAATTCAAAATATGGATACACTTACTCAGGCTTTAACAAATGTAGCCAATGAAGGTAATTATGCTGGTTCTATGGCTAATGAACTTAAAATTAAAATGGAAACTACTGCAGCTCAAGCGCAAATTGCCGCTAATAACGTTCAGGCCTTGCAGCTTGAAATAGGCCAGCAGCTGCTACCCAGAATCAAGACCTTGTTGGAATACTTGATCCCTGCAGGTAAGGCCATTGCCGGTTTTGCCCGCGAGCATCCAACGGTAACTCTCTTGGCTGCTGGTTTCACCGCGATTGCTGCTGCTGTGGTGATTGCCATTCCGCCAATAGTGGCCTTTGCGTTTGCGCTGCAGGGTTTGGCGGATCTGGGCATTGGCGCCACGCTGGCCAGTTGGGCCACTGGGTTTCTGACCGCAGCTGCCAGCGTGGCCACCTTTGTGGCTGGTGTTGTCACCGCCCCAGTCCTAATCGCCGCCGCCCTGATCGCCGCCGGTGCCGCAATCTTCATTTTCCGCGACAGCATCGGGAAGACTTTCCAGGAGATCTGGGCCACGATTGCGGATCCCAAAACCGGATTCATTGCCATCATCGGGATGGCATGGAACAACATGGTGGATGGGATGAAGGCATATCTGGCGGGCATGATGAAACCCATTGCCGACACCTGGAATGCCATTGTCAACAGCGTGCGCGGCGCAATCAATGGCGCCATCCGCCTGGCGGGTCAGGGGATCAATGCCCTGATCGAGCAGGCGAACCGGCTGCTGTCGGCCTACAACGCAGTGGCCAATGTGACCCACCTGCCGCAGGTGGGATTGATTCAGTACGTCAACGTCCCTCAGTTTGCCGAGGGTGGGCGAGTTGATCGGCCCACCTATCTGCTCGCTGGTGAGGCTGGCCCTGAGTACATCGTGCCTCAATCCAAGGTCCCGCAGTTCGTGGGCGCCCACATGGGTGACACCGGCCTAGGACTTAATGGCGCCAGGGGTGGCGGTGGCCAGGCCCCGGTCGTCAATGTCCAGACCGGCCCCATCATGCAGCAGCCAGACGGCTCCCGTTGGGTCTCCATGGAGGATGCCCAGACCATGGTTGGTGATGTTGCAGATCAAATCTGGCGCGGCCTCACCTCCTATGACGGGCGCCGCGCCCTGGGGCTGGTTCGATGACCGCCACCGGCCCTTATTACTGGACCCAGACCCTCAAGTGGATTGATGCCGGGGGGAACTCCCGCCTGCGTTGGCAGCGGCTGTCGGCCGATCAGCCGTGGGCGGTGTGGGATGCCAGCGACGGCGATGGCGCCCAGGGTTGGAACTATCAGGAGTTCGAGTGCCCCAACATCGTGGAGGGCCTCGTAACGGGTCAGGTCACGATCCAATTCCCCAATACCGCAACCGTGCGAAACGTGGTGCTCCAGGCCCTTCAGGAACAATGGCTGGTCGATGTCCGCCACTACAGGGTGACGACCGCAGCCCTGAGGCTCTACGGATCGTTTCTAGGCGCCGTGCGCGGGGGGTCGGGCGATCTGTCGTCGCTGTCGATCTCGGCGGAGTGTTCACCGCCGCCGGTGGTTGCGACGATCCCGCCACGGATGGCGACGACTGAGCTGATTGGTACGCCTTGTAGGTTGGATTTCTGATGCCCGCAATCTCTTTTTCTTCCTCGCCTAGCGGAACCAGCAACGGCAAGTCCTCATCAATCAGTATTGGCCTCGGTCGGCCGGTGGCCCCCGTCGCGCTGGGTGGCGCCATGGCGGCACACGTCACCAATGGCCTCGATGTCCAGTCGCCGTGGAATTCCAACCAGACGGCGATGCTTCCGTTTGAGCGCGTGCCGATCGTCTGGGCCCGGCGCGCTGATGGGATCGGTGGTGTTCTGGTCAGTCCCAAGGCGACGGAATGCCGATTCTCAACCCCGTCGCTATCGGGTCTGCCCGTCGCCAATGCGGTCGCCGTCGCCTACCACCTCGTTGTCAGTGATGGCCGCTGCGGTGGCGTTCAGGTCAGGGACGTTTTCCATGGCCGTTGTCGGGTCGGTCAATTCAACCAGAGCTATAGCAAGCGGGCCGGAACATGGAGCCCCGGTAACACCCTGGCGGCTGTCTATGCCGGCACGCAATTGGTCGCCAATGCGGTCGTAGCGCCGACGTTCTGCGGCACCACCGGCACTTATGAAGGCTGCACCACGTTTTCGTTTCGAGTCACATATTTCAACGGGTTTGACGTCGGCGGCAACGGCCTGCCCGATCAAGGCTTCTGGAAACGCCAGGTCCACCTCTTTGTCCGCAATGGCGCCCAAACCACCCGCTTATTAGACAACACCTACGGAAGCTCCAACAACCTCGCCGACCTTTACCTCTGGCTGCTGACCCGCAATGGCCGGACCCCAGCGCAGCAGATCGATCGGGATTCGCTGCTCACTGCGGCCCGGTTCATGAACGTCAACGGGCTCTTCTGGAACGGCGTGCTATCGGAGCCGACAAGTATCAGCGACTGGATCAACAGCATCGGCCGGTTCCTCCTGGTGCGGGAAACGAAAATCGGCGGCCGTTATGGGTTGCGCCCCCTACTGCCGACCACCTCAACCGGCGCGATCGACATCAGTCCGCTGAAACCCTCCTGGGTGTTCGACAGCAACGCGATCGAACCTGGCAGCTATTCAATCACCTACCGCGATGCCGAAAGCCGCCGCCCATTCCGGGCCATGATGGCCTGGCGCCAGCAGGGTGATGACGGGCTCTCTGGAATCACGCGCACATCCGAGGCCAGCTATTCCGACACGCCGGGATATGCGCCTCTCGAAACGTTTGACCTAACCCAGTTCTGCACCTCTGAGATTCACGCCATCAGGGCTGGCATTTTCGAGCAGGCCAAACGGAGGTACTGCACGCACACTGCCCGCGTGACGGTGGTGCCCGGCGCCTATGACAACCGGCTGGGGGAGGGAGACCTGATTGCCCTGCAACTGGACCGCGAGGACCTCGACACTGGCGTCTCCGATCCGGTGATCGAGTGGTACTGGCTGACATCGATGAGTGCCGGGCGGGAGGGCAGGCTGATCCTCGACCTGGAGCACTGCCCGGTGGATTCCCTGGGTCGCTCGCTGGTGGCCCTTGACGTGGCTAACGCGACGGCCCTGGGGGATCAGTTTGTCACGGGCGACAGCGGCCCCTCCTGCGATGAGGATCCCAGCCGGGCCACGGATACGTCAATTCCGGCCGAGGATGCCATCAGCAGGACGAGGGAGGAGGTCTATTTCTATAACAAGAATGGGCGATTTCCTGATAATAACGAATATGCGCCGGTGCCAAAGGGCCAGCCTCCGATTATTAACAACAGCGGCGGTAGCGGTGGTGGTGGTGGTGGTGGAGGTGGTGGTGGTGGAGGTGGTGGTGGAGGGGGCGGGCCAAGCCAGCCGCCAACGCAGCCACCATCGCAGCCCAACAATCCCTACGGCCCACCGAATTGGCCGCAAAGCCCAACCGGGGATCCAGCAGATGGAAAGCCGCCACAAAAAACCCCGCCACCCCCTGCAACTCGATCGCAGTGGTATGTGGTTGTGAGCTGGGAAGACCCAGAAGGTGATATTTTAGTTTATGATGAAAATGTTGCAACTTTTGGGATCGGTCAAGGTTATTGCTATATCAACGGAACAACAGGATTTGGCAGTGGTTTATCAGTAGCGGTAGGCATAGTGACTATTAGCGAAAGTGGAAACACTGAATCTTTTTATTTAACAAGTAGCATAGGGGTTAATTTTGTGCGTTATCATTTTGTAGGCGCCGCTCTTTTATATCGTGATCCTGACAACCCAGAGAATCCCAACAAGCGTATAGACAGCATTGGAGATGGGTTGTATTGATGACCACCTTCCCAGCCCTTACCCCCAGCACCTCTGAGCTAACCCCCGGTGCTGCCACCCCGCAGGTGATCAGCACCCTGGCGGGCGGCACCCTCACCACGCTCGCCGATCTGGTCGCCGTGGGGGGCACCCTGGCGATGACGTTCCAGGGTCTGACCGAGGCCCAGGCCAACAGTATCCGCAGCCATTGCGCGGCCCAGGCTGGGACCTCATTCCCATTTCCTACGGCCACCGTGCCGGACGGTGACACCCCCGTCGGGTTCGCGTGGATCTATGACGCCCCGCCCCAGGTAGATGACATCAGGGCCGTTGCTGGCAGCGAATACTATTCCGTCTCCTGCGCGTTCAGGGCCATCCGCCTGCGGCGTGCGGTGCCACCGTCGGCAACTGCGCGGCTCAACATCACCACAACCCCGGCGTTGGCGCTGCAGCCGACCCCTTCGGCGGTGGCGGCGTTGAACATTACGACAACGCCGGGAATCAATTCCCCGCCATGGGTGCCATCTGCATTGGATCTTTGGTTTGAAAAGCCAACGAGCGTTTCAACCTGGACCGGTTTGGTTCAGAGTCGGAACCTTGTTCAGGCAACCTCTAACCAGCAGCCAACATTGAACAGCACGGCGATCAATGGGCTACCGGCGCTCACGTTTGACGGGTCAAACGACCTGATGACCTGTTCAACAGCTGGAATTTCTGGGGTTAGTAATTGCTCCATGTTCCTTGTGATGCGTTACAACGGCACAAGGCAAAACATGGCCGCTGGTATTGGGCCCTTTGGCCAGGGAACCAATGCTATTCGTGCGTTCTATAGTCAATCTGGCAGCATTCAAGGGTTTACAACTTATGCAAACGACATAAACGGAAGCTCACTTGGCTGTGACAATGGCGGCGATTATCATATTTGGAGTGTTGTGCAAAATGGCTCCACTGTCACCCTTGCCCGCGATGGAGTCACCGCTACTTATACCCTCCCAGGCGGAGCCCCATCTGCAATCACCAGTTACGAAGCGTTTCTTGGCGCGTTTCAAAGCAGTCAATCTTTTGGGTTTTACGCTCCGGTTTCGGTGGCGGCTTGGCTGGTCGAGTATCGAGCCATCAGCGGAGCGGACAGGGAGCGCTACGAGGGCTATCTCGCCGATGTCTACTGGCGCCAACGGGGGGCAGCCGTGCCGCTGGTCAGCTCCCACCCCTACTATTCGGTGCCGCCCACGGTCTAACCCATCGCCGCCAATTCCATCCCGGTGACTTCGTAGTAGCCCCCTGGCAGCCTGCGGAACGTCGGCACCCTGGCGTAACGCCACCAAGTCACCGCCGGCGGCGCCGATCGGCCAACCCAGACCGTGGAGGCGGGCAATGAAAACACCCCTTCTAGGCGCACGCTGGTCCAGTGGCCCATTAAATCGCTGACCTGAGCCTGGGTCAGAGGCTCGAATGTGAGGCTGACCGTTTGGCCAGTGAGCGCCACACCGGTGCGAAGCCGATGAGCCTGGACCTCCTCGATGGTGGGGGCCCCGATCCCATGGGGGCGAGCGATGGGGATAACGGAGGAGGGGAACGCCATCAGCCGATCACCGCGGCACGGCTGTAGGCGTTGCTGCCAATCGGGAACACCGCCGCCGTACTGGTGTAGGTGCCGCCCCAGTCCTGACTCATCAGCAGGGGATCTGCGCTGGCGGCGCCACCCAGCCGTTTGTAATACGCCACGAATCGGCCACTGATCGTGCACGCCGGCAGGATGACCCCCTCGAACTGGGTCAGCGTGGAGTCAGTCGCGTCATCCCTGGCCACGGTCACGGCAACCTGCGCACCCCCCGCGACATAGCCGGTGCCGCTGACCTCATAGCTGGCGACATCAGATCGCCAGGCATGGGACGCGCTGGGGGTGTAGGTGGGCCCCAGGACCATCGCGTAGATGATGTCGGTGTCGGGAACGATCGTGTGCCGCAAAATTTTGTCCACGGCGGAGTCGGGGACCGTGATCGAGCCGCTGCCGGTTTTGGAGCACGTGAACCCAGCGCCCGAAACCCGGAACGTGCCGCCGACGCTGGCCTGGGCGCCGCCAAAGTCTGCATATCCAACGACCAGTTGATTGGATGCGACCCCGCTGGGGCGGGCATAAAGCAGCATCCCCCGCACGCCGGAGACGGTGGCGCTCCAGGTCACCGGTTGAAAGGTGACGGTTGAGACGTGGGTGGTTGTGTTCTGGCTGATGGCCACGGTCACTGCCTGGCCGCCGGCGCCGTAGCCACTGACCGGAGTGATCTCGCCGGTGACCGTGGCCATGGTGTTATTGGCCCGGCGATCAAACGTGAACGCAGCCGTCATCAGCTGCCCATAGAAGACCCCGCCACCCAGGTCAACGGCCCCATTGTCCAGCGCCGCCAGGAACGCATTCGTAGGGGTGAAGCTGGCCAACCTGAACCCTCTAGCCTATCAACATCAGGCTAGAGACTCTGATGTCAGTCCTCCTAGACGTTCCCTATTTCAGTCAGCTTGACCCTAGTGATGGCCAATTTGGTTGGCGTCAGTGCCAGACAAGTTCCATCGCAATGTGCCTGGCGTACCTCAAAACGCCATTGATTCGAGATGACACCGACTACCTCAAGGTGGTCAATTCCTGCGGGGATACAACCAGCCAGGCAGCCCATAACTGCGCCATAGGCAAGCTGGGGGCCTCCGGCAAATTCAGTCAGCGGCTTGGGGTTGCTGATCTCAAGGCAACCCTTCTGCGCGGCTTCCCTGCAGCGATCGGGATTCTGCATCATGGGACCCCATCAGCGCCCAGCGGTGGTGGCCATTACATCGTGGTGCGCGGTTTTGACGAGACCGGCTGGCATGTCCATGACCCTTATGGCGAGCTGGACCTAGTCACTGGTCGATGGGTTCGGACGGGAACTGGCACCGGTCGCAGTTTGCACTATTCCTACAGAAACACAAACCCTCGATGGGTTCCAGAGGGACCCAACGCCTGTACGGGGTGGGGGTGGGTATTTGGCTGAGGCTGGCTGCCATCAGCTCACGCAGAACGGCGGCTGATCGGCTCCGGTGCCAGACTCCGTCAATGATCACTTCCCAGCACGCGCCGCCCCTGGCGTCAATTCCCACTCGCAACTCTGAACCCATGCCCCAAGATTCGTGGATGATTCCTCAGCTCACGCTATCGGCGGAACTGGATCGCGAGCGCGGGCGGCGGTTGATTAGAGAGATGAGCCCGGAGCGGCTGGCAGCGCACGCTGACTCCCTCTGGGTCGCCTACCTTAACCAGAGCACCATCCTCCGCCAGGCAATCCGGCGCATCGCGGAACTGGAGGCACGGGAGGCCATCAGGGACCCAGCCCCATCAATGGGCGCGTGAGGTGATGGCCCGACTGGGGCTGAGGTGATGGGCATGAAAAAGCCCAGGGAGTTCACCTCTCCCTGGGCTTGGTCTCCCATGAACCGATCATAGCCTAGGTCGGGGTTGGGAGGCTGAGCTGCTCTTGCCCCTGCAATCTCCCGTGGGCCTCCCTAAGCTCCTGCCTCACCCGTTCAGTCGTCAAGCCAAAATCCTTGGCCAGCTGCGTCTTGCCAGTCCACCGGCAGGAATCCAATCCATAGTGCTCTCGAATTAACATCGCTTGAAGGGGTGGTAAAGAATCAATCAATCCGTAAAGATGATCGTATTGATCATCAGCCAATGGTGCCGGGAGAAAATCTAGGAAAGATGCCTGATCTTCTTCGTTGGCAACCATGTAGTCGAGCGACAGGCACGGCTGTCCCGCACGCAGACGCGCATCAATGAGGTCGCCATCGGTCCCCAATTCAGCCGCCAATTCCTGCCGGGTCGGGGGGCGGCCCAGACGCTCAATCAGCCTGTCCGTGGCTTTGTAGATCTTGCTCAGCTCCTCAGCGTGGGCAACCGGCAACCGAATTGTCCGGCAGTCAGTCGCAACCCATCGAGTCGTGGCCTGCCAGATCCACCAAAACGCCAGCGTCGAAAATTTGTAACCCCGCTCAGGGTCAAACTTCTCAGCACCACGCACCAGGCCAATCGCACCGGCCTGGAGCATGTCGGGAATTTCGCTGGGCCCAACCAGCCGAGGGTATTTTTTGGCCTCGCGACGGACCACAGTGCCGACCAACCTGAGATTCCCGGCGACCATTCGATCACGGGCACGGCGGCCCCGGCGTTGGGCAAGCGCCGAAGCCTCAGGGTCATCCAACCATCGGCGCACCAGACGCCCTAGATGGAGCTCTTCGGCTGGAGCCAGGAGGGGATGACGCCCGGCGGCGTTCATCCAGTGAGTCGTGGCATCGTCGCGAGCCATCAGAATAGGACTTCTTCGTCGCTTGGGGCAAACTGGGCTGGGGCTGCTGCGGGACGACTGCCTGCAGGGGCGGCGCCCTCGTTGTCACCGCGGGGGCCCAATAACTCCAGCCGATCCACCCGGATCACGGGCTTGCTGCGTTCTTCACCACTGGTGCGGTCGGTCCAGTTGTCAAGCTTGAAAGAGCCAATGATGCCTAGCAGGCTGCCCTTACGGACATAGTCGGCGGCAACCTGGGCCTGTTTGCCCCAGATCTCAAGCTTGAACCAGTCGGGCTCATCGTCCCGGCTGCGGCGGTTCACCGCCATTGAGAGGTTGGCAACCATGCTGCCGGACTCGAAGTAACGGACCTCGGGGTCGCGGCCGGCTCGGCCGACAAGGGTGACATTGTTAACGCCGGGCCTGTCCAGAGGGGCGCTGACCCGGTGAAAATCAACGGCTTGCAGCTCTGGCATCTTGTCTTTTTCAATGCGGAGCTGACCGGTAAGGATCAGGTAATTGTCCACCTGAATACATTGCATTGCCTCGGTGGCCAGCTCTCCCCAGACTGTGACATGTAGGGCCATTGGGGGATCGTCCTGTTTGTAGGCGGCAATCTCCACGGGGAAAGCGGTCAGCTGATTCCCGTTGACCGGGGAAAGTTTTGGGGCTGCCTTGACGTAGGCGAGCAAGGTGAGGTTGTTCATAGGGTGCGGATTGAATGGGATGGGGGTGTTTAGCAATTAAGTCGGCTGTTCCAGCACCGAGCGCAGCCATTCGGTCGCCGCCTCGTTGGAATCGTAGAAATGAGAATGTGCATCAGGGCCCAACAACATCAAGGCCGCAATCCCTGGACCTACCGCAGCTTCCAGTAGGCGCCCAACTTCACCGGCCTGGTGGATTGCTGTTCCACCAATGCAATGGGTGGTATCGCATGTGTGCCACGAATCCATTTCCAGGGCCCCCTCTTTCAGCGCAGCGTCTGCCACTGCGCGTAATCGTTGGGGGGCATCGCTGGCAACAACAAGGCCGATAACCCCGCTGAGGTTGGCCTTGCTGAGGTTGGCCCCGCTGAGGTTGGCCCCGCTGAGGTTGGCCTTGCTGAGGTTGGCCTTGCTGAGGTCGGCCTTGCTGAGGTTGGCCCCGCTGAGGTTGGCCCCGCTGAGGTTGGCCTTGCTGAGGTTGGCC
>Ga0114959_10000839_pt1 | contig 28660 bp, 30 predicted proteins | sample C_130625_EF_Meta_FD_87317 | JGI IMG/M metagenome (GOLD analysis project Ga0114959, IMG submission 87317) | Freshwater microbial communities from Lake Croche, Canada to study carbon cycling - C_130625_EF_MetaG | ecosystem: Environmental > Aquatic > Freshwater > Lake | place: Lake Croche, Canada... | reverse complement strand
CGCCCCTCCCCCTTTGGCACCTACAGTCATCCTTTAGCGTCTGGTGCTTGGCGTAACCCACCCACCCACATTAACCCAATGACCCACCCTCCCACACAAAAAACCACACATCCCCCCCCCCCCCCGCTTTTCCCTACGATAACTTGATAATAAAAAAATTCTCGCAGAAAAAAATGACTTGCCTTTAAGTTCGAAGTACAGTATAATCATATATGAAACCTGAACAATAGGAAACAAATGAAACACCGTAAGACGATTCGTAAGCTTGAAGATTTAGCCAATGGCCATGTTGTTCTTGTTCTAGACAAGACACGTGTTCTGGCCAGGCATCTATACCCCACCTATGGAAAAGCCATGTGGGGGGTTCTTGCCCTTGAGGAACAGTATCCGACTATGGAGGTAGAGTACCGTGACGTGCGAAGTTTCCAAGAGGATGACTATGGAGATCACTAAGGAAGAGAGAGATGCATATTGTCTTGGATATACTTCTGTTGATTATGGTTGTATGGTCACAGATAGGTACCCTACTAATCCCTATGATCCTTTATCAGATGATCTATTATGGGAGGCATGGGAAGTTGGGTTTAATGATAGGTTTGAAGACAAGGTAACAGTAATACGTATTATAGAGGATATGCATAATGGCAAAAAAGACAGTATTGATGATTGACCCACCTTCTGGGTGGAAGTATGGGTTTCCGATGCCTCTGCCTGATCCAAGGCCAGAGAACACCAAGGCTTGGTTGGTTGAGCAAGGATATCCCCAGGCTGAGATTGATATTATGAAGGAGTACTTCTACTGCAGGTATTGGGAACAGGAGATGGATGATGATAATCAAGACAATTGCTGATATTCGAGCAGTCAACCATTGGGGCTGGGTGTCTGACGACCAAGATCCCTTCAATGACTATTGGGGTATCGTTAAGCATGAGATACAGATAAAGGATCCCTCTGGTAAGTGGACTCCTATCGAGGTTGTTGATATTAACAAGGATGGAAAAGATGCAAATTGAAATTGATGACGTACTTATGGATAAGCTTGTCGTTGACACGTTAAAGCAGGATTATATTCGTCAGCAGGAAGATATTAATCGCCTGTTGAGCAAGGGTGAACTTCGTGACTTTGAACGTGAAGATCTTTGGATGCACAAGGAAACTGCAGAAGCTCTTGAAACCTTGCTAAAGTACTATATCTATCGTCCTGATGCTGAAAATTTCATTCGTGAAAATAGTGCCAGGAAGCGTAGCTAATGGGTGATGTTGTTAGGTTTCCAAAAAAAAGTAAAGATGAACTCGTAGTGGGATTACCAGATGATGCTCCTGGCTCTGCACGAGAATATCTCAGGCTTTGTAAATATCATCTTACCGATGAAGATTATATCGAAGTCTGTCTTGCTATTCTAGATGAAGAAGAATATGATATCAGTGATAAAGAAATAAAACGTATCGTTGATGCATATAATTCATATTTCTAGTTGCTTTTAAAACGTATAGGTGGTATACTAATCTTATGGTGGTTGATGATGACTACCGCTTGAAAGAGGAACTTTGTTATGGCGCATGAAATCGAAAACGTGAATGGTAAGGATCAGATGGCCTATGCTGGGGAATGTCCTTGGCATGGCCTTGGTACTAAGGTTCCTAATGACCTTACTCCTACTCAAATGCTCGAGGCTGCTGGTCTTAATTGGACCGTGGAAAAGGTTCCTGCCTATGCAGAAATCGCAGGTAAGCAGGTCGCTGTCGGACAGTCTGCTCTTGTTCGCTCTATGGATAATAAGATCCTTGACGTTGTCTCGGATGATTGGAATCCTGTTCAGAACGAGGAAGCCTTTGACTTCTTCAATGAGTTTGTTACTGCTGGTGATATGGAAATGCATACTGCTGGTTCGCTCAAGGGTGGTCAGATTATCTGGGGACTAGCCAAGGTCAAGGAATCTTTCGAACTCTTTAAGGGTGATCGTATTGACTCCTACATGCTCTTCTCTAATTTCCACAAGTACGGGTTCAGTACCGACGTTCGCTTTACTCCTATCCGTGTTGTTTGTAATAACACCCTTACGCTCTCGCTGAATAGCAAGGTCGAGCGGATGGCCAAGATCAGCCATCGTAAAGTCTTTGATCCTTCTAACATCAAGGACATGCTGGGTATTGCTACGGATAAACTTGCTAAGTACAAGGATATGGCTTCCTTCCTCGGTTCTAAGCAAGCCAAGGGTGAAGACATTGTTGAGTACTTCTGCCGCATCTTCCCCGTTACTGGCTCTAATGATATGAAGAAGAAGGAAATTTCCAAGAGCGCCCAGATTGCTCTCGATATCCTTCATACCCAGCCAGGCTCTGAGTATGCAGAAGGTAGCTGGTGGCAGCCTTTCAATGCCGTTACCTACCTGACCGATCACCTTGCTGGTCGTTCGGCTGATACTCGCCTTACCTCCGCCTGGTATGGCTACAATAAGGGTGTCAAGACTCGCGCTCTTGAACTCGCTATCGAAATGGCAGAAACCGTCTAAGGAGAAAACTATGGCTCGTCGTGCATCACTGATTGCTAAGAAAGTTAAGAAGCCTCGTACAACACGGAGTGAGTCTTACTTCATCAATCGTAAGTACATGGGCGACGAGCCAGAGTTTCTCGGGGCGATGACAGAAGGCGAAATGGCCATCGCTTACAATTGGTACAATGCCATGGCTGACAAGTCAGAGATCAAAGAATATACAGAAACTTGGCTCAAGAATCAAAATCGCCTTGTAGAACTGAAGAAGTTCAAATATGTACCTGATGAATGGGTCAATCATACCTGTGGTGCGATCGCTCGTATGATTAGTAAGGGATATGATGTTCCTGTTCACTCTAAGAAATTCTTGGAAGAAACATTTGCATATACTCTTACAAAGGCCAAGGTTCAAGCTGAATCAAACATACCAAAAGTTTCTGTACAAGATCGCATGCGTGACCGTCAGAATGACATCATTGGTGATATCGAAGAACTGATTGATGCTGGAGAAACGTTCTCTCTATATGATTGGCTCAAAGCCAAGGAGATTCCTGCTGCATATTGCCCATCCATAGTTGCTCATTATTCTCCAGTGCTTGATGAACTTCTTGAAACTTTGGAAGGTAAGTGTCCTCAGCTCAAAGAAGCCTACAGTCATTTTACCAAGAAACAACTTCGCGATCGTATCGAATTCTATAATAAGTTAATCGAAGATGCTGAACGCTACGGTAATGTTACAAAGAAAACACGTGCTCCTAGAAAGCCTCGGGCTGTCTCTATAGAGAAGAAGCTCAAGAACCTTAAGTATCAGAAGGAAGATAATACCTTTAAGATCGCCTCTGTTAACCCAGAGAAACTTATTGCTTGTCAGGAGCTTTGGACTTTCAATACAAAGAACAAGGTATTGACTGTATTCCGAGCAATTGATCGTGGTGGACTTCAGGTAAAGGGTACTAGTATTATCAACTATGATGAGGCTACTTCTATCAGTAAACGTACTGGGCGTAAACCAGAAGAGTATGTTAAGAAGGTTCAGGAAGCAGGTAAGATCACACTACGCAAGTTGATGGACGAACTTAAGGGTGATGCTCCCTTTGCTCATCGTATCAATGAAAATACTATCCTACTTAAAATAACTTGACTTTAAAAAGTAAGTAGGGTATACTAAATATATTGCTTGGTTGTTGAGGCGTTCGGAATAGACGATCCAGACTCGGGGGCAGTACCCGACGCCTCCACCATGGATATACAGAGCGACGCAAGATACCTTAGTGGTTGTCGGCGTAACATGCGGTCTTGGTAGTGTTATGTACTGTAGGCATACAGGCTGTATATCTTTGATGGGGGCGAAATAGGCTCGATGGGTTGTAGTAAAGTTACGAAGAGACTAAGTAAACTCGTAAATGCAAACGATAACAATGCATCTCGTTTGGCTCTAGCAGCCTAACATGAGTCCGGTGGGAACTTGGAAACAGAATCCCACCACCTTTTCACGGTTCCTTAGCTCAGCTGGATAGAGCATCAGACTTCTAATCTGAGGGTCGTTGGTTCGAGTCCAACAGGAATCGCCATTATTGGGGGTGGGTGTAAGACACGAGAGAGACTTATAAACTCTTTAGCAGTAGATGACTGTTCTAGACCAGGAGCGTTACCTGGCATCCCTACCATTTCCAGGAGAAAACATGAAAGAAGCGAAGATAGTTAAAGACATTCCAGTTGGTGTCCTAATGCTAGTCCTATCACAATTTGTTTTCTATGGTGTAATATATCTGGCAAAACATCCTCCTTTTTGGGAACTTGCAGGTATTGTTTTTCTTACTCTGGTTTCTAGTGATATGGTCCATTTTGGAATAAGGTTAATCAGAGGATATGAAAATGATACATCCGAATAATTTCACATTCATAGAAGAAATAGACAAATTGTGTTCTACAAAAAATATAGAATATATTGATGCTGTAGTAATTTGGTGTGAGAAAAATAATCTAGAAGTTGAAGTAGCAGCTGGTTGGATAAAGAAAGATCCAACAATGAAGTCTAAAATTCAAGCAGAAGCAGAAATTCTTAATGTTCTTAAACGTGGAGCAAGGCTCCCATTATAAGAGGAATAAGTTATGGGATACCGTAGTTCAACAAGAACAGCATGCGTAGAGGTTGACGTTGATGTTAACCTTGATGACTTTGATGAATCAGATTTGGTTGATTACCTCGAGGATAAGGGATATACCGTTATCGAGGGTAAGGTAAGTACTAAGTACGAAAGTTTCGATCAGCTTGATAAGCAAATCTGGCAGCTGTATCTAACTTACATATCATGCAACGGTGCTGGTCATTTGATGGATAAAGAACTTGGTAATTTCTTCGCAGAGTACTATAACAAAGTAAATGTATGATGTCAGCCTTCGAATGTTATCAAGAGTATCTTGCTCTTAAGAATCATTTCTCAAAACCTACTTACGACTATTTCAAATACAATGGCAAGATGAAAGTTAATCCTGCTTCATTCGATAAACGTAAAGACAAGATATTCTTTCAGAAGCTTGCCAAACATCCAGACGTTCATAGTTTCCTTATTGCTAATCTTTCTGAAAATGAAAAGTCATGGATACGCGACTTGGCATATAGTGAAGAAGCCGAGAAAACATATAAGGCTTGGCTTAAGCGTCAGCAGTCTTTAACATACGTTTTCAAACAAGAGCTTGGTAATCTTGATACCAAATTTAATGAAAACTTTATTTGTAGAGATAACGAACATCCTTTTTTGCTACAGTTGTATCTTGGTAAAAACATCAGCCTTGATACTTTGTGTTTGCTATTAGAATTAGCTGGTGCTAAGAAACACTGGGATTCTAAGATGCAGTACGATTTGATTTGGGACACTATCCGAATCAAAGTTGAGAAGTACTCTCCATTCATTACATATGATAAGGACAAGATAAAAAATATTGTCCTTGACTATTTTGATGAATAAGAGTATACTAAATAATGTTGAAGCGTTTCTTTGATTCGCTTTTATATATTGTCATATATCGTCATATTAAACATACGGAGAATACAATGGTAGATTTTTCTAAGCTTAAGTCAATGTCTGGTAAGAAGTCTCTTGAAGCTCTTACTAATGAACTTTCCAAGGTTAACGGAACTTCAGAATCTAAGGGTTCAGACGATCGTTTTTGGACCGCCACAGTCGATAAGGCTGGCAATGGATACGCAGTTATCCGCTTTCTTCCCTCCCCTCCCGATGAAGATGTTCCCTTTGTTCGTATTTTCGATCATGGGTTCCAGGGTCCAGGTGGTTGGTATATCGAGAATTCTTTGACTACTGTTGGTAAGCAGGATCCTGTTTCAGAGTATAATTCTAAGCTTTGGAATTCTGGTGTTGAAGCCAATAAGGAAATTGCTCGTAAGCAGAAACGTCGTCTTCACTTTGTCTCTAACATTTACGTTGTCAGCGATCCTGGCAATCCTACCAATGAAGGCAAGGTTTTCCTTTACAAGTATGGTAAGAAGATCTTTGATAAGCTCAATGATGCCATGAACCCTCAGTTCCCTGGTGATGAGCCTACCAATCCTTTTGACCTTTGGGCGGGTGCTAATTTCAAGCTCAAGATTCGTCAGGTAGAGGGTTATCGTAATTACGATAAGTCAGAATTCGATAAAATTTCACCACTTCTTAATGATGATGAGCAGCTTGAGATTATTTGGAAGAGCGAACATGCTCTACAAGAATTCCTTGCTCCTAACAACTTTAAGAGTTATGATGAACTTCAGGCACGACTCATGAAGGTGCTTGATGAGAATACGCCAGCTGTTAAGGTTGCTCGTGCAGAGGAAGAGGATCTTCCGTGGGCACGTACAGAATCAGCTCCTAAGTTTAAGGCTGCTGACGCACCAAGGCATGTTGCCACTGATGATGAAGATGATGAATCTTTAGAGTTTTTTAAGAAGCTCGCAAGCTAAGGGAAAGGGAGCTTCGGCTCCCTTTTTTATATGTATATCATTTTTCCATCAAAATCCATATACGCATGTTTCAGTCCTGCTCTGAAATTGCCAATCCATTCAGGCGTAGCTCTTGTGTCTGTTTCTCTTTGTTGAGGCGGAGCTTCAACATTTTGTTGAGTAGGACTTGGTTGAGCAGCTGGCTGTGGAGCTGGAGTTTCTTGTTGGGTTTCTCTTGTAACAGCAGCCTGATCAATGCCTCTTGTTCTTGATCTTGATTGGTCTAGGTATGGATTATTTGGTTGCATTGAAGCTGTTGAAGACCCTTGTAATCCTCCTAAAAGATTTTCAATTGCTGGAATTAATATACCAGCAAGGCCACCAATACCAGCTCCTTGTCTACCACCTATCATACCGCCCAGTGCAGCATAAGGATTCATCATCCCCATTCTAGGATCTTGTTGTGGGGTATATCCTCTTTGTTGTGGCTGTTCTGGTTCTTCTCTGGCAGCACTCATTCCTCTACTAGGACCTGGACCTGGACCAGGTGTTTCTCCTCCAGGAGCTCCACCAGTAGCTTCTCTGAGCCATCCTGCAGCATTTTTACCTGCCCCACCAGCACCCCATATAGCCTGACTTCCGAACCCGACGTGCATTCTGGCACCATCACTATCCATATATCCTTCACCTGCACCAATACCAGTAGCTCCTGCGGCTGATGCAGCCATAACGAACTTTTTGAATATAGGCAAATCTTCGGAATTCTTTGGTGTTAGTTTTTTTTCTCCGGAGTAGATATCAAGATCAGCTGCCATACCTTTATCGTGTCTGGTTGAACCTGTTCTTTGGCCACCTTCTGTTTGTGCTGGCTGACCGCCAGATTTAACCTTTACATCAACTCCTGCTTCTCTTGCTGCCTTTTCAAGAACAGCTAGAAGTTCTGGGCTGATTGGCAGTTTTCTTATGCCAGCTTCTTTCATTTGATCTTGTGAAACTTTTCCACCATCAGTTTTTATTGGAGTTTCAGTTTGCTGATTTTGCATTTCGCCACCTTGTTTTGTGGCGTCAGCTGATACACCACGTGTAGGCGAAGATACAGCTGTATTATTTTTAGAATTTTTTCTTTCTAATTCTCTCATCCATAAATCTTGATATTCTTTCATACTATATTTGTTGTTCTTTTGTTCTTTATCATTCAAATAGCCCTTTGGACCACCATACCATTCTCTTGGCACCCAGCTTACATCGCCATTATGTCTTTTAAGAATATCTGATATATATTTGTCTGCAACAGCATCCTGAATTGCAGGAGGAGCGTCTTTTGCGCGATTGTATTCTGTGCCAATACTAAATTGTTTAGTTAATCCTTTCCAGGTTGTATCAATAAATTGATACGCCCCAGAAGCAGTATTTGGTGGTTTTTGCTCTGCTTTATAATTGTTTGTAGATTCTCTTTGTTTTATAACTTCTAAAATTGTTTTATTTTCTACATTAGCCAAAGGTGTTTCATTGTTTGATGGAGATACTGGTTTTGCATCATCTCCTTCTGATTTTTGACCCATAATAAGGGCTATGCCAGCTGCTGATACTCCCATGCCAGTAAGAAGATTACTTGCTAGACTTGCGCCCTTTCCACCATTACTACTTTTAACAGCACTTTCTTTAATTAACATTTTTAATGTTTTGAGTATATCGTTTTGGACAGAAATCGATTGCTGTAAGAGACTATTTGCTTTATCTATTTTCTTGGTATTTTGTTGAGTCTGTTCTTCAATGTTTTCAACATTTGCTGTGAGTTGTTTTATCTGTCCTTTTTGAGAAGAAAAAAGAGAACCTAAATTTTTATTGATTATTGATACATTTCCATTATTATCATTAGCAGCTTTTTTGAATGATCCTTTCTCTGCTGGCGCATTGACAGGCTGTGTTTTATCTGCTTGTTTATTCTTCTTAAATAATGAAAATGGATTAAATTTTATTGGCATCTTTAACCTTTATTCTTTTGTTTTTCTTCTTCTAGTTTTCTTAAATGAACTATCAAAAATTCAACATATATGTCCCTCTCAAAAGGGATTAGGTTTTCAATTTCAGTAATCGAATATTTGTGATGCTGAACCATAGAAAAAATAGTAGAAAAGTAATTCTCTAAAGAGTTATGATTCAGCGCCAGGAAAAAAAATCATTTAACGAGCTCAAAATTATTTCTCTATCGTTTCCTAAAGAATTCTTGTACTTAATTTTATGCTCTATTTTGGGGACACTCAAAAGAAATTTCTGAATATCTTCGAATACCTTCAAATTCATATTCTCTAGGAACTCACTCATTTCTTCTTTACTGTGGTTTGAAGGTTCGAATATCTCATCGTCATCATAAATTTTATCGATACATCTAAGAATCAATTCAAACATGTAATTATCTGTTAATGATAGAAATTCTTTGTCTTCATATAGTAAAGCTGATGGATAATTCATCACAATTCCTGATTTTTCGCCAATTTTTATGTTATTACTGACTCTTTCAGGAATTTTTACTTCAATTTCATTCAAATCGATGTCAAAATCGTAAACTTTTTCGTCTTCATAGTCTTTATATGAAACTTTTACGATATTATTTACAGAAAACGCTCTTAATTTTAGAAAAATGTATTCGAGATCGAAAAGTGCAATTTTATCAAGATTCAATCCCTTATCTACACAACAATTATTAACAATTTGTTTAATTGCTGACAAAATATCAGAATCATTTTCACTTTCTTTGGCCATAAGAAGTAGCTTTTCTTCTTTTACCAAAAATGGTCTAAATTTTATATTTTTATTTAACGAAGGCACCTTAATATTGTACATTGGTTGATCGATTTTAGGCAAGCCAGACATAACATATCTCCATAATTAAAAATAGTTTAAAATACTCTTATTGGTGTTTCCAATACAGAACTTACAATTGTATAATCAGTATAAGCAATGGCAACGTTGATCTTAATCATATTACCAGTATCGCCCCATGCTAATGGTACCTCACCTATAGCTGTTGGGAAAGCTTCGTAGAGGTTTATTCTTTGAACTGTATTACCTTCTTGGTCATACATTACGATTTGCATAATTGTAGAATAATTTGATTTGTATTCTGATAGATAAGTGGGTATTCTATTAACCTCACCAAACCCAGAACTTTCTGTTCCGGTAAATTCGTATATCGACCTTACCCAATTATACCAATATTGCCAAACTACTGCTTGATCGTCTGATAGTATAGAAAAATGTATTTCATTGAATTGTGCATTGAAAGGTTGTTTCTGAGTTGGTCCAGCACCATATCGACTAACATCAGCACTAGCCAAAGAAATTCCAGGCGCTCTAACTTGATCGATTCTAAAGGTTTGTAGGTCAGTAATTTCTTTCAGTTCTGATAAGCTGCCATTGTTGTTTAACATATTACCAAACATAATAGGTGGTGGTTGTATAAACACCTCAAACTGATTGGCTTTAAGATAACCATAGTCTTCTATGTTTGCTTTGAAATCGTTAATATTAAATGGCATTTTTAAACCTAATAAGGAGGTGAACCAGCGTATTTTTTATTTGGATTGATTTTCCATTTCTGTAGTGGCATCGTAACAACCTTGGCCCAATCAGATGGTGAAACAAATTGAAACTGACTTCTCACGTGTCCATAGAGGTATCTTTTTATACATTCTGTATTACCTGGAAATTGGCTAGAATATCTTTTGACAATTTCATACGATATCGTTAATTTAGTAGTATCGTTGTATTTATCATTATTGGCTAAAGTTGCCAGTGCACTCAAAAGAGAAGATCGAGCAGCTGGTGGAAGATAATGTAAATTTAACCCAAGAAATCCTTGATTTTGAAATTCTATTGGTATGACAAGAGGAAACATATCATAAAATGGTAGGGTGTCCTTGTATTTTGGGTCGTATACAAAAAGATACATGCTACCGATCTCTGGCATTGCTGTTTTTTTGAATATGTCGTTTATGTTTTTCTTTGAAAAATTATCTATCTTATCTTTGAACCAATCAAGGGAACCTTTGGCGGCTGCTAGTAAATTATTACCAGCTTCATTGAGTTGTTTTTCAAAATCAGATATTGCCATTAAAATTTAATCCCTAATTCTTTTTCAGTAAATATATGAAAAGTCCAGCCTCTGTCTTTACAAAAATCTAATGCTGCTTTCCATTTAGCCTCATTAACCCCCCAAGTTTTCACTTCTGTGATATAACTTTTGGTTATTTTGGTTTTCAATTTAGGAGGTACAGTTTGTTTTGCAGGCTTCACTTCTATCAAAGCGGTTTCTCGGACGCCTTCATTATTTATCTTGGTTACGAGAAAGTCGGGGAAATATCGATGAATTCTGTTGTCTAGAGGAGACCTGTATGGGATTACAATTTCCTCAGAGCTCCAACTTATGACTTCTTTGTGATCGTCTAAATACAACATAAGCTTGAGTTCCCAGCTAGATCTCCAATAGATTTCCGTGGGATTCCCTTTGTATTTTTGAGGGTTTTTTGGTTTAAATTTACCTTTGTTATATTTTGTCATGATTCCATATAAATAAAAGAAAATATTTAGGTTGCAATCCACGGATTTTCAATGGCAATTTTATATCAAAACATAAATGCAAATAATTCTAGGTTTCCTACACCTAAACAGAAGCCAATTCAGAGAAATGTTTTTCCAAACGATTTGATAGCAAATGGTAGAGATTTTTACATGTCTATGGAGTTCAAAGATTATAGTTTTAGGGAAATAATGCCAAACGCTGTACCTTTTAGTGCAGAAATATTAAACGTAATAGACAATAATATAACTCCCATATTAAACGAAGGTAAAAATCTTTTTGCTGGTGCGATAAATTCTCTTACTGGATCAAATTTGAACAGAGATAGTTTTAATTTTACACCAAGTACAAGAATTGGTAATATTGCTTTGCCATTGCCTAAATCAATCAATGATATTACTACTTTAAATTGGTCAGATCAATCAGTAATTGAGAAAATTCCAGGTATTCGTGATGGCGCAGCTGGTTTTGCAACTACAAGTTTTATGTCTGGTCTTACTATCAATCCATTTCTTTTTATGTTTTTCCAAAGACCAAATTTTAAAGAGTTTATTTTCAAATGGACACTAACACCGAATACAGAAGAAGAATCTAATACTATTGTTAAAATTATTAATAGTTGCAAGAAAGCATCTTTGCCAACTAAATCTGGGTTTGGGTTTCTTCTACAGTATCCTCAAATAGTACAAATATATTTGTTTCCAAAAGAATTAGAAAAACATATGAGATTCAAACCTTGTGCAATAACATCGGTACAGGCTGATTATACTGCTGCCGGAAATCCTTCGTTTTTCAAAGGTACTAATTTACCAACTGTTATATCGTTGACGCTTTCTCTCAAAGAAATCGAACTTTGGGATAGTTCAGAAATATATGGTGTATCATAATGGCTGAAAGATATTTTCAAAAATTTCCGATTACTCTATATTCTAATACATACGTTGTTGATATAACAAAACGTGCAACATTGCTTAACAAAGTTTACAGTAATCCTTTTATTTTTTACCCTTATGAAATCAATAATGAGAGAGCCGATCAGTTAAGTCAGAGATATTACGAAGATTCGTTTCAAAGTTGGATACTGTATTTTTCTAATAAAATAGTAGATCCTTATTATGAGTGGTATATGAACGAGAACGAATTTAATAGTTTTATAGCTTCAAAATATGGATCGTACGAAACGTCTGTTCAAAAAATAAAATTCTACAAAAATAATTGGATCGGCCAAGACAATATCGATATAAGTTACTATAACTCTTTAGTTCCAAATTTGAAAAAATACTGGGAGCCTGTATATGGCTATGGAAATAAAATTGTTTCTTATAAAAGAATAGAACAAGATTGGACTGTTAATACTAATCAGATCGTTTCATATTCTGTTAATACAACTTCTACTTTTATCAATGATGAAGTTTGCAAAATATATTTAAATGGCAGTTTAGGTAAAGGACAAGTGCTTTCTTCATCTAATACATCAATATATCTACAGCATTTATCAGGAACATACATTACTTCTGGCACTGGATATATTGTTGGTTCGGAAAGTAATTCGAATGTCACTTTCACAACAGCTACTTCTGTTTCTGACAATATTGCAATGGAAGAAGAAATTTATTGGAATCCTATTAGTTATTTTGAATATGAAACAAACAAAAATGAATACAATAGAACGTTGCGTGTCATAGATAAGGTTTATGAACAGAAAATATCTGATGATCTCAAAACATTAATGAATGAATAAACATGGAAGCTGGCGAAATAAGAATTTCAAATTTACGAATTGGTGACATTGATTTAAGTAATCAAAATCAAATTAATTATAGTGTGATTGAAATATACGAAGACATTTTAAGTCCAACAGGGCCATTTGCTGAAATCAACGTTGTTGACAGTAATGATGTATTGGGCAAATCTAATTTAAATGGTTCTTACGATAAAGATGTCCAAATATCTTTTTCGCTTGATGGTACAGGTTCGGCTAGTTTCAAATTTAAAATGATGGAAAATAAAGATTTGAAAGATGGATCTTCTGATAAAATTGGGTCAGGGCACAATAAAAAATATACAATTAGATGTTGTTCTGTAGAAATGTTAAACGCTCAAGGTAATTATGTTCAGAAAAGTTATGAACAACAAACAAGTAAAATAGTAGAAGATATTGTAAAGAATAATTTTAAAAGCGATAAGAGTATCGATTTAGAAAGTACATATGGATCAAGAAGACTAGTTTTTTCAAATAAGCATCCTCTAGAAGTAATAAGAATACTTAATTCTGAACATGTTTCCGATGAAAACAAATCTTCTGCTTTTGTTCTGTTTCAAAGATCTCAAAAATATGTATTTTCTACATATGAAAAACTATTCAAACAAGGCGCAGTAGTTACTTTAAAACAATCAGCGACTTTAGCTTTTGCTAATGGTGGTGATAAAGCAAATTCTATTTTATGGATCGATGTGCCGAATTCGTTCTTTACCCCAACTAGATCTCTGTCTAAATCTCAGCAGAACTCGTATGACCCTACAACTGGAACTGCTGATCAAGTAGAACAAAAAAAGAAATCTTGGAGTTTACCTGGAAACCAAGCGTATGACGATACTTCTTATTCTAAAGCTGTTCCAGTCCATACTATGAACGATGCTATAAACAATAAATCATCTACAAAACTAGCAGATGCAAGAAAAAATAGAGTAGATTTCTTATCGCATTTATCACAAACATATGGAACATTAGAGGTTTATGGAAACCCAGATATAACACTTGGTTCTATTGTGAATTTGGATATTCCTAATAAATCTGATGGTAATACCTCTGCTGGTGAAAAACAATTTAATGGTAAAGCATTAGTTGTTTCAATTAGACATAAGATAAAACCAATTGGTGAAACACCTAGATATACTATGATTCTTGGTGTTGTAACTGGTGGTTATAAAGAAGGTGGTGGTGGTAATGGCTAAAATGTACTTTGCAGAAGTCAGAGATATTATGGACCCATTAAGATCTGGGCGTGTTAGAGTCAGAAAATATGGTTATGAGAATGATGAACAGAATGTAAAAGACGATCATCTTCCATGGGCTTTGCCTTTGCAACCTATTACATCTGCAGCTACAGGTAAGGTTGGAATTATTCCAACAGGAATGATAGTTGGTTCAAGAGTTATTATTGTATACATGGATAACGATACAGCTGAGCAGTATCCTATTGTTTTAGGATCCTTCGCTCGTGGTGCTTTATTAGCTAATGAAACAGTTGGGGTATAGAAAGAATAAAATGGCAGTTTCAACTACAGATCTCGATCATGCTACAGACAAATTGGATAAAGCTCAAATAGGAGTAGATGTGCTTGGCTCTACTCCTAGAAATATATTAATGTTTAGACATCCGAGAGTTGAAGGAACGCCTCTTGGGCAGTCAACCCCACCATTTGCTACTTCGACTGAAGCAAACACAAGTAAAAACGATCCAAATGCAAAAAATGTATTAGAAGAAGTAAAAAAAAGAAATGTTACTGTAGCAGACGAACCAACAACTGCTTCAGCCGCTCCTGGGAAAGATCTTGCACAAATAATATCACAAGTTGATCCAGCTGGTTCAGCTCAAGTATTTCCAAACATGATCAGACAATTTGCTATGATTAAATCAGTAATGAATGTTGCTGGTGGTGGAGGAGGTAGATCTGCTGCGCCTACATCAAGTCAGACTATTGTTTTATCTGATGCGTTTTCAGAAGCTCTTTGTATACTTTGTAACACAACAAGTTTTTCAGAGGTTATGGTAGCGCTTGATCATCTACTGATCAATAATGGCATCAGCAGAATTGATGCTGGTTATCAAACTATTGTAAGAAATGGTATAACTAATTTAATACAAAAGGCTCTTATTTTTGGCGAAAATAATATACCTGTAAAACCAACACCAGTTGTTGTATATGGCACAAAAATACCTCCTACAAATTTAATTTTACCTGATATATACTCAGTTTTAGATTTAGCAGTTAAACAATATTACACATATAATTCTGATCCATATCCTGGTTATATCACATACATTAATAATGATCAAACATATAGCTACGTAAAAAGAAGAGAAATAGATTATCCTTATGAAAATGTAGATGATGAATGTTTATCTATAGCTGAAAAAGGTATAGCGTATGATCTTTATGCTTATGTATATACTAAAACACCAATAAGTGCAGATAATATGAATAGTATATTGATAAAACATAAAGTAAGTCATGAAGAAAATGCTATGCATTATACTATTGGTAAAAACAGTAATACCAATTTAATGTCAAATTTGAGCGCTATACTTGGAATAGCTGGTATTATAATTAATTTGGCGCAAAGTTCATTTTTAGGTAAAACTATATTGGGTAGCGAAGTCAGTCAAGCATTAAATGCATTTTCTAAAAATTTATCCATGGCAAAAACAATGGCAGGAATGGCATCATCAGCATTAAAATCGCCATCATCAGGAGCTGGTATAGCAGGTATTGCTGCTATTGCAGGAATTCTTTCTAACGCTGGTATTCCTATGCCAAATATTGCATCAGCTGTTGGTGGAAATGCAGTTCTTTCTGAGATATTAGCTGCACGTGGAACAATAGCTGGAATTGCATATGCAATTGCTTCTGTTACTAGTTTAAATAACCAATTAAATAATTCCGGAAGTTCTGTTTCGCAATTAAATTCAACTGCAATAGGCCAAACTACGCCATCATTAGCATCAATACTAAATGCAATGAAACTTGCAGGGTTTACAGTTGCAGCTATTAATGCTGCTGAAGCAGTTCTTAGAGATATAGGGTTAGTATAATGGGACAACCACCTAACAAAAAATTTCCAGATTCTAAAGCTATAACGGATCCTGGAGATTATCCGTATATTTTTGGCTACAGAGATACTAATGGCTGTGGTGTTATATCTGGTGTAGATCCTAACAAACCAAATGAATCATATAGATGTGAAATCAATCATGACGGTAGTTTCGAAACCAGAGAAATATCTGATGAATTTGATGGTATGGTTACTTCTCATGTGCATCATGAGAGATTAAATGCTGGAAGTACCAGTAAAAATAATGATGGTAATGTAGATATTAGTGGCCAAGCTACTTTAAACAGTAATTATAAAGGCGATGTTGGGCATGCTTCTGGAGGAACAGAATATAAAGCTGCTATTAAAACAATTAGTGGATCGGCTGAATCATCAACTATAGTTGCTCCGGGTGGTAAAAGCTACAAACTATACGATGATGATGTTATTGAATATATGTCCAAAGACAGAGCCATAAGTGTAGATGGTAATGAAGTAATAGCAATTGGTAAGTCATCAATTACAATGGTACAGGGTGATTTTGGTATTCACGCCCAAGGTTCTAACGGATTAGATTTACAGAGTGAATCCAAAGCCCAGTTGAGAGCTACACAGAAAATTAACATTCAGAGCGATACTGAAATTCTATTGAAAGTTTCTGGTGCCACCGTAGATGTTACACCTGCTACAATTACAGCAAAAATTGGAGCTGCTACAGTAAGCATTGCAGCTGGTACAGTTTCAGTAAGGCTCGGGGGGTCTTCTTTTGTTATAACATCTGGGTCTATAACAGGATCGGCCAGTTTAATTAAAATGAATAGTCTTACACTTCCTAGATAAATACTAAGTTATAATAACAATTTAAGGTAAATATGGCTACAAATTTAACAAGAGCGCAGTCGATAACTGGATCAAATACTAAGAAAGTCGAATTCTTTTCTGACTTCTTAAACAGTTTTGCGAAAACTCCGTATGGCAATCAGCTTGGCCGTGTTACCAATGAGCAATCAGTCAATCAGTCTTTAAAGAATTTGATAATGACGAATATAGGGGAAAGAATGTTTCAACCATTTGTTGGTTGTAATGTCTATGACTATTTGTTCGAACCTAATGTACAAGATTATATTACATCTCTTGAATCGTATATTGAAGATACTATAAAAATAAGCGAACCAAGAGTCAATGCTCAAGAAATAACAGTTTTACAGGGTTATGATGAACAAACTATCCAAATAAAAATTGTTTACAATCTTATAAATAATCCAGCACCTATAACTCTTGACTTTCTCCTAAAAAGAGTACGATAAATGGCAAATAGCTCTTTAACACTTACATCATTAGATTTTGATACATTAAAACAGAATTTTAAAACATACCTTTCTTCACAGTCAGTGTTAAAAGACTACAACTTTGATGGTTCGAACATCAATGTTCTTCTTGATGTAATGAGCTACAACTCTTATCTGAACTCTTTCTATTTGAATATGGTTGCATCAGAAATGTTCTTGGACTCTGCTCAAAAGTATGAGTCTGTTGTTTCGCACGCCAAAGAGTTAAACTATGTTCCAAAAAGTGCTCGTTCTGCAGAAGCAGAAATTTCTTTTACCATAGATACAAAGGGTATAAGTGATCCTTTATATATTAAAAAAGGTTCAAAGTTTTCCGGTACAAATTCTAATGGAACTTACACATTCACAACCGATACTCAACAGTCTTTTGTTTCGAGTAACAGTACATATTCAATTAATAAACTAAGAGTATACGAAGGTTTGTATTTTACTGAATCTTTTCTAGTAGATTATAATATCGAGAATCAAAGATTTCTTTTATCTAATAAAAATGTAGATACTAGTATTGGTAGTATAACAGTTACTGTCATAGAAAATAATGGATTAACTAGTACTGTTTTTACAAAGGTTGATACTCTTTTTGGATTAAGTTCTATTTCTAATGTATATTTTTTACAGGGCGCTGAGAATGGTAAATATGAAATTGTTTTCGGTGATGGATTGTTCGGTAGAAAACCTTTAAATTCTAGTATAGTTTCAGTTCAATATAGAGTTACTAATGGTACAGATGCTCTTGGTGTTGATAACTTTACTATAATACAAGATATTGGTGGTGACAATAATGGAAGTATATCAAGCCCTACCATTATTGTAGACTCTATTTCTTCTGGTGGTGCGAATCAAGAATCAATAGAATCAATTAAATTTGCTGCTCCTCGCTATTTTGCTACACAACAGAGAGCGGTTGCCTCGGACGATTATTCTTCGTTGATAAAGACAAATTTCAGTGGTGTAATTACAGATGTTAATGTTTATGGTGGCGAACAACTAGAGCCAAAACTGTATGGACGTGTTATAGTTTGTTTGAAACCAACAGGAGCTTTAGTAGCTCCAAATTATGTTAAAGATCAAATTTCAAACTATCTTCTAAATTATATTTCATTACCAACAAGAGTAATTATTACAGATCCAGAATATCTTTATATAGATGTCGATAGTGTAGTACAATATAATACAACATCTACAACAAAGTTAAGTAACGATATTAAAACAGCTGTTGTATCTTCCATGAAACAATTCAGTACAACCTATCTTGAAAAATTCAATGATGATTTCAGATATAGTAAATTCGTTAATGCCATTGATAATTCAGATTCTAGTATTACTAGTAACAGTACAGAAATTAGAATTTCAAAGAGAATAACCCCAAAATTAAATTATTCTACTTCTTATGTATTGAATTTTAACAATTCAGCTGAAATCGAAAAACCAGTAGCTGGTTACGACCCAAGTAAACAGTCTAGATTTTATGATGAACCAATGTTAGAATCATCACCATTTACATATGTAGCAAACAATGGTACTGTTTATGACACGTGTTATTTCCGTGATGATAATTTTGGTGTTTTAGTTATATACAAATTCATTAATAATGTATTTACTATCATTAATGACAATGCAGGATCTATAGATTACATTAATGGTGTTGTTAAAATCAATAATTTAACAACATCTTATTATAATAATCATATTTCTATATACATTCATCCTATGAACAAAGATATTATTGTATCAAAAGATAAAATCATATTAATCGATTTGACAGACGTTACTGTCAATGCAATACCAACGCAGAAGTAATAATATGGATTTTTCCGTAGAAAAGAAAATATCTAATTTCATAGAAGGTCAATTTCCTCAATTCTATCAAGAAGAGGGAACTGATTTCATATTGTTCATGAAGGCGTATTATGAGTGGCTAGAGTTAGAAACTCAGCCAGTTGGTAAAGCTCGTAGAATTTTTGACTATCGTGACATTGATAATACTCTTACTGAATTTCTTGAACATTTTCAGTTAAAATATCTTTATGGTATTCCATTCAATGTGATTATCAATAAGAGATTTCTTTTAAAGCATATCCTTGATGTGTATCGTTCAAAAGGAACAATACAGTGTTATAAGCTTCTTTTCAAATTAATCTACAATCAAGATATTGAGATATATTTACCAGGTGTTGATCTACTGAAACCATCAGATGGTACATGGGTTGAACCTTTGTATTTGGAAGTAACAGATAACCTTAATATACAAAGTTTAGTTGGTAAAACAATTGTTGGAACATCTTCAGCCACCACTGCAACTATTGAAAGTTTTATTACTGAACCAATTAATAACAATATTGATTCTACTGTTTTTATCTCAAATATGATGCCAAAAGGTGGTCAATTTATATACGGCGAAAAAATAGTTGATATAAATTACCGAGAAAACACACAAATAATTCAAGCTTCTCCTACAGTTCTTGGGTCTCTTGATTACTTGAATATAATAAATGGCGGTCAGAATTTTAATATCGGTGATGTTATTAAAATAGCACATAGAGACATTTCAAACAATTCAGTAATATCTTCTGGTATTGATGGAAAATTAAAAGTTACCGGATTATCTAGAGCTTTAGGTTCCATAAATTTTAATATCGAAAAGGGTGGATTCGGTTATACATCTGATGCTAATATATTAATATATAAAAATAGTGCATCAGGTAATGGCGCCGCTTTTAATATGAGCAATTATTCATATAAGAAATCAATAGAATATAATACAGATTTAATAGTCGATTATTATACCAAACCTATAAATTCAGCAACATTCGGATTTCCTGCAAATACTTCTGCTAACAATTCGAGTAATTTGAATCAAGTGTTCTCGTATCAAAATAATTATTTTGGCACTATTGCTTCTTTGACAAATATCAATACAGGTAATGGGTATACTGATAATCTTAATATTTTCGTTCGTTCTACACAAGTTTCTTCTAATGCTTTGCCAGGGACTATAAGTTACAGTACAGCTTCAAATACAATTACAGGATCAGGCACACTATTTCAAGGCAATTCAACCATAACTTTCTTTGCAAACGGCGATGTAATATGTTTACAGGCTAACTCTTCGAATGCAAGTTCTATTGAATACCAAGTAATTAAATCTGTCAACAGTAATACTAATATAACTTTGTATGGCCCTACAAAATACAATTCTACTGGCCAGGCGATTTACAAAAATGCTCCTGTTATTTTACCTTCTAATTTTGCTATATATGAACCTACAATGTATAGACCTGATGGCACAATTAATGGTATAAACGAAAAGATAACAGGTATACCATCTTCTGGAAACAATATTATAGCCAATACAATTGCAATCGATTCTGGTAAAGGGTATAATGAAGGTGAAATTGTATATGCGTATCTATATAATGGATTAAACTCTATATATATTTCCAATGGTGGTATCGGGTATTCTAATGCAGAACCTCTTAATATATTTGGCGGCGACCCCTCTAGTATTGCTTATGGCTATGTAACAACTGATGGCACTGGTTCTATTTTATCTGCAGTTTTAAATAATGGTGGTTCTAATTACAAATCAAATCCTTCAATAAGTGTTAAAACTGCAAATGGAACTGGTGCTATTTTAACAGCTTCTGTTTCTGAATTTAATACAACAGTTAAAGTCACTGGTAAAGTTGTCAAGACAGGTGTTGGTAGAAGACAAGGTTATTGGTCTACTACAAGAGGCTTTTTGAATTCAGATAAATATATACAAGATAGTGAATACTATCAAGATTATTCATATTTAATTAAAGCAGCCTTAACGCTTGATAAATATAAAGATATTCTATACAATACATTTCATACTGCAGGTTCTGAATTATTTGGTCAATTTTATCAACAATTACAAGAAGGAACTAGTAGTAAATTGATATATGAGCCAAAAATAGTATTATATGTTCCTCAATATCCAGCCCAAACAGATTCTAATTTGATTAGATCAGATAATCCTTTCGTAACAGCAGATCAAGTACCATAAATGGAGAAATTAATTGCCATATACTAATGTTGTTTTTCTTGGCACCAATCCAAACGATGGAACAGGCGATCCATTACGCACAGCTTTTAATAATATAAATCTTAAATTTTATGATATATATTATAACTACCAATACTCAAATACGCTTGCTGCTAATGTTGCTACATTAACTTCGAACAACGTATCTTATGTTGGTAGTGTAACAGCTGCTAATGTTGTTTCTAATGCACAACTTCAGGCAAATTTAAATAATTATGTGCAAATAACTAATCTTTTAGGTTATGGTTACCAAACATCAGATACATTAGCTGCCAACGTTGCTAAACTTACTGCTAATAATGCTAATAACCTTGGTGGTACACCAGCTGCCAGTTATGCTCTATCAGCTGCATTAGTGAATTACCAAACAACTGCTGGATTATCGACTAATGTTGCTACATTAACTTCGAATAATGTATCTTTTGTTGGTAGTGTAACAGCAGCTAATGTTGTTTCGAACAATCAGTTATCTTCTAATCTTGCTAATTATCAAACATCTGCTGGTCTTGCTGCCAACGTTGCAACTCTTATAGCAAACAATGCAGCGTTTATTGGTAGTATAGCAGCTGCCAGTGTTGTTTCTACTCAAATATTACAAGATAATTTGTCTGCTTATCAAACATCTGCTGGACTATCAGCCAACGTCGCTAAACTTACTGCTAATAATACCACTTATGCTTTTGGTAAAACTCAGGGTGCAATTAATGCAAATAGTGCTTTGTATGCTAATGCTTCAATAACTAATACATTTACTGTTGGAACATCTGCATATTATGTTGCTAATGGTAATGTTGGTTTAGGTGGCAACACCACACCAGCAAGCCCATTGACTGTTAATGGTGTTATACAATCTACTAGTGGTGGATTTAAATTTCCAGATGGTACAACACAGCTTACTGTTGCTACTGGTTTTTCTAACATAGTAGTTTATAAGTCTGAGGACGCTCTTAACAATTGGACAATTCCTGCTAATGTAACTAGATTTAAAGTAACAGTTGTTGGTGCTGGTGGCGGCGGCGGTGGTGTTGCAAATGGAGCTACTGGGGCAGCATGTGGAGGTGGTGGTGGTGGTACAGCGATAAGAATATATACTGGAGCTACTCCAGGCACTACAACTTATTTTCAAGTTGGAGGTGGTGGTACTGGTGGTCTTTATGCTGCAAATGGTGGTAATGGTTCTGATTCTCTATTGATATATGGAGGAGTTACGATTACTGGTGGTGGTGGGCTTGGTGGTGGGTATATATCAAGTGCAGGTTCACTACTTGGACCTACATTTTATATGTCTGGTATTGCATCTGGTGGGGATTTAAATATAAATGGAAGTGATGCATTTGCATATCAACAATTTTCTGGAAGCTCTCATCTAGGACCTGGTCGAAGAACACCAACTGGCATTTCTGGTCCATCATCTCCTTCCGCTAATGGATTTTTATATGGTGGCGGTGGATGCGGCGGCCATGTTGCAACAATTACAGGTTCTGGCCAAGGTGTTAGAGGTGGATATGGCGCAAATGGTGTCGTAATCATCGAATATTAATTTTATAAAAAAAATAAGAACGGGAAATAATGGGAAAGCTGTTACCACAATATCAGAAAGCTGTCATTGAAGAAATAATCAATTCGATAAACAGTAACACATCAAGCTACTATGCATTTGCAGCTAATCCAATTGCATATGTTGCCAATACTCCTGATGTTACTTCAGATGATTATTCAACATCATTTACTAATAATTGGCAAATGTTATTTGGTAAAAAGTTAACAACTTCCGATGTTGTTCCTGTTATTGATAATGAATCTTGGACACAGAATAAAGTTTACAACCGTTACGATAATACTGTTGCCAATTTAACAAACTTTTATACCATAACACCGCCATCAACAGTTGGTGGGTATTATAATATTTACAAATGTATCGATAATGCTAATGGTGGACCAACAATTTATCCACCAGATCAAGTTCAGTCGCAGTCATTTACAAAGTCTGATGGATACACATGGCGATATATTAGTTCTATTTCTAGCGCACAATATAATAAAACAGCAACAGTAGATTATGTTCAAGTAACATCGAATACAACAGTTGTTTCTGGTGCTTTTGGGTATTCAGGTATAGAAGTTGTTATGATTAATAATGGTGGTGTAGGATATTCTGCTTATACCAATGGAACAATCCAATCTGTTTCTAATAGCACATTGTTACAGATTCAATCGAGCGCCTCTGTTGATAATGATTTTTATACTAAAAATAGCATTTACATTTATAACACTGGTTCTGCTACCGGACAATTATCGACAGTTAAAAACTATGTTTCAAATTTGACTGGAAATTACGTATATCTTGAATCAGCAATTAATACTGATAATATAATTTCAACAGTAACAAAATATTATATTTCTCCAAAAGTTGTATTCAAAACAGATGGTGCTTCACAACCATCTGCATTAAGCTACATAAATCCTTCTTCTAATTCTATATCAAGTATAAAAATAATCGAGGCGGGTTCAGGTATTTCTTGGGCAAACGTTTCTATTCAAAGTAATACTATATATGGTTCTGGAGCTAATTTGTATGCAATTGTTCCTCCACCAGGTGGACATGGTAGCAATCCTCAAGCAGAACTTGGTATTTCTGGATTTGCTGTGTATTTCTATTTTGCTAATACTGAAGGCAGTACCATTTTAGGAACAACACAATACAATAAAATTGGTCTAATAAAAAATCCATATGCTATATCACAAACAACCAAGTTAAAGACAACACCTTATACTTCAAGTACATTTAGCGCCACATTACAAGCTAATATGACTTTGAATACTGCTTTGTTTACACTTGGTGATACTGTTGTTGGTGAAATTAGTGGTGCAAGAGGTACTGTTGCCTTTGCGAATACAAGTAAGATTCATTTGACAGGTGATAAATATTTCAGTAATAATGAGAGAATTGTTTCGAGTAGTGGCTTAGTCTTCGCAAATATTACAATAAATACAATTGGCGATATATACACAAAAGATTTATCACCACTCTATGTTCAAAATATCAGTAACGTTACTCGTTCTAATACCCAAGCTGAGTCGTTTAAATTGATTATTAAAGTTTAAATAGGAAATAGAAATGCCATTAAGCGCAAATTTAAATGTTTCTCCTTACTTCGACGATTATAATGAAGACAACCAATACTATCGTGTCTTATTCAAGCCGCAAGTAGCTGTACAGGCTCGCGAGCTTAATCAAGTTCAGTCAATTTTACAAAATCAAATTGAACGTTTTGGTAATTGGGCGTTTCAAAACGGTGACATTGTTTCTGGTTGTACGATCATTGATATTCCTTCATTACCTTTTATTCGTCTTCAGGATTTCCAGGTTAATGGTGCTTCTTTTGATGTTACCTCATTAGTTAATACTCAGGTTGTTTCAGCTTCTTCAAATTTGACAGCACGCGTGTTCGTTGCTAATACTGGTCTTGTTACCAACTACCCAAATACAAACGTTGTTTATGTTCAATATGTAAACACTGGTAACACTGGTGGTAGCGTTGTAGTTTCTTACAGTAATAATGAAACATTAAATTTCTATGCAATTCCTTCAAACGGTACACCAATCGCTACTATTAATGTTTATGCAACATCTAATTCTACTCAAATTTCTACAGGTAATGCACATGGCATTTCTGTTAGTGATGGTATAGTTTTTATCAACGGGGTTTTCGCCAAAGTAGTTACCCCAACTTTTGGTATTGTTAATAATTTTGGCACATATGCTGGTAATAGCGTTGTTGGATTCAAGCTTTCCGCAAATAGTATTACAGAGAATCAAGATTCTTCATTGTATGATAATGCTCTTGGATATTCGAATGAAAACGCACCTGGAGCACATCGTTTAAAACTTATCCCAAACCTTATAACACTAGATCCAGTTACTGCTACTAATACATCTGGCTTTAATCCAATTGCTGTATATAATTACGGTGGATTGATAAGTAAATCTGTTGCTTCACAAAATGTTTATTCTGTTGTCGGCGAAGCTATAGCTACTAGAATTTATGATGAATCAGGTAACTACGTTGTTAATCCTTTTGTTATTGATACAGTTACAGGATTAACTGGTAATTCTATTATAACAACTATAGATGCAAACACTGTATTGGCTCGTGTTAGTCCAGGTGTTGGATACGCTCAGGGACAACGTGTACAAATTCTTAAAACTGCATATATTAATATGCGTCGTGGTATTGACACACAGTCTTTTACTTCCCAGCAAATAACATTTAATTATGGTAACTATTTCACAGTTAATGAAACTGCAGGTATTTTCCCATTCAATACAGCGCAAACAATTAATCTTTATGATTTACCACAACAGGCTGTTACAACAAGAACGTTTGCTTCTATTTCAAGTCCAAAAGGTAATTTGATTGGTACAGCTTCTCTTAGAAATTTCAATTACGTTTCTGGTGTAGATGGAACCAATACTGCAGTTTATGCAGTTCATGTGTTTAATATTCAAATGAACACTGGTTATCAAGTTAACCAAATTAGATCTATAGGATATACATCAGGAACAAAGGGGTTTGCAGATTTAACAAATCCTGGAACTATAAACAGCTCTTCGTTTAAAGATCAGCTTTATAGTTTTGGTGTTACTGGATTAAAGTCTCTCAGAGACTCTGCAAATAACAATAACACTCAATATACATATCGTACAAACCAATCATCTTCTATGTACTCTAATGGACAAATTGTTGTAACGATTCCAGGTTCTGCAACTGGTGGTATTGATGTTCTTTCTTATGGTCAAGGTGTTCTTCCTATTATTGATACATCAACAATTACTGTTGTTGCAACGGCTAATGTTGATACAGCCCAATTAGCTGGATCTATAACTACTTCTTCTACACTTACAACTGTTACTGGATCTGGTACTAATTTCTTATCAGATTTTGTTCCAGGTTCGTTGTTAAAATATAATTCAGTAATACGAACTGTTACATCTATAACAAACTCGTCAGTTATGACTGTTGATGCTAATTTTGGTGGTGCTGCAGGAACTGGTGGATATTATAAATCATATTTGAATGGTAGAATAATTCCATTTTCTTATAGTTCTACTGGACCACAAACAGGATATGTTTATGTAAGCAATACTACTTCTTTCGAAGTTAGATCAACACAGGCACCAGCTTCTTCTCTTGCTGTTCAAGTATACTATGATATAATAAGAACAAATGTTGTTGCTGCTAATAAAACTATCAATAAGAAACGTTTTGTTAAAATTAATACAGCTAATAATGCTGGTGGACCTAATGGGCCATGGTGCCTTGGTGTCAGTGATCTACACCAAATATCTGCAGTGTACGGCGCATCAAGTGATTCTTTTTGTAATTCAACTGCTATTACTGCAACAAATATAACAAGTCAGTTCAGTTATGATACTGGTCAAAAAGACACTCATTATGATCTTGGTTACATATATCCAAATCCTGGATATACTTCAGCCACATACCCATATTTACTTGTACAAATGGATTATTTTACAGTAAATAATTCTCCTGGTTGTGGTTTCTATAGCATAGAATCTTATCCGATTGATGATGCCAATACAGCAAATACTAATGCTATCCAAACTAAAGATATTCCACTTTATGTAGACGAGGCAGGTAAGAAAAATTGGTTGAGAGATTATGTTGATTTTAGAACTGTTGGTGTTTTGACCGCCAATAATACTGGCGCTGTATCAAATGTTGTTACATCTATCTCATATTCTACAATAAATCCATCAACTGCTCTTACATTTACTATTCCATCTGGTGGTTTAAATGTACCATCTTATGGTAAAAATATGCAATCAAACTATACTATATATTTGTCAAGAAGCGATTTGGTTACAATCACACCTGATAATAATATAAAGGTAATCGAAGGTCAACCAAAAATTTCACCGCAGACGCCAATTTTTCCAGATAATTCTATGGCTGTTGCTGTTATTAATGTTCCTCCATATCCTTCTCTTTCAACAGATCAAGTTGACTTAGATCAAGCTATAAACAAACTTTCTAAGAATTTGATTCGTGATACTTCTACTGCAATTAGTACAAACCTTGTAATGAATCGTCGTTACACTATGCAAGATATTGGTAAGCTAGATAAGCGTATCTCTAATCTTGAATATTATACTCAGCTTTCTCTTCTTCAGCAGAAAGCTACGAATATGGTTGTTACCGACGTTAATGGATTAAATCGATTTAAGAATGGCATATTTGCTGATTCTTTTGATAGCTTTTTGTTAAGCGAAGTTTCTAATCCTGAATATTCTATCGCTATTGACAGAAAAGAAGGTAAAGCAAGACCTAAATTTGTAACAGAATCATTTAGATTTGATTTTAATTCAACTGCTTCTTCTAATGTTCAAAAAACAGGTCGTGTTATTACTCTTCCTTATACAAGTGTTGCATTTATAACTCAGCCATTTGCAACTAAATACCGTTCATCTGCTCATGTTGCCTCACATTGGAGTGGATTTGTGTCATTGATGCCTACATATAATAATAACGTTGATACAAATCAAACAGCTTCTGTTGGTATTACAATCGATAATACTACACCATGGAAAGAATTTGCCAATTCACCATTTGGTTCTATTTGGGGTGCTTGGCAAACATCGGTAAATACAGTAAGTTCTTCTGTTACAACAGGCAAACAGGATGTTTATAATGTGGAACTTGGATATCAATATGATAACAGTACAGCTCGACAAGCCCTTAATAATGCGATTGCGCAATACCAATCAGATGGTTTTGTTATTGGTGGTACTTCATTGACATTTACTGGATCACATGGTGGTATTGGAAGTAACGCCTCTGTAACTCAAATAAGTTAATTTGGAGATAAAAAATTGGTAGCAACAGTAACAACGACTACAGTCAATACATCTACTTCTAACAGACAAGGTGTTCAATTAACTGTAGATTCTCAATCTAATACAGTTCAAATTGGTAATTTTGTTACTGATGTTACGATAAACCCATATATTGCTCCTCAAATCGTTTCTTTTTATGCTACAGGTCTAAGACCAAATCAACTTATGCATGCTTTTTTTGATAGCGTTTTGGTTGATGCGTATTGTGCGCCTGGTACATATAATGGTGGTGATACTTCTAGATGGGAATCTGTTGATAGGACTGCAAATTGGGGGACTAAACTTGTAACATCTTCAACTGGAAATGTTGCAGGTCAGTTTAATATTCCTACAGGAACATTTAAAAATGGTGATCGTGTATTTGAACTTGCTGATGTTGATAATTTAGCTCAAGGTAATGCAGCAATTACAACACAGGCTTCTGGAACATTTACTGCTTCAAATATTTCTGTTACAAAACAAGGTTCTACATTAACTACTGTAAATCCTTTACTT
>Ga0114959_10000838_pt1 | contig 28668 bp, 21 predicted proteins | sample C_130625_EF_Meta_FD_87317 | JGI IMG/M metagenome (GOLD analysis project Ga0114959, IMG submission 87317) | Freshwater microbial communities from Lake Croche, Canada to study carbon cycling - C_130625_EF_MetaG | ecosystem: Environmental > Aquatic > Freshwater > Lake | place: Lake Croche, Canada... | reverse complement strand
TAAAAAATAAAAAATAAAAAAATAAAAAAATAAAAAATAAAAAATAAAAAATAAAAATATTTAATTAAATATTTTTATTATAATGATATTTATACCATATTTTTATATTTGTTTATACCTAATGTATCATCTATATCTTCTTTATATACATTTTTTGGAAACATATAATAAATTTCATGAATAATATAAATAAATATTCCTAATAACCTTGTAGAAATAAATGGTAGCAAAATTAGCAAAATAAATATAAATAAACGTATTTTCCAACTGGTTTGCGATGGATATATTAGTGAAATAAAACCAAAAAATACAACACAAATGATATAAATTGTCAAAATTATATAATAATAATAATATTTCAAAATATCTGATTGTTGATCTTGATAATATGTTTTGCGTTCATTTGTAAGAAGATCATTACTTGTATTTCTTAACTCTTTTACAAGCATTTCATTTTCTTTTTTATATTTTAAATATAAATCAACTACATTTTTATAATTTAAAAGAATGCTATCATAAGAAGATATCTTAAGTTGAATATTTTTTTTATGTTCCTCTTGTTTTTTCAGAAATTCATCAGATTTTTTTTCTACTTCTTCTTTTAATTGTTTTTCATATAAATCATTCCATGCATTTTCACCTTCACTATATGTAACATAATTTTTATGTGCAACTTCTACACGGGCAGGAGCTGATTCTAAGTTTGACTTTGATAATTCATATTTTTCTTTGAGTTTTGCAAGTTCCTTCTTCTGTTGACACACAGGATCACAATTTACTATTTCTTGAAATTGACCAATTAAAGAATTAATTTGAGAACTAATTTGAGAGGTATCAACTGGCATTACTATATTATACAATTATAAGATTTTGATATAATAATATATTCAAAAATTTATATTTATTTTCTAAAATTAATAATTGTATGGGTTTAATTCACTTAAATTATAATCAGATTTGAATTTACCTGGTTGTGTTTTCGTTAAAGCGTTAGTTATTTTATCCTGATTATTACCATTTATCTTAGAAGAACCAATACATTGATTTATTTTAGTATCATACATTTGACCATCAGAGCAACAATATTCACCTACACAAATACCCGCACCCAATGTTGCCCATGGGTCATTATTATTACCTGAACCTGGTTTTGGCGCTTTACTCTTATCAAAAGCCCAATCGTATTCGTTATAATGCATATTATCACGCGAAATAATAGATATATAAGTTTTTAAGAAATACCATGCTCCTATAATACCAACAATTAAAAATAAAAAATAATAGATTATTACTGGTAAGAATCCCTTATTTAATAAAATAGTTAATATGATAATAGGTATCAGTGTAAATATAACAATTCTCATTAGTAATGAATGTTCTGCATACTTATCACCATAATATGTATTTATTTCAACAAGACGAATTTTATTATTTTTCTCCATTTTTAAAGCTTGCAAACGTTTTTTAGAGCGATTTAATTCAGTTTCAACAATATTAATTGCTGTAGTTTGTTGTTTTAAAGTTCCTGTAGAAGAATCCATTGCCCTTTCATAGAAATTATTAATTTCGCTTAATGTTGAATATAAATTACTGCGCATTTCTGAAAGTTTATTGATTTGATCAGTTATTTCCTGTTGTTTTTGAGGGTTTAAAGAAGAATCTCTTTCTATTTTGGTAAATAGTTCTTGCTCCATTTGTTGTAAACGTTGAATGTCTCCTAATATTTTTTCAACTACATTTGAAATATCAGGTACATTTTTATCAGAAACTGTTCCAGACATATTTTGTATAAATTATAGTAAGATAATTAAATAAAATAAACAAAAATTTTATTTTTATTTATTTTACATTATAGTTTTTGTAAATATAACACAAAATTAATTTCATGATGGTTTAATATTCATGGCTACAACTACTGAGCCAGCTGCTAAAATAGACCAAAATAAATAATCGTAATTTTTTTGTAAAACAACAATATCACTATCTTTCAAAAATCTATCAAGATTATCATTTGTTTTAAAGGTTTCAGTAATAGGTCTAGTAGAAGGTGTAGTAGCAGATGTAGAAACAGAATTACTATTGGCAATTTTATTTTCTGTTGCTTGTTGTTCTGCTAAGCTTTGGTCTATAGATGCTGTATTTATAGATGATTGACCTTGAGCATTATCAGTTCCTTCTCCAAAATTTCCTGTAATACTAGCTACTTGGTTAGCTAAATCTCTCATATCATTCTGTAACTGATCTAATTCTTGTTGTTGTGCAGATGTGGCATTAGCTAACCCATACTTTCCATCAGGTCTATTACCTTTTAAATAATACTGATATTGAACAGAATCAATATTTACTATATCTTTTGAAGCACCAGACGGCAAGGTTATAGGTTCTTTTCCTCTTACATAAGTATCAAGATATGACAAAGACCTAAATTTTCCACCATTTGGCCATGCTTCACTTGTTTTAGGCCAACAAACTTTATTTGTATTATCGAATACAAACCCATAACAATCTTTATTATTATCACAAGTAGACTTACAACCTTCAATATTTGCGTTTCCATACATAGCACCTGGTATATCATTACCATACGCATCAGATTTTTCAAACTTTGTATAATTGTTGGTTAATTTTAAATTACTAGAATCATACTCATGTAAAACATTTTCTTCATCTACATAGCCAGCTTTTCCAACATTTTGTTTAAATGGTGGTGGAGATACAGAATATAATGCATTTATACCTTGGCCACCAACCTTGTAACCTTTTGAAGTTGTACTACATGCGCTAGTTTTTTCATTAGTATATAAAACTAAATTACCATCTGTTTGCATTATTAAAAACATAGAACCATCATTAGAGCCAATAAATTCTCCAGCTGCTAATGTTGAACCAGCAGGCATCCAATTTTTACCATATTTACCTTTGCTTGCAGCATAAGCCGGATTGGCTTCTTTTTTTTCATTACGTTTTGATGGAGGAGTCCATATCAAACCTTGATTATCATCTGGACTCATTCCTCTATAGATACACATATTACCATCGTCTTGTAAAATTAAATAATAATTACCCAAATTTGAACCTACTGCATATACTGAATTTGATGATTCTCCTCCGCTAAATTTTCCATTACCTATGTCTGTTTGATTATTTGCCTTACCAAGTGAAGTTATACTATTTATGTCACCTGACAAACTACATTTAGCATTATTACCAGTTGTACTATTTTGCAAACCAAAATACAGAGCTTTTTGATCTATTGCAGCTTTATGACATGTATCATAATTATAGGTTTGGCTTCCATCATTTTGTAAAATCATAGTGTTTGATGTTGGAACCCTAATCCAAGTCCACCCCCACCACCATCCCCAACTATTATTATTACTTCTAGTTATAGACCATTTATATCCAATTGAATCTCCATATGTACCAATATAATCAGTAGCTTTACTAGAAGGGGTTGCATAAATGCTAGCACCACCTGAATTTAACACTGATAAAGAACCTTGACGAGTTAATGTTGCCATATTTGAACCTTGCACATCTGCTGCCCATATAACTGGAAAAGTATAAGTATATGCTGGACCATACCTTTCGGATGACATAGCTAAATCATTACTCACAAGACAAGCAGCTGTGCCATCTGATAATCCATTTTGCAATCCAAAATAATTCCAACCATTGTTTAATGCATATTTTTTACAAGATTCTAAATCTGTATAACCAGCTATAGATTCGTTCCATGTCATAGCTCTTTGATCATCTGTTAAATCTGGACTTGTATATAATTTCCATTTTGAAATTTGAACACAATCTCTATGGCCAGATTTGTTATTAGGATTACCACAATTTGTAGTTAAAAAGAAATATTGATTGTATTTTTTATATTTTTCAGGATTATTTATAAAATATGTTTTAGATTCATAATCTAATCCTTCATTTTCTCTCTTATCAACTAATTCTAAAGTATTTGAACTAGAAATATAACCCAATATAACCCAACTATTTGGACTACGACCATTAGGATTACCACAACAATTTTGTCTTCCTTGAATATCATATTTGGCTAATGCAATTCCTTGCATATTATAAAAACTTATTGATAACCATTCACCTCTTACTTCTACATTATTACCATTTGCATCTCTATAATTTTTAAAATAACTACCTAGATACTCTCCTGTTGAACTATTGTATTGGTAAGATCTACCATGCCAATACGTATCGGTGTTATTATCAAATGCAGCCCATGGTCCAAATGAATCATTAGCAACATAAATACTTGAAGCAGTTGATTCAAATCCATTTACATTGTTACTACTATTCATAACAGGAACAAATTCAATATATGTAACAGGTGGTATATCATTAAAACATCCCTCATATTTCTCTATTGGATTATTAACTAATGTGTTTGTATATACATTTTTACCTGCATTTCCACAACTTTGACCAGGTTGCATATTTGTTCCTGTAATTAAATTTAAGGCTGGAATATATGTGCCTGGTGTCCAATATTCATCTAGCCAAGGTACATTTACAAACCATAAGGTCGAAATAAGAGGACAATCATTCTTACCTTCTATGCTATACCATATATCCATATTTCCTATATATTTTACTACACCTTGATTTGTAACATAGCAACAATGACCCGTCGTAAATGCTATATATCTACCTAAATAAGGATTATTATTAACTCTTTTTAGATAATTATTAGATGTCTGATTAATCTGGTCAGTTAATTCTTGAAAGCGATTTAGTTTTTGCATATATTGTTCCCTTAATTCATCAATTTGTCTTTTTTCAGCATCTGTTATAATGTTTTGATAAACAATTTCATTTGATGTTGTTGCCAATACATTTTCTGGTGGTGGTGGTTCATTACTAGTAGTACTAGTAGTAATAGGTTCAAAACCTTCTTTAATATAACCAGAATCGTATAACATATTATAAAATGTTTTCTTTGAACCACGAGCAAATTTTTTCTGGTAATCTTTAAATTTAATACCATCATTTAAAGCAGGTGATTTATTAGAATCAAATAAAAATTTTGTTAAACTATCTAAATTGCCACAACTATTTGCCATACTTGTTATATTAATATATTATGATACAAAAATAATATATTTATCTTTAATCTCTTTTTATAATTGCATTTACAATAATAATAAAAAAGATAATACTAACTACAATACATACCATATAATTATTCGATTGTCTATGTCCACCACCATATTGTGGTGTTGTAAATGCAAAACCCATTAGTACAAATATTAAAAAAATAGCTATACATATTAAAATAATATAACTACTATAATTAGCATCGGCAATGATATTACCATCTTTATAAGCAGCATCTATTGTTTGAAATTGTCTAATCATTCTTTCTATTTCACTGCGTTCACCAAGTAAAACATTATGATTATTCATCATAATTTCATTTTGTTTGGTTTGTTTTACTTCAGATTGATTGATATATTGATAATTATTACTTGATAAACTAATCATCTTCTCATTCAATGCAATCATTTCTGCATTCATGTCTTTTAAACGATTACTATAATACAATGCCTTCTTAACTATTGCTACTGAATTAATAGTATGAACCATAGTTCCAGGACCACTCCCCAATGTGCAATTATTTAAAGTGCTATTAAATGTAGCACCATCACATGATGAATTTTTAGAACACTCGGTTTCACATGAAGAAGCACTATAAGAACCCAAAACACTTAAATTACTTTTTCCTATAAATGAGAAATCTTTTGCATGTGTAAAACTATTATCCTTTGCATTTAATACATTAACATAATTATTATATGTATCTTTGTATTCAACCAACAATGCGTTAAATTGGTTGCTTAAAATTTGTAATTGTGAAGACATTATATATATAATAGAAAGAAAACATAATTATTATTTAGTATGATTTAGTAAAAACTATACTACCGATAATAAATACTAATACTATAAAAATAACTAAATATAAAATGTTTGATTCAGATGTAAGAGTTTTAAAGGATGGTAAATTATTGTATACATTTTGGAAATATTGATTATATATATATGAGATGGTAAAAACTAAAATAATTACAAATAAAATGTAATTTGGATTAATAATTGTTGTAATAAATTTAAAACTTAAAATAATTGTTTGAAATACATTATTAATTAAATCAGTTATTACATTTGTAGTATTTTGGTCTGTAGAAGAAAATGCTAAAATAATAATAAAAATAAATACAAGCATAAATAATAAAAAGAAACCATAATAATTTTGTGTAGCAAATAATCCATTCTCAGCTTCTTCAAGTTCCAATTTATGATATTGATTTAACTCATCTCGTATAATCTTTCTATCTTTTTGTAACTTTTCGTGTTCTGCTATTAAATCATAATGCTGTATATCACGCATTGATATTTGGTCGCCGTATACTTTACGAGTCTTTTCTATTTTTTCCTGCATTTTTGCATTTTTATTGATCAACTCCGTACTAATAGACTCAACTGCTTGTAATAATTGCTTACTTTTGGGAACAATTGCAAAATCATTCTCAGATGAAGGAATCGTTGTTCCATCTCCACCTCTTAAAAAACATACATTATCTTTATTAAATGTTGCGCCTGTAGCACCAGGTGTAGAGGCTACAGATGCCATACACTCATTCAACGTTTTGCCTATTGTTTGACTGATTGGTGTAGTTCCCCAAAATGACTGACCTTTTATTGTTGAATATTTTGGTGCACTAATATTATAATTTGGTTCTATTGCGGTACTATAATGTGTTTGTGTACCAGAACCTTCATACTTAGGAATAGGTATAATGGTAATAGATGTTACACTACCACTATTATTAATTAGAGTACATGTTATAGTAGGTAGATTACTTCCTTGATTGCTTGCATTTTCAACATCAGTTAAATTAGGACCTGAATATAAATTATAATCATCTCCCACAAAAATTAATTTATTATCTGGTGTAAGAGCATTATTCATGATTGAAGAAGTTAAATTAAAATTATGAGCCCAACTATCGTTTGAAGTATTAAAATAACCTGTTCTAAGGGAATTTCCCAAGGCCATAATAAAATAACCTTTTGATGTGTATGTTGCAATATAATTAGGAGTCCAAGATGTACTACTTTTATTTTTTGTCCATATTTTATTATCCAATCCTATACTATAATCATCATAATTTCCATTTCCAAAATTAATTTGTCCAATACTTGTAAGAAAACCATTATTAACGTCGAGTGGACCTGTCCATTGTTGTGTATCCAAAGTTGGTTTAGAAAAAACTTGATTACTCGTATTTATACAATAAATTGTTTTTCCGTCTTTACCCAGTGATACACCTTTAATTGCGCTACCACTATCACTTACTTGTGTCCATATTCCATTCAATCCATCACGTTTATACAAATAACCATCTGTTCCACAACCAACTATAATATAAGGTGGTTGTTCGGGACCATAAGTTCCATAACATCCTATTCTATGTCTTTCATCTGTCGTAGTAGCCCATAAAAATGAATCATAAATCAAATTCCTTAGTGTTTGACTTCTTGCCCATCCCATGTTACTTTTTGTAAAATCAGTTGTTGTACATCCTGCTGATTTCCATATTTTATCATAACATGCTTGGGAAACATCCGTATTATTTTCACTATATTCTGAACAGGGGTCAGCTTCTGCGTTTAAATTAGCTGTATAGTCTAAAGTCGCTTGCTTATATCTTGTTAAAAGGTTGTTATATTCAATTTTCAAAGTTTCTAAATCTAATGCTAACGATGTGCTTTCTTTTACGGAAAGTTCATTTTTTTGTTGTCTCAATAGTTCCATTGTTTTTTGTTCTTCTTCTAGATTCATATATATATTTAATATAAGAAATTTATTAACATTGTTTATTTACACCCAAAATAATAATACAAAAATGATGATATAGAGAGAAAAATAAAAATATTATTTGAATTTAAAGTATTATGAACATTATTGGTAAGTAATTTATTATTATTATTATTATTATTATTATTATTGGTAAGTAATTTATTATTATACCTATACATCAAGTTTTCTTTGTAACTTTTTGTTAATTTTCTTATATATTCCATATTTGATTTCATACAATAATCACTAAATTTCTTATTATAAAAAGGTCTTTTTGAAAAATAATTAAACATTTTTAAATGATAAAATGTTAAAATATTAAAATTATAGTTTTTAAACTATTTTCTACCCATATTTCTCATATTTCTCATATTATTATACATATTGCTTCCCATATTACTGAGATTATTTGTAATATTTTTAACATTACTAGTCATATCACCATTTACATTGCTATATAAAACTTTAATAGAAATAAAAGTTATTATAATACTTATAAAAAGAGCCCAATTTCTCAAATATCCTTCATTATATGTTTGTCTATAATCGTATATTAATTCACTAGATGTATTATCTTTCTCTTCAATTCTTTTGAGTCGTTGTTTTAGAAGAGTATTTTGTTTTTTTTCTTTAACTATTGTTGTGTTTAAACATGTTAATTTTTTATTTAATAAATCTGTATTTGCATCTATTTCATTTGATAATTCAAAAAAATCTGAGCCGATTTTTGTAAGATTTGACTGAGCATTCGAAAACATTTGCTGATAATCTGCATAATCTGGATTTTTATGTAAAAAAACATAATATTTTTTGTATTCAGATAAAACAAACTGCATTTGTTCATCTAAAGTTGATACTTTATTTTGAAGACCTTGTATAATATTTTTGATTTCTTCAGGTTTTTGTATTTTATATAAATAAGTATCATCTTTTATAAATTCTTTACATTTTTCATTATAATCAAGTTCTAGTTCTGACATTATATAATATAATTTGATTATATTTTATAATATTTTATAATAAATAAATTTAATGCAAATTAGAAAGAAAAAATATCTTCAAACAAAAGCATCGAGTCATCAACATATTTTTTTGTTTCAATATATCCCCCAACAAACTTTCCATCGCAAAAAACCATTGGAAATATTTTACAATCTTTTTCAGCTAAATTTTTAACAAATTCTAAAAATTCTTCCTTTGATTCTATTAGATATTCATCACAATCTACTACATTAAAATTTGTTTTATTTTCTTTTAAAAAATTCTTTACAAGTAAACAATTTGGACAACCTGATTTGCTATAAATTGTAAACATTTTTTTTGCTGGTAATTCAAATTCCATAATATAATATCTATTTATATATTTATATATTTATATATTTATATATTTGTATATTTATCATGTACAAACCCTATAATATTTTGCTACTATGGATGTCTTACTTGGTCTCAAAATTTCACAAACTTGTCCAGGTCTTAATCCAATTACACGAGCTACAGGATCAAACCTAGAAATATTTGGCATTTGAGACTTATCTATAATATTGTATCTCTTCATAATGGTTTCCACTTCTGAAGCCATTAGCACACGATGTGGTGGAATTAAGATATGTTCCAAAATATTAAATTGTAACCTCTTAATGCTTTCGATAACAATGAAAATGCCGTCTGCCTCCCAAATATGTTTGAGTTCATTTATCAATGTTTCATTAGGTTCATCTTTAATAATGATAAATAATGTATCCGTTTTTTGAAGTGTTTCTGATAAAAGAAACAAATCATCTATCATTTCTTGAATATTTTTTGGTGCTGGTCTTGCCGCTAAATAATAACGTATATATATTTTTTTCTTAGGCGATTCTGGTGTTACGTTTTCATCATTAGTTTCTAAAAGCATATCCAACTGATTATTCTGCTTCATAGAATTTACTTCATTTACACTAAAATTAGCGTAATCATTTATATTATAACCTTGTTTTGCCATAAGCTCTAAAATAATTTTTCTTGATGTATAAATATTTGGAATGAGGACATTTGAGTTTTGACTGGTCATAGTATATATATTATAATATAAACATAATGAATTTTTAATTCAATTTTTATTTATATTTATATTTATAAAATTATTTTTCTAGTATCGCTCGAGTTTTCAGAGTTTGTTTCAATTGTTTCTATTTTTTTTACGTCTGATTCAGGTTCAATCGGTGCTTCAACTTCTAAAATACCTTCTTCAATCGGATTCTCTGTAGATGAAGATTTTCCAAATTCTTGAACTATAGGTGCATAAACTGGCGACTCTTGTTGATTTTGTTCGATATAATCAGAACCGACAGCGTATTGTGGCGACTCTTGTTGATTTTGTTCGATATAATCAGAACCGACAGCGTATTGTGGTGACTCTTGGTTAAAAGGTGGTGACTCTTGGTTAAAAGGTTGTGACTCTTGGTTAAAAGGTTGTGATTCTTGGTTAAAAGGTTGTGACTCTTGGTTAAAAGGTGGTGACTCTTGGTTAAAATCTGGACTTTGTTCAGAAGGTACTTCTCCAAATTCTTGTAATTCTGGAGTTTCTCCAAATTCTTGAACATCTACTAATTCTTCGTATTTATTCTCTCTTTTTATATTTTGATTTAATTTTTGATTCAAATTTCTCAATGTATTTTTTATTAAAATTTCTGTTGATTCATTAGACTTTAATAATTTATTAATATTATTTGAGTAAGACATATTAAGAAGTTGTTCTACGTTATCGTCAGTAATAATACGCATCTGAACATTCATTACTTGCAACTCTTGTATTAATAGTTTTAACGAATATGGCACTCTTAGTATACTAAAAGAACGTCCGAATCTGCTTAAATTTTTAATATTTTGTGTTCCATCTGGACTTGTAAAAAATTCAATCGGACCATCAGCATAAGGACTTAAAAATAAATTTTTGGCTTCATTATAAATAGAAATCGCACCAGTTTTGTTACAAACCGCAACATAATATTCATCGCCTCTAACCATAAATGATTCATTTAAAAAATATGACATTCCATGTGCACAAACACCATCACGTTCCATTTCACCTATACGTAATCCACCATCATTTGCGCGACCTTGTACAGGTTGTCTAGTTAACATTGTATTAGGTCCGCGAGCTCTAAAATTAATTTTATCTTTGACCATATGTTTCAAACGCATATAATAAGTTGGACCAATATAAATATCTGCAGCTAATTGCTCTCCTGTCATACCATTATATAGAACTTGATTACCTGTAGAATTAAATCCTGCATTCACAAGGAGTGGTCCATATGTAGAATAATTCGAGCCTTTTACTTGGAATGCAGTGCAATCTCCAAATGCTCCATAGCTGACACACACTTTACCAAAAAGTGCTTCTGTAATTTGACCAATTGTCATACGACTTGGAATAGCATGTGGATTAATAATTAAATCAGGGCGTATTCCGTCTTCAGTAAAAGGCATGTCTTCTTCTGGAATAATGAGACCTATTGTACCCTTTTGACCACTTCTAGAAGCCATTTTGTCACCTATTGCAGGCAAGCGTTCTTCACGAACACGTACCTTTGCAATATTGAATCCTTCCTCACCAAGTGTAATAAAAGCCTTGTCCACATAACCTAGCTGACCTTTTTTTGGTTTCACTGAGTCGTCAATCCAAACATCTTTGTTTTCCATATTTGCATTAATTTTTCCGATAAGCACAACTTTATCATTTAATTCAATATTCTCTCTAATAAGCCCGTGTTCATCCAATTGACTATAGTCACAATCGCGTTTCTTCTTAATAACATTATTTCTCTCTACATTGGCAAATTTAGAACTAGAACCTCCTGTAATTTTAGAACTCTCTTCTCTGGACTCGTACATAGAATAGTAAGTAGTTCGGAAAATACCGCGCTGAATAGCACCTTCATTAATAAGAATAGCATCTTCTACATTATAACCAGTATAACACATTATTGCTACAATTGCATTTACACCATAAGGTTGTTGTTCATTATTGATATATTCCAAATATCTTGATTTAATAAGAGGTATTTGTCCATAATTTAATATTACACCCATCTTATCAATACGCATTTGATAATTGCTGTGATATACAGAGACTGCTTGTTTGCTTTGACCACATGAGAAAGCATTACGTGTTACAGGATTATTTTCAGGATAAATAATCAAGTTACCCATTACACCTAGAATGAGAGAAGGGTCTATTTCTAAATGAGTATACCATTTGCTCTTCTTTAAATCATTGATGGAATTAGCAATTAACGCGGTTTCTTCCTCAGAAGTATCTAAATAATCAATTGCTGCACGACCATGTTCAAGTTTCTTTAAAATAGTTGCTTTATCTGAACCAATATTATATAATTCTTTTAATTCATACAACTTGTTGTTTTTACTTGTATATTTTTCATCATATTTATCAATTATTCCTCCGATCAATTGCTCCCAAGTAATTGTTCCACTATCTAGACCATGTAATATTTCTTGTCTTTTAAAACTCACTTTGTTGTTTTCAACATAATAAACAGGTCTACTTAACCTACCAGCATCTGTATAAATATAAATTTCATTTCTTTTATAATCAAAAGATACACTTGTGTAAACTGGAATAACACCATTCCTTCTATACAATTTTAATAACTTTACAATTTCAATAGGCATATCTAACACACCAATCCAAGTACCATTTATAAAAATCTTGGAACTACTACCTAATTGTTCTGCATTGCATTCTAATAGAATACGCATAGGGGTGTTCATCCTAAGCCATTTTATAATAGGAAAAACTGATGCACCACTAGTAATATAAGTTGTGATAGACATATGTTTATGTAGACCAATATTAGCACCATCTGGAGTGTCAACAGGGTCAATATAACCCCATTGAGATGAATTTAATAATCGAGGACCTACGACTTTTGCACTAGAATCAAGAGGTAAATTAATTTTACGTAAATGAGATATAAATGTATACCAACTTAAACGATTCAAATCTTGAACAACACCTACTCTTTTTGTATGTGCTTCAGAACCCCAGTTTCCTTTAAATGCTTTTCTGAAACCTTTTTCGACAATTCTCTCTTTAAAAAAAGATTTAAAGTTTGATTCAATTAAACCAATAAAATTATCCTTGTATTTATTTGTTTCCTTTCCTTTCTCTCCTTTTTCTTTTGGTTTCAATTGTTTCTTTTCTTTTCTCGATAATGTATCATCGTCCTTATATTCACCCTTGTGATAATAATATTCTTCATCTATTTTTCGTGTAATATCTTTCTTTTGAATCAAATAATATTCTCTAAAAAGGTCATACATGAGAGAACCCGAAAGTTCAACACGTTTAAATCTGAAATTATCTCGGTCAGTAGGCTTCTCTTCTTTTAAATAAACCTTTAACATTCTATTAACCATATAACCAATAAAATAGGCTTTTTCCAAAAAATTTAACTCTCCAACATGTGGTAAAAAATAATCAGAGAGAATTTCAATAACACCTGATATAGTTCCCCTTTTTGTCAATTCTGCTATAAATTCAAGAGCATTTTGTTGGTTAAAAATCTTGTTAGCATCATGAATACAAGGTATGAATAAATCTATATAAGGGTTTTTTTCGTTGTCTTCTTCGTTATTTAAATTATTTAATAAACATGTTTGTATAATATCTTTATCTGAAATAACACCAAGTGCTCGCATTAAAATAAAGAGTGGTACTGGTTTTTTAACATTAGGAACAGCCACTACAATTTGATTATTACTCAAGATTGAAGATGGTGAAACGATTTTTACTGAGGTTGTTCGAATTGGTTTAGATGAATCTTCAGATACAGAACGGATTTCTGCTGAATGACTATAAAGTTCATCATCACCTTTATACTTTCTTATATAAAGCAAATTATCTGCAAATTTCTCTTGAGAAATGATAACCTTTTCCTTGCCATCAATAATGAAATATCCACCAAAATCGTTGCGACACTCACCCATATTGAAACGAACTTCTTTATTTAATGTATTCAAAATACACAGAGCAGATTGAAGCATAATTGGAAAACGTCCTAGATAAATCTTGGGAAGTAAAGTAGAATGCTCCTTTTTTTCATCGCCAACATAGTAAACAAAATCCACTTCTACATCATAATGAATAGTTATGCCATATGTCATATTTCTTAAACGCGCATCATTTGGAAACATATAGTGTGAGTGGTTGTCATCATAAATAACTGGACGTCCATAATAAATTTTTGTACCATCTTTGCCACCTAAATAAAGCTGACATTCATTTCTTTTTTCAGAGTCTGAACCTTCATCTTCTCTCTCAATGAAACGGATAGGATTATTTTCTTTAAAGATTCTACGAATTCCATTTTTAATAAAGTCATTATAAGACTCTAAATGATGTGATACTAAACATGTAGGATTGTCTTTAAAGTATTTGTCAATAAGTTTCCAAGATATATTATCTTTATCCATTTCTACATTTTCTATATCTATCTCTGTTTGAATTTCTTCTTTTTGCATTCCTGATTTTTTCATTTTATATTATATAATAATCATATTTTTTTAAAATGTAATTATTATAATATTACTTTTTATTCTTTCTTATTTTTTTTTGTATTTTTCTTATCATTTGATATTTTACCCTTCTTTGTCAACCTAAATTTGGTTCCTTTGCTTTTTGATTTGCTATAACTATCATCAATGGTAAATTCAGTCCATGGTTGACTTGGTCTATCTTTAATATATGGCGCAAAATTGTCAAATTGTCTGTGTTTTTTAAAGAATTCTGCTGCTTTAAATGGTGTTCCACAAGAATTTCCCCATATTGCAGAAAAAGACATTTTTTTTGCCAGTGCACTATCACATACAATGCCATCTATTGCACCATGAAGTTCAAATGGTTTAGGTCTTGAAGGGTCTGACATATATTCACGTGCATCTAAATCATAATGTGAACAAATTGTTCTTGAACAAGGATTGTCTTCTTTCTCTAAATATACATCATAATGGTCTGAAATTATTCTCTTAGCAACTTCAATATCTAGCTTGCCTTTATATTCATCCATTAAATCAGCAAGACGCACTTTTCTGGCACCTTGATGACGTCGCACATCATAAAACCCCGAATTATTTACTTCCAAATTGCGAATTTTTTCATCATAAGGTGCATTAAAACCAATAAAGAATCCATTTTTAGTTCTCTCTGTTTTGTGATATTTAAGACCTAATTCAATTCGGAGAATTTCATTTGTATTTATATCGCCAAATAGCCATGAGTTTGCATAATCTCCAGAATTTTCATGCAAAAGAATTTCACAATATTCGTCTAATGTATTACCATATTGCATTGCTTTTCGAATTCTGTAACCAATAGGCCATCGTTTTTCATAAGGATAGAAGCCACCGATAGTTGTTTCTACCAATAATACCTTTAGCAGTAACAAATACATCAGTGCCACTCCAAATACAGCATGGACTTGTTTGCATAATAAATCGATGTCCTTCATCAGGATTTAAATCGAGGATAACATTCATAAATTGTCCGTCTATGTAATCAACAAATGAATTATGTGCGCAAACGATTTTTCCGTCTGTCGTCCAATCACCGACTGCTATAAACGCACTGCATTTGTCTTTTGACCCTCCTTCTTTTCCTATATGATTTTGAGATTTTGTAGAATACCAATAAGGAATTGATATATAGAAATTCCAAGTAATAATTTCATCTATATCAGTTTTACAACCACCTGCGGTGCAACCATCAGCAATTCCTTCCATTTCTTCATACAATTCCTTAAAATTCGTCTTTGTCATTTCTTTAAAATCATCATTTACTTCCTTAATAAAATAATCCCATGGCATAGCAAATGTTTCCATCATTACAAACTTTATCATTTCTTGTATTTCTTTAAATTCATTTGCACATAAAAAACCATATGCATATCCGCGTTCTTTTGGGGAACCTTTGATTGAAATATATTTCCATCCATTTTTTTCATAAGATATACCATTTTTAATTTTATTTGACATATATATATATAAAATATTTATTTTACATTTTTAATTATTTTTAGAAACAAAATAATATTTGTATATATAAAAGAAATGGAACAGCAAAATCCAGAAATTATTCAACAAAATCAAGAAATGAGTCAACAAAATCCAGAAATTATTCAACAAAATCAAGAAATGGGTCCACAAAATCAAGAAATGGGTCCACAAAATCCAGAAATGGGTCAGCAGCAAAATGGAAATTACTTTTTGATGATAGGAATAAAATTATCTCCAGAACAAGTTAAAAGTATAGAGACTCATAGATTAGATTTTAATAAGATTACAAACCTACAAAAACCAGGTCAGTGGCCAGATATAAGTAATTCTTCTTCATTTAAAGTTGGTAAAAATTTTGACAATGCAGTTTTAGTTGGATATCGTAAAGATATACCTACTATGGACCCAGTATATTTAAAAGTTGATGGTTGGTTTACAACTCCAACAGATATTACAAATTGTAACCCTGAACTAGATAGTACAGGTAATCCAATTTTCACTGAACAAGGCTATTCATTTATGGATGTGTCGCGTGTTGCTGCTTCTGGTGTCGCTATGGCTACTTCTAATGCATTAAAAACAGGTTCAAATTATTTTTCTAATATAGCATCTTATTCACCACAAGGTGGTAAAACACGAAAACGTACAAAACGTACAAAACGTAGGTCAAAGTCAAAACGCAGATATAAAAAATAAATTCATAAATATGAAAAAATATAATTATGAATTATATAACAATTTTACAAAGATATCATCATTAATCCTATGATAACAAATAAAAGAATAAAAGGAAAAAGTACAAGCAACCAAGATATACCGCTATGACCATCTTTACACATCAAGTTCAAAATATATGTCCAAAATAAGATGTAAATAATTTTAATAATAAATATTATTGCAGTATTAGGAACACGACAAGAATATGTTCCAATATTATAACTTCCATTATCTCCTAAATTTTGAAATAAAAGAACAACAATCGATACTATAGAAATAATAAAATAAAGAAGAGCTGGTCTGCATAATTCTTTTAATGTTTTTGGAAAAGGTGCCATATGTATTACTTATAGAAAAAAATTAAATCAACGCATTTCTAATAGCAGAAGAGCTATTTAACATTTGGTCTTTCCAAGGTAATGGATTAATAGGCGCAGAATAACCATTTATGCCATTATAAGCACTGCCCAAATTAAATTGAGTTTGTCTTCCTAAATTAATAAAATCTTGAAGAAGAAAATTTGAAAGAGCGCCTCCCTTTTGTTTTCTTCTCTTGGAACTTCTTGATTTTTTTCCACCTGTTAAAAATGGTGGGTTGGAACCTAGACTGATCATTGAGGTTTGTGGGTCACCATTAATAAATTGGTTGTATTCTAAATAGTTTCTAGAACCATTCACTCCTGGCCAATCAGCTGGACTAGATTTCCATGGATCTCCTATAAGGCCTTGGGGTGCCCATGTACCGCCTTTCTGGCTTCGATTTCCACCATTCATAATATTATTACAACCGCAATTACCTCCTCTTTGCATCATGCTCTGATTAGTAGGTATAGTAGAAACACCTCTAAATTCAGGACCAGGATTAGGGATTGTTTTGTTTATTGGATTAGTAGAGATGATGTTTGTTTCAGGCATAATTGTTTCAGGATTTAAATGATAACGGATACCGGAACCTCCTTTTCTAAAATTATTACACTTTCTACGCCCATGCTTTTTAGACTTGCATTTAGAACAACCTTTCATTGTGTAAAGTTTTTGTTTTCTTTTTAAAGTCCTTTTAACCATTTTATATTATATATAAAGAAATTATTCGATGTCCACGTGAGTTAAGAAATGTCTTCTGCAACACATTTTTTTCATATTTAATTCATCTAAAACCTCTCCTTCTGGTGTTTTTTCTGTAAATTCTTTTGTTAAATATAAAACTTTATCTACATCAATTGATTCTCCATTTCCTCTTTTAGCTAATTTTTTTTTACGTACTTGTTCAACATAATATCTATATTTGTTTGCAATTACCATACCGCATGTAAAACATTTCACAGGGATTATCATCACTTATATATTATATTATATTATTCTTATATGTTTTTATTTTAATATCAATTTTTTATTTTTATTTTAATTTATAAATATTACTGATTAGGAAACATTGGTTCGTTATTACTTCCTGCTACACATTTACCTGTTTCTTTTTTACCTTGCCATATACAACATTCTGTTTTATTGCAATTCAAATTTGTTAGACTCTGACATCTATTATTTAATTGTGAGCCTGATTTTTGGTTATAAAGACAAAAATTATATGCATTATTTGAATATATAGAAGTATCTATACCCATGTTTTTAAATTTGTTTGTTTCTAAACCTTCTAATGAATATTTTTTTGAAAATAAGTTTGTATAAAAAAAATAAAACAAATATAAAATAAAAATAAAAATAAATATTTTTAAAATACATTTTTTGTTAAATTTATAAAAAACCATTTTATCTATATATATTAAAAGTTTTTTTTATACATATATTTTATAATGGCAAAAAGTAAATCACTAAAAAATCGCGCAAAAGGATTAATTCGTTCTTCTAGAAAAAATATTGAATATGTTTTACCTTTTATGAAAACAAATTTTAGCAATGCACGTAGTATTGCAAAAGGTGTAGCCAAAGAAACAATACCAGTCGTTGAAAAAGGTGTAGAAAAAGTTTATGGAACGATGTCTACTGGTTTTAATTTAGGAATAAAAGGCGCTAAAAACGTGGCTACTGGTATTAAAAGTGTAGTAACAAAACGTCGTAAAAGTCGTTCTCGTAAAAGTCGCCGTAGACGTTAAACATTTTTTATATGTATTCCTTTCGTTGTTTTAACTTTTTTAAATTTTTCATTTTTTTTATGTATGTCATTATGACAATCTTCACATAATGTCAATAAATTTGCTAAATTGTTTTTATGAAATACTGAATTTGTGGTTTTTATTATACCATTTTCATCTGCGTCTGATTGATATGTCAAATGATGTACTTCTTTTCCAGATTTTTTCTGGCATTTTTCACACATACTTACCAGTTTTTTTGCATTATATTGTGAAGTCTTGAGAGAAAGCATGCTTCTATTTTCTGGTTGATATTTCATTCTTATCTCATAAGCAGCATCTAAAAATTCCTGTGGTAAATTGAGTGATTTACACACTTCTAGTCCATACATGCTATTACCAGGACCATCTTTTAATTTGCGGTCATAAATTAAGGCATCACGCTCTTTATCATAGATTACTTCCATATGTTTTAAAGAAACTGACAACAAATTATGAATTTCTTCATAATCTACTATTTCATGCAAATGCGTCGCAAATATAAAACTACTTTTGCAACTATGTAGTTTCTGTATACCCGCAACAAAAATACTAATAGCACTCATAATTTCCGTTCCTGAGCATAGTTCGTCTCCCAAAATTAAACTATTCTCATCTGCAAGACGCAATATAGTTCGCAATTCCGACATTTCAACAGCAAACGTAGATTGTCCCTTAAATATATTATCATTTCCAATGATGCGTGTAAAAATATATTTATAAGGTTTAAAACAAAATGTAGAAGCAGGAACATATAGTCCGGATTGAGCCATAACAATGGAAATTCCTATAGATTTAATAAAGCTGGTTTTACCGACAGCATTGGTCCCATAAAGTAATATTCCATCTGTTTTTTTATCACCAAGTGAAATATCGTTTGTTACGTAAATTTCACTACTTTGAATTTGCTCTATTAAACAATGTCGCAAAGACTTAGCATCAACAAATGATTTATCTGATTGAACAATTGTAGGCTTACAATAATTATATTTTTTAGCTATTGTTGCTTTCGTGTATAACAAATCAATATATGTAATAAACTGAATAATGGTTTCAAGTTCTTTCTGAAAACATTCAAATTTACTAATGAAAACATTATATATTAAGGTAATTAAGTCTTTCATTGAAACCTTAATTGATGTGATATTTTTACATAACGCATTGATTTGTTCATCAATAATAAAATTATTGGATGCGTTTTGTTTTTCAAAACCAAATTGTGTCTTGGATATTTTAAATTCAAAATTTTTAACTAGTATTGGTGTAATGTTATATGATAATGTCACAATACTGGCGTCTTTTGGTAGCGTCTCTGTAAGCAACTTGCATCTTCTACTTGTGCTTATAATACCAAGATGATTTTTTTCAGTTTCATGAATTTTAACATAATCAGACCTACTTGTATCTTTTTTCCCCTTTTTCTCTTTCCCTTCAATGAGAGAACTAAGATAGTTTTGTATAGCTTCCAATTTCAACTCAGATTCTTTCAACAATTCCATTTTATTATCTAATTCTGTATTAATACCATTATTAATAAAATTTGTTTCAAAATTTTGTAATTGTTCTAAATCTCTAGCTAAGTTCAAATTTAATTGTGTTTTTATAAATTCATTTATATTATTGCAGAAAAACCCAACATTTAATATAGTATTATCAAATTTTTGTAAATATTCCATAATGATTGAATCTTTTTCAAAATTTTCAAAAATATTCAGAATTGTTTCAATATTATTAAATAAATTATAAAAAGCTTTTGGTGATATTTTTTTCAAAAATATTTGACGTTCCCATTTTGAAATATCCTTGATTGTAGAGAGATTATTTTTTAGATAAGCCCCATATTTATCATATACACTTAAGAAGTATTCAGTTATATCATATTCTTGCTGTAAATACACTTCATTATACACAGGATTCAAAAAATTATAAGTAAACTTGCGCTTACCCATTGGTGTCAAGCACTCATTCAACATATTTGAAACGCATGAATATTTACTAGATTTAACATTTCCATCATTAATAATATTTAATTGTTTTAAAGAGTGATTTGCAAGAGCCATTCTAGTAGAAGAGTTTTCAAAACAAGGCTCTAAAATTTTATTAACTAAATGTGGATTATGTTGATATACAAAATCTAATAAAAAACAAAATGCTTGTGTGGCTATATTATTATCATAGAAATTATGAATAAACACTTGAAAATCATCAAATTTATAGAATTTAGAGAGAATTTCTGTTTGATAAATTTGTTTCTCGCAATTTTTCACACGTTTCATCTTTTCACTGATATTATCACTTGTCTGTGAAATATGTATTTTATGTATTAGACTACAGCTAATACCAGCATAACTAATCACATAATCTATTTCGTTTTCTTCTGGCAAACTAGAAATAATAATTACTTCACTTGGATTATAAATAGAAATAAAACGTTCCAGTTCATCATATGTGGTTGGATTATTTATATACACTTCTTTAAATTGAAATAAAGTTGTTCTACCAGTATAAATATCAATATTTGCCACACCAATAACAACATATTTTCCTTTTAATAAAACTTTATTTTCTATCAAATCTATCCAAATACATGTAATCGAATTAGTAAGATTCTGTGTTTCAGTGTGAAAATAAGTTCCTGGACTAAAAATACCGCCTAGGCTACGAGTTGTATTTTTTGCAGCCTCATCTTGTACATAAACAACTCCTGTAAATCCGGCCTCTTGGATTTTCTTAATATATTTTTCAATTTGCATGTCTTTGAATCCAGCCATCATAACATTGTCTGTTCCGACACAAGTGTTTTTTTCTACAATGTTTAATTCACATATTTGAGAGAAATCAACTATTTTGCTGCCAGTTATGATTTCAGCTTTTTTATTATAAATACCATATACTTCGAAGAAGCTGCCTACTTGCATTAATAATATTGTATTTTCTCCATATTCTTCTTGATACTTTTGTGTTAGTTCAAAATACTCTTTGATTAGCGCCATTATATAAGCTTATTATGTTATCTTTAATAATATTTACTTTAGTATATAAAAATTATTATATTAGACCACCTTTAAAACAACGTAATCATCGCGTTTTTTGAATATTAATACACTAAGGATGATTTTTTTTAAATAGGTATACCATTCAGCTGGAATTATATTCAACTTGTAAAACATATACTTTATTAATATTAGTGCACATGTAGCATAGAATGGTAAATTTTTTTTTCCATTATATTCAACTAAAACACTTTCTTTATATTTTTCGTCAATAATAGAAATTTCAACAACAAAATTGTGTTGTGGATCTTTATGCATAATTTTATATCCTTCTACTAAACTATTATCATAATTTAATCTCCAAACAAATTTTTTAAAATTACTACGTTCGGTATTTAAAAAATTTTGCAATTTAGTCATTGTGCTTTTTATATTATCAGTAAATATTGCGACGTCTATATCACTTCCAAAAAGAAAATAGTCCGAACGTTGAACACTTCCAAAAAAATATATTTTTGTATCTAAATAATTTTTCAATTTTTCAAAAAACATTTTATTATATTCGGGCATTTCATTCCTTGTAGTTTCCATAATAAAATAAGTATAGATTTTATTTGTTTATTTGTATTATATTTGTTTGTCTTCTTTTGAAAAATTATGTAACAATGTTTCGCTATTACTATTTGTAATTTCACCAGTCAACATTGCCGACTCATAAAGTTTTCTAATAACATCGTTTGGTGCATTACTTCCTACTTTCAATAAATTATGTTCCTTCAAATATGATTTCACCTCATTTATTGGTTTTCTTTTCAAGTTTTTTTGTGCAGTAATAATTTGTTTTCTAGTTCCTCTATCTTTAATTAATACACCAACAATTTTTTTAATTTTAGATTTACCTAATGTATATTTTTTTTTAATTGTTTTTTTTGTTATTCTTTTAGTAGCAATTATTTGTTCATTCTTTAAAGGTTCATTCTTTAAAGGTTCATTCTTTAAAGGTTCATTCTTTAAAGGTTCAGTTTGTATTGTAGATAATATTTCAGAAGAAGGTTTTATTAAATTTTCTGTACTCATTGATTCATCTAATTTTATTTTATTTCCTATCATCTGTTTACTAGAATTTTCATTTTCTTGTTTTTCAAACTCTTTTTGTTTTAATTTCTCTCTAAGACTATGTAAACGAGCTTCTCGTCCAATTTTTTCTTTAGTTATATTAACATTTTGAATTGTTAGTGCATTACTAGGATTAGTTACAATATTATTACGTTGTGTTTTAGACCAATTTCTGTATGTAGGCTTTACACCACCTTTTAATATTCCATAAGGAACATTGTCTACTAAATATTTGTTTCTATTTAATACAATAGGTGTAGTATTTTGATGAACATGCATGGTAGCTTCATCGATTTTTAGTTCTTCTGGTAAATCTATATTCACAAGAGGTTGTTGGAAATTGGTTTGTTGATTATTAGGGTGTTGGAAATTGGTTTGTTGATTGTTAGAGTGTTGAGACATATTTCCTAGGTTATAAGATTGTGGAAAATTGTTAATTGAATTATAATTTTTTAATGTTTTTCTTTCTAACGCATTTTTTCTGTTTTGTTTTTGTTTTTCATATTTTGTTTTTTCATCATTTACTTTTTTTTGTTTTGATAAAGTTTGTAAATAACTAATAGAATCATTAAATTCGTCAGAAAATGTTTCAGTTTTAACATGTATTTCTGGAGTCGGTTGAGATTTATTTTTATCAATATCCATATCTTTTGTTTCACGATTTTTATGCTCTTTAATACGATTTAAAAGCTTATTCTTTAAAATATTTGGATTGATTAATGGTTTGAGTGGTTTAGATGAAACTTTTTTCTCTCTATTTTTTTTAGTTTTTGTAGACCCAATACTAAATAATGATGGATTTATTGAAATTGTTTTATTTGACATTTAATATATTAAATAAAATATATAAAATATAAATATAATCCAAACTAAAGTTTGTAATAAAAATCCAAGATTTATGAATATAATGTATTATACAAATATCTTTTGGATTCCAAATCAATCTTCCTTTTTTTAACGTTTTCATTATTTAAATAAATTTTAAACCCATTTTCTAAATCCTTTAAATTAAGTTTTTTCTTTTCATTTTCTGGTTTACAAAATACTCTTTTACTATGTGCTATTTTTGTTTTCGCTAAAATAGTTTCAATATCTCTTCCATAAAATTTAAAATAGTCTTTATTATTTTTAAACCATTCACTTGTAATACCAGAGTTATCATCTATTATCCATCCAATCTCCTTCACTTTTTTTAAGAAAATTTGATATAAATCTTCAAAACTATATTCATCTGTTTTAAATCGCCATGTAAATCGTGAATCTAAACCTTGATTGTAATCAAAAAAACATTCTTTTAGTTCATTTTCATATCCAGCAATAATAACCATTAAATCCGCTTTATTGTCACTTAATGCTTCACAAAGTGTATCAATACATTCTTTTGCAAAACTATCGCGTTTATCTGAACTACCAAGAGAATATGCTTCATCGATAAAAAGAACTCCACCCATTGCTGCTTTAATCGCATCCTTTGTTTTCAATGCGGTTTGACCTAAATAACCTGCAATTAAGTCGCAACGTGTGACTTTATAAAACACGCCTGTAGAAAGAACACCTAATTTGCAGTAGATTTTACCCATTATTTTGGCAATTTCTGTTTTACCAGTTCCAGGAGGTCCATAAATAACTGAATGCATAAAATCACCTGTTTGCTTTACATTTTTATGTAACTCTTGAACAAAATATAAGATTTGGTCAACAATATTATTTTTGAGTTCTTTCATACCAACCATATGTTGTAATTCTTCCAAAGGCTCTTTAATATTGTGAAGTGCCTTCATGTTTATATTATATTTTATAGAAGGGTCTGTTTTATAAGTGTCTATTAATTTTAAAAGATCATCAATATTATTTATTTCAGTGTCAATATTGATGTATTCCTTAATTTCAACAACAGGTTCATTTTGTTTATTTTGTTTTTTTACTATCCTTTTAGGATTATTAAATGTTTCTGGTTGACAACACTTGTCACTGCAAATTGACGGCTTTATAAATTCTATATATTCGTTAGGATCATTGTTTTTTGAATTATCATTATCATTTGGTATTTGTCCAGTTAATTTTCTGGAAGACAAATCGTTTTTTTCAAAATCAAAATCCAAATTTTTAATTAATGTATCTAAATAATCATTCATTTCTTCTTTTTTTGTAATATTTTTGTTTTCTTTTGGATTTAAAAGTATATTTGATTTTGTATTTGTTTCATCCATACTAGCCAAAAATTTATTATAATCGCTGATTCTTTTTGCATTTGTTAATGTTCTTTTTTGCATTATATATTTTTATGTATTAATTTATTTATACTATTTATATTATTTATTATATTATTTATTATATTATTCATACTATTATGTATACTAAAACTCTACTATAATTATTTATAAAAACAATTTAAAAATAAATTGAAATAATAAATAACCGAAAATATGATTGCACATAATATACAGACAGAGACGATGAATCACGAAACAAAACCATTCGATATTTCAACTGAGCAATACATTGAAACACCTTGGTCTATTATTGAATCATATTTTAAAGGTCACCATCTCGACAGATTTGTAAGACATCAATTAGAATCTTATAATAATTTTGTTGGATACCAAATTATTAAAACTATAGAAATGTTCAATCCAGTTCATATTGCATCCGAACAGGATTACGACCAAGAATCCAAAAAATTCGCACTAGAGATATATGTAAATTTTGAAAATTTTCAAATTTACAGACCACAGATTCATGAAAACAATGGTGCAATTAAACTTATGTTTCCACAAGAGGCGCGTTTGAGAAATTTCACTTATGCATCTGCTACAACTATTGATATTAACATTAAATATATTGTGAGAAATGGACCCAACTTGGAGAATATGCAGACATTTTACAAGAACATTCCTAAAGTGCATATAGGCAAGTTACCTATTATGTTGAAATCGAATATTTGTGTGCTTAGTCAATATAATCATTTTGAGAATACGCAAACTGGTGAATGCAAATTTGATACTGGAGGATATTTCATTATTAATGGTTCTGAGAAAACTGTATTAGGACAAGAAAGAGCCGCTGAAAATCGTGTATATTGTTTTTACATTGCAAAAAATGACACTAAATACACTTGGAAGGCAGAAGTAAAATCAGTTCCTGATTTCAAATGCATTTCACCAAAACAGATTAATATGATGATTCGTTCTAAGAATTCAATTTCTAAGTCTGATGATTCAAAGGGTGATGAAATCAAGACTAAAGGAATTAGTAATGCTATTTGTGTTGAGTTACCACGTGTAAAGCAACCAATACCACTATTCATTGTTTTCAGAGCATTAGGTGTTATTAGTGATAAAGAAATTTGTGAAAAAATTTTACTAAAAATAGATGGTTTAGAAGGCAAAAGTAAGGATGTAATGGAAACACTACAACCTTCTATTATTGAGTCAAATAAATATATGACTCAAGAAGAATGCATAAAGTTTATTACCGGTTTTGTTATGTATACTCCTATTAATATGGATAAAGAAACAGGTGCAAAAAAGAAACACGAGTTCACATTGGAAATATTGCAAAATGACTTATTTCCTCATTGTCATACAATGGAACAAAAAATATATTTCCTTGGTTACATGGCAAACCGACTTCTTACGGCTTCTTTTGACCAATCAAAACAAGATGACAGAGATTCTTATCTTAATAAACGTGTTGATTGTGTCGGTTCTCTTTTGAACAATTTGTATAGAAATTATTTCAACAAATTGGTAAAGGATATGGAGAAACAAATTATACGTGAAATTAATACTGGATCATGGAAATCATCTGATGATTATGAAAATATTGTTAATATGACCAATATTTATAAAATAATTAAATCCACAACAATTGAAAATGGAATCAAGCGAGCATTGTCAACCGGTGATTTTGGAATTAAACATATGAATTCTAACAAAGTTGGTGTTGCACAAGTGCTAAATCGTCTTAACTATGTGTCTAGTTTAAGTCACGCACGCAGAGTTTCAACTCCAACAGACAAAAGTGGCAAATTGATTCCCCCACGTAAACTACATAATACAACTTGGGGATTTCTCTGTCCAGCTGAAACTCCAGAGGGTCAGTCTGTTGGTATTGTAAAAAATTTAAGTTATATGACTCATATTTCTACATATTCTAATTCGTTATCACTTTATGAATATATTATACCGCATATTCAGAAAATAGATGACGAAGAAATAACACCTTTAATTATGCACAATAAAGCCAAAGTATTTATAAATGGTGCATGGATTGGCGTTTCTACAGAGCCAGAACAATTATATACTATGTTAAAAGATAAAAAACACAAAGGTATTATTAATATTTACACTTCTATCGTGTTTGATTACAAAATGTGCGAAATCAGAGTCTGCAATGATAGTGGCAGATTATTAAGACCTTTGTTGCGTGTCCAAGATAAAAATATATTGATTACACACGATTTAATACACAAATTGGGAATTGGACAGCTATCATGGGACGATTTACTCACAAGTTCAAAGTTAGAAAATGCTGTTATTGAATATATTGACCCTGAAGAGCAAAGTTGGTCTCTAATTGCTACAAAACCTCGCGATATTGTTGACCCACAAAACAAACTGGCAAAATTCACTCATTGCGAAATTCATCCGTCAACTATGTTTGGTGTATTGGCATCATGTATCCCTTTCCCGGAACACAATCAATCGCCGAGAAATTGTTATCAATGTTTAGATCCAAATGAAAGCGTATTATTAAGTAATGGTAATAAAATACCTATTAAAGATGTTGTTATTGGAGACGAAGTTATATGTTTTAATCCAGAAACAATGAAAACAAGTTATACAAAAGTAGTAAACCAATATGTTAGAGAAACTAACAAAAAAATATATAAATTAACTACTATTAGCGGAAGAGAAATAGTCGCAACTGAGGATCACAAGTTTATGACGACAATAGGTTGGACTGAAGTTCAAAATATGTTTATGAATGAAACAATGATAGGAATATTACCTTTTCAAAATTCATTAGCAGAAAATATTTCTACAAGTAATTATAATATTCTTACTGAAAAAGATTTTATAAATATATTTATTGACAAAGGATTTAACTTGGCTCATATAAATAAACATATCGATTTATTGAATAAAATAAATTTATTGCCATTAAAAAATACAAATTATAAATTACCAATATTATCACGAATATTTGGTTTCTTATTAGCAGATGGTTCTATTAATATTTATGAACGAAATTGTAATAATTTTACAGCATGCAGTTTTGATTTTGGAACAGAAGATGATGTTATTAATTTTGAAAATGATGTAGAAATGTGTGGATTTAATAAATGTAAATATAATAGAGGTTCGAGAGAATTTAATGGTACAACTCACACAACATACGCAGTAACACATAATGGTGTATTACCTGCACTATTAATTGCTCTTGGAATTACATATGGTAAAAAAACTGAAACTAATAGAAAAATCATTCCAGAATGGATTATGAATGGAAGTAAGCTAATAAAGCGTGAATTCTTAAGTGGATTTCAAGGAGGTGATGGTTGTAAAATACAATGGAATAAATTAAACAAAGGATACAACTTTATTTGTGCTGAAACATCACAACAAATAAATCCAGTATTTGTTAATTCATTAAAAATATTTATGGAACAATGCGTTTGCTTATTTAAAGAATTTGATATCGAAGTATCAGATGTTAAAAATATAATTGTAGAAAAAAATAGAATAAAAGTTTCTTATAAAATATC
>Ga0114959_10000836_pt1 | contig 28695 bp, 16 predicted proteins | sample C_130625_EF_Meta_FD_87317 | JGI IMG/M metagenome (GOLD analysis project Ga0114959, IMG submission 87317) | Freshwater microbial communities from Lake Croche, Canada to study carbon cycling - C_130625_EF_MetaG | ecosystem: Environmental > Aquatic > Freshwater > Lake | place: Lake Croche, Canada... | reverse complement strand
GCCGCATAGTTTTGCAAGCCCACATGGATCTTGCCGTCCAAAAAAGTGCCCGCGGTCAACACCACGGTGCGCGAACGGAATCGGATACCCACTTGCGTCACAGCGCCCACCACCCGATCACCCGCCACCATCAGATCATCAACCGCCTGCTGGAACAGCCACAAGTTGGGTTGGTTTTCGAGCATGCGGCGAATGGCTGCTTTGTACAAAATGCGATCAGCTTGGGCGCGGGTGGCACGCACCGCAGGGCCTTTGGAGCTGTTCAAAATCCGGAATTGAATTCCCCCCTCATCGGTCGCCAGGGCCATCGCCCCGCCCAAGGCATCAACCTCTTTGACCAGGTGGCCCTTGCCAATGCCGCCAATGGAAGGGTTGCAGCTCATCTGGCCGAGCGTCTCGATGTTGTGTGACAAGAGCAAGGTCTTGCAACCCATGCGGGCACAGGCCAATGCCGCTTCGGTGCCCGCGTGGCCTCCGCCAACCACAATCACGTCGAATTCTTGAGGATAAAGCATGAAGTATTTGCCAAAGAAGGGCGCAAAACGACGCCAACACGTCCCGGCGAAGTCCTTGAACGCACACCGCCTTGAGCAGGTCAAACCTGATACTGCTTATTTTACAGGCAGCTCCCCACGCACGCCATGGCCGCCCGGCTTCTCATGCGGGTCAGGTTAGCATCGGCCCATGACTTTTTCTTGCCGAAGCGGTTGCGGTGCTTGCTGCACCGCGCCGTCCATTAGCTCCTCCATTCCCGGCATGCCTTCTGGCAAACCTGCAGGGGTTCGTTGCATTCAACTGTCAGATGATTTGCGCTGCAAGCTCTTTGGGCAAGACACAAGGCCCCTGGTGTGCGCACAACTCCAAGCGTCACAAGAGATGTGCGGCACGCAAGATGATGGTGGTCGTTCTGCGCGGGTGTACCTTGCGCGACTGGAAAAACTGACGGCCCCAGATTAAGCTCGGACTTCAGCACACGTTCCTCACATTTGACAACACCCCAAAGGCTACTTCCATGGGTTTGACCGTTCCCAGCGTCAAAGAACGCGTGCATTCCGACGAATGGCAACTGCGCTGCGACTTGGCCGCATGCTATCGATTGGTGGCCCTGTACGGCTGGAGCGACTTGGTGTTCACCCACATCAGCGCCAAACTACCGCACAGCGTGGCCGGCGAGGCGCATCAGTTTTTGATCAATCCTTACGGGTTGATGTTCGATGAAATCACAGCTTCCAGCTTGGTGAAGGTAGACATGCAGTGCAACAAGCTTGATGACAATCCGTTTCCCGTCAATCCGGCAGGGTTTGTCATCCACAGTGCAGTCCATGAGGCGCGCGAAGACGCCGGTTGCGTGCTGCACACCCATACCCGCGCGGGTGTGGCGGTGAGCGCCCAGCAACACGGCGTGCTGCCTATCAGCCAGCAAAGCACCTTTGTTTTGGCCTCTCTGGCGTACCACGGGTATGAGGGCGTCGCCATCCGTGACGACGAAAAAACTCGCCTTCAAGCGGACCTCGGACATGCCAACTATTTGATGCTGCGCAACCACGGTCTGCTCACCGTCGGCAAAAGCATTGCTGACGCATTTTTATCAATGTACACCTTCGAAAATACCTGCCGCATCCAAGTGGATGCTTTGGCGGGCAACGCGTCAGCGAACGGCCTCACGAACATCGACCCCCAGGTTTTGAACGGCGTCGCACACGCCATGAAAGTTCAAACCGATGGACTGGGTGGAAAATTCGTATGGCCTTCACTGCTTCGCAAGCTTGAACGCGAACACAGCGATTACGCCAACTGAACAACTTGGCGCGCACGAATACGTCTCCATGGTGATAAGCCTCAAGGATGCCTCGGTTTCCAGCGTTTCAGCAACAAAGCATTGGACATCACACTGACAGAGCTCATCGCCATGGCGCCGCCAGCCAATACAGGATTTAAATAGCCCATGGCGGCCAATGGGATGCCCGCCACGTTGTAGAAAAATGCCCAGAACAAGTTTTGCCTGATTTTGGCGACCGTCTTGGCAGAAATATCCAAGGCATCGCCCACCAACGACACGTCACCTCGCATCAGTGTGATGCCTGCTGCATGCATGGCGACATCGGTGCCATTGCCCATCGCCATACCGACATGCGCTGCAGCCAATGCTGGGGCGTCGTTCACACCATCGCCGACCATGGCCACAATGTGCCCATCGGCTTTGAGTTGCTCGATCAAACCCGATTTGTCACCAGGCAGCACTTCGGCATACACCTCGCCATTTTCAGGCCGCAAACCCAGACGACGCGCCATCGATTCTGCGGCTGCCTTGTTATCTCCAGAAATCATCACCAAACGCAAGCCTCTGAGGCGTAATGCAGCCAAGGCCTCGGCCGCGCCATGCTTGGGCTCATCGCCAAAGGCGAACAAGGCATGCAAGGTCAAACCCTGCGGTGTGCGTTCAACCAAGGCCGACAAAGTCGCCCCTTGGGCATGCAAGCGCTCTGTTTGAACCTGCCAAGGCAGTAAAGACAATCCTTCGGCCTCCATCCAGGCCAAACTGCCCATCAGATAATGGCGACCGCTTATTTGGGCCTTTACACCTCTTCCAATGACACTTTGTACGCTGTCCACCGTGTCATGGCTGACTTGACGCGTTTGCGCCAGCGACAGCACAGCACGCGCCAAGGGGTGTTCGCTTGCGCTTTGAATGCCTGCGGCCACGCCCAGCCATTGCGCCTCTTTCTTGGGACTTTCTGTCCACAACTCAGTCACCCGCGGCTGTCCCAGGGTCAATGTGCCGGTTTTGTCAAAAGCAACCGTGTCTACCTGATGGGCCAACTCCAGTGCTTGTGCATCTTTGATCAAAATGCCATTGCGGGCCGCCACACCCGTTCCAGCCATGATGGCCGCAGGCGTGGCCAGACCCAACGCGCAGGGGCAAGCAATCACCAACACCGCCACGGCATGAATCACTGCCGCTTCAAAAGCAATGCCCTGCCAAATCCAAACGAAACCGGTCAAAAGAGCCACAGCAATGACCACGGGCACAAACACGGCTGAGATTTGATCAACCAAGCGCTGAATCGGCGCTTTAGCCGCCTGCGCATCTTCCACCAAGCGAATAATGTGTGCCAACACGGTCTCTTTGCCAACCGCCTTGACATGCATCGTCACACGGCCCTCTCCATTGATCGATGCCCCGGTCAATGGGCTGCCTGGCGTTTTTGAAACCAGTTGAGACTCCCCTGTCAGCATCGATTCGTCCACATGGGTCTGCCCCTCTAGCAATACGCCATCCACAGGGAAGCGTTCGCCCGGCAAAACAGCCAAAACATCCCCCACTAAAACCTCAACCAAAGGCACCTCTACCAGGCCCTCTGGGCGCATCCAATGCGCTGTTTCCGGTCGCAGTGCATGCAAAGCGCGAATGGCCGATGTGGTTTGTTGTTTGGCTCGCGCCTCCAGCCATTTGCCAAGCAAAACCAGGGTGATCACCACCGCAGAACCTTCAAAATACAAGTGCGGCATGCCGTCTGGCGCCGCGGTCCACCAAAGCCAAACCGACAACAACCACCCTGCCGTCGTTCCCAGGGCCACCAACAAATCCATATTGCCGCTCAAGGCCTTCAAGGCATGCCAACCCGCCTTGTAAAAACGGGCGCCCAAAATAAATTGGACGCGGGTGGCAAGGGAAAATTGCACCCAGGCAGGCAGCATCCAATGGCGACCGAAAAGATCGCCCAGCATTGGCACGACAAGAGGCAAGGACAAGGCGATTCCCCAGGCCACCGCTTGGAATCCCGTCCACGGCGAAGCATTCAAGGCTTCGTCGGCTTGCGCCGCCGTACGGGGCTCATAACCGGCGTCCCGAATGGCACGCCTTGATCGCGCCTCCACAGTCGGATCCTTTGTGACTTCGATGCGGGCCGATTCTGTTGCGAGGTTGACGGACGCTGTCACGACGCCAGCAACTTTGAACAGTGCTTTTTCGACACGACCGACGCACGAAGCACAGGTCATTCCACCCACAGAAATATCAATAGAACAGGTTTCGGGTTTGATCTGTGTCATGCGTTGCTTTAACGAAAAGTTTATGCTCTAGATTCATATTGAGACAGGATACGACCATGGACCAACGCTTCAACGTCGAGGGAATGACATGCGGTCATTGCGAAAAAGCCGTCACCAAAGCTGTACTGACTTTAGATCCCCAAGCCCAAATCACGATTGATCGAAGTCAAAACATGGTTCAGGTCCATTCTTCGCATCCGCGGGACAAATTAAGACAAGTCATTGCCGATGAGGGATACACCGTCCAAGCCTGAAAATGGGAGTATCCATTGAAGATCCACATTGAGACATCATTCAAACATGAGCCTAACAAGGATGAATTTGACAACAAGCAGCAACCGCGGGCTAGAGCACATCGTCACTGGCCGTGCGACACAGGACGGTGATGGCGTCAAGTTGACAAGAGTCCTGACACAAGACCTGCAACAAAGACTCGATCCTTTTTTGATGCTGGATCATTTCGCAAGCGACGACCCGAACGACTATGGCGGCGGCTTCCCTGACCATCCCCACCGAGGATTTGAAACTGTCACTTACATGGTTGCTGGTCGAATGCGCCACAAAGACAGTGCCGGTCATGAGGGTTTACTTCAAAATGGTGGCGTTCAATGGATGACGGCCGGCAAAGGTGTGATTCACAGTGAAATGCCTGAACAAGAGGCTGGCGTGATGGAAGGCTTTCAGCTGTGGTTGAACCTGCCATCCCATCAAAAAATGTGCGCCCCAGGGTACCGCGACATTCAAAGCCATGAAATTCCTGAATTCACAACGGCTCAAGGGATTAAAGTGCGTGTGATTTCTGGTGCAAGCCACGGGACTGGCTGTGCAATGCAAAGGCCTACAGCGCTTTATCCCACACAGGCGCTCTACCTGGACATTCATTTCAAAACGGATGGCATTTTTGAGCAGCAGCTCAAGCCCGGGCACAACGCGTTTGTTTATACCTACCGTGGTACCACAGAGGTATTTGATCGAGGCGGGCTTGGAGAAGAGGTCGCTTGCCATCGCTTGGGTATTTTGCACAACAAAGGTGACCGCGTTCAACTGCGTGGCAGCCCAGGTACGCGCGTGTTGCTGATTGCAGGACAACCCTTGCACGAGCCAATTGCGCAACACGGCCCCTTTGTGATGAATACACAGCAAGAATTGATACAAGCTGTCGAGGATTATCACAAAGGCCTGTTCTCTGTGTGAACTTTACAAAGGCATACACAACAGACGAAAAACAGATACATCCATTGCCGATACTGTTCATTCGCTTGAACTGCAATGCAAGTTTTTTAAAATTTGAAGGATCACAATGAAACTGTGTCACATCTTGATTTCGACAAGCTGTTTGTTCACTTGGGGTGCTTTTGCGCAAAATACCCCCGCCGCAGAGCCCCAAAGTCCGGCAATGGGCATAAGCCCCATGCACAACCCGGCAACGATGCTCAAAATGCGAGACATGATGAATCAACGTCATACCCAGCACTTGGAAGCACTCAAAGCCATTTTGAAACTACAACCAGAGCAAGAGGGCAGTTGGAACGCTTTTGTCGTTAGCATGAAGCCCACTGGCCCGCGCCTGAACAAAGAGACCATGCAAAATCTGGATACATTGACTACACCTGAACGCCTTGACAAGATGATGGCTTTCAAAGCCCAACGTGACGTAGAGTTACAAAAGCGATCAGAGGCCACCAAAGCCTTTTATGCTGTTTTGAGTTTGGATCAGCAAAAAGCATTTGACCAACATACGGCCAAATTCATGCGCAAAATAGCAAAAATGCCGTTTGGTCAACATGATCACATGTTGCCCCGAAATTGACGATTTGAAGTACTGCGTTTGCAATGCGTTTATCTTTGGATAAAGTTGTGGATAAAGAGTCTTGAAAATACGAGTTATCCACAACTTTTCTCAAAAAGAAAAGTTGTTCATTTTCAAGATACAAACCACTTCATGCAGGTACACAAGCGTCAAAACCGTGTAAGTGGTTGAAAAATATCAGAGTATTGTCCTTGTCCACAGAAAGGTGCCTCCCTTATCTACTACTACTATCTTTATATAAAACAATAAGAGATAAAGAAGCAGCAACTGTCACTGCTAAAATTTGACATTTTCAAAGCTCATTGGATACAAATTGTCAGTTTCAAGCGCACCGATCAGTTACGAAATTAAGAGTGCTGATTTGGCACTGGTCGCGTTATTGCTGAAAACTGCCAAAATGGAATCGTTAGCGTTCGATCTGAAAAAACAATTGGAAGAGACACCTGATTTTTTTGATCATGAACCTGTTGTCATCGATTTAAGTGGTTTGTCTGAGCATGAACACAATCAGGCCATTGACTTTGAACAACTATTAGCACTCCTGCGCGCTCATCACATGCAGCCCATCGCTGTACGTTCTGGCACCCCAGAACAAATGCAAGCAGGCAAAAATGCTGGTTTGATCGACGCAACTTATGCACGTATTTTAAAAACACCTGTTGTTGTAACATCGCCCCCAGACACTGTTGCTGTTGCATCTGTTGCAGTCAAAAAACAAGAAATACCATTGGGTTCTTCAGGTGCATTGGTGATCGATAAACCTTTGCGATCGGGTCAGCAGGTGTATGCAAAAGGACGTGATTTGGTCATACTGGCTATGGTCAATCCGGGAGCTGAGATCATTGCCGATGGCAATATTCATGTGTACGCAGCACTTCGTGGTAAAGCCATTGCAGGTGCCAAAGGCAACAGCGAAGCCATGATCTTTGCGCAATCCATGGAACCTGAATTGCTCTCCATTGCTGGCGTGTACAGGACCAGTGAAAACGCATTACCAGCAGACATTTGGGGTAAGGCAGCCCATGTGCGCCTCAAACCCAGCCCAGAAGGCGAGAAGTTGGTGATACAAGCCCTTAAATCTTGACTATCAAAATTCTTTTCATTTGAATTTTTTAATTTTTCAGAAAGACTGACCATCCATGGCAAAAATAGTTGTTGTGACTTCCGGCAAGGGGGGTGTAGGTAAAACCACCACCAGCGCCAGTTTTTCTACAGGATTGGCCCTTCGGGGATTCAAAACAGTAGTGATTGATTTTGACGTGGGTCTGCGCAATTTGGACCTGATCATGGGTTGTGAACGTCGTGTGGTGTATGACTTCATCAACGTGATTCAAGGCGAAGCCAACCTGAATCAAGCACTGATCAAAGACAAGCAATGTGAAAATCTTTTCGTACTCGCGGCATCTCAGACACGTGACAAAGATGCTTTGAGCCAGGACGGCGTTCAAAAGGTTTTGGACGATTTGGCGGGGATGGGCTTCGACTACATTGTTTGTGACTCTCCAGCCGGCATTGAGACCGGTGCATTGATGGCGATGCACTTTGCCGACGAAGCGCTGATCGTCACCAACCCCGAAGTTTCTTCAGTACGAGACTCAGACCGTATTTTGGGTATGTTGGGCAGTAAAACAAAGCGGGCTATTGAGGGATTGGATCCCATCAAGGAGCATTTATTGATTACCCGTTACAACCCCAATCGGGTAGAAGACGGTCAAATGTTGTCGTTGCAAGATATACAAGACATCTTGCGCGTGCCTTTGATTGGTGTGATACCCGAAAGTGAAAACGTTTTGCAAGCTTCTAACCAGGGTACACCTGCCATCCACATGAATGGAGCGGATGTATCCGAAGCTTACAAAGATGTGATTGACAGATTTTTGGGAGAAGACAAACCACTTCGATTCATCGATGTAGAAAAAACGGGCTTTTTCAAGCGCCTTTTTGGAGGCAAATAAACCATGTCCTTCCTTTCATTCTTTCTTGGAGAAAAGAAAAAAACGGCCAGCGTAGCGAAAGAACGCTTGCAAATTATCCTTGCGCACGAACGCAGTGGACGCAACGCAGCAGAACCAGATTACCTGCCCGATTTACAACGCGAACTGATCGCTGTGATCAGTAAATACATCAAGATCAATCCCAATGACATCAAGGTGAACTTGGAGCGTCAAGATAATCTGGAAGTGTTGGAGGTCAAGATCGAATTGCCTGATGGGCGTTAAATGACGCCCACTTAATCAAAAGGAAAGGCGCTGAATAACAGCGCCTTTCTTTATTTCGTGCTGTCCGTTTTCAAGCGTTGAATTTCGCCATCAAGGCGGACCATTGCATGCGTGCAGCCTTCACGTTGCGCTCTTTCACATGCCCAAAACCTTTGATTTGTTCTGGCAAACGCGCGAGCTCGAGTGCCCAAGCGTGGTTCTCGTTGTTCAATTGCTTCAGCACAAGGGACACACTGTTTTTGTAGTCCTCAATCAAGGCGCGCTCCATTTGCCGTTCGTGGGTGCGTCCAAAAATATCCAACACAGTGCCGCGCAAAAACTTCAGTTTGGACAAGACTTTGAAACCGGTGAGCATGAGGGGCCCGAACTTTTGCTTGACGAGCTCTCCCTTGTCATTGGTCTTGGATAACAAAGGTGGCGCCAAATGGTAATTCAGGGTGAAGTTGCCTTCGAACATGCCATTGATGCGTGACAAAAAGGCGGTGTCCGTATGCAGGCGAGCCACTTCGTATTCGTCTTTGTAAGCCATCAACTTGAACAGATAACGAGCGACGCTTTCAGTCAAAGAAATCTTTCCCAATTTCGATTCAACTTGTTGCACTTGCGTTAAAAAAGCCAAATAACTTTGCGCGTAAGCTGCATTTTGGTAGTCGGTTAAAAAGGCGACGCGGCGTTCAATCAAGGTGTCAAGCGTATCTTTCTTTTTGAACTCGATCACCTGTGATGGCGCCAGGATGCGCAGAACCGCTGCCGCATCATGAGCCGCATGGCGACCCCACTCAAAAGCGGTTTGGTTATTCTGTATTTGGACATCATTGAGCACCATGGCGCGTAAGATGCTCTCGCGAGTCAGGGGAATCCATCCCTTTTGCCATGCGTAGCCCAGAATCATGGGGTTGACATAAATGGTGTCGCCCATCAGTTGATTGGCCATTGCATCCGCATTGAACGCCCCCACCAAGTCCACGCCCACTGTTTGGGTAATTTCTGCCAGACACGCTTCGGCCGGGTTGTCCCAGTTGCCGTCTTTCACAAAGGCCGCAGTAGGCGAGCCGTGTGAGTTCAATGCCACGTGGGTGCGGCCCTGCCGCATGCGTAACGCCGTTTCCTTGCTGGCGGTTACGATCGGGTCACACCCAATGATCAAATCTGCTGCAGCCATGCTCACGCGGGTCGTGCGAATGTCATCTTGTGTGTTGGCAATCAGTACATGGCTCCAGGTGGCCCCCCCTTTTTGCGCCAAGCCTGCGGCATCTTGCGTGATGATGCCTTTGCCGTCGATGTGCCCGGCCATGCCCAGCAACTGACCGATCGTGATCACACCGGTTCCACCAACACCTGCGACCACGACGCCATAGGCTTGGGAAATCACGGGCAATGTGGGTTCAGGCAGCGAACCCAAACCAGCCGGTGTGACGGTTTGCTTTTTGGACTTCTTTTTGAGCTGCCCGCCTTCGACCGTGACAAAACTGGGACAAAATCCCTTGAGGCAACTGGTGTCCTTGTTGCAAGTGCTTTGGTTGATGGTCCGTTTGCGACCCAACTCGGTTTCAAGGGGCTCTACAGACAGGCAGTTCGATTGCACGCCACAGTCGCCACAGCCTTCGCAAACCAGCTCGTTGATGACCACGCGAACCGCAGGATCTACCATGGTGCCGCGTTTACGGCGGCGGCGTTTTTCGGTTGCGCAGGTTTGGTCGTAAATGATGACGGTGCAACCTTTGATCTCACGCATTTCGCGCTGGATGCGATCGAGCTCATCGCGGTGATGTACCGTCACGCCTACGGCCAGGGCAACGCCATCGTATTTTTCAGGCTCATCGGTGACAACATCGATCCGCACAGCGCCTTCAGCACGCATGCTTTGGGCTATTTGAACCACGCTATGGCCCTCAGGGCGCTCACCCACTTGCTGGCCGCCGGTCATGGCCACAGCGTCGTTGTAGAGAATTTTATAAGTGATGTTGACACCAGCAGCGATGCTTTGCCGAATGGCCAGCATGCCGCTGTGAAAATAGGTGCCATCACCCACGTTCGCGAACATATGTTGATCGTGACTGAAGGGTTGTTGGCCCACCCACGGCACACCTTCTCCGCCCATTTGTGTGAAGCCCACTGTGCTGCGGTCCATCCATACACTCATAAAGTGACAACCAATCCCGGCCATCGCGCGCGAACCTTCGGGCACGCGTGTAGAGGTGTTGTGTGGACAACCCGAGCAAAACCAGGGTGTGCGTTCACCGATGGTGTTGACGTTCAAAACTTGCAGTGATTTTTCCTTGGCGTCAATGATCGCCAGTTGGCCATCGATCCGCGCAGTGATGTCAGCATCCAGGCCCAGTTTTTTCAAGCGTTTGGCCAAAGCCTTGGCAATCAAAGCCGGCGTTAAATCTGCATTGGCGCGCAACAGCGTGTGGTGATGAGGGTTTTGGTGAGACCACTCGCCGCCAGAGGTTTCGCCGTCTTTTTCATCGAACTTGCCCAGTACTTTGGGACGCACATCGTCACGCCAGTTGTAAAGCTCTTCTTTAACTTGGTATTCGATGAGTTGGCGTTTTTCTTCCACCACCAAAATCTCTTTCAAGCCGGTCGCAAACGCACGCGTCGAATGCGATTCAAGCGGCCAAACCACACCGACTTTATGCACCCTGATGCCTAAACGTTGACAGGTGGCGTCATCTATACCCAAGTCCAGCAGGGCTTGACGGGTGTCGTTGTAAGCTTTGCCGCTGGCAATGATGCCAAACCGGTCGTTCGGCCCTTCAACCACATTGTGATTGAGCTTGTTGGCCCGAATGTAGGCCAAGGCTGCATACCATTTGTAATCGAATAGGCGGGCTTCTTGATCAAGGGCCGGGTCTGGCCAACGGATGTGCAGGCCGCCTGCGGGCATCTCAAACTCGGGCAAGATGATGTTCACGCGCTCCGGGTCGATCTCGGCGGTGGCGCTGGACTCGACGATTTCTTGAATGGTCTTCATGCCCGACCAGATGCCTGCAAAGCGGCTCAGTGCAATGCCATGTACACCCATGTCCAACACATCTTGCACCGAGGCAGGAAAGAACACCGGCAGGCCGCAGGCCTTGAAAATATGGTCGCTCTGGTGTGCCGCCGTCGAGCTTTTGGCCACATGGTCGTCACCGGCGACCGCCAGCACACCGCCCCAGGGTGTGGTGCCCGCCATGTTGGCATGTTTGAAAACATCCGAGCAACGATCCACGCCGGGGCCTTTGCCGTACCAAATGCCAAAAACGCCGTCAAAGCGGTTACTGCCTGCAGGCGCAAAACCCAGCTGCTGGGTGCCCCACAAAGCGGTCGCCGCCAATTCTTCGTTCACGCCCGGCTGGAATACGATGTTTTGAGCTTGCAAATAGGCCTTGGCTTTCCAAAGCGATTGGTCATAACTGCCCAAGGGGGAGCCGCGATAACCGCTGATGAAACCCGCCGTGTTTTTACCTTGCAGGGCATCGCGCTGGCGTTGCAACATTGGCAGTTTGACCAGGGCTTGCACGCCGCTCATGAAGGCGTGACCGGTGTCCAGACTGTACTTGTCGTCCAGAGTGACGGTTTCAAGTGCTTGGCGAATTGAATCGGGCAGGGGGGCGTTCATGAGGTGGACTCCAACGTAAGCTGACAGTGTAGAAGCACTGGGATGACAAATACTAGCTTTAAGTGACAGGATTCAAGTGACACGTTGTGTATCGCCACGAACCCCGTTCAGGCTTTGCGTGTTTCCGGTAAAAAGCGAACACCTTTGCGAGCCAATCCGCCACCGATACCGATGGGCGTACCATCCGCACGCCAGCAAGCGGCACCCTCAAGGGTGCCATCCTCGTGGAATTCAATCGCATTCATCCCGCCGCCCACATTGGGCACGGGTATAACGGAGTGCCCGCGATTTTGAAGTGCGCTGTGTATGGCATCCGAAAATGCAGGCTCCAGTTCCAGCTCGAATCCTTGGGTCCATAGGCGCGGGGCCTCGACCGCCTCTTGCAAGCGCATGCCATGATCGATCAAGTTGATCACGGCTTGCAGCGCAGAAGTAAAGATGCGCAAGCCACCTGGCAAACCCAGCGCGTAACGGAGTTTGCCATTTTGGACCACCATCAGGGGGGCCATAGAGGACGTCACGCGCTTTCCGGGTGCCATCGAGTTGGCGCGGTCCGGCCTTGGATCGAGCACATACAGATAATTGTTCGGAATCATGCCGGTGTCCGGCACCATATAGCGCGCACCAAAGACTGAGTTGATGGTTTGAGTGGCACTGACGATGCGCCCTTCACTGTCGGCCACCGTGATGTGCGTGGTGTGGGCGCTTTCAGCGGGCGTCAGGCCTGGGGACCAATTTTGAGCGCGCTGCAGGTCAATGTGTTGACGGCGTTCAGCCGCGTATTCTTTAGACAATAGCTTTTCGACAGGAACCTTGACAAAGTCCGGATCTGCGGTGACTGCCGAACGATCCGCAAAGGCCATTTTCATGACCTCAGCGAGCAAATGGATGTATTGTTCGGTGCCAAAGCCGATGGCTTTTAGATCAAAACCCTCGAGCACATTGAGCATTTGGCCGATGTGCAAAGGGCCTGCGCATGGTGGCGGCGGGCCGATGATTTCGAAACCGCGGTAATGGCTGCGCAATGCGGCGGGATCCCGCGTGGTGTAGCGCTGTAAATCTTCGAGGCTTAAATAGCCTTGGTGATGTGTGATGTCGTCACACAATGCGCGCCCGAGCGCACCGCTGTACAAAGCGCTGGCACCTTCTTGTGCAACCAGTTTCAAGGTGTCCGCATATGCGCCTTGTAACAACAATTCGCCTTTTTGAAGCGCCTGACCTTGGGGCAAGAAAAGTCGGGAAATTTCAGGGTCGCGTGCCAAATCCGCCGCGTTTTCGGCAATGCAGTCGCTCAGGTATTGCGTGGCCCGGAACCCGCAGACGGCGTGTTTTACAGCAGGTGCGATCACCTCGGCCAAAGACATGGAACCGTGGCGCGACAGCATCTGGCACCAGGCCATCAGGTTGCCCGGCGTGGCCACCGCCCCTCGGCCCAGGCTGTGTTGTCGACCCAGGCTTTCAAGCGACCCGGCAGGGGCCAATAGGTCATGGGTGAAGGTGTGCGGGCCAACCGCTTGCGGACAGGTGCCTTGACCTTCCAGGATGGTGTGCGTTCCATCGGGATGACGAAGGTGTGCAAATCCACCACCGAGCAGGCCCACCATCATGGGTTCGACCACACTCAAAGTAAACAGTGCCGCTACGGCCGCGTCGACGGCGTTGCCACCGGCGCACAGCATCTCCGAGCCGGCTGCAGAGGCCAAAGGGTGGTTGGTGACCACCATGCCACGCGATGCGCGAGCCGCTTGTTTTTCGGTGACAAATGCGGTTGCGCAGTGATCTGTCCAATGGTTCATAAAAAGTGACTTCGGCGGGAGTCGTAGAAAGGAGAGACACAAGGTAGTCTGGAAATGCACAAAAAACAAGGGTGCAATCCATGACTATTGGGGCCACAACACCCATAACCGCAAAGGCTGTTTCAGTCGTCCGGCCAATTCTCCGGCTTCTGTTCCAGAACCAGCAAAGTAGTCTGCTCGCACACCGCCCACAATGGCGCTGCCTGTATCTTGCGCAATCACCAATTTTTGCAATTGAATCTGGGGGCCGTTAGACACCAGCCACACGGGTGTGCCGTAAGGAATACTGCCCGGATCGACCGCGATCGAGCGACCGGCCGTCAGGGGAACGCCCTGTGCCCCTTTGGGCCCCAGGCCCGTCGCTGCGCCCGCCAAAGATTCTTCTTTGAAAAAAACCATGCGGGGGTTTTTCCATAAAAGCTCGTTGAGCCGCTGGGGGTTCTTGGCGATCCAGGCCTTGATGCCTGGCCAGGTGGCATCACGCGTCAAGCCTTGCTCAAGTAACCAAGCCCCAATGCTTTTGTAGGGCTGCTCGTTGGTTCCTGCAAAAGCAAGTCGCACCATGCGGACTTGGCCATTGGCCTCCATCACCCGTACACGGCCCGTGCCTTGAATTTGTAAAACCATGGCGTCAACCGGATCCGCCAAGTAGACGAGCTCCTTGCCCTTGAGGGCATGGCGCGCTTGGGGGTTGCGTTCCATTTCTTCGCGGGTGAACCACGGTTTGCGTTGGCCCAATCCATTCGGAAGTCCGTATATGGGGGCTTCAAAACCCGCACGCAACTGGCGTGAAGCGTCGAAAACGGGTTCGTAATAACTGGTCAACAAGCCTTCTGCTTGGCCTTGCAATGTTTCCACTCGGTAGGGCTGAAAGTTTTGTTCCAACCATTGTTGTTGTGCGATTTGTCCGGCGCCATTCAATCCTTGCGCTCGGCCACACAGCGCAGCAGTTGATGTCGTGGTGCGTTGACAACTTTGCATCCATGCGGCCCAGGCCTCTTGCAAGCCGTCTTGTGGCCAGCCTGGGATCTCTGCCCATGGCGTCGGTATCCAGCGACTTTTGGCTTGCGTGATCGCTGGCGGCAGCGGTGACAAGCGGGAAGACGACGCGGGTGGGGCGACCACCTCTGTGCCAGGGGCTTGAGGCCGAGCCGCTGGCGTAGGTGTTTTCGTGTGCGCAGGGGGGTGTGTCGGAGTCAGCCACCCACAAGCGCCCAAGCTGCCTACAATCAGTACACAAGTCAAGCGGGACAGGCGTTTGCCTGGTGACCAAGGGAGTCGGATCATGATTGCGTTGTTGTTAGAGGCCTTGTTGGCGTTGGCTATTTTGTTGTTTATCGTCTGGTGGACCATGTTTTCGGGCCGATCAAGGGGTGAGGTTTCGCCTCCGCCTTTGTTGCCACCTTCAGAACCCAGTGGGCACAAAGACCCCAAGGTATTGCCCCCTACCCAGGAATAAGGGGCATTCACATTTCTCGCAAAAAGTTGGCCAACTCAACCGCCGACTTGACGTTCATTTTGTCAAATACCCGCGAGCGGTGAACCTCCACAGTGCGCACACTGATATCGAGTTGATCGGCAATCAGCTTATTGGGTAAGCCTTCGACCACGAGTTGCATGACGTCGCGTTCACGATCGGTCAATTCGCTCAGACGGGATTGACGCTCGGAAAGAATGTGCCGCGCATCCAGCCAGGCCCCCGAGACCGCCAAAGCTTGCTCGACCCGATCGACCAAGGCGTTGTCTGAAAATGGTTTCTCGCAAAAATCAAAAGCGCCTCGCTTGACCGTGTCCACGGCCGTGGGCACATCGGCGTGGCCGGTTAAAAAAATCACCGGCCAGGCATGCGCCAACCCTGACGCAATCAACTTTTCAAACAGTGCCAAGCCACTTTGGCCTGGCATACGCACATCCAGCAAAATGCATCCGGCTTGCCAGGGAACGCCATTTGACAAGGGTGAAGGATCGCCTTGCAGCATGCGCTCAAAAGCATCAGCACTCTCAAAAGACTCGCTGGTCAGGCGACGAGAGCGCAGCAGCCAAGCCATCCCTTCTCGCACGATGGCATCGTCATCAACAATGAACACGGTGGCATTGACAGTCGGTTGCATGCGTCGATTCTAGTGAGTCTCGCGCAGCTCCGACACCGGCAGTGTGAATCGAAAAACGCTGCCCCTGGGCGCATGCGCATCAAACTCCAAATGGCCACCATGTTGCTCGATCACGGTGCGGCACAAGCTCAATCCCAAGCCCATGCCTTCGGTCTTGGTGGTAAAGAAAGGCGTGAAAAGTTGTTGGGCCACGTCCTGCGTGATGCCGCCGCCTAAGTCGGTCACGGAAAACGCGACCCACTGCTTGTTTTCATTGGAGGCTGCGCGTCGCACCTGGATAAGTAAGGTCCTTTCAGTGCAATCGGCGCTGTCCATGGCCTGCATGCCGTTACGGGCTAAATTGAGGAGCACCTGCTCAACCATGGTGCGATCACACCACACCGTGAAGAGTTTGTCGTCCAGCTTGGTGATCACTTTGACTTTCAGTTTTCGGGCCTGTAAAAAAACCAGGGGCATGATCGCATCGATCAGGGCTTTGGGGCTGACCGCTTCTCTTTCTTGGTCTCGCCGACGCACGAAGTCGTGCACGCTTTTGATGACTTTGCCGGCGCGCCCCGCTTGTTCTGCGATGCGCTCCAGGGCAAGATTCAGATCCTGTACCGTTTGTGTCGTGGTTTCGGCTTGCCGGTCTTTGAGTAAATTTAACGAGCCCGCAGCATAGCTGGCAATGGCTGCCAAAGGTTGGTTCAGCTCGTGGCTGAGCAAGGATGCCATTTCGCCCACGGTGGCCAGTCGGGCGGATGCCTGCAGCCGCTCTTGGCTGGTGCGTGACATTTCTTCGACTCGGCGCTGTTCGCTGATGTCCAAAAAAGCACTCATCCACCCGGTTTGTACGCCCAGCACATTGATCAAGGGTGCCTCAATGATCAGCACCGAAATACGCGTGCCGTCTTTGCGCATGAAAACCGACTCATAACCTTCGCGGGGCGGAGCGTTGCCCGCCAAGCGAATGTCTTGGCGTTGTTGATACTCTCCGATCATTTCGGGTGGCCAATAAGGCATGGGCATTTTTTGGCCCAACAACTCGGCTGGCTCAAAGCCCACCATTTGGCAAAACGCAGGGTTGACATAAGTGATGCGCCCTTGCAAATCGCGCGCGCGTAAGCCGGTGACCAGCGAGTCTTCCATGGCTTTGCGAAAGGCCAGCGCATCCGCCAAGTCCTGCTCGGCCTTCAGGCGCCTTCGAGAGTCTTTGACCAACATGATCAGCACCGAGATCAAGGCAATGGACATGACCGTGACCAGCGCTGTCATGACATTGGGAAACAGGTCGGGCGCTCCTCGTCGACCCTCGATGCGCAGCACCAGCGTCAAGCCCGGCAAATCCAGCAATTGCTGCGCAGAAAATATGCGAACGCCCCGCCCGTGGTTGCCAATAACGGCCAACCGCGTCCCGTCGGGCTCATTGAATGAGATTTCATTGCGCCTTCCAAACGTCTGTCCGAGGCGCTCAGACATGACCTCTTGAAGACTGTAGGTAATGACGGCGAACTCGACCCCTTCTTCCGTCTTGACCGTGGGCAGGCACAGGTCCATCACTTCCAGCCCGAGTCCGTCATTTTGCGGCACAAAGTAACTGCTCGAATAAGCGGGGCCACTCAAGCGGCGAGCGCGTTGGCAAGCTTGAACCACTTCATTTTGGACGTTGCTGCGCGGTGTTTTGAAAAAAGAGGGCGTTCGCAAAGGTGAGTTTGCAGCGGCGCGCAGATGCAGCCTGGCATCAAGCCATTCCATGCGCAGCCACTCGCGGTGTTCTCGCAACAAACCAACGGCTTCTGGCGTCCATGCGGCCGGTGATGTGAAATTGGCGTTCAGTGCCTGCAAGGCTTGCACATCGCGCAACAACCCGCTGCGAATGTCATTGACCGCGTCGCCCGTGTCCCGCTCCAAGGTGGCTTGCACTTGGCTGGTTTCGTAACGACCCGCCAGCCATACCAGCGTGATCAAGACCGCCGTCACCAAGCCCACCAACGCCGCCCAAAGGTACAAACGACGGTCTCGCAAGGGCCACAGGAAAAGCACCCACCGAATCCATTGTGCAGCCCCATCCTTTAGTTTTTGCATACAAAACCTGCACCTGAAAAACGGCAAGATCAAGGCACGCCAACAGGGCTTGAGGGTTTGAAGCTGTCCACCTTGGTGACCTTGGGGTTCGACCAAGTCCCATCGATCACGAAGGACTGCGTTGTCGCTTTGGACAAGGGTGTTCGCAAAAACAATTGCGCCAAAAAAGTACTCAATCCAATCACTGGATTGACGGCGATACCCGCCAATAACGACGCCGTTCCTGCGTCCACCTCAGGCAAAATGACAACCCTCAGGTTTTGCGTTTCCTTGGCAATATCGGACGAGCCCTCCATTTGGACCAAAGCATTCACGCCCTTCATTTGTAGATTTTGGGTGCTGGCCATGCCATTGGCGATGCTGACATCGCCTCGGATCACATCGTAAGCAAAGCCCTCTGAAAAGACATCGCGAAAATCAAACAACAAACGCCTGGGCAATGCTTGCAAGCTCAAAACCCCTAACAATTTGGCTACGCCAGGGTCCGCTTTCAAAAACTGACCCCGTGAAATATTGACATTGAAACGCCCTGCCAAGCTCGGGTAGTGAATGACCAGGGGTGAACCGTTCCAGGCAACTTGGCCCTCTAGGCGGCCTTTGCCGCTGCGCATGGCATCTTGTGTGCCCAAGCGGTTCAACAGGGCGCCCGCGTCGTCAATGTCCAGCTGGAAATTCATCTCGGTGCTGCGCAGTTGATTGTCCGACTTGGCCGTCACCCAGCGGCCTGTGGCCTTGAAGACGGCCTCGGGCACGGTCACATGGAGTTTGTTCAGGCGCCATTCGTTAGAAGGTGCATTGCGGGGGCCCGAAGCCAAGGTATTGACGGCTTCAATTTCGATGCGCCCCAGTTTTTTGCCACGCAGCTCCACATCTTCGACCACGATGTCCAAAGCTGGAATGTCGATGGGGCCGTTTTCGAGCAGCTGTTCGACCACGGTGTCTGCGGTAGGCGGCAAACTCAACCGCCCCAATCTGGCGTACACGCGGCCTAAGTTCGCGCCCGCCGATTGGCGGTATTCCAGATAACCGCTGAATTCCCGGGCATCTAAATTGGCACGCCACAACAAGCCCTCGCGTGAGCCGCCCACCACCACATCGTGCAGAGTGCGCCCTTGGGTGACGAGTTCCTGCGCCTGCAAGGCGATGCGTGTGGGCAGGAAAGTGGCTGCCATCAAGTCCTCCGCAGCGCGAGACAAAACCCCGGTTTTTTTGGTGGGCGCCGTATTTTCCATTGAGCCCGTCCATGCGGCTTGCCACTCGTCCAAAGAAAATCGCTTCAGCGCAAGATGGGCCGCAACGCCATGTTCGGGCAGCGGCGGCGCCTGGATGCGGTCCAACCCCAAGCCCAAACTGCCTTGCACCACCACCGGTTTGTCACCGCTGATATCCCGTACATAGGTTGCGGCCATGATGCGCCCCAGACTGAGTTGAATTTGCTCCCGTGCGGGTTTGGCTTTGTCTTCATTCAAAAGACGTGTGTCCAAGCGCAAGGCCATTTCATCTTGAGGCGCTTTGGCCAATGGAGCGGGCAAACTCAGGCCCCAACCTTTTAAGTTGCTGGTTAAGGAAATTTCGGGATGTCCTTTGCGAAAAGCAAGGACACCGTTGTAACTTGCACTGCCACTCATGCGATGGGCGAGCTTGTTGAGTGGCGCCAGTTCGTGGGCTTGTTGAAGGCCCTGTGCGGTGACTTGGCCTTGTACACGCAAAGCAATGGGGGCCTCTGCGGTGTTGGCGCTGGCCGGCCTGGAGCCACCTTCGACTTGCACGGTCCCGCCCAGCATCCGCATTGAACCGCCGCTGACCGTGAAACCTGTTTCCGTGAAACCCAAGTTGCCTAGGGTGTTTTCCATCACAGGCAGTGCGGGCAAGATGCGCAAATCGATACCCCCCAACACCAGATTGCCTTGAACACGGGTTTTATCCAAGGCCATCAAAGGCAGATTGAGTTTGATGCGCCCGGACACATTGCCGGTTGCTGTTGCCTCATGCAGGCTGGCGCCGAGCATCGGGTCCAGCGGTGATTTTTGCACCAGAGCGAGCACATCACTGGCCAAGGCATTGCGCGTTTCAGCCATGACGTCGAGCTGCGCCGCATGCGCCATGTCGGGTATGACGGCTTGCAGACCCGAAACAGGCAGATTGTCTATCTTGCCGCTGGCATTGCTGAGCTTCATCCCTGAACGCTCGAAAACCAAATCACCATTGACGTTGGTCATCGGGGGCCAAGGGGGCTCTCCAGCTGTTTGCAGTCGAGCAGGAACATATGCCATAGTTAAGTCGCGGACCTTCCCGGCGAAACGAAATTCCCCCGACTTGGGCGCGGCAAAAGGCAGGTCCTTCAAATCCCCTTTGATCTGCACAGCCACTTGACTGAGCTCGCCTTTTGAAATGGACTCCTGCACATAGCGGCGCACATCGTTGGGCAGCGATTGTGGAAGGTAGCGGAACACCTGTGCGGCGTCAGCACGCGCGATGCGGCCTTGTAAATCGAGCCAGCCTGCGCTGCCATGCTCTTTGCTCATTCGCCAACTGCCACCCATGTCGGCCGCAAGGTCGGTGTTGTTCAATTTCAATCGCCACTGCGGCACTTGCCACTTGTGGTCTTTGACAGTCCAGTTCAGGTCGGCCTGAAGGCGGTCTATGGGTATGAGGGGCGACTCCAGAAAACCGTTCAGCGTCACGCTGCCTTTTTCAATTGCGAGGGCCAGCTTGCCTGCAGATTGCGTCAGCGCAAAATCAACATCGGCGTTGTGCATACCGGGTATGTTGGCCCCAAGCGCTTGTGCGTTGGAAGACACGACGGGCGAGGTCGACAAGCCATCGATGCGACCCTTGGCCTCATAGCTTGTCAAGTGAGGCCACTCACCTTCCCATTGGGCTTGCAGGTTTTGAACGGTGCCGGCCATTTGCATACGCTGCATGCCCGCCAGCATGTCGGCATGCAAAGGCAGTCGCTTGCCAATGGACTGCAGCGCCTGAAGGCTCAATCGATCGCCTTCAATGCGACCTTTGGCCAAGGCCTTGGCTTGCGGATAGGTGTAATTCAGGGAGAGATTGCCCCCTGGCCAGCGCAGACCATCCGGGGTCTGAAACATCACATCATGGGTGGTAATTTCGAAGCCTTTGGCATTTTGCTTTGCAGAGATTCGGCCTTGCAGGTTGTCAAAACGCAGCGCACCCGACTCGGGTGTTAAGGCAAAATTCAACTGCGTCAATGACCCTTGCATCGTGGCCTGTGTGGGCAGACCGCGCAGGATGTCCAAGTCCAGGCCCAGGCTGCCGTGACCTGCCGTCAAGACCCAGCCGGTTGCAATGCTGCGACCCAAGGGGGCCAAGTCCACCTCGGGCAACTGCGCATGCAGTGTGCCCGTCCAATCTTGCAGTCGGCCGGCATGCATGGACAGCAAGCCGCGGCGAAATTGTCCGGAGGCACTGAAGCGGCTGCCCCAGCTTTCAGGTGGATTGGCGCTCAGTCGTAAATCGTGTTGACGGGCGCTGTTGCGCACCGTGACCTCCACGCCCGTCAGGGTGACCGTGCGCTGCGGCTCCAGCGCCATCGCGTCCGTCCATCGCACGGTAGCCTCATGCAACACAAGTTCTTTTTGGGCGAAGACCCAATCAGCGGCTGGCGAGGAGGTGTTGGCCCGGTTTGGCAAAGCCAGTCCTGCGATCCAAAGCTGGCCATCCTCTGTGCGCCGCACGTCCAAATCGGCCCCTATCAGCATCAATTGTTCTACCCCGAGGGTCAACAAAGAATTGGGGCTGACCGACACCCGCACTTTAGGCAGTGTCAAGGCCACAGCGCCATCAGATTTGTGGACGCTGAGATTGTCGAGGGCAAATACCGGTGCCCAACCATTGGATTCCATCTGCATTTGTCCAATGCGCACCGGCAATCCCAGTGCAGAGCTGGCCATACTTTCAAATTGCGGGCGCATGTCCGATATTCGCGGCACAATCCAAAAGTGCAACAAAGTCCACAGGACGCCGACAAGCAAAATCAAGCCCAGCACCGCCCATGCGATCCATCGCATCAGCAATGCTGTGAGTTCTGAAAGTCGGGGCAGGGGCAGCATTCGAAACTATTTACGCGTTCAGTACAAATTGACAGGAATTATGACCCCCAGCACACCTTCAGCCGCCCCAGCGGCATCAAAGGAAGGTCAAAACATCCCCAAAGCGGCTTATTCTCGCTTCAGGCAACGTTTAGAGCGTCGTTATGCGCAGGTGTGGGCCATTTTGCCTTGGGGCGTGCCTCAGCGCGACAACATGCAAAGTGCATTTGATCTGTTGTGCGCACAGAACCCAGCCTGGCACGCCGACCCTGGCGCGGTGCTGCGCATCATCCGGCAATGGGTGGTGGCGCAGTTGATGGACCTCGATTGCGATGAACAAGAACCGCTCGAAACCATCACCCTCAGCATGACTCATTTGGCGGAGTTCACACTCGATGTGGCCTGCCGCCATGCCCTGGCCGAGTTGGACAAGCGTCATGGCCAGCCCATCGCTGCGGCTGGCAAGCGGGTGGAGTTTTGGATTGTCGGCATGGGCAAGCTGGGCGCGCGAGAACTCAATGTCTCCAGCGACATCGATTTGATTTATGTTTATGAACAAGACGGCGACACGACCGGAACGCCCGAAGGGCGCGGTCAGATCAGTTGCCAAGAGTACTTTGCCCGCGCTGTCAAAATGATGTACGCCCTGATCGGTGAGAACACCGAGCATGGTTTTGTGTTTCGGGTGGACTTGGCCCTTCGCCCCAACGGCAACGCAGGCCCCAGCGTGGTCTCTTTGAGCGCGCTTGAAGAGTATTTACAAGTTCAAGGACGTGAGTGGGAGCGCTTTGCCTGGATGAAAAGCCGTGTGGTTGCCCCCCGCAGCGCCCTCGTCAACGGTTCTACTCAGGCGATGCGGCAAGTGGTATTGCCCTTTGTCTTTCGCAAATACCTTGACTACAACGTGTTCGAGTCCTTGCGTACCTTGCACCAACAAATTCGCGACCATGCTGCCAAGCGCAGCGCCGGTCACCCGGAGCGGGCCAATGATGTCAAGCTTTCCCGAGGCGGCATTCGCGAAATTGAATTCACGGTGCAATTGCTGCAAGTGGTGCGTGGCGGGCAGTTCCCCGAATTGCGCACACGCCCCACTTTAGATGCCTTGCAACGCGTTGCCAAAGCGGGCTTGATGTCTTTGCAAACAGCCCAGGCGCTGAGCGCTGCGTATGTGTTTTTACGGCGTGTAGAGCACCGCATTCAGTACTTGGACGATCAGCAAACCCACGTCCTGCCAACCCGGGACGACGACTTGTTCTGGATCGCCCAGACGCTGGGCTACCCCGACACCTGTGGTTTTCTGAAAGACTTGGACGCGCACCGCGAGCGGGTGGCGCAGGAGTTCGATGTGCTGTTGGGTGGCGATCGCGCCTCGCCCCATTGCGCGGGTAAAGCCTGTGGCGGCAAAATGGCAGCCCCAGAACACACCGAGCTGGAAACTTTGAGCGAGCAGTTCAGTGATGCCGTCAAAGACCGGCTGATGCTTTGGAAAGACAGTCCCAAAATCCACGCCTTGCGCGAAGAATCCCGCGCGCGATTGATGCGCTTGTTGCAACGCACTGCGCAATGGCAACAAGAAGGCCGTATCCAAGAAGACGCGGTTTTGCGCATGGCCGATTGGATTGAGCCCTTGCTTCGCCGCGAAAGCTACCTGGCCCTGTTGCTCGAGCGCCCGGCTGTCCATGAACGCTTGTTGCGCTTGCTGGGCGCAGCCCGTTGGCCGGCCCGTTATTTGGTGCAACACCCCGGTGTGATCGATGAGCTGGCCGGTGGCGATCTGCTGACCAACCGTTTCAATGCCCCTGAGTTTGAGGCCGATCTGCAATCACGCTGGGTAGCGCTTCGACGAACGGGCGAAGACGACGAAGAAAACCTGCTCAATTTACTGCGCCGTGCGCACCATGCCGAACTTTTCCGCACCTTGGCGCGCGACGTTGAAGGCGTGCTCACCATCGAGCAAGTGGCCGACGATTTGAGCGCACTGGCCGACGCGGTGCTGCGCGTGACCATCCAATGGTGCTGGGCTTGCTTTAAAAGCCGCCACTGCGATGCGCCTCAACTGGCCATCATTGGCTACGGCAAGCTCGGCGGCAAAGAGCTGGGTTATGGCAGCGATTTGGACATTGTGTTTGTGTACCAAGACACGCATGAACGCGCACCAGAAATTTACGCCGCCTTTGTGCGCAAATTGATCAACTGGTTGACCGTTAAAACAGCGCAAGGCGATTTGTACGAGATTGACACTGCCTTGCGCCCCAACGGCAATGCTGGTTTGTTGGTCACGCCGTTCGCGTCTTATGCCGACTACCAACAACAGCGGGGCAGCAACACCGCCTGGACCTGGGAACACCAAGCCATGACGCGCGCGCGCTTTGTCGTCGGCCAGTGCGACTTGAAAGCACCGTTTGACGGCATGCGTCACGCGGTCATCAGCGCCCTGAGAAACCCTGAAAGCCTGAAAGAAGAGATCGTCACCATGCGCGATCGGGTTCGCAAAGGGCACCTCGAAAAGACCGGACGCTTTGACGTCAAACACAGCCCGGGCGGCATGGTCGACGTTGAATTTGTTGTGCAGTATTTGGTTTTATTGCACACCGCCAAACACCCCGAACTGGCGGACAACGTTGGCAATATTGCCCTGCTGCAACGCGCCGAAACAGCCGGGTTGCTGCCTGCTGGCGTGGGCCAAGCGGCGGCCAATGCTTACCGCGAATTGCGCCGTGTGCAACACCACGCGCGCTTGAACGAAGAGCCGACCGATGTGTTGCCTGCTGACTTGCAAAGGGAGTGCGAGGCGGTACTGCGCCTCTGGTGGGCGGTGATGGGGTGATGAGGGAACTCAACAAAAGACCCCTTCAGGCGGCATAAAAAAACGTCAACTGTCGCTTCGGGGCCAATGGCATATCTTGCTTCAATCATCGCGATCGCAGTTTGTGGGTTCTTAGCTTCGGCGTGGCCTTCTCCGCCAAGTTCTGAAACCAAAAAAAGGTCCCAATGTATGACGGCTTGACTAAAACCCCGTTGTAAATGGGCATGAATACCAGCGCTGCACGGTATCGGGAACGAGAAGCCCTAAACTCACCCACATTTCGAGTGTGAGTGAACCATGAACAAAAGCATTTTGATCGGCGGGCTCCTGTGCTGTGCTGTGGGTTGGGTTGCGGCGGCTGAAGAAAACAAAAGCACACCTAAGCCCAAACCCAGCCTCACGGTCACCGTGGACAAACCACTCAATGCGTCTATGACGCAGGGTTTGTCTGCCAACGGGTCGTTGGCCGCTTGGCAAGAGGCCGTCATTGGCGCCGAGGCCAATGGCCTGAAGATCACCGAGGTGCGGGTCAACGTGGGCGACCGTGTGCAAAAGGGGGATGTGCTGGCTGTTCTACAAGCCGACACCTTGCGCGCTGAGTTGGCGCAGGCCGAAGGCACATTGGCCGAAGCCACGGCCAGCGCACAAGAAGCACGCGTTCAGGCCGACCGCGCCCGCGCGCTGCAACAACAAGGGTTTTTCAGCAATGCGCAACTGAGTCAAGCCTTGGCCGCAGACGCATCCTCGCAAGCCCGGGTGCAATCCGCCCGCGCCCTGGTGCAATTGCAAAGCGTGCGCTTGTCGCAAACCCAAGTTAAAGCCTCAGACGCGGGCGTGATCTCGGCGCGCCAAGCCACTGTGGGCAGTGTGGTCGGTGCGGGCGCAGAATTATTTCGTTTGATTCGCCAGGGCCGCATCGAGTGGCGGGCCGAAGTTCCGGCTTCTGAAATTGGCCGCATTCCCGTCGGCGCGCCGGTGCAGATCACTGCGGCCAGCGGTCAGGTTTTGCAAGGCAAGGTGCGCATGGTCGCGCCGTCGGTCGATGCGCAAACCCGTAACGCCTTGGTGTATGTCGATCTGATCGGCTCGGCGGGCAGCGCCCGCGCGGGCATGTACGCCAAAGGCGAGATTGGCTTGGGCCAAAGCCAGGCCATCACCGTGCCGCAAACTGCGGTGGTGGTGCGCGATGGTTTCAGCTACGTGTACACCGTTGGGGCGGATCAAAAGGTCAGTCAACTCAAAGTGCAAACCGGTCGCATGAGTGTTGAGCGCATGGAGATCAAGAGCGGCCTGAAGCCCGATGCGCAAGTGGTGGTCAGTGGCGGTGCGTTCCTGAATCACGGCGATACGGTGAGGGTGGTCAACCCTGGGGCACCGGCCCCCGCACCGGCCTCTGCACCTGTCCCCGCCGCCGCTCCAGGCAAATAAGGAGCCGTCATGATGAACGTCTCCTCCTGGTCGATTCGCAATCCGATTCCGGCTGTCATGTTGTTTGTCCTGCTGTCGGTGGCGGGTTTTATCGCTTTTGGGTCGATGAAGGTGCAGAACTTTCCAGACCTCGATTTGCCCACCATCAGCGTGACCGCCAGCTTGCCGGGCGCGGCGCCCACTCAACTCGAAACCGATGTGGCCCGCAAGCTCGAAAACGCGCTGGCTCCCCTGCAAGGCCTCAAGCACATCACCACCAAGGTGCAAGACGGCTCGGTGTCGATCACCGCCGAGTTCCGTCTTGAAAAACCCGGACAAGAGGCCGTGGACGATGTGCGCTCCGCCATTCAAGGCGTGCGCGCTGATTTGCCTGGTGACCTGCGTGACCCTGTTGTGCAAAAAATCAACCTGGCCGGTACGCCGGTATTGGCTTATACCGTGCGCTCGGCGCGCATGGACGACGAAGCCCTGTCTTGGTTGGTGGACAACGAGATCACCCGCAAACTGCTGTCTTTGCGGGGTGTGGGCGCGGTCAATCGCGTGGGCGGCGTCACACGTGAAGTGCGGGTTGCGCTGGACCTGAACCACCTGCAGTCATTGGGCATCACGGCGGCCGAAGTGTCGCGTCAACTCAAGCAAGTTCAGCAAGAGGGCTCGGGCGGTCGCATGGACTTGGGTGTGGGCGAGCAGCCGGTGCGAACGCTGGCCACGGTTAAAACCGCGCAAGAAGTCGGCCAAATCGATTTGGCCACCTCACGCGGTGGGCGCGTTCGTTTGGATCAAGTGGCCACGGTCACAGACGGCTTGGCGGACTTGCGCTCAGCGGCCAACCTGAATGGCCAGCCCGTGGTGGGTTTTGAAGTGGTGCGCAGCCGCGGCGAAAGCGAAGTGGCGGTGGGCAAAGGGGTGCGCCAAGCGCTGGCCGACTTTCGCTTGAAGAACCCCGACATTGAAATTACCGAAGCCTTTGACTTTGTCACGCCGGTAGAAGAAGAGTACTCAGGTTCTTTGCATTTGCTGTACGAGGGCGCCATTTTGGCGGTGCTGGTGGTGTGGCTCTTCTTGCGTGATTTACGCGCGACCTTTGTGTCTGCTGTAGCCTTGCCCTTGTCGGTCATTCCGGCTTTCATTGGGATGGCGTATTTGGGTTTTTCGATCAACGTGGTCACCTTGCTGGCGCTGTCTTTGGTGATCGGTATTTTGGTGGACGACGCCATTGTCGAGGTGGAAAACATCGTGCGCCATTTGCGCATGGGCAAGTCGCCCTACCAGGCGGCCATGGAAGCGGCCGACGAAATCGGCCTGGCCGTGATCGCCACCACCTTCACTTTGATTGCCGTGTTTTTGCCTACCGCGTTCATGGCGGGCATACCGGGCAAGTTTTTCAAGCAGTTCGGCTGGACGGCGTCGTTGGCGGTGTTTGCTTCCTTGGTCGTGGCGCGGGTGCTCACGCCCATGATGGCAGCCTACATCCTCAAACCCATCGTCACCCCCGAAGCCGAGCCGCGCTGGTTGCTGCGCTACATGGGCTGGGTAGCTTGGTGCACGCGCCACCGCCTGGTCACCATGTTGTTGGCCACCGTGTTTTTCATCGGTTCCATCATGCTGGTGCCTTTGCTGCCCAAAGGTTTTATTCCGCCGGATGACAACTCGCAAACCCAGGTGTATGTGGAGTTGCCACCCGGCTCAACCCTGAAGCAAACCCAAGCCAGCGCGGAGCAAGCGCGTCAAATCTTGACGCAGGTGCAGCATGTCAAAAGCATCTACACCACCATCGGTGGCGGCAGCGCGGGCTCTGACCCTTTTGCCGGCAGTGGCGCGGCCGAAGTGCGCAAAGCCACCTTGACCATCCAGCTCAGCGAGCGTGGCGCTCGCCCCCGTAAACAAGCCATTGAAAACGACATTCGCACCGCCTTGCAGCAACTGCCCGGCGTGCGCACCAAGGTCGGCTTGGGCGGTTCAGGCGAGAAGTACGTCCTCGTACTTACCGGTGAAGACCCTCAGGCCTTGCAGTCCACGGCCTTGGCCGTCGAGAAAGATCTGCGTACCATCAACGGCTTGGGCTCGATTGCTTCCACGGCCAGCTTGGTGCGCCCTGAAATCTCGGTGCGCCCTGACTTTGCCAAGGCGGCGGACCAAGGTGTGACCAGCGCCGCCATCAGCGACACTTTGCGCGTGGCCACCTTGGGTGATTACGACGCGCAGCTGCCCAAGCTCAACTTGTCACAACGGCAAGTGCCCATTGTCGTGCGCTTGGAGGCCGATGCCCGCAAAGATCTGTCAGTTCTTGAACGCCTGATGGTCCCCGGCGCCCACGGCCCCGTCATCTTGGGACAGGTGGCGCAGGTGGTCATCGCCGGTGGTCCGGCGGTCATTGACCGCTACGACCGACAGCGCAACATCAACTTTGAAATCGAACTGTCCAACATGCCCTTGGGCGACGTGACCGAAGCGGTGCAAAAACTGCCCAGCCTGCAAAGCCTGCCGCCCGGCGTGCGGGTGCTGGAGGTGGGCGATGCGGAAGTGATGGGTGAGCTGTTTGCCAGCTTTGGCCTGGCCATGATGATCGGCGTGCTGTGCATTTACATCGTGCTGGTGTTGTTGTTCAAAGGCTTTTTGCACCCGATCACCATCTTGGCGGCTTTGCCGCTGTCTTTGGGCGGTGCCTTTGTGGGCTTGTTGGTGGCGCAAAAGAGCTTCTCGATGCCTTCGCTGATTGGCCTGATCATGCTCATGGGTG
>Ga0114959_10000835_pt1 | contig 28704 bp, 49 predicted proteins | sample C_130625_EF_Meta_FD_87317 | JGI IMG/M metagenome (GOLD analysis project Ga0114959, IMG submission 87317) | Freshwater microbial communities from Lake Croche, Canada to study carbon cycling - C_130625_EF_MetaG | ecosystem: Environmental > Aquatic > Freshwater > Lake | place: Lake Croche, Canada... | reverse complement strand
TTTAGATTAAATACCTCTGAAACCATAGATTACAATAGAGTTCAAGTAATCAACAATACTATTTTTGATGATGGTAATGCCGAAGCAGGTCTTGAAACTTATCAAGGTAGATATGTAATTCACTTGCCTTCATCATTTTCAAATAGCATAAATTTACTTCACGAAAGTGGACACATACTTTATGATTTTGTAAAAGACAAAGTGATATTAGATGATGAAGCATCTGAAAAAACTATTCTTGCTAATTTCAAAAGCATAGAAGAATATTTTTGTGCATCTTTTGTAGATTATATCCATAGAAAAAACATTGAACCTATGTTGACTAAAGACTTGGATAACGAAAGAGAAGTACAAAATTATAATTATTTTGATTCAATATTTGATAGCATACTTTTTTCAGAAATGAAAATTGATGTGGAGGGTTTAAAAATAAGATTAGATTTCGTAAATAAAATGTTAGCATAATGCCAAACGAATTACAAGACGATATATTTGACGATGGTACTACCGAAATTGAGATAGACACCACGACAACAACAACCGATGTACCACCTTTAGAGAATCCACAAACTGGTGGTGGGGAAAATGCTGGGGAAGGCGATGGAAAATCTGAATCAGATAAAGAGAGTGAAGGCGAGGGAGAGGGTAAAGGAGAGGGTAAAGGCGAAGGAGAGGGTAAAGGAGAAGGCGAAGGAGATGAAGAAGGTGAAGGCAAAGGTGAAGGCAAAGGAGAAGGCAAAGGTGAGGGCGAAGGCGAAGGAGAAGGAGAAGGAGAGGGAGAAGGAGAGGGAGATGGAGGAGAAGAATTATGCCTAATCATAGATACATTCACGGGCAACGATGCTCAAGGGAATAGTATTCCTTTTTTGAATGGAGATATTGTGATGTATAAAGGATATGATGAAGAAGGTGCAAATTTTATTTTAAAAATTGAAAATCGTGAATGTTTTGTTAGTTTAGCCAATCGTGAAGATTTTGTTCTTGTTGGAGATTATATAAAAGCAAGACAACTTGATTTTACTGAATTCAATGGAACTTTAAAAAACATTGCTAATAATATTACCATAGATAGCGATTTTGGATTAGGTATTTCTACTACAAGATATAGTGTTGTTGAATTATTAAAACCAAGACAAGAAGAAGAAAAAGAAGAAAAACAAGATTGTCTTATCATAAAGAATGAATACAAAGGAAAATATGGTTATTATTTAGGAGGGAAAATAGATGGTTATGATATTGAAATTGAAAAAGATGACGAGAAATTTATATTAATCATAGAACGAGATGAGTTCGTATTAGTAGGAGATTATGTAAAAGTAGATGATGACAATAGACTAACCGAAGGAAAAATAATTTATTTCAACAAGGAACTTGTCAGCATAGAATACAATAAATATCGCTATTTGGTTGACAAAATGAATATTGTTGATTTAGCAACTCCACCCGAAGAAGAAGATGAAGATGAACAAGAAAACGAAATCGTTATTTGCAAGTCGGTTACATTCGTTGAAAATTTAGTTAATGAAATAAGAAAAGGATTTCTTGATAGAGGCATTGAAGAATTACCACTAAAAAATATACTTAGACATTTTATAGAGGTAATGATTTTCAAAAATTCAAGCAACAATCTAAAAATTTATCAAGATTTATATATTTTTTGTGATGTTGATAATAATGAATACACAATACCACAAAGACAAGATACCAAACAACTTATTGAATTAGACGAAAAGTTACTTAAATATGTAATACTTTTTATAAAAAACAACCCAAAATATTTTAGTAAATATGGTATCTTTTATTTCTTCTATGATAGTTTCATTAACCACATCAAGCCAATTTTAAATACTCAAAAAGTATTACAAATAGAAGCAAGTAAGCCAAAATCATTCATAGGCGAAACAACAAGCCATCAATCATTAAGACCTCAAATTCTTATTTACTTGGATGGAATGAGCCAAAGATACAATTTGGTAACTTTTATAATTGACGATGAAAAAATGATTCCCTTATCAAAAAAAGGTGTTCAATTAAATCTTGCTGATTTTAGTGATTATGATAACATCCTTCAATTACAAAATTCTTTAGAAGTCATTTACTCTTGGATGGCATTCATTGAACAAGGTAGAGTGAATGTTGTTGAAAGTGATAATATACTCAATATGATGAAAGTATTTAGTAACTTGCTTTACGAAAAATTATCGCAATAAAAAAAAATATCTAAATAAAAATTTTTAACTTTGGAATATGTATAAAATACAACCTTTAGTAGAAAGCAATTTTGATTTTTCGTTAATAAATCCACAAGCACAAAGAGAAGTAGCCGAAGCATCGGGTGTTGATTTTGACTTATCAAGCATTGTAAAATTCCTACAAAAACAAACTAACAATTTTACGATTGAAAATACAATAGCAAAAGATTTAGATGAAGCAATCTTTAAATCTTATGAAAAATATAAATCGGAAAAAGGTGGCGAAAAAGTTGAAGTAGAAGTATCTGACCAAGTTGAAGAAGGCATTAAACAATCAATTGAAATATTGGAAATGCTTGGAGATGATGCTTCCGAAGAAGAAAAACAACAAACTTTAGATTCTATTCTTAAATTAATAAATGAATATCCAATCAGTAAAGAAACTACAACTATAATTGAAACATTCTACGAAACTGACATTGAAACATTAAAAGAACTATTTGTTTAAAAAATAAAAAAAATAAAATGACTAACAAACAAATGACTAACGAAGAAATTCTACAAGAAGTTGAATCTCTTGAAAAAAAATTGACCAACCCAAACGTGGTCGTACCCGATACTGTTAAAGAAAAAATTAAATCAAGAATTCAAACTCTTAAATCTCAATTAGAAAAAGTAGAGGAAAAACAAGAAAAGGTTGAAAAGGAAGAAAAAAAATCACAAGATAGTTTAGAAGAAAGTATTGATAAACTTCAAAAACTTATAGATAATCCAAAGTTTCCTGCTTCGTCAAAAGAAGGATGGAAAAATAAACTTGCCGCAGCAAAGAAAGAACTTGCTGAACAAAAAAAAGAAATTAAAGAGGATAAAAAAGAAGCGCAACAAGAAAAGAAGGAAGTAAAAAAAGCCGTTGAAAAACTTGAAAAAGTTGCCAAAAGAAAAACACCTATCAAAAAAGAAAAAAAAGAAGTTGAAGTTAAGAAAGTAAAAATCAAAGAAAAGGCAAGAGAAGTTAAAGTAGTTAAGCGTAAAAGAAAGTTGAAAATCATTATGACAAGTTTGGAAAAATTAATTGCCAAAAATTCAAGATTGAAAAAAGACTACCTAACTTCAGAAGGAAAATCTAAAGTAAAAGATTTAGATAGAGATGCAGGTCGTTCAGCAAAACCAATCGGATTTAGATTCAGAGGTAAACACGATTATCGTAAACCAACGCCAACCGAAGTAACAAAAGGCTTGAAGCGTGGAACTGTCTACAAAGAATCAAGACCTAATCGTGGCGATGTATTCCCTAAAGGATATAGAGGCTCAATTAGTGGCTTGAAAAAGAAAAAATTTGAAGAAGGTGGTATGGCTGAAGGTGGAATGGAAATGGGTGGAATGGAAATGAAAAAAGGTGGTATGAGTCCACAAAAGAAAGCAGCCAATCATGGTCGTGCTTGGACTATTGACCATGAAAAGCATAACAAGAAGCAAGGCTATGAAATTCCATTGAATAAAAGAAAATAAGCGAAACAAAAAACTAAAAAAAGAAAAATATGAAATTAGTATCACAAGCATTATCAGAGAAAAAATTATCGGTTGAACAATTACCTTCTAATCTACAAAGCGAAATTGAAGATTTAAGAAATATGATACTCAAATACAACGAAGCGTGTGATGAGTACGATGCACTTGAAGAAACTGAAAGAGATTTGGAAACCGAAAAGAATTTGGATTCAATGGAAGATTCAATTGCTGAAGTAGAAAAAGAATTGGCAGATGAAATTAAGTCTTTAAATGCACAACCAAGTGGTGAACAAAAACCAACCGAAGAAAAGAAAGAAAAATCATCATTAGGATGGCTTTTACTTGCTGGTGTTGTTGGCGTAGTAACACTTGGAGTTGTGAGTCTTAGAAATAAATGATAACAACAAAACACACATAAATCTTGCCTAAAGACTGAATATAACTATTCGGTCTTTTTGCATTAAAACTAACAAACAAATGATACCTTACTTATTAGCAATCGCAGGTGGTTACCTTATTGGAAATTCAATGAACGAAACTCCACAATTTGATGAAGGAGGAATGATGGCAGATGGTGGATTTATAGACGAATCCATAGCAAGACAAGGTGATGATTTTAAAATTGATTTGACAAGCATATCTCAAAATGCAAAAATAAAAGTTTATCCTATTGCAAATACGGAAGAAATAGAAATATCGGAACTATCGCTTTGGGAAGTTAGTTTTTCAAATGGAACATCAATGCAAATTTATGCAGAGGATGAAGATGATGCAAAAAATAGAGTGAGTAGGCGTTGGGCATTGGATAATGAAATTGGTAATGATATGGAAGATGAACAAGTTGTAGAAGTAGAATTAATTTCAAGACCCGATAATTTATGGGATGAATTGAGATTACCAACTAAAAATATTTTTAATTATGCTAAAGTTGGAGATGAGAAAGAAATGACTTGGAAAGAATTTGTAAAAATTTATTGTTATTGGGAAAAAAAGAGAAAACAACCTATTAGATTAGAGTTGGAAGAAATACTTGATAATGTTTATGTAATGAAAAAAGAGGATGATTATAGAAGTATGTATGTTATAATACCAAAAAATGAAATAAAAAAAATTGAGTTATATGCACCATCAAGTGATTATAAAAAAAGAAAAAAACAAATTAAAGAAGGCACATTTGAATTTTCAAGAGGTTATTATGATGACGATAATCGCTTTCATTATGGAAAATTTGCTAATGGTGGTGTAATGGGCAAAGGTGGTATAGCAACTATGGATGATTATATTAAAAATATGACAGATTATGGGGAAGAAGATTATAAGAGAGATAGAGCAAAAAGAAAATCAACACCAAAAAAATCAGATTCATCTAAATTTTCACCCGATTTAATTAAAAAATTAAGAGATATGGGTTATTCTGAAGAAGAAATAAAAAAAATAAAAGTTATTTCATAATGAATAGAAAATTAGATTACGAAGACTACGAAGGCGAAATGGCAAAATCTCAACTGATGAAGATTGAGAATTATGCTCGTAAACTCAACGAAATGATTCATCCCGAAGATGAATTAGAAGCGTGGGTACAATCTAAACTTTCGGTTATTGATGCCTATATGGGCGATATTAAGCACTACCTTGACTATCAATTAAAGGAAATGGGAGAAGGTGGATTTGATGATGAATATGAAGATAGCGATGATAGGAAAAATAGCGATGGATATTTTATGAAGGCTATGGAAGATGCTAAAGAATATGTAGGCGAAGAAAAATGGCAAACATTTTCCGATGACGAAAAAATTCAAGTAACAAAATATTTGAAAATGAAAGGTAGAGTAGGATATAAGAAAGGTGGCGTTACATCATCTTCTTGGGGTGCTATTAAGTACGATGCCGATATAGTTCACCTAAATCCAATAGAGGATATGCAAGATGCTAAAGCGTATGTGGGCGAAGAAAAATGGGAAACATTTTCCGATGACGAAAAAATTCAAGTAACAAAATATTTGAAAATGAAAGGTAGAAGAACATTGGACAAGTACAAAAAAATATCTGATAGTACCTCCGAAAACAAATTCCCCGAAATAAATCGTAGAAAATAAAAATAATAAAATGAGAACAAGAAAATATACTTACATCCCTAATGCCGAAATTGAGAGCATAACAACTTGGAATGGTAAAGAAATCCCTGGTAGTAAATTACTTGATGGTGCATACGCAAGAGGTAAAGTTCAATATGGAGATGGTGGCGAAATTGATGTTGAATCAATAAAGCAAGGTGATAAGATTGAATCAATTAGTGGGGAACAATACTATGTAGCAGACCCTTATTTTAGTGATAAGTATTTTTGGGTTACGAAGGATTATAAACAAAGATTTGACGATAGAGCAGAAGGATATACATTATTAAAATCTGACGTTGTAGAAATTGTTGAAAGACCAGATGAATACGATGATTACGCAAAGGGTGGGAAGATGATGGCAAAGGGTGGATATACTTCAAGACATCGTAAAAGAACGCTTGAAGAAAAAGCGCAAGAGATGTATGGTTCAGATTGGTTTGATTTAGATGAAAGAACAAGAAAAGAGTTGATTGATGATTTGAGAATTACCAAAGGTGCAAAAGGATTAATCGTTAGAGATAAATATAAATATAAAGCAATATTTACTTTGGCTGATGGTAAGACTATCAAAGAAACTTATAACACAAAAGAGGAATTAGACGAAGGAATGGGTGAGATATTTATGGAAAATGATGTTATTGATTATAAAATTGAAGAAGCAAAAGAAGAAGCCAAAGTAGAAGAAGAAAAGAAAGGTACTTTTAAATTAGCAAAAGTTACCGAAAAAACTACATCAAAGGGTAAAGTGAAAAGACAAGGTGTCGTAATAGAGGGAATTGAAAGCGATATATCTCGCTACGATGAACTTAAAGCAATAATGAAAAATGCTAAAGCCGAATCAGATTTGATAGGTGGAAGAATAAAAGAAGTAGGTTTTCAAAAATGGCTTGAACTTTATGAACAAAATAGAACTAATCCAAATTCAATAGACCTTATTGATGGCGATGAAAATATAATGCTTCAAGTAAAAGATAGTTATAAAAAAGTTGAACCCGAAAAGAGAGCAATATTACAAGAAAATTATCCCGATTTATTAGAAACCACAATTGTTTATACAATAGATACTGCATTATTGGATAAATATGGAGAAGTATTAACTAATTTAATTAACAATAGCAAGGATATTGAAGAAAAAGACAAAGACAAATTAGTCAAAGGAGAATCAACAACAATAATTAAAAGTGGCTCGGTAGATAAATTACTTAATTATCCAAATCCCGAAGAAGTATTTACTTTAATTGAACCAGTTATGGCTTTATATTAAAAAAAAATAAAAAATGATACCTTATTTATTAGCAGTGGTAGGAGGATACTTTATCGGAAGTTCAATGAAAGATGAAACATCATCTATTTCAATGGCTAATGGTGGTTATTTAAAAAACTATAATGTATTTGGTAAAGTAAAAGTATTGGTACACGATTACGCAGATGAAACCGAATATGAAACTACTGATTTCTCTATTGATGTAATGGCATTGAATGAACAAGAAGCAATGGTTATGGTAGAAGAACAACTAATGGATGAATATTTATTAAATGATTATGGAACTTCTATGTTGGGATATAAAGTACATTACACTGGCGAAGTTGATATAGAAGATGTCGTAGAGATTAACGAATACAACCAAAACAAGTAATATGATGAATTTGAAATTTTGTGTACTTATCAGAAAAAGAATACATACTAAATACTTGCATAGGTACGAGAGAAGAGGAGAGAAAAATAGGAGATTAAGATTAATTTTAGAAGAATTAATTTAATACTAATTAAAATTAAAAAAACATAGTAAAAAAAGAGAAAAATGAAATATCAAGAAGCACTAAACGAAAAAAACCTAACAAAAGACAAATTAGCGAAACAAACACAAAAGAAAATTGAAGAACTTGAAAATCTTAATGAGTATATCAAAGAGGTTGAAGGCGATGTAGAAGATTTTGATGATGAAGACAAAAAGAACTTTGAAGACATCAAAAACAAAATCGCTACGCTTGACAATCAACTTGAAAAATCAATCTTAAAGTTTGATTTAGAAGTTTACGAAAAGAGATTACAAGTTTTTGAATCAAACCGAATTAAAGGTGGCATTCAAAAAGAACCTAAAATTGAAAAGAACATCGTTGAAATGAGCCAAGAGGTTGAAGAAGATGAAGTAGAGGAAGAAATTGTAGAGCAAAAAGTGGAAACACCTAAACCAACTAAAAAGGCTTCTGACATCAACGAAAAACTTAATCAATTAAAAAAAGAAGTTTCAATTGATACTAACAAGTTCAAGCAAGAAGTACAAGAAGAAGAAGTAGAAGAAGTAGAGGAATTTGAAAAGAAAGCCGAAGTAAAACCAAAAAAGAATAGCGTTTGGTATTGGGTTATCGGAGGAGGAGTTTTAATTCTTACCTATGGTGCTGTGAACCTAATGAAAGAAAGAAGATAAAATGCCATATAGAATAACATCATACACAAAAACACAAGCCAAAAAGTTAGGCGTAATTGTAAAGCCAAGCAAAACCAAAGGCAAAAAGATTGACGTTTTTAATAAAGATGGAAAAAAGTTGGCAAGTGTGGGTGCATTAGGGTATAACGACTATCCTACTTTCATAAGAAAGAAAGGTAAAGATTATGCCGATTCAAGACGAAGAATGTATAAAATGCGTCACGAAAAAGATAGACACGAAAGAGGAACACCAGGCTATTATGCCGATAAACTTTTGTGGTAATTAGTAACTAACAAACAAAAATAAAATGTTTAACACAAAAAACTTAGTAATCTTTGGAACAGGCGTTCTTGCAGGTTATCTTTTAACTCAATACCTTTCGGGTAAAATTGCAAAAGGCGATGGTACACCTATGACACCTCCAATTGTTGATGGTGGAGTTGTATCTCCAAACATTATTGACAAACAAGCAATTTGCCAACAAAAATTGATGGATGCTACCTCTGTTATGAAATTTTCTTCTGAAATGGATATGGAAGATTTCAAAGCACAATTTATGACTGATTGTTTAGCAACCATTTAATTTATGAACCCCGATATAAGATTAAAGATAACCAAAGGAACAAAAACACTTGTGAGAGTAGCCGCTATTGTGGGTGCTATCACAGTTATCGCAGGTGGCTATACTTTTTACCTTAACAACATTTGGAAACCCGATGTTAAAGTTCTTTTAGTGGACTTCAATAAAGGATATGCCGAAATTTTATTTGAAGGCAAAAAATTGATTTTAGAAGGTGATGCCATAGTTCTTTTGGATGGAGATTGGGGAATTAAATTCGGAACTGTTTTGGATGAAAGCAAAGTAATTTACAAATCAATCATACTAACTAAAAAAGGAATGTTAGTTGATATTTTAAAAAGATAAAAAATGGAAAGACAAAGAAAATATTTTGACGATGGTGGTATGATGGCTAAAGGTGGTATGACTGAAATGAAAATTAAAGGATTTTCAAAAAAAGTACCCACATTTAAAAGCAAAGTAAAAGGATTTGATTATAAGATTAATAAATCAGTGTATGATAATTTTTCAGACGCACAACTCACAATTGCTTGGTATGAATTTGACTTATTAGTAATTGGTAATATCCAATTCAAAGTTCTTGAAACTGCAAGATACATCAACGATAAATTTATTGATAACAACTTACCTAAAGCCGATTTATTAGAATTAAGTGATTTGATTATTACTTATCGTGATTATTACAATGAAATATATAAAAAATTCAAAAAATTTGAAAATGGTGGAGAAATGGCACTTGGTGGTTTGTTTGATAGTCCTCAAAAAAGGTCAGCAAATAGAGGTCGTTCTTGGACATTAGACCATAGACAACACAACAAAGGTCAGAGTTATGAAACACCATTGAATAAAAGAAAAAGAAAATATTAATGAATTTAGGAATAAATAAAGTTGTTAGCGAGGGTAATGGTAACACATTAATCTATACTGCGTTGATTGCTGCGATGGCAGCAAATGCAATACCTACTATTGCTGATGGATTTTATTTTTCATTACAACAAAAATGGAAACAAGAATTACAAGAGGGTAAAATAACTCCCGAACAATATTGGAAAAGGGATATTCTACACTACTATACAATTACGGCAGGTTATTATGGGGTTGTATTATTAACTATGTTGGCATTAAATAAAAATAGTTTTTCTACAAACTCAAAAATATTATTAGGTTTGTTAGGTGGGGGGTTAGTAGTTGCTGTTGGTATGAAAAATATACAAAAAGATAAAGAATTAGCAGAACTAAAAAATAAATAAAATTTTGAGTACTTGTTGCATATACAAAATTACAAATCCAAATTTTGAGATTTATATTGGTCAAACTATAAATTTCAAGAGGAGATATAATAGTTATAGTAACTTTTTAAAGTTAAAGAATCAAAAAAAATTAAAAGATTCATTTGTTAAATATGGTTTTGAAAATCATAAAATAGAAATAATACTTCAATGTAGCCAAGATGAATTAAATTTTTGGGAAGAGTTTTATGTAACATTATTTGATTCATTTAAGAGTAATTATGGTTTAAACTCAACAAGTGGTGGTAGAAGTCATAAAAGAATGTTAGGAGTTCCAAAAAGCGAAGAATGGAAAAATAATATATCAAAGGCTCATAAAGGTAAAAAAAGGTCTGAATTTAGTCAAGAATGGAGGGATAACATATCTAAAGCACATAAAGGTCTTCCAAGAACTGAGAAATGGATTGAAAATTTAAAGTCTTCTGCAAAAAAAAGAAAAGATGAAAATAGGTACATCATTTTGGATTCTCAAAAAGAAAAATTCAGAATTTCTTATTCAAAATATTTGTGTTCTGAAAAAGGTCTTGAACAAAGAAAAAAAATGTCTGAATTAACATCAAAAAGATTTTCAATTCCCATTTTGCAATATACTACTGATTATATTTTGATAAAAAAATGGGAGTCTATTAGAAAAGCATCAAGAGAACTTAAAATAAGTCATTCACAAATAGTGAATTGTACAAATAACAAATCCAAATCAGCAGGTGGCTTTGTTTGGAAAAAAATAAAAAATTATGAAAAGATATAACGAAGGTGGCGAAATAGATATAGAAGACTTACCTACCGAAGTACAAGAAGTTTTAGAAAAGTATCAGTACGAAGAAGAAGATTATCATACTATGCTAAGAATGTCAAAAGAATTGAACGATTTAGGATATACTTTTGACTTTGGATTAGATGCCATACCAACTAATTTCAGAAAAATGAAAAAAGGTGGTAAAGTAGGCGAAATCAAAGATGCAATAGATATTTTGGAATCTTTGGGCGATGACATAGACGACAATGTAAAACAAGCGTTGGATATGCTAAAAAATGTCTATGATGAAATGGAACTACCCGAACAACCAAAAAGTATTGAAGATATAATTGGCGAAAATGCTTACAAAAAAGGTGGTAGAATGAAATTCAGAGATAAAGTAGATGCCATAGCCGATAGGCTTGAAGGAACTAAAGTTCCAAAGAGATTAAGAAAGGATTATGGCGTTACATTTAATAGAGAAGAAGCCGAAATGAGTGGGCGTAGAATAGTAGGAAGTATGGTAAAAAAATATGGAAAATAAATGCTAAATTTACATAACTAACAAATAAATTCAATGGCAAAGCAAGGCGATAAAATTAAACTGATTTCGGCTCACGCAAAAAAAATTCGTAAAGAAGGCGAAAAATGGACTGATGCTATTAAAAGGGCATCGGCTGAGTTGAAAAAACTAAATAAAATTTAAAATTATGTCATTAACATACGCAGAAGAAGCAATCAAAATAGGATTTGTTGGTAACAATGATGTTGTCTTTGCTCAAGAAGATAATTTGTCAATAGACCAACAAAAAGAATTGTTATACACTACTTCTAATCAAAAAAGATGCTACGATGATGTAATCTTTGGAGATGAAACAAGATATAACAATCAAGTTCCAAATCCCGAAAATACCATAGCATCAACAACAATAATTTCGTTACCAACTAATGAAGAATTAACCACACCACCCCAAATTAAAAATGAAGATTTGAACGAAATTCTTCCATACATCTTAGGTGGCATTGGCGCATTCCTTATTATAAAACTATTGGCATAATGGATACTACAACACCAACACCAATTGAAGCAACACCAACACCACAAGCACAACCTACCCCTGTGGCTACACCCACACCTACATCAACCCCAACAAGTAGTGGAGGAAGCATTACCGACATCCTTAAAGATATGAATTGGATTGAAGTAGGCTTTGGTATCTTGGGAACTGCTACTCTTTACTACGCCATATACTATTACCGATATAACATCAATCAAAATAAATTTCTGATTGAAAAATTACAAAATCAAATAGACGATAGCAATATGAAAATTGCTGATATGGAGAGTGCATTAATAGAGAAAGAAAGCCAACAACAACAAGTATCATTCTTTTAGAGAAAAAAAACATAGTGAATGTCAGATAATTTATTATTTGGAAACCCAACAATAGATATAGCACCTCTTTTAAAAAAAGAATCTTATCTTGATACCCTTTTAGGTGAACTACAAAGTTTTGCACCTCCTCCAAATGCTAATAGTACTGAAGAACTTCAAAATATAATTAATTACACTCAACTACTTTCTCAAAACAACAATGTTTTAGATAGATACCTTTACTATGATACAAATTTTGAAGAATATATATCTAACTCCTTAACAAAAGTAGGCATTGAAGAAACAATAGATTTCATTAAAGAAATAAAAGAAGATATAAAACCTCTTTTAGTTAAAGTTAAATTTCACTATCAAAGAATAAGACCAAGAACTTTGGCAACTTATTTTAACTTACCACTATTTCCATACACATCTTATAGTGCCGACACACCTTCATACCCAAGTGGACACGCTTTTCAATCAAAAGTGTATTGTATGGTTTTAGGCAACAAGTACCCTAAATATTGGCGACCATTACAAGATTTAGCCGATGATATAACCAAATCAAGAATATACTTAGGGTTACACTATGAAAGCGATTGTGACTTTGCATATTATATGGCTGATTCGGTTTTAAACCATCCCGATTTTAAGAAAAAATACAAACTTTAGAGAAAAATGAGAAACTTCAGAAACTATGGACTTTATGATGTCAGCAATTTAAAAATTATATTAGATAATGAATTTTTAGATTGGGAAGAATTTGATTTCAGACAAGCAAAATTTGATGTCCACCGAGAAACCAAAACTATCCCCATACTATTTGACAAAAGTTTTGAAATAAAAAAAACCGAAACAAAAAACTACGAAGTATTTGCCGAAGAAATACAAAAGATAGAAACGCATCTAAAAAACATACTTGAAGAAGATGGCTACATATTTAGAGCCATTCTTGTAAACCTACCTTCAAAAAAAGAAATTCGCCCACATAAAGATAGAGGCGAATCATTACGAGTACCAAGACGTATTCACATTCCAATTATCACAAATAGCGAATGTAGTTTCAGCGTTGGCGAAACCACAAAGAACCTCAAAGAAGGAGAAATTTGGGAAATTGACAATAGTGGTCAAAAACATAGTGTGTCTAATATGGGAGATGAAGATAGAATACACTTGATTGTTGATTGGGTAAAAAATTAGAGAAAAATAAAAATTAAAATATGAGAGCCTTTAAAAATTATGGGATAATTGATGTTTCACAAATAAAAAAAATATTAAACAATGAAAATTTTGATTGGGATGAATTTAATTTCAGACAAAATAGAGGAAAAAAAACACACCAAGAAACAAAATCTATCCCTATAATATTTGATGAATCATTTTCAATTAAAGTTTATAACGAAAGAGAGCATTATAATAAATTTAAAGATGAATTAAAAAAAATTGAAAATCATATACGAGAAATTTTAGACGAAGATGGCTATATTTTTAGAGCCTTACTTGTAAATTTACCAAAGAAAAAATCAATTCCAAAACATAAAGATACTGGCGAATCTTTGGTTGTACCAAGACGTATTCATATACCAATACAAACTAATGAAAATTGTTTCTTTACTGTTGGAGAAATAAAAAAAAATTAAAAAGAAGGAGAAATATGGGAAATAGACAACGCAGGTCAATTACATAGCGTTGAAAACAATGGAGATGAAGATAGGATACATTTAATCGTAGATTTTTTAAGACACGATTATGTATCAAAAGAGAGAATATAAAATTGTATAAATAATGATAAGTAAAAAAGCGAAACTGATTGTGCTAATGCCACCAAAGACAGGCTCACAATCATTAACCGAATCTTTGTTGGATAGTAGCATAAATTTTGAAAAATTTGCTTCGTGCTTCAATTATCCCAAAATACACCTATTCCTTTCCGAAATAGTAAACGAATTTGAAATAACAAATTTGGATGAATACAAAATCGTTCAAGTAGTAAGAAACCCTATTGATAGATTCGTTTCATCATATTATCATCAGATAAAAATATTACCGAAAAACCATCCATTAAGGAGTTTAGAGATAAACGATTTCGCTAATCACTTTTACAAATCCCTCGTATCGGAAGATTTTCTCAATAACTTTTATGGCGATACAACCTTTATAAAAAAAGCCATACAAAATGGCAAGAGTTGGGGTGGTTCAAGAGTTTATTTGAGTCAATATCAATGGAATGATTTAGGTGCTAAAGTTGAATACTTTAAATTAGAAGATATTTCAAAAGATATAAAACCTTTGTCAGATTATATCGGTGTTTATTTACCAACTTTGGGAACTAAAAACACAAACAAGATAAAAGTTAATTACGATAAAGAATTGAACGATAATATGAAAAAAATGATAAACTATGTATATGAAAATGATTTTCAATTATGAAAGTTAGAATAACTCATATATCAGATACGCACGGCATACACAAAAATTTATACTTAAATGGTGGGGATATTTTAATACATACTGGCGATGTTTTTGATTTTAAAAATAATATTACTGAAGAAGAAATATTGGATTGGTTTGATAACACACCATACGAATATAAAATAATCGTACAAGGTAATCACGATAATTTCTCTTGTAAAAATTTACCATACAATACTTACATACTCAATAATAATGTTTTAGATTTATATGGAGTAAAAATTTATGGAACAAGTGCAATACTACCCGAAAATCGTTCACAAAAACAATATAATGTAAATACTGAAAACGAACTAAAGCAAATATTGAAACCAAAAAGAATAGATATTCTTGCTACACATGGTTCGCCAAAAGGAATTTTAGATATGAAATTAGGAAAAAGCATAGGTTCTTTTTCTTTATTATCTTATGTGAATATGGCTAAACCAAAATTACATTTATTTGGTCATACTCATCAGTCTATTGGAACTTTCAATGATGGTAACACTACATTTATCAATAATTCAATAGTTAAATTTATAAGAACTATGCAAATTCAATCTAATCCTTTAGATATAATTTATGGGCATACACATTAATCAACTTCCACAATCGGTAAAAGATAAGTTAGGCTTAAAGGATAAAGCCTACAAGCAATTTTGGGCAACCATAGGCGATAAAAAAATATACTTTCGTTCTTCTTGGGAATACTACTACGCTATCTTCTTGGAGAAACTAAAACAAGAAAGGAAAATAATAGATTATAAACACGAACCAAAATGCTTTTGGTTTGAGGATATAAAAAGGGGAGTTCGTTCCTATCTACCCGATTTTTGCATAATCCACAACGATGGTAACGAAGAATGGTGCGAAGTAAAAGGCTACTACGATTCAAAATCAAAAACAAAAATGAAACGTATGGCTAAATACTACCCACAAGTCAAAATAAGATTAGTAGGTGCTGATTGGTTTAAACAAAACCTTAAATCTTGTAAGGCATTAGAACCTTATGTGGTGAAAAAAACTTAATAACTATATTTTAAAATAAAAATGGCATTGATTAAATTTGCTATTAGCGTAATTCGTGAAATTATAAAATGAAAAATAACGTATCAATTTCTTCTCAAGTTTTTGATGAATTGCTTACCACCATTGAGGTTATAGGTCTTGATAAGACTATTCAAACTCTCAAAGATGTAAAAGCAAATTCTTTGATTTTAAATGATATGAATATTGATTTTATCATTACAAGCGTAAGTAGTATCACGAATGTTCAAAAAGATAGAATACTAAATGGTGCTGACCGAAACGATGATAGGAAAATAGCCATATCCCTTTGCGTGTATTTTATTAAAACTGAATTCTCTTACACCTATTCAGAAATAAAAAACATATTCAACAAAGGAGAATCGGCATTGAGTAGATACAACACCCTAATTGAAAAAAGTCCAAAAAACCCAAAAACACAATTAGACAAAAAAATAAGCGAATACATAAAAAAAATTAACCTTTTAATTCAAGAGAAAAAACTAACCAATGGCAAATAAGTTTGAAACCGAAATTACTACAACCGAAGAAAAAAAAGATGTATTCTACAATCCTTTAGACGAGGCTGTTAATGAGAAAAAGTACGCATCTAATAACGTCAATACAAGTGGTATTGATATGACCAAACCCATAGATGAGCCAACATTCACTCCTCCTCCATTTCAGAAGAAAAGTCAAACTCCTCCTCCTAATGCTAAACAAGAAAAGAGAGAGCCTTTCAATCCCGAAATGAAAAGTATTCCTAAGAAGGAAACTGAAATGGCTGCATCTCAAATGGCTAAACTTATCATCAATGGTTATGAAGGCGCACACGACTTTGCAAATAAAGGACTTAAATTTTCAGAAAATAAATTAACCAAACTTCAATCCGATGGAGAAATTAATTTAAACGCTGAAATTGATTACGAATATGGTAAGAGAATAAGAGCAGGGGAATTCTTTCAAGAATATAATATGCAAGTTGATGGTTTACTCAAAGTAAGCCAAGAATTTAAGGATGAGGCGACACCAGTTTTAGAAAGAGTATTGGCTAAAAGAGGCGTTGGACTTACCGATGAACAATACCTTATGTATTTGTTTGGAAAGGATATAGCAGGTAAATCAATTATCTTCTTCCAACAAAGACAACAAATGAATTATATGCTTCAAACTATAAAAGAAGCAACCCTATCACAACAATCATTTAGTCCAAGACCACAACAACCAACACCTCAACAAGAACCAATACCAAGAGAAAGAGAAAGAAGACAACCTGACCCAACCCCTAAATCTAAAAGCGTAAAAGATAATGGTGGTAGTTATACTCTTTTCCCTTTGTTTGAAACCGATGAAGAAATAAACAATAGAGAAACTGAAAAAGATAACGAAGAAGATGAATACATTTTCAATAGCAAAAGAAAAAATGCTACTGACAACATCATTATAGAACCAATGCCCAAAAGAAAAGTTGGGCGACCAAAAAAATAATTTATGCGTGAGCCACTTTTAATGGTAGGAATAGGTAAAAAAGGCGTAGGAAAATCCTATGAAACTATTCGTATGATTCAAAACTATACGAAAGGAAACCCCACAAAAGGTACACCCCCAAGACGTGCATTAATTATTGATGTAAATGATGAATACCAAGAAGTAAGAGCAATTAGAATTGAAGATATACCCTTATTTTCAGTACATCCCATAATTGAAGTACGAAGAATAAGACCTTTTATGGATAATGGAACAAAGATGAGTTTAGATGATATTGCTCAAACTTTGTTTCAAGTTTTACAAACATTTAAAAATGGCTTACTACTTGTAGAAGATATTAATAAATACATTTCAGATACAATGCCTAATGACTTGACTGGTGCAATTTGTACCAATCGCCATATCGGAGTTGACATCATACTACACTATCAATCTATTGGTCGTATCACAAGTAAAGTATGGCAAAACGTAAATGTTCTTAGACTTCACAAGTTTACCGATTCAGTAAAAAGACACAAACACAAATACGAAGACAAATTAGAATACTTATCCATTGCTGAAATTATTATCAACACTCGCTACGAAAATGGAGATAAAAGATTTTTTCTTTATACCGATATTGACAATGAAAAGGTATATGGAAACTTTACACAAGAAGAATTTGAATTAGCAGTAAACAAATATGTAGAAAACAACTACTCGCAAATCATATCCCCACTCCTCAAAGCAAGAGATGAAAAAGGTAGAAAAGTATATACCCCTCAATCAGCCATCTTGGAATGCAAGAAAAGATTAATGACTTACAAAAAATAATTTATTAAATTCAAAGGCATTTAAATATAAATCTTGCATTTGCAATCAATTTCACGCAATTTCATTGATGAAAAACCTTTTCAATTTCCATTTTATTCTAAAATAACTGAATAAATTTGGATGCTCTTTGATTTAAAGCAATTTATGTCGTGTTTTGCTTTCAATTTTTTAGATAATATAATTCGGAAATTTAGAATTTGTGTTCTTTATTAAAAAATTACGTTTCTATCAAAAAAAACAAACAAACATATTTGCAATACATCCTAAACCAAGCATTAAGTCAACTTACTTTTTGTAAAGTAAAAATTTGATTTTTTGTAAGGTTTTAAAGAAGGGCAAAACTCGGTGGCTTATTATTATAGATGTTGACATTTGTAAAACAAGCAACCCCAACGATTTGAAAACAAAAAATAAATACTAACAAACAAAAACTTAAAAAAATGTCATCAGTAAGAAATTATTTAAACAACGCAAGAAACAATGCTAATCAAAATTATGCAGGTTTCACAGGCAACCCAGCCAATAACACGGGAGGATATGGAAATTATGCTAACTACGCAGGAATTATTCCTGGCGCAGCGGCAGGTAGTGGCATGGTAATGCCAAGAGATACTGTTAGAGCCGATGGAGCAGGAACTTTCCAACCTCAATCTCAGCCTTACATCATCACAATCAGTAACGCTTCAAACACCACGATTTCTAACTTTGATATTCTTGGTGCTTATACTTATATCAATGGTACTTCAATGCCATCTACACCTGCGGGAACGGTTTCGTTCACAAATGGTTCAATGAACGTGGTAAACACAGGTGGTAATAGCACTGGTTTTGCGGTTCAAGTATCTTCAGCAATCGCAAACGTAAACTACCAACAATTTTTATATCAGTCAATGAATCAACCATTCCAAGTTGGTTTGACTTATGTGGAAGCAGTAAGTAGTTCAAATTCTTCTCAAATCACGACTCCAATGACCTTGAATACTCAAGATGCCAATGGTAATCAAATGTTGAGAACGATTGTACCAGTTATTGACCCATATCAACAACAGTTGACTATTGTAGCAGTAAAACAATTGTATGCGATTGATGGTTTCACAAAAATCACTTTCTCTCAAATCAATACTAACTCAGTATTTAGAGTACAATTCTACCCTGCTTCTAACATCAATTTGTCAAGTGGTTTAAGTGGCGCACCGGTTGCTCAATCTTACACTAATCCGAACATCGCGGGTGTTCCAACAGTAGTTAGATAATATACACTAACCAATAGATAACCATAAAAAGGGCGGCTGCAATAATGTTGCCGCCCTTTTTTCTAAAAATAAAATATGAGTGTTTACTACTACATTGCTCAACTTAATCCCGAATCGGCATACGATGTTTGTCAGCAAAATGGATTTACTGAAATTTTCAGTCAAGAAGAATTAGCCGACACCTTACAAGTCATCGCTGCGAGTGGAGAAAGTGGATTAAAGCAAGTATTGTCAGCACACCCCGATAAAGAGGTTATTATTGAAATGTTCCAAAAGAAAGAAGAACCAAAACAAAACTTTGCAAATGCAAGTGGCGATACAAGTCCTTCTAAAACATCAAAATTAGTTTCACAAACAAATGCTTTCATTTTAGTAGGTGCGATTATCGTTTCACTTGCTATAATTTCAGCAAAACAAGGATAACTATGAATTATAGAAACTTTGCATCACAACCCCCTGCTTATCTCTATGGAGGAAGCCTTCGTGCAGAGGATTTAAAATCAGCAATAAATCCCGATGGTGGATTTTACCCACAAAGAATATTTATGGAATGCCCTAACAATGATTGTAGTGGCAAAATGAACGTAAGTGGCAAAATGAATGGTAGTGGTAGAACTGCTGGTGATTATATAAATATGGGTTTTGGTCTTTTGACAAATTATCAGCAAAATCAACAAACGCAAAGTGCGATTGAACTACAAAATCAACAAAACGAAGCCGAAAGATTACGTCTTAGGCAAGAGCAAGAGAGAACACAACAAGAACAAAATAAGTCAAGTATAATTAAGTCCTATGGACTTCCGATTGCAATAGGTGGTGGTATCATCATTATTGGAATAGCAACATATTTTATATTTAAGAAAAAAAGCAAATAAAATGACAAGAGGTGGAAAAATTGCATCAATTACAGGCGTTGTAGCCTTAGTAGGTGTTGGTTTATATCTAATTCTAAAACCTAAAGGCGCATCAGCACAAACTCCAAGTGGAAAAGGTGGTGGTATAAATCAAGCACTCTTGAAATTATTAAATAAAAAAGAACAACAAAAACCACAAAAGCCTAAACCTTCAAGTGGTGGTGGTGGTGGTGGTGGTGGTTCAAAAGGTGGTGGAGATAAAGGAAATGGAGGAAAAGGTGGTGGAGATAAAGGAAATGGTGGTGCAAAAAGTGAATATGATAGTTCCGAAAATGGTGGTGGATATAGTAGTGATAGTAGTGGTGGAGGATATAGTGGTGGAGGATATAGTGGTGGAGGATATAGTGGTGGAGGATATAGTGGTGGAGGATATAGTGGTGGAGGATATAGTGGTGGAGGATATAGTAGTGGTGGAGGATATAGTGGTGGAGGATATTGAAATATTTAATTATGTACGCAAAGAATTTTTTAAATACCATAGGTAGTATTAAAAAGAAGGATGTTAATACTATCATTAGTGAATCAACAAAAGGAACTCTTGTTGGTGCTTCCATAGGTGCTGGTATTGGTCTTTTTGTAGGCTTTGGTCGTAAACAAAATCTCCTTTTAAGTGCCTTTATTGGTTCGGTATTAGGAGGAACATTATCAAAAGTATTTATTAACAAAAAATAAAAATTAAAAAAATGGAAACAAAAAGTTTTTTCAAAACAGCAGGTGGTATCGCAATTTCAGTAGCAGCATTGTTCGTAACCGTTTGGGCAATCTCTAAGGGTTGGAAAGCAGGACAAAAATAATAAAAAACAAAAAAATTATGTCATTTTTTAACGAAAAAACACAAGGTTACGTTGATAAAACATTAAGCACCCTAACGACTTGGTTTGGTGGTGGCACAACGCCTACTACAACGACAAGTGGTGGTAATACAACGCCTCCCTCAACACCAAAATTGCGACCTCCTCAACAAGACGATAATAAACCAAAAACTGGTCTTTATATCGGAATCGGAGCAGGTGTTTTGGCTATTGTAGGTGTGTCCTTTTATCTTATAAAAAGAAAAAAATAATGCCACTTTTATCAAGAGAAAAAATAAGAGCAAATGCTCAAAGACAAGTAGTTGATGGTGAAATTGAACTTGTTGACTTCAATTTAAGGAATCCAACATCAGCACCACCGACAACACCACCAACAACATCAACAAAATGTGGTGTTATTTGTCAAAAAAAGAAAAAAAGAAAAGTTCTTTTAATTGGCTTTGGCGTTTTGTTAGTTGGTGGAATTTCTTATTTCATTCTTAAAAAGAAATAAATATGAATGTTACATCGGCTTTATCATCGGTTGGCGCAATAGGTGGAATCTATTATGGAGTTTCACAAAAAAAATCCTTTTGGACAACCATAGGATTCACAATACTTTTTTCAATAGGTGGTGCTGCGATTGGCACTACTATAAATGCAATTAAAAACTAAAAAAATGAACAAACAAACTAAAATGCTCGTTGGCGTAGGTCTTGTAGGCGTAGCCGCTTACCTTCTCTACAAATCACAACAACCAAAACCAACAACAACTTCTTTCGTTGGCGATAATTCAAGAGTTTTCAAAGGAGATAAATCTTTTGTAGGAAATAATTCAAAAGTTTTTAAAGGAGATATGTAATTAATTTAAAAAAAATAAAAAAATAAAAAATGACAAAGCAAACACAAATGTATGTTGGAATTGGTGTGGTAGCCATCGCAGGTTACTTCATTTGGAAATCAACCCAAACTAAAAAAGGGTTTATGAATTTGACTGCAGCAACATTATCGGGCGGTTGCCCTTGTAAAGATGTTGTATCTACTGTAACTGTAAATGGCGTTGAATGGAATGTATGTGGAGGTGTAGGTGGAGATGGTCAACACGATAAAATGTGTAGAAAAGGTGCTGGTCCAGTAAAAGATAAGTCTTTCGTAGGAAACAACTCTAAAGTTTTCAAAGGCGATAATTTCGTTGGAGATATGTAATTTTTTTAAAAAATAGATATATGAACAAGAATACGAAAATGCTTCTTGGGGTTGCCATTCTTGGTAGTGGTGGATACCTTATTTTGAAAAGTTTAAAACCTTCACCAACACTAAGTTTTCATGGTGGTTGCAAAAATGGTTTAAAACCTTGCCCAAAAAATCCAAGAAAATGCTACGACCCAAAAATCAACTATTTAGTTAATCCTTGTAGTTCAAATGGTTTCACTGGCAACCTAAACCCTGGTCCATTAGTCAGCAAAAGACAAATGTCGGGTGGAGTTATGAGTAAGAGAAAAAGAAATCTTACCGAAATAAGAACTGACCTATCAAGAGATTCGGGTTGGTTAAGAGTAGATGGATATGTCACTCCAATATCTGACCCATTGACAAGTGGTAGTTTCTTTGACATTAAAGGTTCGGGTTGGTTAAGAGGTAAATAGTTTATATCTTTATTTATATGGAAAAATCGGCAAACAAACTTTGGCGTGAAAGTGGTAGTACCCTTTCTTTTAAAGAATGGATTGATAGAGAAAATCAAAAAAAAGAAAGCGTTGTAGCCAACTTTATCGGAGAAGATTTGGTAGATAAGACATTGAATAATACTCCTACTCAAAATAGTGGGGAATTAAATACTAAATCAGTTCTTGGATTAAATAAAGGAGTTGTTATCTTATCTTCTTTACTAATAGTTGGCTCTTTGAGTTATTATTTTTATATGAGGTTAAAAAATAGGAAATGACCGATAAGGAAAAATTAATTTATTCAAGCGTAGGGATTTTGTTGGTATTAATATTAATTAATTCAACAAAATCTTTGCCTTTAAAAGAGGTTGGTGAAAGTACCGATACTAATAAGAATTTTGATAATTCTATATTACCATCTGAATTAAAGCCACCAACAAGATTAAGCGAAGGAGAACCAATGCCACAAACTAATGTTCCTAAAAAAAGTTTTTCTAATATTTCTTTTAAGCCAAGATTTGACGCAAGATGATATTCAATGTACCAACAAGATTTGAAGAATTAACACTACTCATTAAAGTACATACTTTTGGTACTGAAACTATTAGGATAAAAGTCGTTGATGCCAACCAACCAAACACGGTTTACACCGATAGATATAGAACAATAGAAGGCGATAGCACTTTTTTTGTGAGATTGCCAGTAAGTGGACAAAGCGTAAATGTTTATGTTTACAACGACTTAAATGGTAACTATAATTCGGGAGTAGATACAAGTTTTGAAGTGTTATCCATCACTAAAGAGCAATTAGATAAGAAATTAGACGTAATTGATTTCTCAAATCCTCAAGTGAGAAGTTTCATAAATTTTGCTACAAGATTTTCATATAACGCAGGAACTTTGCCTTCGGGTACTTATGTGTCAGATGACAAGCAATTTGTTATTATCTATTCACCTACAATTCAAGATAATGGACAAGAACAAACCACACCTGCAAGGATTGATATTGATAGTGGGGTTATAGAAGTTTCCAAAAGACAATTTATAGAATATACCATTCCTAATAGAATGGCAATTTTATTACACGAATTTTCACACATTTATCTCAACGATAATGTTGATGATGAAGTAGAAGCCGACCTTAATGGGTTACTTATATATTTAGGATTGGGTTATCCAAGAATTGAGGCATTTGAAGTGTTTGCAAAAACATTCTTAAATGCACCAACCGAACAAAATAAAATGAGGTACGATAAGATTAAGGATTTTATAGACAATTTTGAAAATTATAACACTTACTTATATGAATAAAAGTACTAAAAATGGCATCGTTGTAGTCGCTATTGTTTTAGTTGGTGGCTATTTCGCATACAAGAAATTTGTAAAACCCAACTCAAGAAAAGTTCTTATAAACTATTTAGATGCAACTTTTGGTGTAGATACCGAACATACAACTTTTATCAATAATGCTGAAAAAGGATATGTTGATGCGTGGGCGAAGGCTTTAATGAAAGGCGAAAGTACATTTACTTACAATAACAAAACCTATAACACTGGTGGTGGTAATGCCACTTAAAAAAATAAATAAAATGGAAAAATCTAAATTAGGAAGTTTACTATTTACAATCGGACTCGTAGGAGGTGGATTGTATGGTGCTAAAAAAGGAAAACCTGCGATGACCATAGGCTTATTTGCTATTGGATTTGGTGTAGGTGGATACTTACTCGGTAATGCAATTTCTAAATTTTACGAAAACTAATTAACAATGGAAAATAAAGCATATCAATATTGGAGTGGTTTGCCAAGTTGGGCAAAAGGTATAGTAGCAGTTGGTGGCATCGCTATCGGCTATTTTGGTATTCGTAGTTTTATAAACAAAATAAAGGAAGACGCAGCCAAAAAAAATCAAGTTAAAACTCAAACCGAACAAAAAGATGAGTTAGAACAAAATATACAAAATGGCATCAAGCCAACATTTGCCACATCTCAATACAATCAATGGGCAGACGAACTACAAGCACAATTTGATGGATGTGACTTTCAATTACATATCCCTAATGTTGACCCAAGAATTATTTTCAACAACAATTGGAGTGGAAGTGGACAAAAATTGGCAAATATTATCATACAATTTAAAAACGATTCAGATTTTTTGGCATTAAGTACATCGTGGGGTGCATCAAGAACATACGACCAATGTGGTTGGGGTACAGGAAACTTTGAAGGAAACTTATCACAAGCAGTTACCGATGAATTAGACCAATCTGAAATACAAGCAATAAACGAATACTTGGCAACTCAAAAAATAACGTATAGATTTTAAAATAAATGAAATGAATAAAAAATATTTAGTAGGTACTGCTATTTTAGGTGGAGTAGGCTTGTTCGCTTACTCCATTTATTATTATATAAGGATACAAACCGAATTACTCAAAAATTTTACTTATCTAATCAGAAAAGTAAAATTGACAACATTTAATTCTCAAATAATTAAAGGTGTAATTCAAATGGATTTTACCAATAATTCAGATGTAGAAGTAGCAATAAACGAATTTTATCTTGATTTCTTCCTAAATGGAGATTATATCGGGTATTTACAAGATACATCGCCCTTCGTAATCCTTAAAAGAAGCACAACACCAATATCTTTTGAATTTACTCTCAACCCACAACTCATTTTAGGTAATGTGATTAGCATTGCTACTTTCTCTTTAAAGGCAAAAGACGCAGTTTTCTCCCTAAAAGGTAAGGCTAAACTTAAAAGTGGATTTGTAAAAGTTACTTTGCCTGTGACTTACGAAACTACCATAAAAGAGATTTTAAGTTAGCGAAAAAAAGCGTTAATTTAGCAAGTAAAAAATAGAGAAAAAATGATAGATTTTATTCAAAGCGAATTTAAAAAAATTATCCTCAAATGTTGTGCTAAATATAACAAAGACGTAGCACTTATTTTGGGAATTGACGAAGAAGGTACTAATACTTACACGATTATTGAGTATTTGTACGATTACGAAGAAAACCAAATGAAAGGCTTTAAATGGGATGAAGCACAACATTTGACCATTCTTCAAGTCTTAGGAGTTAGAATTGATATTTTGAACTATTCGGGATTAGCCGAACCTTTCATTCAGAAATCAATTCTAAGATTTTCTGAACAATTAGGTATTAATTATAGCAAAATTTCAATGATTTGCTTCCCAACACAAAGACCTAAGTTGAAAAGAAAACAAAATGAAACCGATGAAGATGAGTATGTGTACGATAGAGAAGGAAATGTAGTTTATGTAGATGATGTTGATATTTATTTGTACGATGGAAGAACAAAAGAACATTGTATTTACAAAGAAACAATATCATTTAGCGACTTATTCAATGAACAAGATTTAATACCAACAAGCGAATAAAAATATAAATTATGGCTATATCAACAGTTGTATTACCACAAGGAAGTTATTTAAGAATACTAAGTAATAGCGCAGTGGTTGCACTTTCAGTACAAGCACCAACGTCAAGTGTCTTCACTGTGCTTGGAGATGCACCATTTAATGCTTATTTATCAACCGATGGTGTTAATTACACTTATCAACAAATAGCAATTGATACTATGCAACTTACAAATGGAGAAGGCTTCACCGTGACTGCGTACAATGTAACCAATCCTATTGATAATTTGACAATAAGAGCAGTGAGTGGTGTAATTAATGTGTTAGTACAAACATAAAATTTTAAAATGGCATTAAGAGCAGATAATAATTTTGGTCTTTTTTCGGGAGGCACTTCGGGTGGTGGTGGTGGTGGTGGCACTGGAACTGTTACCTGCGTTGCTGCGTGTGGAGGTGTCGGCATTTCTCAAATAGGTAATCCATTTATCACTACAAGTGGTACTTTTGTTTTTGTAAATACTGCGCCCTACAACAATGAAGCCGTAGAGGTGCTTGGCGTTGGTACTTGCTCAACGGTGCGTTGTTGTGTTAACAATACATCATTTGGCTCTTACTCGGCTGCGTTGTCGGGTCAAGCCAATTGCTCAATAGGTAACTATTCAGTTGCTTTAGGTGGACAATGTAATTGTGCAATAGGAGATTATAGTTTTATCGGAGCAGGTTGCCGAAACGAAGCACAAGGTCTTAATAGTGTCATAGGTGGTGGATTTTGTAACTTCATTAGAAATACTACCACTAATCCTACAAATAGCGTTATCGTTGGTGGCGTTGGAAACAATACTATCGGTGGTACATTTAATTGCAATACTTTTTCAGTTCAACCATCGGTTACACCTTCGGGTGCTTATAGTTTTATTGGTGGTGGTCTTCAAAATAGGACATCGGGAGATTACGTTTCTATAAGTGGAGGTACGCTAAATAGTGCTTTGGCAAATCATAGCACGATTTTAGGTGGAAACCGAAATTGTACAAGAGGTGGTTGTAGTGCTATTGGTGGAGGTATAGATAATACCACTATTGGTGGTTTTACAACTATTGGGGGTGGTAGGCTACATACTTCTTCGGGAGTTTATAACACCATCGCAGGAGGTTGTAGAAATACCACAACTTGTTGCTCAAGCACAATTGGTGGTGGAGAATTAAATTGTGCTTGTGCTGATTTTTCAGTAGTCACTGGTGGTCGTCAAAATTGTGTGTTGGCTCGTAATAGTTCAATCGTAGGAGGATTCTATAATAACGTAGGTGTTGCTTGTGGAACAGGGGTAGGTTGTGGTATAGGTGGATTTGTAAGTGGTGGATTGGGAAATAAAATATATGATGATTTAGGAAATGCAAACGTAGGCTCACTAAACGTAGTAGGTACTTCAACACCTTATCCATATTGTTGCACAAATACTACACTACAATCAATTTTCTTTTGTGGAGATGTAACTACTCAATTTCCAAGTAGTTGTACATTATACTATTATCATAATACCGATAAAAGACTCTACGCAGGTCGTATAGATTATTCTTGTTATTGTGCTTCAAGTGGTCTTACTCAAATTTGTGGTACTAATTTATGTGTTGGTACAACTAATGCAAGTGGTGGATATGGAAGAAATCAAAATAACAATGTTTGTTCGGGTGGTTGCTTTAATGTTGTAGGTGGATATGCGAACACCGTGAGTGGATACTACAACTCAACAATCGTTAATGGCGTAAGCAATCTTATTTGTAGTCCATATTCTATTATCGCATCGGGTTTATGCAATAATATTTCTCAAGGTTGCTATAATGTTATCAACAATGGTCTAAAAAACATAGTATGTGGTAACTATGGATTAATTGGAAATGGTTCTTGTAATTGTATTACAAATAATGGACAATATAGATTTATAGGAAATGGTCTATGCAATAACATAAATGGAACTAATGGTAATTTCCAAGTAATTGTAGGTGGTTGTGGAAACGTATCAACGGGTCTTGCAAGTTTCATAGGAAGTGGTATATGCAACAACCTTTGTGGAGATATAACAAATCAAGTCGCATCGGTTATCGTTGGTGGCGTTGGTAATAACACAAGTGGAGGAACTTGGAATGAAGGAACATTTTCTTTTAGTGTTGCACCAACTAAACAATTAGGAGGAAAGTATAGTTTCATCGGAGGTGGATTTCAAAATATTGCTTGTGGCAATTACTCGGCAATCGTAGGTGGTTGTTGCAACTATTCTAATGTTTGCTTTGGATTTATAGGAGGAGGTTCTTGTAATCTAACTTCTTGTTTTGATGTTGTAGGTGGTGGTCAATGTAATACGACTTCCACATTTTGTTATAGTACAATAGGTGGAGGTTTTAAAAATTGCATCAACTCTAATTATGGAGTTATTGGAGGTGGTCAACAAAATATTATTTGTATTACAAGTAATTCAAGTTTTATTGGTGGAGGAAATCAAAACACAACAAGTGGTACTTATGGCGTTATAGGGGGTGGTTGGTTCAATACAATAACTTCAAGTGGTTTAGGAAATACAATTTTGGGTGGTGCTTGTAATTGCGTAAATACTACATCATCTTATTCATCTATTTTAGGTGGTAAATTGAATTGCATAAATTCAAATTGCTCGGCAATTTTAGGTGGCATCAACAA
>Ga0114959_10000833_pt1 | contig 28736 bp, 26 predicted proteins | sample C_130625_EF_Meta_FD_87317 | JGI IMG/M metagenome (GOLD analysis project Ga0114959, IMG submission 87317) | Freshwater microbial communities from Lake Croche, Canada to study carbon cycling - C_130625_EF_MetaG | ecosystem: Environmental > Aquatic > Freshwater > Lake | place: Lake Croche, Canada... | reverse complement strand
AATTCATTAAATCGATATATTAAAAATCCACCATAATATAATAATCTATTAAAATCCTGATTATTTAAATTTATAAATAATTTTTTTAACACATTACTTATATACGGTAAAAAAATATAATTTTGTAACATATCTTTTAATTCTAAATATTCATTATTTATTCTTAAATATTCATTTAAATAATTGCTCATTATTTATATAGATATTTTAATTATTATAAAATTTACATTTGTTGACATTGTTGTTGTTGATGTGGATGTTGTTGTGGTTGTTGTTGTGGTTGTTGTGGTTGTTCAGTTTTATTAAATGGTGAATCTGTAGTATTCAACAGTACTGTTTTAACATAACTTTTATTAGAATTTTTAATAATTAGTTCATTATTTGATTCATCTTGATCAAGAATTTTTAATAAATATAATAATTTAGATGACATTTCTGTATTATCTAGTGGTGGTAATTTTATAGTAAATTTAATATATAAATCACCTTTATCAGATGAATTTATAATTTTCATACCTTCATTAGGAATTTTTTTAATAGAATCATGTTCTGTTTTTCCGGTAAAACTCAAATGTAATTCTCTATTATCTAAATGTGGTATTATTTTTTCAAAACCATAAATTGCTTGAAATAATTTTAATTCAATATTTATAAATAAATCATTACCATTTCTTTTAAATATTTTATCTTCTTTTTCATTTATAATTATTATTAAATCAGTTTTATCATTTAATAAATGATGACCTTGATTTTTAATCTGAATTTTATGTCCCGATTGTAAACCATTTTTTAATGGTATTCTTGCATTAACTTCTCGATTTTTATATCCATCAGTACATTGATTACATGTATTTATGTGTCTATTTTTACCACTACCATGACATTCTGAACATGGTCTTTGTATTTGTTGAATCATTGGTCCCATTTGAACAATTTGTATTTGAAATCCGACACCATTACAAGTTCCGCATTTTGAAGTAACACCATTACATGATTCACATACATACTTTTGAGTGTATTTTACTGGTATTGATTTTTCATTATATATTTCTTCTAAAGTAACTTCTAAATTTAATGATATATCTTCTCGTTGTTGTTGTCGATGCATACCGTGCATACCATGCATACCATGCATACCACCAAACATTTGTCCAAATATATCTTCTGGATTAATATTTTGGTGTTGAGGTTGACAATTATTATTAACATAATCTATTCCGAGTTCATTATACATTTTTCGTTTTTGTTCATCCATTAAAATTTCTTTTGCATCATTAATTTCTCTAAATTCAGTATCAGCATTTGGATTATCTTTATTTTTATCAGGGTGTAACTTAATAGCTAATTTTTTATAAGCTTTATTAATTTCTTCAGGTGTTGAATTAATAGAAACACCTAATCTATCATATAATATTGTATCTTTCATTTACTTTATATAAATACTATTTTTTAAATATATTTTTCTATTTTATTATTTATCTAAAATTTAATTATTTATCTAAAATTTAATTATTTATCTAAAATTTAATTATTTTATAATTTTGCCATTAATTAATTCTATTTTTTTATTAGTTAATTGTAAATTTGATTTATCATGTGTTATAATTATTAATGTACTGTTTAATGATATTTCTTTTATTATATTAACTACTTTTTCTTTTGTTAAATTATCTAGTGCAGCAGTAGGTTCATCTAAAATAACAATCTTTGATTTTTTAAAATATATTCTTAATAATAATATAACTTGTGATTGTCCACCAGATATTTTTCCGGATGTTACACCAACAAGATCATTAAAATCTACATTTTTAAATATAGAATCTAAATTAAATTTTGTATATGCAAAATTGATATCATCATTTGAAATATCATTACCATATTTAATATTATCGTATATAGATTTATTAAACATTTTTGTTGTTTGATTTAAATAACTAATTTGTCTTCTTAAACTAGCTAAACTATATTGATTGATATCTTGACCGTCTATAAATATTGTATTTTCTGGAACAGGATAATATCCCATAATTAATTTAATTAGAGTTGATTTACCGTTACCAGAAGGACCAATAATAGCTATTTTATCATTAGCATTAATTAATAAATTAAAATTTTCAAATATATTATTTTTATTATTATAACTAAATGTTAAATTTTTTATTTCTATTTTTCCATTAGTTATTATTATATCTTGTTTAGGAGGATGTTCTACACAAATTTGATCTACATAATCATCAATACTTGAAATAATACCTAAATGATTAATATAATCAGGGAAATAAGTTATAATTGTATTTAAACATGGAATATAAAATAATAAAACCATTAAAATTGTAATTAATTGATCTTTATCAAATTGTTTACTTTTATATAAATAAACAACAAATGTACTTAATCCAATAAAAATAAATGTAGTTGTAATATTATTAGTAAATTTTATATTAGTATTACATTTCATAGAGTCACGGTGAACTGTTTTAAATTGTTCATTAATTTCAATATAATTATTTAGTTCATCATTAACATTACCAGCTGAATAAATACTATATAAATTAGATAATCGATCTTGTAAATTTTCAGATTTATTTTCATAAAATTTATATTTATTACTAGATAATTCAATACATTTTTTAGATTTAATATAATTATAAAATATTGCTAAAAGAACACATGAGAATGATAATAATCCTAATAATTTATTATGTTTAAAAAAATATAAATTAATTATTACAATAGTTAACATTTTAGGTAAAATCCAAATGAATAAATCAGATGTAACTTCTCTTAATATAGAAGGTAAACCATTGATTCTAGTTAATAATCTACCTAATTCTAAATCAGTATAATTATTTTCATAATAATATAAAATTTTTTCATAAAAAACATTAGCTATAGATGCATTAAATTCTGGTATTAAAAATATATCTAATTTGGTTACTACAAAAGATGCTAAACTAGTTATAAATAAAAAAAATATTATTTTTTTAAAAAAGTCAAAAAAACTATTATATGTAATATTATCCTTTAAATTTTGAAAAAATCCACTGTAAATTTTAGGAATAATAATTGATTCTAGAGGATAAGATAATGCTACACAAAAAGTATATATAAAAATATATAATTTATATTTATTATAAAAAGGTTTTACTAATTTTGTTGATCCCATTATTATAAGATATAAAAAAATTTAAGATTTAATTAATTCGGTCCAACTATTAATTCGTTCTAATGCTTCTTTTTTTAATATTAAATCTATATTTTTTGAATAATTTGTTATATATAAATTATCATCATTATGTTTTAATATTCGATTATTAAATATTTCTAAAGAATTTTCATATGCTGTTTCAATATTACCATTTAATTTATTTATATTATATAATATACATCTATCAAAGTCAATTGCAGATAATAAATCGGCTTCTCTTACAATATGATAGGATAAACTATTAATTTTTAATTCATTAAAATTAGGGAATCCATGTTTTTTGACATATGAATATGAAATAGTTGATATAATTTGTACAATAGCTTTTATTTCATTTTCAGTATATTTTTCCGAAATTAAAAAATTTATAATATTATTAATACCTTCCGACACAGTTACATATTTTTTATCACACATATCATGTAATAATGCACTGGTATAAATAATTTTTTTTTCATTAAGTAAAAAAGAATTATTAAGTAATTCATAATTATAAATATCTTTTGCATAATTTAATACCTTCATACTATGTAGTAAATTATGTGATTCATCAATAGAATATTTAATTGAAGTAAGTTTTATAAAATTTATTATGGGTATTAATTTCATTATATTAAATTATAAATTTAATTCTTTATATTATATCATTTAATATTTTATATATAATTATTTTTTAATTATTTTTTTAATCGATAATCATATTATAATAACAAACTAATGCAAAAAAAGAAAATACAATATAACCGATACATTTATGAATATTAATATTTTTATATACACTAATATAAATAACTTGTGCTATAATAGAAGTCATTGCACTATATAATAATATTTTTTGGGTAGGCGATAATCTCAATAATTTTTCGAGCATATATATAGTCCTATAAAAAAAATATAGTCCTGTAAAAATAAACGTACAAAAAATATATATATAAAAATAAAATATATTAATAAATAATATGAAATTTTCCTATATTATTCTTTTTTATTTTTTTTCTAATGGATTTATACCAAATAAGTATAATTTTATAAAAAAAAAATCTTTTTTAGTTTTAAATGATTTTAATAAATTACTTGAAATTGATAATGAAATGTATCCATTAGTAGAGCAACTAAATAAATTAAAAAAAGAAAAATATAAATTAATTTATAATAAAAATAAATTAGAAGATTATAAAGAGTCTATTATAGAATTGGATAAAAAGATGACAGATATATTATTAGTATTAAATAAATTAAAAAAAGAAAAAAATGCATTAATTGGTAATCAAAAAGGAATAAAATTAGATAATAATCAAATAATTTTAGACAATAAAATAAATGATGAAGATGAAGATGACAATATTGATAATAATAATACACAACCTCTATTAAGAATAATATATAATACTAATAAAGAAGAACAAAATGATAATCCAGAAAGTTTTCAAATTGTTAAAAATATGAATTTAACATTTAAAGATATTGGTGGTTATGAAAATATTAAAAAAGAATTAAATCAAGTTGCTGATATATTAGTAAATTATACAAAATATAGTAAATTTAATATTAGAACACCCAAAGGTTTAATTTTAGAAGGTCCACCGGGAACAGGAAAAACATTAATAGCTAAATGTTTTTGTGGTGAAATTAATGTTAATTTTATTGCTGTTTCGGGATCAGAATTTCAAGAAAAATATATTGGTGTTGGATCAAAAAGAATTCGTGAATTATTTAAAATAGCATCAAATAATGTACCATGTATTATTTTTATTGATGAAATAGATGCAATTGGTAGAAAAAGATCAAGTGGTGATGATGCCGCAGGGTCTGAAAGAGATTCAACTTTAAATCAATTATTGGTTATGTTAGATGGTTTTAAATCTAACGATGGTGTATTTATAATTGGTGCGACAAATAGGAAAGATTTATTAGATCATGCATTAGTTCGTCCGGGGAGAATTGATAAAACAATATTTATGGGTTTGCCAGATGAAAAAACAAGAGAATCAATTATAAATATTCATATTAAAGGAAAACCATATGATGAAACTATAAATGTAAAAGATTTAACTTTTAAAACAAATGGATTATCAGGAGCTCAAATAGAAAATTTATTAAATGAAGCAATGTTAGCAGCTTTGAGAGAAAATAAAGAATATATGACTAATAAATTAATAGAAGAGAATCTTATAAAAAATTTTGTTGGTTGGCAATCAACACAACATTTATTTACGGATGAAACAATATATAAAATAGCTATTCATGAATTGGGTCATGCAATGGTTGGTTATTTAACAAAAAAATATAATAAATTAGTAAAGGTTTCAATTAATTTATGGTCTCCTACATCACCGGGTTTAACACAATTTAATCCAGAGGCAGATGATATAATGTCAAATAAAGATAAATTGATAAATCAATTAGCGGTTACATTAGGTGGTCGAGTTGCTGAAGAACTATTTTTTGGTGAATTAGTTACTACAGCAGCAGTTCATGATTTAGAAAAAGTTAAAGAATTAGCAACTGATATGATTGTTCGTTTAGGTATGGGAGAAAAATTAATTTATTTGGATAATAGTGATAAATCAAAGGATCGTATTGATGAACAAGTTAATGAATTAATTAATATAGCTTACAATAGATCTAAAAATATAATTGTAAAATCAAAAAAATTAATAGAAGAGTTAGCATTAATTCTTGAAAGAGAACATGTATTAACTCCAGAAACGATAGAAAAAAAAATAAAATTAAAACATTTACATTTAATATATAATGATAAATTTAATTAAATAACAATTTAATTAAATAAAAATTGAATATTTTATGATTTACATTTGAATCATGTACACAAAAATGCACACAAACTATATGGATTACACTAAACTATTAAACCAACATCATCACTTAGATTTAGCATATCTAGAAGATTTAAAAAAATTTTCGGAAACTCTTGTAAAATCACATTCTGAATTTTGGGAATTAAAAAAAGTAGAAAATATAAATAGAAAAAATAGAGTTTTAAATGAAATAAAACAAATGGAATTAAATATTTTAACATTAACTGATGTTAATGCTAAATTGGATTTAACTAATTTACAAAATATATACTTTCTAATAGATAATAAAAGATATAAAATAAATAATAAATCTGAAGAAACTAAAAAAAAAATAAAGGAAGAAAATAATTTTTTAATAAATGCTTATAATAAATCAATAGAAATAAAAAAAAATAAAATAAAAGATGATGATAATATAATTGAAAAATGTACTAATATAAATAAAAATGATGTAATTAGATTTATAAAAACATATATTACAGATGAAATAAAAAAGATTACAAAAAGATGTATAGATTTATATAAAACCCAGTATAAAGTTAAAAATCCAGATTTGACTGATGTAAATAAAGAAATTCATAAAATATTATTGAATCGTCATAATGATCTGATAAGACCAATCATTAATATAATTACGAATAAATATTCATTTAAATAAATACTTTTTAATATTCTTAATATAATGGATAATATCTATGAAATGAAAAACAGTAATGATGATGATAATTATGAAGAAGATATAGATTATGAAGAAGATATAGATGAGGATATGGATGAGGATATGGATGAGGATGAAGATAAATATAATAAAGATACAGAAATAAAATTTACAGTAACAATTCCAAAAAATAAAAGACAGCGTGTAGAAAATAAAAAAGAAAGAAATTATTTAAAAACATTTGATAAAGAATATGATAAATTAACAGCATTATCATCAGATGCAGTTGTTAAAAAATATTTTAAAAGTACATCTGAAAAAGAGAAAAAAGAAATAATAAATACGATAGAAGAAATAAATAAACATAATAATTTTAATAAACCGTTATTTAATAAATTATTAGCACTTGATGTAAAAATAAATGAAAAAACAAATATTATTAATAAATATTTTTCAATGTTGGAAGAAACAAATTCATCTAAATTATTTGATTGGATTAATTCAGTAGTAAATATTCCATTTGGAAAACATATTGGTTTAGATTTAAAAAAAATAAAAAAGAAAGAAATTAAATCTTTTTTAGAAAATTTAGAAAATAAAATGAATGATGCAGTATATGGTCATACTGAAGCAAAAAATTATATAATTCAGATTATTGGACAACAAATAAATAATCCAAAATCAAAAGGTAATATAATTGGTATTTATGGACCACCCGGAAATGGTAAAACTTCATTGATTAAAGATGGTATATCAAAAGCAATAAATAGACCATTTAATTTTATATCATTAGGTGGTGCAAAAGACAGTTCATTTATAGATGGTCATTTATATACATGGGAAGGATCAAGATATGGAAGAATTGTTGAAGCGTTAATTAATTCTAAATGTATGAATCCAATAATTTATTTTGATGAATTAGATAAAATATCAGAAACATCTCATGGAACTGAGATAGAAAATGTATTAATTCATTTAACAGATCCTGTTCAAAACAGTCATTTTAGAGATAAATATTTTGATGGAATTGATATTGATTTATCAAATGTAACATTTATATTTTCATTTAATGATCTATCTAAAATAAATAGAGTATTATTAGATAGAATAACATTAATTGAAACTAAACCGTTATTATTAAATCAAAAAATAAATATAATTCAGAATTATACAATACCTGAAATAATAAAAGAATTGGATTTTAAAATTAATTCGGTATTTATAAGTTCTAATTTAATTGAATATATTATAAAAACTTATACAATGGAAGGTGGAATAAGAAATGTAAAAAAATTAATTTATGAAATTTATAGAACATTAAATATATATTATTTAACAAATAAAATTAAATTTCCAGTATTAGTAACTAAAAAAAAAATATTATCAATATTAAAAAATAAATATAAATATATTGGTGAAAAAATTAACGATACAAATAGTATTGGAATTATTAATGGATTATATTATTCTCAATGTACTGGTGGTGGTATAACACCAATTGAATTAGCATGGTATCCATCAGAAAATCCGTATAAAATTATTAAGAGTGGAAATTTAAGAGATGTTATGAAAGAAAGTATTGACGTGGCAAAAACAGTAGCATTTAATTATCTAGATAAAGAATTACAAGATTCATATATTAAAGAATGGAAAGATTCACCCAAAGGAATTCATATTCACATTAGTGATAATTCAACACCAAAAGATGGTCCAAGCGCAGGGATTGCATTTGCAGTTGGATTTTATTCTTTATTATCCAATAAAAAAATAAGAAATGATATTGCAATTACTGGTGAAATAACATTAAATGGTAAAGTTACTGAAATAGGTGGATTAGATTATAAATTACCGGGTGCAAAAAATGCAGGTGTAAAATTAGTTTTATATCCAGCAGAAAATGAAAATGATATTTCAATGATTAAGGAATCAAATCCATCCTTAATTGATAATAATTTTCAAATAATACCAATTAAAACTTTTCAAGAAGCATTAGATTATAGTATAATACAAGAATAAAAGATTAAATAATAGCTAATTTATTAAATTGATTAATTATTTCTTTTTTAAACTTATCAGGTATTTTATTAAAATTAATTAATTTAGAATTTTCTTTATATTTTAATTCATATTCAGGATTATTTTTAATAAATTCATTAAATAATTCTAATGATTTTACTAATTTTTTTTTCAAGTCTAAAGGAAATTTTGGAGGAAATATACTAGCTATATTATCTGATTTATCACCTAATAATAATTTTTTATGTAATTCTAACATAGCTTCTTTAGATGATAATTCTAATGGTTTTTTATTTTTAAAATTAATAAAATATAGATTTGGTTTACCTAATTGTAAGAAATCTTTATCACCAGATAATATATAAATATTTATATTTTTATTTTCTAAATATTTACATATTATACCAATAATATCATCTGCTTCTAATTTACTAATTCTAATTTTGTATGTATTATCATTTTTTAAAATTGTAGGAATAATAGTATTGTATGTATATTTGAATATTGGTTTTATATTTAATTTTTTTTTAATATCAAATCGTGTACTTTTATAATCATCACGAATATCGGTTCTCCATACTTGTTCTTTTGGTGTATCCATACAAAAAATAAGTATTGAATTATTATATATTTTTTTACTGAGTAGTTTTATTATACCGTTTAAAAATAATTTTTCATATTTTTCAATAAATAAATTATTTTCTAACCAATTATAATTTTTATCATTTATATGGTCTTTATATTCTATATTATGTGCTAAAGATATCCATTTTAATGTTGCAAATAAACGATGAAATAATATATAAGACGTATCAATTAATATTAAATTTTTTTGTAAATTATTCATTTAATAATTATTATATAATAATTATTTTGAAATATTTAAGTTTAATTATAAATAATATCTTATTATTTTTAATGAGAAGAAATCAGTTTAATCAAGATGAAATTTTAAATTATACAAAACCAGATTTTAAAGAATCAGATATTCAAACTTTTACATTAAAAATTAATTCAAAAGATAGAAATATAATAAAAGAACCAAATCCATTTAAATTTGAAATTATATTTAATCAAGATCGCGATGTTAATATAACAAATACATATAGTATAAGTGGTGTCGTAAGAACTACAACAACATATCAAAATAATGGTGCAGTTATACCAAGTAAATTTGAAAGAATAAAAAAAATAACATTATCTCAAATATGTATTCCACGATTTATTCCAAGAGATTATATTGGTGAACCGGTTACTGGTATTACACCAATAAAAAATACGACTGATACAATAAGTTTATCTTATTATCCGGGTATAAATATAAATAATACTGTTATTAATATTTATGAAACAGTTAATACACCAATATCAATAGAAGTATTAGAACTAGTTGATTTAATTAATAAAAAATTATATTTAGTAGCTCTTCCATATAATAATCCATATTACACTGCATCATTTGTTATTAAAGCTCAATTATTTAGTTATTTAAATATTAATGATATAATTTATCCAATTACTAATATTACTGGTAATATAATTACATTGGGTAATACTGATTATAAACCGTTACCAAATAATACAAATAATAGATTAATAATTGCAGATTATTATAAAAATTGTTTAATGATAGATAATTCAGGAAATAAAATTGGTATAACATCATCTAGTATAATAATTAATTCAACTAATTTTTTAAACTATCAATATTTATTTATTAATCAGTTTTTAGAATATCAAATAAATGATAAAAATTCAAATACAATTATAGAACAACAATTATTTCAAATAACTAATTTAAAACAAGATGATACCAATCAGATATTAACTATTTATGGTAATTGGTGTTCTAGTACTTTTTTAGCAAGATTATCATCAACTATTACTTATAATAGTAATAACATCAGACTAAATCAATTTAATTTTGGAGTTCGAGATTTATTTGATGAAAAATTATTTTATTTTAATTTAAATCCATATGTTCCATCAAAAGATGTTGCAACTAATTTAGAAAGTAATAATAGTTTTGGTGTATTATATCCATTTACACCGAATTCTACAAAAGATTATTTATATTTAAGAGGAGATGCAACAGAAACATATACAAATGTTAATTTACAAACTACTAGAAATAAAGTACAATTTTCATTAACTGATTCAAATAATAAATTAATTGGAACAGTTTATAATAATAATTTTAATTTGTATAAACCAAATAATGTATCTATATTATCTTATTTAGAATTTCAACCAGATTTAAATATTATTTTAAAAATAGAAGAAATAGACAAAAAATATACAGATATTGGCTAAAATAAAAATATTAAACCCACTTGAGATCAGTTAGTTCTCTTTCTTTGGTATATGGTTTAATGGCTTGCTTTTGATTACTCGATTGATTAAATGTTTTTTGAGTACGTGCTATCTGACGTATCTGGTCAGGTGTCATGTAAGTACCATTTACTACTTTTCCATATTTCAAGTCACCTTGAGTTATCTGGATTGTAGATGGCATTTGTACTGGCATTTGTGTTGGCATTCGTGCAGGTATTTCAACTTTTAATGACAATTTTGATAACTCAATAGCTGAAGCTAATTCAGCATCATCATCATCATCATCATCATCATCATCATCATCATCATCATCATCATCATCATCATGATCATATAACTTTCGATCACGAATTTGGTAATGTTGATCTTGATCAAGCATTTCCATTAATGCAATTAATTCAAGCTCATTGGGATCAGCTTTTTTTGCTTGATCCAAGTAATTAATTGATTTTTCAGATTCTGATAATGAAATGGCTAATGCCAATTGTAATTCTTCGTCATCAATTGATTGCATTTTGTAAGGCTTGAACAATATCAATAGGTTAATGGTATACCATACAGCATATATTATAAAAAAAATTTCAATTTTTTTATAATAAATACAAATAAACAATAAAAAAATTTAAACCCATGTTAATTGAAGATCGTGAGATGGATCTTTTTTTGGTTCGTCACAAATAAATGCTGATGAAACTAGCATCTGAGAAATAAGCTCGGTTTCAGACAAGTTTGTTTGTTTGAGAAGATTATTTTGATCAGCAAGCATTTGTGTCATACATTTTTTTGATTCTTGTTTTTTAGTTAATTCAGCTTCTGCTTTAGAAATAGCCAAAATAATATCAAGTTGTTCTGCATCAGTTATTAATGTATTGCGGGGAGTAGGTAATGTTAGGTTTTGCCGTGTAAAATGGTACCCAACAGTTGTTGTATCTATTAACTCAAAGTGTAATCCATAACTAATAATATCAACATTATATGGTTGTACTATTTTGTTTGATGAAATTTCAACACAATACTCGGTATTAATCTGCTGAATATTTGAATTAAAATTGTTGTTTCCAATTTGTACATAGATACGGATGCTTAAATTATATTTATTTGCAACATTCAAGATTGCTTGTTCATGTGTTGTAGTATCCACCATTTCGTGTTCGGCATTAACAATGGTGTGATTAGTTGATGCAATTTGTCGCAAAGTCGAAACTGATACATCTAACTGTAAAAAATAATTTAGCCAATTACTAATACTAATCCAAAAGCATTGATTAGTTAATTCAGCAACAGAACCGTTGTTTTTAACAACCGATACATTTTTAATATGACTCATTTTTAGTGAAAGCTTTTATATTATAATAATATAGTTTTAAAAATTTTCAATTTTTTATAATAAAAATTGCAGAAATTATAATAAACAGAATGTACTAATAATAAATGACACATATTTTAATCGATAATATGATAATTAGTAAAATAAATGATATGACTATTATACAAACTATTAAAAATTATTTAAATCAAAATATTGATAATTTTACAAGATTATCCGTAGGTAATCGTCGATTAGATAATTTACTTGTTGGATATGTACGATGTGATGCAATAAATATTGAAGATTTACTAATAAAAGATAAAGTTCTAGAATTGAAATTTTGTAAAGCTAAAAGGAATAAATTTATAATAAATTATGTATTAAATTAATATTATTTTTTCTTACTAGAAAATAAATTGTTACAAATTGACCAATTATTTATTTCCGCAGTTTCAGGTATACGGTCATGTATTAATGAAATATCATATGGAAAATAAACATTTAATTTATCATTAATTTTATTTTTAACATGTATTTTTAGTGATGTTCCGTCAGTTTTAAAAAAATTAATTCCGTGAAAATTTTCTGTGTAGCCGAGAGATCTATTTGAAATATTTTCTATACCATTCATAGTATTATTACATGCAAATGCAAAATATGTTAGTGTTGGACTTAATTCAATACCATATATATTTATTAATTCAGAATTATAATTTAAAATATCAAAATATCCTTTGGTATTATTATTTTTATCTAAATAATAACATTTAAAATCAATCGATTCAATCATATTTTTTGGTAAATTTATTATAACTCCATCACTAAAATTTCTTAAATCACATTCATTATTTTCATAATAATTATTATTATAGTTTAATTCAATTAATTCTATTTGTTTAACCTGAATTTCAACATATGAATCTATCTGTAAAGGAAATAATAATTTATCACAATTTTTTATATCTATTAAAGTATATTCAAATATTATTTCAATATTAATATTATTTGATACTTCGCAGAATAATTCCATATCTAAATTCTTGTAACAATTAATAGGTAACAAGAATTTATAAAAATATGCATAATTAAAATCAAAAAAATATTTATCATTTATTTCTTCTAATTTATTCATTTCAATTAAAAATGAAAAAGGAAATTTATGTATTTGTTTATATTTTTTGTTTTTAAATTCTAAAATAAAATATTCATTTTTCAAAAGTTCCAAATTTATTTTATCAACTAAAAAACCTTTTATTTTTAATAAATCAAATAAATGTGGTACTTGTGATATTTTACTTTTTTTATTTAATTTCACTATTATTGGTTGTGTAACACGTTTTTTAACATTATATCTCTTTTCAAATTCACCACCATTACACAAGAACAATAGACTATTAATTATTTTATTTTTATTATCATTATCAAGTATCCATTCGGTTTTATTTTCATCTAAATTATTTATCTCAGTATTATTATATTCAATTGTTCCATATATATTATGCTCTATTTGATTTGACATATATACACTATGATCTTTTATTTCTTTAAATAATGTTTACATAATTTATTTAGTGTGAAAGCAATTAATAATTATTCAATTGTAACTACATAAATATTTAATACTAGCATAGCGTGCAGATGAATAATTCCAACAATACTCCAAAGTAAATATTTACTTATCCAAGGGAACTGAAAACGAACAACAGTTACAAAAAAGGTGCAAGCAACAACATAACCTCCAGTCCACGGAATTGGATTATACATTTTGGTATGAATATTTAAAAAGAAATTAGTCATGAGTGATAAAGAGTAATAATAATGCCATGCAGCAGATGAAATGATACTTTTGCGAACAAGTGTCATCAGAAACATAGAAATCTGAATAGGAAAAATAATTGCAAATACACCGTCCATGTTGTAAGAAAATATGATTTGAGATGTTGCAAATATTTGACATATGGCATAAAATTTATTTAGCATATCGCTATAATAAGGTGTTACATAGGCTGGCATCGGCATTGCTCGCATTGTAGTGCCCTGATCTTTATAGCTGCTTGTAACTTTGTCAGCAAAATACATAGCAAGTAGAACTAAAAGTGAACGAAAATATAAAGGAAAAACTATTTCATTTCGTCTTGCAATCCACATCAAAACCATACATAACAATGATCTAAAAGCAAAAATTAAACTGTGTAATCGTGCCTCAGGATAGATCATGGGTGCAGAACGAATGCGAGTATTTGAAATTTTAAAAATAAATGAAGTTGCATTGAGTGACATATGTAAGATAATCATAGCAGGTGTAAACCATGTTGTATCAAATTTCATTGATTTGTATGCTATCAACATCCATGTACGATATGTATAGTGAAGCAAACATGCACTACCTAAAATCTTGTGCATGTGCAAGTAATGCATATCTTCATTAGTTGAAAGTTTAAAAATATTGTAAAAATTTACACGGAATAAATCTATTAAAAAAGTAACAGTATCCATATATATTTATAAATAGTAGTATTTTTTTATATCAATATTAAGTATTCGCTAGTTATATAAAAATTGATAAACTAAATAATAAAATAATATATAATAAATGCCACATAAATGTAAAATAGAAAATTGTAATAAATCACCATCATTTAATCTACCAAATATTAAAACACCTCACTTTTGTTCATTGCATAAGAGTTCAGAAATGATTGATGTTAAACATCCACGATGTAATTTTGACGGATGTAATAAAACACCGTATTTTAATCTACCTGATAAAAAAATTGGATTGTTCTGTGATGAGCATAAAAAAAATAATATGATAAATATAAAAAGCAAACGATGTGAATCATGTAATAAATTAGCATCATTTAATATAATTGGAAATAAAACACCAACCCGATGTGGCGATCACAAGACTGAAAATATGGTTGACGTTACACATCGCAAATGCAAAGACTGTAATAGAGCACCAGTATTTAATTATCCTGATCAAACTACACCTTTATATTGTTCATTACATAAGAAAACTGAAATGCAAGATATTGTACACGATAAATGTATTTTTGAAAATTGTACTAAAGCACCGCATTTTAATTATGCTGATCAAAAAAAAGCTTTGTATTGTTCGGACCATAAAAAAAATGATATGCAAAATATTATATCAAAAGTATGTGCACACGATGGTTGTACTACATTACCATTTTATAATTTTCCAGATAAAAAAATTGGATTGATGTGTAATTTACACAAGTTAGATACTATGATTGACGTTAAATCAAAAAAATGTATAATTAAAGATTGCACTAAAAGACCGATATATAATACCATCGATAAAAAAGTAGGCTTGTATTGCAAAAACCATAAAACCAACGAAATGTTAGATATTATTAATAAATGTAAAATTGAAAATTGTATAAAAGTTGGAATATATAGTGAAAATAAAAAAGGAAAATATTGTTTTGATCATAAAACAGAAAATATGAAGCCTACATTAAAAACATGTAAATCGAAATTTTGTAATACATATATTAAAAATGAAAAATATGAAGGATACTGTTTATTTTGTTATATTCATTTGTTTCCAGATAATAATATTACAACAAATTATAAAATAAAAGAAAAAGAAGTATCTAATTTTGTATTAGAATATTTTAAAGAACATAAATATTCGTGGATAGTTGATAAACAAATATATAATGGATCTTCAAAAAGACGACCTGATTTATTATTAGAAATAAATGATCAAGTTATAATTATTGAAATTGATGAAAATCAGCATATAGATTATGATTGTATTTGTGAAAATAAAAGAATGATGGAAATATCACAAGATTTGAAACATAAAAATATAATTTTTATTAGATTTAATCCAGATAATTATATAAATAATAAAAATATAGAAATTAATTCATGCTTTAAAATTAATAAAAAAGGTAAACTAATATTAGAAAACAAAAATGAATTTGAAAAAAGATTGATAATATTAGTTAATCAAATTCAATATTGGATAAATAATAAAACCGATAAAATGATTGAAATAGTTCAATTATATTATGATAATTTTGATTAAAAAAATAATTTAAAAATATTTAAGAATTTACAATTTTAAACTCAAAAACATTATTTTAATAAAAAAAATATTTAGTAAAATTAACTTTTTTAATATTATATTCCAAATTTCAAAATTATTTATTTTATAAAAATAAATACTTTAAAAATTTTATTTTTTTCTATTATTATTATATACATAGATGGGTGGCGGATAAATGATTTGTCCGAGTTATTACGTAAAAGGTAATAGCTAGTCGTTATGTATACGGCAACATTTTCAAATTGCGGGAAACTCCTTGTTTTATATTACTACTCTTATTAGGTAACTTTTAAGAGGAACACGGTTAATTGCCGTAGAGTACAAGTAAATCTTGAACTCAATGTCGGGAAAAAAATTATATTTTCTTTCTGCCGTAGAGATACAAGTAAATCTTGAACTCGTCCAATAGTAACAAGATATAAAAACAATAAGGACAATCCGCAGCCAAGCTTCCTAAATTTAATTTTAGGAAGAAGGTTCAACGACTAAATGGAAATGGGCTTCAATAATGGGTATTGAGGCTTAAGATATAGTCTAGTCCCACTAGTAATAGTGTCTAAATTCGGGTATTAAAATTGTACATTAAATTTTTTAATAAAAATTTAAATTTTAGTAAACAAAGTTTAGAGATGTTTGTAATAAAAAAATGAATACATCGGTACAAACGTAATGCAACTCGTGGCTTATGGAGCTCAAGATGTGTACCTAACTGGTTCACCACAAATTACTTTTTTCAAAGTCGTTTATAGACGTCACACAAATTTTTCAGTGGAGCCAATTCCACAAACATTTACTGGTTCACCTGATTTTGGTAAAACTGTAACATGTACTATTAACAGAAATGGTGATTTGATTACTAACATGTATGTTAATATTGAGCTTCCAGTTCTTAGTCCAGCTGTTTCATATGCATGGGGTTTTGTTCGCAGATTGGGTCTTGCTATTATTCAACAATATAAAATTGAAATTGGTGGTTCTAAACTAGATGAACAATATGGTGATTGGTTGAATATTTGGTATGAACTTTCTCACAAGACTGGACAAGAACGTGGTTATGCCCGTATGATTGGTGATGTTCCTGAATTGACTGGTATCAATACAAGTTCAACACCAGCTTATCAATTATATGTTCCACTACAATTTTGGTTTAATCGCAATAATGGTTTAGCTTTGCCATTAATTGCTCTTCAATATCACGATGTTCGTATCACTATTATATATAGTCCAGTATCTGAAGTTATCAATTATGCTAACGTTGGTCTAAGTTTCCCAACTTCAAGTATTCACATGGGAAATTCTCAACTCATCATCGACTATATATATTTGGATTCCGAGGAACGCAAGAGATTCGCCCAAGCATCTCACGAATATTTGTTCGAACAACTTCAATTTACTGGTGCTGAATCGTTGTCAAATACCAATAATAAATATCGTTTGAATTTTAATCATCCTAGTAAATATTTGGTTTGGGCCCCACATCTTGGTAAATATACCAGTGCTTTGCCATATGCAGTTTATAGTCCAACCCCAGCAGGTAGTTCTGAATGGAAAACCCAATTAGATAATTTTGCTAAACTAATGTGGATTGCAACACGTCAAGGAGTAACTGTAGGTGCAACTCCTAATACATGGACTGTGCAAATTCCAACAAACCCAGCTGGTGGAGATGTTGCTCAACCAACAACTAACGATACATGGGTTAATGCATCAGTGATTAATAAATATGTTAAAGCTCAATTTTTATTTAGCACAACTCTATCTGGTGGTGCAACTACTTTTCCTGCAAATATTGAAAATGTTGTTTTGTTGGAAAATTCCTTTGCTATTGATGATGTATCATACGGAAGAACTGGAAATGCTGATTTATTAAGTTTTGTAAATTCAGGCGCATCTATTCCTCCTGCAGTAACTAATTTTATGAACTACAATTCTATCCTCGTTACTGATCAATTTAACTATGGTAATAACCTCGATGGTACAGATAATCCATGTGTCCAAGCTAAACTACAACTTAATGGTTCTGATCGTTTCCAAACCCGTGATGGATATTATTTCAATTATGTTCAACCATGGCAACATTTTACTAATACCCCTGCTGATGGTATTAACGTATATTCCTTTGCTCTAAAACCAGAAGAACATCAACCAAGTGGTACATGTAACTTTTCACGTATCGATAACGCAACACTTCAAGTGTGGTTGGGAGAAAACAATACAACTGGTACAGGTGCATACGGACCAATTCATCTTACAGGTGGTGATGTTTTTAATATTTACACTGTAAATTATAATGTGTTGCGTGTAATGGCTGGCATGGCGGGGGCGGCCTACAGTAATTAAAAAAGTTGTATTAATGTTTGTATTGTACAATATACAGTACATAAAAAATATATAAATTTTTAATATTAATATTTATAAATGTTAATATTGAAAACTATAAAAAGTTGATTACATAAATATTTATAATGATAAATAAAAATATTTATACCAAAATATACATTTAATACTGATAAACCATTGTGTTTTTTAGTAGAGAAAGCAAATTTATATGATTTAACTAATAGTGAAATATTGAATATATTAGGATTATATTATTATTTAATAAGAGAAAATTATGTTTTAACAAAAAAATATTTTCGTTCTGCTGTTAAATTAAATTGTATGAATGCAATAAAAAATTTAGCACAATATTATTATAATGTAGGTATTACATCATATGAAGGGTATTTATATACTGATAAAACAAATATGTGTGATTTAAAAAAAGCCAATACAAAAACACTTAAATATTATAAAATAGCTTTAGAATTAGGTGATACAGATGTTATTCAATTATTGGCATCATTTTATAAATATAAAAATGAAAAAGAAATAAATATAAATTAAAAAAATTGATACTGCAGCTATTTAAAGATATAATACTATGTGTCTTAATGCAAAAAAATATTCAATTTAATAAAGAGGAGAATTGTTTTCTAGTCAATAATAAAATAAAAATAGATACTGAATATATTGAAAATTTACAAGGTAAAAAAAATCTAAATAAATTAATTAAAAAAGATGATAATCTATATTATTATACAGACAAGTCATTAATAGAACTATTATTTAATAATACTAATTTTGAAACAATTATATTTAAAAATAATGATTCGGATGATTATAGATTGAATAATTTAACTATTATTGATAAGAAAAAAATAGAATTTAATAAACTATTTAATGTTATAATTTTAAAATATGGAAAACCAAAATTAATAACATTAGGTGCAGAAGCAGGAGAAGAAAAAAATATGTATTGGAAAGTAAAAAATGAATTATTTAATAAAGAATATTACATTATGCATATTAATGATGAAACATATATAAAATTTTCTATTAAAGATAAAAATAAAATTTTAGATTTTAACGGAGAAAGACCAATGTGGTTTTTACGTTCAAGTGGTTACATTGCTACTAAAATGAATAATAGAACTGTTTATCTACATCTATATTTGATGGATGTACATTTTAAAGATGATGAACTCGTAGAAAACATAATTTATCATCTAAATTGTGATAAATTAGATAATCGTCATGAAAATTTACGTTATTTGAATTAAAGTATTTAAATGGTGAAATAACAGATGAAGAATATAAAAAACAAACAGAAAAAGATTTTGTATTGCCAAAATGTTATAGATTATCAATAGATAAAAAATATAATAAATATATTTTATATTATGAAAATATAAATGAAACTAAAAGAATAAATTTAGAAATGACATTAACACATAACGATTTACAATTAATAATAGATAAATTTGTTAACATAATAAATAATCATATTGATAATATAAATAAAAAAAATAATTTACAAATAAAATTTGTTGATAACATTAAATTAGCAAAACCGACAATGTTAGAATTTAGTAACGTAACTAATATTATTACAGAAGAAAAAGAATTATCTAATACAGAGCAAAATATAGAAACAAATACAGAACAAAATATAGAAACAAATACAGAACAAAATACAGAAACTAAATTAAATCATTGAAAAATACAAAATAAAACCAAAATTAATTAATAATTTTTGTCCTATTACTGTTAATGGAATAGATTATATACAATTTAGTAAAACTATTAACAAAAAAAAATATCATTCAAAAGAAAAATTACTTCATATAATTTACAACAAGAATTAGATGATTTTATTGATTATTTAAATTTAAAAAGAAGAATATAATTTTAATCTTGAGAAAAAACTTGTTAAACCAACTGATTGGAAAACAACTAATAATGTATGTTATGTCAGGTATAATATATAAATAATCTAGATACTGTTAATTTAATAAACTATTCAATAATAAATCAATAAACTATTAATAAAAATTGATAATATAATTTTTTATCATATACAATAAATAAATGTCGCAACTAAACAACCAATATAGTAAAGCTATTACTAAATTAGTAAATGTTATTGACTATAAATTTGATGATTTTGAAATAAATAATTTTAGTTATAATATTGAAAAATATTATAATTCGCAATTATTTATAGCTGAATATTATGAACAGATTAATGATAAATCTTATTCTAATCAAATTAAAAATATATTTAATAATATTAATGTTTATTATACCTTAGATGGTATATTATTTATTGCTGAATTTTATAATAAAACTAAAGATTATAATAATATGATTTGGTTTTATGAAATGGCTTATAATTATTATCCATATTATAATTCATCGAGTATCTATTTATTATTATATTATTTGTTAAAAATTGGAGATAGAGTAAAATTAAGATATTATACTAAAATTTTTTATAAAAATAATAAATCAATTAATAATAATGATTTATTATTTTTTGGTTCTATTTATGAGTTATTAGGAGATACTCAAAATGTACTATATTGTTATTTAAAACATAATAGTAAAAAAGCATACTATAAATTAGCAAATTATTATTATAATGTACGTGATAAACGAAATTTAAAAAATATTATATTAGACTGTATTCACTTACGATATTTTAATATATTTAATTTTTTAGATTTATTTGTTTTTAAATCATTAATAAATATTATTCAAAAGTTTAATACAATTAAAAATTTACCAAATAATATAATTAATAAGATTAAAGAAATCGAAAATCGTAATAATTACATTCAAATTTATAAAAATAAATTAAGATATTCAGAACAATTTAATATGAAATTAGAATGTATTATATGCTATGATAATGAATACCATATAGATATTGGATGTGGTCATTTAATTTGCAAGATATGTTATTTAAAAATAAATAAATGTCCTTACAATTGTAAAATCCGTTTTGTTACTAAATAAAAAAAAATTGAATTTTTTTTTATATTCTAATTACTTTATATAATATAAAAATTACAAGATGCTGTCAACTCCACCAAAACCGTGTCGCTATGGCAGAGGATGTTTTACAAAAGGATGTATTTATAGTCACGAAGTCTCAATTGAACCTGTTAAATGTCGTTACGGAATTAAATGTCATAAAAAAGAATGCACTTTTGCACATCCAATTTCATTAACATCGCAGTTAGCATCACTATCACTCAGACCACCTGCATTATCAATTGCTCCAAAAGCAACTAAAATCTGTATTTTTTACCTCGATAACAAGTGTACCAAAGAATCATGTCCATTTAGACATGAAATGATGCCACCTACACCAGCATCTACTCCAATCAATGTACCTGAATCTCCCCTTAAACCGGAGTCTACACTTGGTGAATCTACTGAATTGTCAGTTATTACAAAAACTGAACCTGTAAGTGTTGTAGAAAGTGATGGTGTATCAGAGTGCACTACAGAGTCTGCAGATACACAATGCAAATTTTACTCCAAAGGAATTTGCAAGAATGGTACTGATTGTCGTTTTAAACATGACATGTGTATTGTTCTTCCACCAAAAAAAGCAAATCGCATTTGTACTTTTTTTCAGGTTGGAAAATGCACTAAATCAGATTGTCGTTTTATTCATAATACAGCATAAAACGACAATCTTCTTTTATACCATATCCGAAATGGAATTTTGATTATCAATTTCATATATATCAATTGATATATTTGGTTTATAGATATAATTATCAATTTGACTTACACAACACCAGTCATTTTTTAATTCTAAATTTTTTTTAGTGTTATTTCGTATATCTATTAATTCAATTGGTACAGTAATATCATAATTTGGAATATCATCTAAACTTATTTTATTATAAATACCAAAAAAATGTAAAATCCAACCAGATACATTTGTTTGAATTTGTGTTCCACTACCTATTCGTTTTTCTTCAGTTGCTAAAATAGTATTCCAAAACTGTAAATTTACTTTATTAATATATGTATTTAAAAATTCATCTAAAATAATAGACATGTGATCGATATATTTAATTAAAATATTATCTACATCATATTTTTTAAATTTTTGTATTTTTAATGTTAAACTATACCAGTCATCATATGTACCCATAAAATGTATATTATTAATACCACATCCTAAAATCATTCTTCCATAACTAAAATAATTTTTACATGAATTCATAATAATTGAAATAGATAAGATTTGATGAATTTTTTCGGTAGTTGAAAAATCACATGAAAATTCTTCAACTAAATTATTTTGTAGATTATCATTAATTTGATTTATTATTTGTTGAAAATATTTATTCCATTTAGTAGTGTAATTCTCGTATGTATCATTTTCATTATTATTTTTACTATTATTTGCTTTATTATTTTCATAATCTGAATACTCAATTATAGTTAATTTTTTGTTTCCCTGATGTAAAACAAATTTATTTCTTAATTTTTCAGAATTTATATTTATATATTTGGACATATATAAAGCTATTTGAATCCAAATATCATCAGGTGATAAAATTAAATCTCCATGATTATTATATGCACTAATAAATGCACCTAAAAAATTATTAGGAAAATATAAAACACTATCTTTATCTTCTACATTATCAATATGATAAATTCTTTCATATTTCCATAATGGAAAATCATTCTGTTGAGTGGCTATAGGTTGAGGTTTTTTATCTAAATTTTGTATATTAATTATTTTATATTCTTTATAATTTTTATTTTGTTTTAATTCAATAGATTTAATTTTTATATCTTGTATAAAAAAAATATCATATATTAAGTTACCCATGTAATATAAATTAATAATATATTTTTAACTATATTATTAAAAAATTTGAAATTTTTATTTTATATATTATTCATTATTATAAATGGCAACTAACGAAGAAAAATCACAAATTATTAATTGGTATTTATATCAAAATAATAAAAATATATCAGGTTTTAAACGTGATAAAATATATATTAGCGAATATGCAAATTTTATAAGATTTATTAATACATTAAATATATGTATAAATAATACAAATAATCACACAAATAATGAATTAATAAATTGGCTAATTGAAAGAGGATTAGATAATGAATTTTTACACGATTTAATTATTATAGAATCTAATACTGATAATAAAATTATTATTTTTAATATGGTATTTATAATATTATTAGTATTAACATTATTAATTTTGTATTTTTAAATATTTTTTTTATTTAAAAATTTATTTATATAAAATTTATATAATGAATTCTTTTGAATACTACGATCGTGGTGTTTATTATCAAGATTTGTACATAAAAACAAATGATTTTGATACAAAAAAAAAGATGTTAAGTAATTTTAGTAAAGGTGCCGATACGAATGTTGAATGTATTGATAAATTAATAAAAATTTATAATGATGAATTTAATATACAACAAAATGATTTTAAAAGATCAAAATTTTCAAATTTTGTCAAGTGGCATAAAATTGCAATAAAAAAATACAATAGTATAAATGCTATGATTAATTTAGCAAAATATTATTATTTTTATAATAATATTAAATTATTTATTGAATATAATAATATGGCAAATACTAAAGAATCTATTTATGGAATTGCTGATTATTATATGAAATTAGAAAAAACTAAAGAAAATATTAATAATGTTTTAATTTACTTAGCAAAAGCAGATGAATTAAATCATGATCAAGCATACTATGATTTAAAATATTATTATGATTATCACTTTATAAATAGTATACATTTATATAATACTTTAATTGAAATACCGAATCTTCCTTTAGTTTTAAGAAATAAAATAATAAAATTAGAAAAAAAAATAGATATTAATTCATTTAAAAATAAAAAAAGATTATTTAGCGAATTAAATAATTATAAAGATTGTATAATTTGTTATAATAATAAATTAAATATTATATTAGATTGTGGTCATGAAATATGTATTGAATGTTATTATAAAGTTAATAATAAATGTTATTATAAATGTAAAAAAAATAATAATAGTATTTAATTACTCGTATCACTGGTATCATTAGTATCATCACTGGTATCATTAGTATCATCCGTATCAGTCGTATTGGTGATAATAATATTATTATCATCATCGTCATCATCATCATCCTCGTCATCATCATCATCATCGTCATCATCATCATCATCATCATCATCATCATCATCATCATCGTCATCATCATCATCATCATCGTCATCATTATTATCATCATTGTCATTATTTTTTAAATATATATTATCAATTTTAGAAATAAATTTATTAAATTCAGTATCTGTTTCTTCGTCATCATCATCATCATCATCATTATCATCATCATCATCATCATCATCATCGTCATCATCATCGTCATCATCATCGTCATCATCATCATCATCATTTTTATAATTTATTAATAATTGATTAGATTCTTCATTATTTAATATGGTAGGATAAAAATCATTTTCAAAACTCATTCTTTGTGGACCTTTAATAATAAAACTATAATTTTTATCTAATTTTCGAACTTTAAATTTTAAGACAATACCGTTATCATTTTCATGATTAAAATTTAAATTTATAATTTTCATTTCTATTATTTTACCACCTATAACATTATTTGAAATTTCAAAAACTTTATTAATATTTGACATTTTAATATATATATATTTATATATTAAATAATCAACTTTTTAAATGAAATTTAGCATCGGTTACTAATAAAATCAATTTGATTATATTCATCGACTAATTTAAAATTATTATTTCTAATAACGAATAGTCTGGGTGATAATTCGCCAATTTGTGTATATATATCATTTATATTTTCAAAATTATTTAGTGTTGTTAAATATAAATCATTTGTTTTTGAAAATATGATAAATTCGCGTGATACTGAACTTTTAAATCCAATTTTTCCAATAATATTAATATTTTTTTCTAAATAATTTGTAATTTTTAATTCGAAATCAGGATAATATAAATCAATACCTTCAATTAATATTATACCATTAAAAACAAGATGTTCTAATAATGTTTCCATCATTTGATAAAATACTAATTCGGGCATTTGATAAATCCAAGATTCAGATCCATTATCAAATAATATAGCATTAAATTCGTAATTATTTAATTCTCTAGATAAATTTATCCAAAAATCTAAATTATTCCAATCTAGTCCAGATCCATAGTGTGAGCACGGATGATTACCAACTTGATAAAATTTATCATTATATAGTTCTGGAGTACCACCGCCAATACATAATATAGTTTGATTAATCATTAATATATATATATTAATAACTTTTTATTTATATTTTTACGATTATTTATAGACCGGTTTCAATTCGTTCAATAATATTTTTATCGGTAATATTATTTGGATAAAGTATATCTGGATATGAAAATAAATGAAATATAGGATTAACATCTATTTCATTATCATTACTTGCAATATTTAAATTTTGTAATACTGTTTGATTTCCATCTAAATTAGATGATAAATGTAATACCCATTTATATACTTCGTATCTTTCTTGATAAATTAATAATTTATTTTTAGAATCATTATATATAGGGCGGTTAAGAACATTAATTGATTCACGTTCGGTTTTAGTTAAAGGAGTACCAATTCTATTATGTAAAAATTCTTTAAAAAATTTATATATATAAAAAACTATATTAGTTTTAGGTATTGTAGAACTACTATTAGATTCATTATAAATTTTTGTAATGAAATCAATAATATCTTTTTCTGGTTCGAGTGCATTATTATTTTTTAAAATAGATTTAAATTTATCAGGATTAATAATATCTTTAAATTTTTCAAAAATTTTTTCTTGATAATCAAATGCGTATGATGTATCATTTTTATTATCATTTTTATCATTTTTATCAGGATATAATTTAGGTGATCTTATTTTATAATTAATATCAGAATCAGAATATTTGGAATCAAATAAAACTAAATAACCATAATTTGGTATATAATATTCGAGACCATTAATAACATAAACCCAATAATTTATATTAACGGGATCATAAAATAAATCTTTAATATAAAAATTTGTTTCTAATGAAAGTTCTTCAAAATAGATAAGTTCATTTTGTAGTGTAGCTAATATTAAAAATATCTGAAATAATACAGATTTCCACACTTCTTTTTTATGGTAACCGGTTGCTAACATTTTTTTTAAAGATCCACTGTGTTCATACATGGGTGCAGCCCATTTTATTATATTACTATGTGGAGCTTCAGTTAATAAAATAAGAGATTCACCACTAGAAATAGATAAATCAACAATATTATCTAATGGTGTAATATATTTATTAATAAATAAAATAATATTTGGTATTAAAAATTTATCGGTATATGGTATATATTTATTAATACTATGTTTAAAAATAATAGCTGGAAATATATTTAATTTAAATTTTGTAATAATTTCAGGGTGTGAAGTTGGTTTAATTTTATGTATAATAATATTAGGATATAAACTAAGAGTATTATATAATAAATCAAAATCGGTATATGTATTATTATCAAAATCAAAAATAAAATATAAATCAATTTGTATTGGATTACTATTTGTTTTTGTGAATATTCTAGCTTGGTTATTTATTTTTCTAAAATCATCCATTTGTTTTTTTTGTAATAAAACTAATTTATCCCAGTGAACATTAGATAAATTATCTTGTTTTCTTAGTATAGGTGAAATAAAGTTATTAGATTTTTTTTTACCAAGTAATTCCTTAAATACATAATAATAATAATGTAATTCTCGCCATAAATTAAAACTAAAATTTTTAATATTTTGTTCTACATCATCTGCTATCATTTCACCATAACGAATATTATATATTCTAACATTTATTCCATGAGCACCTTTTGATATTGCAACTGTATTTTTTGTTTCATCATATTTAATTGGATATGCAGCAGTATATAATAAAAAATTTGTTGGTAAATCATCAATTGGATTTTTATTTAATGAATATGGATTTAAATTTAGTAGTTTAATTGAAGATAATAATGAATTTGCACCACCAGTAATTGTCATTGGTTCACCATCACCGAGATCATTAATTAAAGTTCTCATGTAATTAATTAATTGTGTTCTTTCATAAGTAGAATTAAAAGAAAAAGAATGGGGTTCACCCGGAATAACATCTTCATAAATTCTACTAACAGTAGTAAAGTCGTGTAATGGATTAGCTAAACTAATATTATATATTTTTTGTAATGGTACTTTAGGATTAGTATAAATTGGATTAATCATTCCTGTAACACCGGCTGGATTAGTATATGGATTATTATAAGTATCATAAATTGGAACATATGCGGGTGGATCTACTTTTTTTTCTTTTTGTTTAGATGTATCATATATTTTTTGTTCGATTAAAACAGGTGGTAATTTTGGATAATTTAAATTATCTTGATTTTTATTAAAAGTATTTCGACTATCATTAGTTAAAAAAGGTGTATTTTTTTCAGGATTAGTATGTACCGCATTGAGTTGTTCATCTGCACCACCAGTCATATTATTAGATTTTTTAATATATTCTTTTCTGGATAATTTTTTAATATTTTTTTGATTACCTAATAGATTACTATAATCTGATTCGAGATCAACAGATAAAAATTTATTTGTTAAATTACGCGAACCTTTATAAATAATTTTATTGGTGGTTAAATCCATAAAATATTCATCATTTAATAATTTTTCTAAATTATTATTTTTCATATCTCTTAATTTAGTAAGGAAATTTTTAGATTTTAAATCAATATTATTATTTTCTTCTAAAAAATCTTTAGCTAATAATGTTAAATCATTTTTATTAGTAATATTATCTATAGTAGAATTTTCAAAATTGGTTATTTTAATATCGTAATTTTCATTTTCTAAATAAAATATTTTTTT